>JADMIO011482752.1_pt1 | contig 103777 bp, 98 predicted proteins | sample 8958161 | NCBI WGS metagenome assembly JADMIO01 (sample SAMN16585339, study PRJNA669376) | soil metagenome | isolation source: Crop rotation soil | place: USA: Cullars Rotation, Alabama | collected 2011
AGGTGAGCCAGTGTGATTACATTTGCGGCCTAACTGTGGCCAGTCCAGTTACGCTGGAGTCACTAGTATTTAGGTGACACTATAGAAGCGGCCGCGACAACTTGTCCACGTGGAATTCTAAGCTTAGGATCCCAATGTGCTGGAAAGCAGTCGGTATCGGGCGGCTGCACCAGGCGATCGGCGCCGTAACCCCAATTGCGGTTTTCATAGACCCACAGCGGAACCCGCAGATGATTGGCGTGGTTCGTCAGCGTGGAAAACGTGATGGCGAAATCGCAGCTGTCCATCGCGGGTTCAAAATTCTCGCCCGTGATGAAGACGCGCACATAATTTCCCGGCGGGCTGCGCACCACCGGCCACGTTTGCCGCGGATCGCCGTAGGGTTGATGCAGCGGCGAGAACACCGAATAAAACACCACGTCCGGCGTGGGCGACGGCACCAGGTCATATTTGTCGTGGACGTAGGGGAACATGCCGCGAAACTGATCGGGCGAGAAACCCGGCCACCAATAGGCATAGGCCACGCGGATGACAGGCTTCATCGGGACCTCATGCGGCAATCTCCTGCGCCGCTGATACTTCGTGGTCATTGAGATTACGCACGTGAAGTTGCGTCTGTCTAACGCAACAAAAAGTTATGGCACAAACACTTATTTGAATAGCGCAGACTGCGCTCTCGAGTTCTAAGCTATAGCCAATATAGATGCGTATGTGAGGGCCGCGTGCCCCGCAAGCGCACACCAGCGTAGCGGGAGCAGACGATGAAGCAGGGACGCGCGCCTTGCCGCCGGATCATGCCGCCTGAGCTATCGGGCCGGGCATGATCAGCATCATTGTTCCCGCGCGCAACAATCCGGACAGAACGCGTGTAACGCTGGGTACTTTGCTCTACTCCGTCAACAGCCTGAAGCTGACGGCTGAATTCATTCTGATCGACGACAATTCCCCCGTGGACGAGGGAATCCTGGCTGTGTTTCGCCAACATCAGGTCAGCGCGGTTGGTCACGTCTGCAAGATCGTGCGCGCCAAGAAGCATCAGCACTATTCGGGCGTCTTCACCGAAGGCCTTATCCTCTCGACGCATCCGCTCATCTTTTTCATCAGCAACGACATGATGGTGACGCCGACCTTTCTTCTGGCGATGATGGGCGTGTCGTCTCTGGATCCCACCATCGGCGCGGTCCGTGGCACGTCGAATTACACCGACAGCCATCCGGAGCACATGGTCGTCCCGCCCAAGCCGGTAAAGACGTACGACGAGATCGTCAATTTTTCCGGGCAGGTTTTTGCGGCGAAGGGTTTGCAGTACGTGGAAGACCAACTGCTCACCGGCGATGCAGTGCTGCTGAAGCGCGCCATGGTGGACAAGATCGGCGTCCTCGATTTGCGGTTCTTCGGCTATTTCGGCGACGTGGATTACGGGATGCGCGCCCATCTCGCGGGCTTCAAGCTCGTCTGCGCCAAGGGCGCCTGGCTCAATCATGACGGGCAGGGCCACGTCCAACGCGACATCGCCAGGGAACGTGGCGCCAGCGCCCAGGCGCATATCGACCGGCGGATGGCGCTCGTGGAAACCGCCTATCAGGAATTTCGCACCAAATGGTCGATGGACTTGCCGCCGCGATATGACCTGGTGAGGGACCTGCAATATTTCGCGATGGCGCGGGCAAACGCCGCAAAGGTGGCGCTGAAATATGACGCGCCAGCGAGCTTCGCGGGCGAGTTCGACGCCCACTGAGCATCCGAAAAACGAAAGCCGTATTTAACGATAATCTATGGTGCGCTCCGCATTATTGATGTACCGGAATGCACGTAATCGTGACATTTTAATACACCTCGTGTAAGGTATAAGCCTACATTCGCCGGACCTTCGCGATGCCGATCCTGACAGGGGACAGGGAGCATCCATGGCGTACAGAGCACTCATCACAGGTGGAGCGGGCTTTTTGGGCTCGCATCTGACGCGACGGCTGCTCGCAGATGGCGTGAAGGTTACGGCCATCGATAACTTTGTTTCCGGCAAGCGCGACAACATCGAACCGTTTTTTGGCGCCAATTACCGGTTCATCGCCGGCGACGTTACCGACGTCTTACCTGAAATCTTTGAGCCGGTAGACGTGGTTTTCAACACGGCGGCCATCGCGCGCACGATGTGGACTGTCGAAGATCCGGTGCTCTCGCATCACATGACGACGACCGCGACCCTGGCCGCGCTGATGTGGGCGCGCGACAGCGGCGTGCGGCGCTTCGTGCATTCCAGCTCATGCATCATCTACGTGCCGAACACGCCCTATTTCGTAGCCAAGCAGGCTTCGGAGGAATACACGCGCATCTTCTCGTCGCTGTACGGGCTCTCCACCATCGCGCTGCGCTATTCCAATATCTACGGCAAAGGCCAATCGGAATCGGAGCCGAGCCCGAACGTGTTCGCGGCCCTGCGCAAGTCGAAGAAGGAGCATGGCTGCCTGTTCATCACCGGCGATGGTCAGCAGACGCGCGATTACACGCATGTCGACGACATCGTCGAAGCCAATATCCTTGCATGGAAGAGCGACCTGCAGGGCTCGTACTATGTCGGCACCGGTATCCCGACCTCGCTCAACGAAGTGGCGCCGTATTTCGGCTGTCCCGTTCAATATGTTGAAGAGCGCAGGGGCGACATCAAACACCTCGTGCGCGATCCATCGGAATTCCGCGAGAAGTTCGGCTGGAAGCCGCGCGTGAAAATCCACGACGGCATCGACGACGTTCTCTGACAGGCCGCCTTAGCTCGCCAGCCGGCGGGGCAGTTCCGGCTTGCAATCGAGCCCTCTCGCCCATAGGTTTCGCGCCCCTAAGGCCCGCCCTAGGGACCCAGGCGTGCAGTGGTAGCTCAGCTGGTTAGAGCGTCGGATTGTGGATCCGAAGGTCGGTGGTTCGACCCCACCCCACTGTACCATTCCCGCGCCGCGCGAATAGATATCACGACAATAATCGCGAGTATTCGCGCGAGTTAGATCGCGTGCAGGTAGTATTTTTATTCTAATCCATTTTGGAAATTCTCGCGTAACCTTTTCGCCGCATGCTGACTCTCGCGTCTCAACTTCACATGACGTGGGGATAACAAGGCGGGACCGGCATGAACGTTCAAGACGTCGATCGGATATTGGCCGCATATCGCGCGCGGCTGACCGCATCGGGAACGGTGGTCAAAGTCGGTCCCGCTGAACAACCCGGACCCATATCCGGTCCGCCGGCCTTTCTGCCCAACGCCGCCAGCGCCGAAGAGCTGGCCGTAGAAGCGGCCGTCCTTTCGGGCGGTCCCCGCGATGCTGCGGCCGCGATCCGGCCCGTCGTCAGGAGCGTGGACGCGCTGGACAAGATTGCCGCCTTCCTCGCCTGGTCGCTGGACCAGCGGCGCAGCGCCAAGCTCGATTTGCTTGCCACGGCCCATGTCCTGGAGCACGAATCCCGGCGGCTGTCGGTGGAAATCGGCTGTTTCATCGCGGCTTTACGCGCCGCCTGAAACCATCCGTTAACGGCGCTTTCCTTGCGGCGAGTCCCCTGAGCCGCTATTGGAGGGCCGCTTTTTGAGCCTTCCGGGTCCATGAATAAGCAGCAGCCAAAACCCAAGGCGCGGGTGCCCCGCGGCTTTCGGGATCGCGACGCCGCCGAGATCGCCGCCGAACGGCGCATGCTCGACACGATCCGGCGCGTCTACGAGTCCTATGGCTTCGAGGCGCTGGAGACCCCGGCCTTCGAATATACGGACGCGCTGGGCAAGTTCCTGCCCGATCTGGACCGGCCCAATGAAGGCGTGTTCTCGCTGACCGACGACGACGGCCAGTGGATGAGCCTGCGCTACGATCTGACGGCGCCTTTGGCCCGCTATGTGGCGGAGAATTTCCAGACGCTGCCCAAGCCCTTCCGCCGCTATGCGGTGGGCACCGTGTGGCGCAATGAGAAGCCCGGGCCGGGGCGCTTCCGCGAATTCACCCAGTTCGATGCCGACACGGTGGGCAGCAACGCGCCCTCGGCGGACGCCGAACTTTTGATGATGCTCGCCGATACGTATGAAGCGCTGGGCCTGGCACGCGGCGAAGTCGTGGTGAAGGTGAACAACCGCAAGCTGCTTGACGGGGTCTTGGAAGCTGCCGGTGTCGCCATCGAGGACCGCTTGCGGCGCGGCATCGTGCTGCGCGCCATCGACAAGCTGGATCGGCTAGGCGCGAACGGCGTGCGCGCGCTTCTCGGCGCGGGCCGCAAGGATGAGTCCGGCGACTTCACCAAAGGCGCGGAGCTTTCGCCCGAACAGATCGGCAAGGTAATGGCGTTCGCCGCGCCTGAAGCTGGCGCTGGCGCAATGGATGAAGTCGCGCGTGCAGTTTCAGGAAGCGCTATCGGCGAACAGGGCGCCGACGAGCTGAAACAGATTTTCGCGCTGGTGCGCGGCGCGGGTTACGCCGAAGACCGCATCGTGTTCGATTCCGGCATCGTGCGTGGGCTCGATTACTACACGGGACCTGTGTTCGAAGCGCAGCTCACTTTCCCGGTTGCGAACGATGCGGGCGAGACCGTCGTGTTCGGTTCGGTCGGCAGCGGCGGGCGTTACGACGATCTCGTCGCGCGGTTCTTAGGCATGCAGGTGCCTGCCACCGGCGCGTCCATCGGCGTGTCGCGTTTGCTCTCCGCTCTGCGCGCGCGGGCGGGTGCGGAAATGTTCGCCGTGTCGCCGCTGGTCGTTGTGCTGTCGCTGGACGATGTCGCGGGCAGTTTCGCCATGGCGGCCGAACTGCGCGCCGCCGGCATCCGCGCCGAAGCCTATGTCGGCACCAAGCGCTTCGGCGATCAGCTCAAATATGCGGACAAACGCGGCGCGGCGGTGGCGGTGATCGAAGGCTCCGACGAACGCGCCAAGGGCGAAGTCACACTGAAAGATCTGGCGCTTGGCGCGGAATTGGCGAAATCCACCGAAAGCCGCGCGGCATGGGTGAAGGACCGTCCGGCGCAGAAATCGGTGAAGCGCGGCGAGCTTGTTTCGGCCATCAAGGATATGCTCGTCAGGGGAGGGCGCTGATGGCAGGTTTCCCCGAATACGATTCCAAATTGCTTGGCCTCTTGGATGAGCAGGCCGAAGCGGTGTTGTCGCTGTTCGGCGAGCGCGGTTATGCGCGGGTCGAGCCGCCGATCCTGCAACCGGCCGAAGCGTTCCTCGACCGTTCGGGCGAAGACATCCGCCGGCGCACATTCGTGCTGACCGATCCGTCGGGCCGCGAATTGTGTCTCAGGCCCGAACTCACCATTCCCGTCTGCCGCATGTATCTGAACAGCACAGCGCCCGCGCCGGCGCGCTTTTCCTATCACGGCCCGGCGTTCCGCTTTCAGCCGGGCGACCCGGCCCGGCCGAGCCAGTTCCTGCAAACCGGTGTGGAATGTCTGGCCGCGCGCAATCGCGAAGCGGCGGATGGCGAGGTGCTGGCGCTCGCCATCGAAGGCGTGCGCGCCTGCGGCCTGAAGGATTTTTCCGTGCGCATCGGCGATGTCGGCCTGTTCGCGGGCCTCATCGACGCGCTCGACATTCCACCGCAATGGCGCGGGCGGTTGAAGCGGCACTTCTGGCGGCCCGGCTATTTCAAGGAATTGCTCGAACGGCTGTCGGGCAACAAACCCGTGGCGGCGCAGCGCTATCTCGCCCATCTCGGCAATGCCAATGGCGCGGATGCGAAGGCGGCGCTGGAAGGGCTGATGGATTATCTCGGCACTGCGCCGACCGGCGGACGCACGCGCGAGGAAATCGTCGAGCGGCTGATGGAGCAGGCAGGCGAAGCCGCGGCCCTGAAGCTGGACAAATCGACCGTGCAATTGATCGAGCGCGTGCTGTCGGTCTCCGGCGCCGCCAAGAAGTCGCTGTCTGATTTGCGCGCGCTGGTGAAGAAGAACCGCATCAGACTGGATGCACCGCTCGATGCCATGGAGCAGCGTATCGCCGCGCTCACCAAGCTGAAGCTCCCCGAAAACCGGCTGACCTTCGCCGCGCGCTTCGGGCGCAACATGGAATATTACACCGGCTTCGTGTTCGAGCTGTGGTCGCAGGACAAAGAAGGCCAGGTGCAGATCGCCGGCGGCGGACGCTACGACACGCTGCTGAAGATGCTCGGCGCGGGCCGCGAGATTCCGGCGGTCGGCTGCGCCATTCGCGGCGAGCGCGTGCTGGCGGCGCGTAAGAAAACGGGGGCGATGTGATGGCCAAAGCCCCGCTCGTTCTCGCCATTCCGTCCAAGGGCCGCTTGCAGGAGCAGGTGACGAAATATCTCGCCGATGCGGGGCTGACGCTTTCGGGCGCCGCGCGTGATTACCGCGCCACCCTCGCCGGCATGCCCGGCATCGAGGTGAAGCTGCTGTCGTCCGCCGACATTGCCGCTGCGCTCGCGGAAGGCGAGGCGCATCTTGGCGTCACCGGCGAAGACCTGTTGCGCGAATCCATTCCGGATGCGGATGCGCGCGTCGCGCTGTTGCAGCCGCTGGGCTTCGGTTTCGCCGATGTCGTGGTGGCGGTACCGCGCGCCTGGATCGACGTCTCGAACATGGCCGACCTCGACGATGTCTGCACGGCGTTCCACGCGCGCCATCACCGCCGTCTGCGCGTCGCCACAAAATACACCGCGCTGACGCGCAGCTTCTTTGCGGCGCACGGTATTGCCGATTACCGCACCGTGGAGAGCCTGGGGGCCACCGAAGGTGCGCCGGCGGCGGGCGTTGCCGAAGCTATCGTCGACATCACCACGACGGGCGCGACGCTGTCGGCGAACGATCTGAAAGTGCTGGACGACGGGGTGATCCTGAAAAGCCAAGCGCAGCTCGCGGCCAGTCTGCGCGCGCATTGGGGCGAAGCGGCGCTGGCCGCAGCTTCGCGGCTGACATCGCGCATCGCCGCGCGCGAGCTGGCGAAAGGTTCCTATGTCCTGCGCGTGGCGCTCGGCAAGAGCGGCGCGAAAGCGGTGAAGGCGCTGGCTGCCCTCGGCTGTTCGGAGATTGACGGCGCGATCCTCTGCCCGCGTCCGATGCTGATGGATGCGATCAAAACGCTGCGCGCCAATGGCGTGTCGGGCGCCGCGACCGCCGAGCCGACGGACTATATCTTCCGCGCGTCCGATCCGTTGATGGACAAGCTGAAGGCCGCGCTCAAGCGCTGACGTTGGACAGCGGCGACGGGAACCCGTACAGCCGCGCGGTTCCTTCCCACAGGATGCGGTCCTTCGCTTTCTGCGGCAGGTCTTCCCGTCCCAGCACGTAGCGCGGCGACTGGACGATGCGGTGGGCGTGCGGAATATCGCTCGCGTAGACCCAGCAATCGGTGCCGTACTTGTTCACCATGTAGGGAAGCAGATCGTCATCGACCTCGAAGCCGATGAAGATGCGGCCCGCCTGGATGTATTCGAGCGGCGTCATTTTCGGCAGACCCCTTTCTACGATGTCCTGATGTTCGGAGCGAATGGCGCCGACCTTCATGCGGTCGCGGAAATTGTCCAGCCGGAAGTCCATCACCTCGGTCGCGAAATCGACCCAGGTGCAGCCGCTTTCGAGAAACGAGACGCGCACGCCCGGATAGCGGTCCAGCAAGCCCGAGCTGCAGATGGATTTGAAGCCGCGAAACACCGTGGTGTTGAACTGATCCGCCGCGACGCTCGGATAATCCTTCGCCGCCTGAAGCGCGCCAAGACCCGGGTGTACATTGACCGGCATGTCCAAGTCCTGAGCGGTGCGCCAGACCGGCGCGAAATCGGGATGGTCGAGACTCTTGGCGTTGTAATCGCCGAGCACCATCACGCCGACCGAGCCCATTGTCTTGGTGCGCCGCATCTCGCGCGCTGCTTCTTCCGGATCGTGCATATCGACGAGCGTGACCCATTTCAGACGGTCCGGGCACTGATCGGAGATGTCCGCGATCCAGTTGTTGTAGGACCGCGTCAGCGCCTGATTCAGCGCCGGGTCTTCCGCCACCGGCCAGCGCAGGAAGAGCGTGGGATAGTTGACGGAAATCCAGGTGTCCTCGGCGTCCATCACTTGAAGGCGGTCCTTGGCCGAACGGAACTCGCCGCTCTCTATGGTGCCGCGCCATTCGGCCATGCGCTCGTATTCGGTGGAAACGATGCCGTCCATGCTGGAAGGTGAAGCCCCGAGCCGCACCTTCTTACCGTCGATCAGCCACATGTAATCGTGTTCGAATTCGCCGGTCTCGACCACGGTCGGCCTGCGGTCGCGAAATTTCCGTTCGAGATATTTGTCGGAGAATGTCTCTTCCCATTCTTCGACATGCCCGTCGCCGTCAAACGCGTTGATCTCGCTCATCGCCATTCCCGGGAAGCGTGATGACGTCAAAGCGAAGCATGGACTTGGCGGGGACGCAACGGGAGGTATGGAACCAGGACACGCCGGCGTGATTATCGCTTCGACGGAGGACAGCCATGACGCAAACGCAAACCGACCGAATCGGCAAGAAAGACACCAAACTCGGCAAACGCCTGCGCGAACAGGCGCACGACAAGGCGCAGGAATTCGACAAGAAATACGGCGAATTTGCCCGCGGCGAAAAGCGCCAGGGTGACGGAGTCTAGCCGCGCTCAGGCGGCGTGATGGAACCGGCGCTCCACCCTATGGAAGCCGAGCGCGCGGACGAACTTCCGCGTGGGTCAGGCTGGCAATTCGAACCCAAATGGGACGGCTTTCGCGCCGTCGCCCAGCGCGACGGCGGCGAGATTGCGCTGTACGGAAAATCCGGCAAGCCGCTGGGCCGTTATTTTCCGGAAATCGTCGCGGCGCTGCGTGCGGCAAAGCCCAGGCGCTTTGCCGTCGATGGCGAGCTGATCATTCCCATCGGCGACGAGCTTTCCTTCGACGCATTGCAGATGCGCCTGCACCCGGCGGAAAGCCGCATCAAGAAGCTATCGGCGGAAACGCCGGCAATCTACGTCCTGTTCGATATTCTCTCGGAGGGTGCGCGGGACTTTTCTGGAAAGCCGCTGGAAGAACGGCGCGCGGCGCTTGAAGCGCTGTTTCCAAAACTCGCCGGTCCGCGTTTTCGCTTGTCGCCCTACACGCGCGACCGGCGCCAGGCCGCGCGCTGGTTGTCGCAGGCGGGCGGCGCGCTCGATGGCGTTGTCGCCAAGGAGCTGGGTCAACCCTATCTCTTCGGCGAACGCGCCATGGTGAAAGTCAAGCTCATGCGCACCGCCGATTGCGTGGTCGGCGGTTTTCGCTATGCGCAGAACAAGCCCGAGGTGGGTTCGCTGCTGCTTGGGCTCTACAATGCGGAAGGGCTGCTCGACCATGTCGGCTTTACGTCCAGCATTCCCGATCCCAAGCAGCTTACGAAGCGACTTGAGAAGCTGCGCGGCGCGCCGGGCTTTACGGGCGATGCCCCCGGGGGCCCCAGCCGCTGGAGCACCGAGCGCAGCGCGCAATGGGAGCCGTTGAAGCCAAAGCTCGTCGCCGAGGTGCGCTACGACCATGTGTCGGGCGGCCGCTTCCGCCACGGCACCAAGTTCCTGCGCTGGCGGCCCGACAAGCCGCCGAAAACCTGCACCATGGACCAGTTGGAACACGAAGCGCGTCCGGGCAAGATTGCGGCGCTCATCGGCAAATGAGGACCGCATGGCCAAGCGCAAAGTGTTCCAGACGCATCTCGGCTTCTACGACACCGTCATCGCGACCTTCTCGCAGAAGTCCGCGCTCGCAGCGTGGAACTCAAAGCAGGACCTGTTCAAGGAAGGGCTCGCCAAGGTCGTCGACGATCCGGCCATCATCAAGCAAGCCATGGATCAGCCCGGCCGCGTCTTGCGCAGGCCGGCGGGCTCAGACATTGCGTTCAGTCTGAACCCGCCATTGCCGAAAGTGCCTAAACGCAAGAAGTAGATTATTCCGCCGGATGCATATGCGGTTCATGCACCGGCAGCCGCACCGCGAACGGCCCCGGTCCATAAGCAGCCAGCACCAGCAGGCCGCCGAAGATCGCGAGGTTCTTCTCGAAGTTGATGAGATTGCTCATCCGCTCCATCGAACCCACGGCATCGTTCCAGAAATCGTGGATGGTGATGCCGGCCGCCAACGTGAACAGCGCCAGCAGAATCGCGGCCATGCTGGTGAACATCCCAAGGATCAGTGCCGCGCCGCCGAAGACTTCGAGGATCGCCGCCGCCCAGAAGAAAAACGCCGGCATGGGAAAGCCGTGCTGCGCCATCATTTGGATAGCCATCGGCTCGCCCATGAATTTGGTCAGGCCAGAGGTCAGGAAGAACACGCCGAGGATGAGACGTCCCAGCGTCGCGCCATAGGCATACATACGCGTCTCCGTCATTTGCCACATGGCAATAACGCGCCGCGCGCCGTGAGGCTGCGGTTACGCCCAAGGCAGACGGAGAGATTAAGCGCTGAGCTTTTCGGGAACGCGCGCCAGCACGCGGTCCAGCGGGAACACGACGGTCACGGTTGTGCCCTTGCCCAGCGTGCTTTCGATGGACAGCGTGCCCCCATGCAGCTCCATGAGGTGCTTGGCGAGCGGCAGGCCGAGGCCCGTGCCTTCATATTTGCGCGCCAGTGCGGAATCGATCTGGCCGAACCGTTCCAGCGCCTTGGGAATGTCCTTCGCCGCCATGCCGATGCCCGTGTCGGCCACGGCAATGGCAAGGCCGTCGCCGTGGCGGTAGGCCGAAACGCGCACCTGACCGTTTTCCGGCGTGAACTTCACGGCATTGGACAGAAGATTGATCAGGATCTGGCGTACGCGCCGGCTGTCCGCCATCAGGAACGGCAGCTTGGAATCCACCGCGGTGATCAGGCGAACACCCGCTTTGGAGGCCTGCGCTTCCACAAGTTCGATACAGGCGCTGACCGTCCGGTTGATGTTCACCGCTTCGTCGGTGATCTCCAGATGGCCGGTATCGAGCTTGGAGATATCCAGAATGTCGTTGATGAGGCCGAGCAGATGGCTGCCGCTGTCATAGATGCTGCCGGCGTACGTCTTGTAGCGCTCGTTCTGGATAGGGCCGAAAAGCTCGCCCTTCAGGATTTCAGCAAAGCCGATAATGGCGTTGAGCGGCGTGCGCAGCTCATGGCTCATGGTCGCCAGGAATTGCGACTTGGTTTGATTGCCCGCGGCCGCCGCTTCGTAGGCGATGGTGAGCTGGCGCGTCGTGTTTTCGAGCTTGAGTTTGGTTTCTTCAAGTTCGGCGACATGTTCGCGCAGGCGCGTAGCCTCGTCTGCCGAACGCTGGGCCAGATGCTGATCGACGATCGAGCCGACAAGCCCCATGCCGAGGATCAGCAGCGTCACCGCCGTGATCGCCACCGCCAGCCATTCGGGCGCGATGGTTTGTTGCGGGACGACGATGGTGGGGTCGGGCATGAAGCTGACTGCCGCCATCGCGACGAAGTGCAGGCCGCAAATGCCGAGCGTCAGCATCCCCGCCGCGGCCAACCGCCAGCCGAGACTCTTTTCGTGTTTGGAAGCCACCAACGCGGCGGCGCCGAAGCCGCCGCCGATAACCAGCGAGGCGATGACGAAATTCACATCCCACACTTGCTGCGCGGGGATGCGCAAAGCCGCCATGCCGACATAGTGCATCGCGCCGATGGAGAGGCCGACCATGGCGCCGCCGATCGCCGCATGGCCGCGTAGCGCGACGATATAGCCCAAGGCCGAAGCGCCGGCCGCGATCAACACCGACAGCGCGGTCAGCGCAACGTCGTAGCCGACCGGCAGACCGGGACGGAACGCCAGCATGGCAATGAAGTGAGTGGCCCACACGCCCGAGCCGGTGACAACCGCAGCCCCGGTAAGCCAGGAATAGCGGGACCAGATGTCCTGCGTCTTCGAACGGGCGATCAGGCTGAATGCGGTGTAGCACGCCAAAAAGCAGATCAGCCCGGCCAGGACGACCAGACGGATATCGTGCTCGTTTGTGATGCACCCATAGACGCGCAGCATGGCCGTACCATGGCTGAAACGTCCTTGAAAATGTGTGAACCGGCCGCGGCGGCATGGGGCGCCGCCGCGGACGAGGTTAAAAATCTATGAACGGCAAACTAATGACCTGATTGATCGGCGTTACGCGACGCTTCGAACAGGAACCAATTGCGCTTTTCGGCGCCGTCGATGAACTGTTCCAGCAAGGACGCCGTGCCGATGTCCTCTTCGTCCTCGCACACTTTGTGCGCGGCGCGCATGGCGGCCATCATCGTCTTGTTGTCGTTCATCAGCTCGCGCAGCATGGAAGCCGGACTGACGAAATCTTGATCGTTGTCTTTGATGCTCTGGAGCTTGGAAATGTGGGCCACGGAGCGGATGGTTGAGCCGCCGATCTTGCGCACACGCTCGGCGATTTCGTCCGTCGTATCGAACAATTCCTTTGCCTGCTCGTCGAACAGCAGATGGTAGGAGCGGAAATGCGGACCGCTCACGTGCCAGTGGAAATTCTTGGTCTTGATGTAGAGCGCGTACGTATCGGCCAACAGACCGTTCAGTGCCGCCGACACTTCGGCGACCGCATCTTGGGACAGATCCGTCGGCGTCTCGAGCGCGCTCAGCCGTTTGGACTCGCCGCCGTTCTGTTTTTTCTTTTGCATGCTGGTGGGTTCGGCCATGGCCTTCTCCTCGGAAGCTGAAGCTTGGTGCTGCCTCACGGTAACGCCCAAGCCGCAAGAGGGTTGCGGCCGCCCTTGTCGCAGCAAGCTCAGCCGTTGCCATGGAACTTCCCGCCAGAAGAGCACGTTGCAAAGTAAGGCGGGGCTAACAACGGGAGGAAACCATGAACCTCCGTATCTTAGGCCTGACGGCATTTTTCGCGGTCACCGCCGCGGTCCCGGCATCCGCCACATTTGTGGGCGATGTGCACGTCAGCGACCAGGTCGACCAGCACGGCAAGGAAGTGCGTTCATTCACCGGTCCGGTGAGCCAGCTCGAATTCAGCACGCCGGACGACGTGTCGTGCTCGTCGATCGAGATCACGTTCGCCGACGGCAGCACACGCAATGTGTTTTCCGGCACGCTGACCGAAGGCACGCCCCAATCGGTCGAGCTCGGCCGCCGCACGGACGTGGAGAGCGTCACGTTCAAGTGCTGGGCGCGCGGAATGGACAATGCGCGCATCGAAGTTGCGTCGGACACCGACCCAACGCTTCCGGGACCGACCGGCTTGTGATTGTGAAGTGCCGGCGCAGCGCTCACAAACTGGGCTTTAGGAACCCGTTACCAACGGAACACGTTGCAAATTCAAGTGGGGGGAATCCGAAAGGAGGAACCCATGAGACTCCGAATGTTAGGCTTGGCGGCACTCTTTGCCAGTGCTGCAATTCCCGTAATGGCGGCTGAATTCGTAAGCACCATCGTGGTCAGCGATCGCTTCGACCGCATGACCCAGATGACGCATTTCAGCGGCCCCGTGAACACGATCCGGCTGAGTTCGCCCGACGATGTGAGCTGCCGTTCCGTCATGATCACTTTCGCCGACGGCACGACGCGCAGCATCTTCACCGGCACCATGTTGGCCGGCGATGCACATGTGATCGCGCTTGACGATGACAGATTGCTGCGCAGCGTCACCTTCAACTGCCGCTCGCTCAATCTGGGTCAGGCGTCCATCGATCTGGCCGCCGATCTCGGCACCTTGCCGCGGTTGGCCACGAACACCAGACAGTTCCGCGGTTACACGGACCATGACTATTGGGCCCCGCTCGGTCACGAGACGTTCGGCCTCGTGAACGAGCAGACACGCCACTTCACCGAGCCGGTGGGCCAGAATGTGCAGGCCATCGGCGTCGAGGCTGTCGGCTCCGACGCGCGCTGCGGCCGCGCCATCGCGCATTTGGATAATGGCGATGTCGCCGAGCTGAACATTGGCGGCGCGCCGATCATGCGCGAAGGCTTTCTGTACCGCATGGAGCTTCCGGGTGAGCGCGACGTGCGCTCCGTGGAGCTTATGTGCCGCGCGGTGGGTGAGGATCAGGTGACGATCAACATCTACGGCAACAAGGACACACTCGCACCTGCCGGCTAGGCAGGGGGCGTTCGGCCAAAGCCCTCATGCGATGCATGAGGGCTTTGCCTTGTCTAAACAGTACCGGCCTTGATGCGTTCGGCGTTCAGCGGTGCGCGGCGGAGGCGCACACCGGTTGCCTCGAAGATGGCGTTGTTGACCGCCGCCGCCATCGGCCGCGACGTGGCTTCGCCCGCGCCGGTCGGCGGAAGCTCGGGGTGATTGATCAGCACGATGTCGATGACGTTCGGTGCTTCGGCGATGTCGACGATGGGATAACTGAGCCAATCGACGCTCTTCACGGAGCGGCGGTCGAACTGCACTTCTTCATGGATCGAGCGGCTGATGCTCTGGATCACATTGCCTTCGATGACATGGCGCAGCGCCGTCGGATTGATGATCAGCCCGCTGTCATGGGCCACGGTCACGCGCGGTATGCGCAGTTGACCCGTGCGCTTGTTCACTTCCGCGTCCACGACGAGGGCGACGAGCGTGCCGCCGCGCTGCTGGTACGCCACACCGCGCCCCGTGACCACATCGCCGCGTGTCGTGCGCCGCGTTCCCGCGACGCCCGGTTTCCAGCCGGCCTTTTCGGCGGCGGCGCGCAGCACCGCGATATCGCGCGCATCTTTCAGATGCTTAATGCGGAATTCCACCGGATCGGCGCCGGCGGCGAACGCCAATTCGTCGATGAAGGATTCGCTGGCGAATGCGATTTGCGGCCCTAACGGATCGCGCATATGCGACGTGCGCAGCGGGGAGGCGGTCTGCAGCAGCGGCGCGATGGTTTCCCAGACGTGCTTCTTGTTTTCGAACTCGTAGGAATTTTCCGGGTGGTTGAACGCCTGCGTCCCGGCGCGCGGCTTGCCGATCAGCATGCCGGCCAGCGTGTCGCCGCTATCGGCTTCCGATGAATTGGTCTCCAGGCGCGAGAAGCCTTTGGAGCTGAATTCATAGGCGATGATCTTGCCATTCGCATCCAGCGCCGCGCGGCCGCGATGAACCGAGGCGGGGGCCTTGGGGTCCCAGCCGTGGCCTTCATTGCGCATATACTGCACGCGCACCGGCTTGCCGACGGCTTGCGACAGCAGGGCGGCGTCCATCAGCACATCGCCCGCATCGTTACGGCCGTAGGAGCCAGGGCCCGTTATCCAGATCGCGTGCACTTTCTCCGCCGGAATGCCGAGCAGGCTGGCGACGCCCTGCGCCGCGAAATGCGGCTTCTGCGTGCCGGTCCAGCAGGTCACGCCGTCGGCGCGCACATCGGCAAGGGCGCAACCGGGGCCCATGCTGGCATGCGATTGGAACGGCCATTCATACTCGGCGGTGATGACCTTCGCGGCCTTGGCGAAGGCATCGTCGACATTGCCTTTCACTTCGGCTTCGTTGCGCTGCGTCGCCGCGGCGGTGCGGATGTAATCGTAGAGTTTCGCCTGTTCGGGGAATGTGTCGCCAACTTGCGACCAGTTCACCTTCAGCGCGCGGCTGGCGCGGATGGCGTCCCATTCCTTTGGCGCCACCACGCCGATGAAGTCCTTGTTGCGCACGACGCGCGCGCCGGGGATGGCGGCAATGGAGGCTTCATCGACGGACACCGGCACAGCGCCCGCCATGGGCGGACGGATCATGCGGCCATGCAACATGCCATCGACACGGATATCGGAGGTGAAGGGTTTGGTGCCGAACACTTTGCCGGCCACGTCGAAACGCTTCGGGCTGGTGCCGACGACCTTGTATTGATCCGGCGTCTTGGGCTTCGCCTTGCCGGTGACCGTCAGGCCGTTGCCGTATTGCTTGTTCCACTCGAGCTGCGAATGGAAATAGCCGCCGCCGACGAGTTCGGCATAGCTGATTTCCGTGATGCCCGCACTGCCTGTGACGCTGACCACGCCGTCGGTGACGGCAAGCCGGTCGAGACTGACGTTCAACTTCTGCGCCGCCATTTCTAGCAGCAGCCTGCGCGCCTCGGCGCCGGCCGCGCGCAGCGATACGCCGCCGCGTGCTATGCCCGTCGAACCACTGGCGCCGCCCTGATTGCAGGTGAGCGCCGTGTCGCCCATCACCACGCTGACCTTGCCGATGGAGACGTCCATTTCATCTGCAACAATTTGCGCGATGCCGAGGTCGGTGCCTTGGCCGCCGTCGATCTTGCCGAAGAACACTGTTACGGAGCCGTCTTTCGCAATGGCGATCCAGGAATCGAGTTCGGTCGGCAGCAGCGCCGGCTTGCCGTTAGCGGCAACAACGGCTTGCGCCAGAACCTTGCCGGCATCGCCGGCGGCGAAGGCGACAACGAGGGCGCCGGTGGATTGCAGCAGCGCGCGGCGGGAAAGCGTCATGTCGTTCATCGGTTCCTCCCTCACGCCATCGAATCGGCGGCGCGCTTCACGGCGCGCAGGATCGCGGTATGCGTGCCGCAGCGGCATTTCAGCCCCGCCAGCGCATCGCGGATTTGCGTGTCGGTCGGCTTCTTGGTCTTGGCAAGGAACGCGGCGGCCGTCATCACCCAGCCGTTGATGCAGTAGCCGCATTGCGGCACCTGCTCTTCCATATAGGCAGCCTGCACGGGATGGGGCTTCTCCGGCGTGCCGAGCCCCTGCAAGGTCACCACCTCATGGCCCGCGGCCTGCGATACTGGCGTGATGCAGGAGCGAATGGCGACGCCATCCAGATGCACCGTGCAGGCGCCGCATTGCGCCAGGCCGCAGCCGAAATGGGGATTGTCGAGCTTGAGATCGTCACGCAGCGCATAGAGCAGCGGCATATCCGGCTCTGCCTCGATGGCATGTACCTGACCGTTGACGCGCAGAGAAAGCTTTTCCGCCATGGCGTTTTCCTCGAAGCTTGGCACGAATTGGGACGGGCCCTCGGGGTCCGGATATAGCACAATTTCTGGAAACCGCCGATTGTGCTACTATATGTGGCAGTAGGGGCTAGGCGGCCGCGTCAGCGGCATTCCTCATCAGCTACCGGAGAAACCACATGAAAACCGATATCCATCGCGCGCTTGCCCTGGCCGTATCGTGCGCCGTCCTGGCGCCCGCCGTTGCCTTGGCCGCGAATGCGCCTATGTGCATCAACGTCCACGATGTGGATCGCACCGAGGTGAAGGACGCCAAGACGATCCTGTATCACATGCGGGACGGCAAGACGTGGCGCAACACGTTCAAGACGAGCTGCCCGCAACTCGCCAATGGCGACAAGGTCTATACGGAGGTGTTCCACACCACCGATCAGATTTGCGCCAACTCCCATCAGCTGAAGGTGCGCCTGACCGGCGACTACTGCACGCTGGGTGAATTTTCGCCGGCGAACTGAACGCTGTCGCACGCATAAAAAGGGCCGGGAATTTTCCCGGCCCTTTTGTTTACGCTGTGCTTCGAGACTTAGCCCTTGTTGGCGTAGATCTCGATCGCGACCCGCTGACCATGCTGCGCATGGCAGTTCAGGTCGACCTGCTGCACGTCGCGGCGCTCGCCCGGCATGTCGATCTGGAACACGCGATTTTCCACGAGATTCGTGTTGATCGCGAAATTCCGCTTCATGCCGTTGCCGAACGTGGCGGTCATCTGGCTGCAGAAGGCGTCATCGCCGACCGGCTTCAAGCCGATGGAGGTGATGTCGTCGCCGCGCATGCCAGCGAAGTTGCTGGCGAAGTCCGCACGGCCCTCGAAGCTCTTGGTGCCGAGCATCGACCAGTTCACCTGATTGATGCCGCGATCAGGGAAGCGCGTATTGTTGCCCTGACGGCGGTCGGGAGTGGTGTCGGTCGTCATCACTTGGATCGTGACATTGCGGCCATGCTCTGCATGGCAGTTCATGTCGATCCGCGTGACGTTGCGGTCGCCGCCCGGAAGGTCGAGCTGCACGATCCGGTTACGGCCCAAGAGATCGCCGCGGTCGATATTCAACGGCTGGGTCTGGCCGTTGGCGAACGTGGCGGTCACCCGCATGCAGCGTGCGTCGTCGTTGAGCGCGCGCAGCGCGATGCCGGTCACGGAACGCCCGCGGAAACCGGCAACAGTGGTCGCGCGGTCACGGCGGCCCTGGAAGTTCTCGCTGCCAAGGACCTGCCAGTCCGCATCGCGGCGATTGTTGTCGCCGCGGCCCCAGTTCGGGAAGAGACGCGCCCACAAGCGGTCCCAATCCGGGCTGTTGCGCCATTCGGTCTGGTAGCGGCCGATGTCGGCGGAGATGTCGACGGTCGCGCCGGCGCGGCCATTCGCATGACAGTTGAAGTCAATGCGCCGGACCAGACGCTGATCGCCCGGCAGGTCGAGGGTGACCTGGCGATTGACCGGCAACGTCCCGCGGAACAGCGAGGCGGTTTGGCCATTGCTGAACGTCGCGGTCACATTGCGGCACATCACGCTCGAATCATGAGCCTGCAGCGCCAGCGCTTCCACGCTGCCGCCGAAATTGCCGTACTGCGTTTGGCGATCGTTCCGATACGAAAAGTCTACGGACCCGATACGGTCCCAGGCGGCCATGGCAGGAGCGCTCGCGCTCATCGCCAGAAACGCCGTCATGGCAAGCAAGGTGGATCGTCTCATTGGTGTTCTCCCTAAGTGAACGGGCACGAGAACCGCATGTGCGGTCAGCGCGTCTCGCTCCTCCTCATGGGAGACAACGGCGATTTCGGATGCTGGTTCCGGACGCTTATTGCCTGAAGCCAATCGTGAAGCTGTCGTTGAAGGCGTGCGTTTCTTGGGCCGCGCGGCGATTCATCTCGCTGCGAAAGCCGATGCCGAAGCCGATGGCCGCGACTGTGAACAGGACAATTGCCGAGACAACGATGCGTTTGCGCATGGCGTAGCTTCCCGCGAACGGGAAGAAACGCATCACGCAGTCGCGGGTTCCGTTAAGGCGTAGCCGTGGGTGTCGCGGGCGGTGGGACTTCTTCGATGCTCCAGCCGGCGACTTCCTTCACGCTCATCGCTTCGAGCTGCCGTCCATCGGGAAGAGTAAGCGTACCGGTGCCGGGGAATTGGCCGTCATAGACAGTGCCGTCGTCGAGCACGATGCGTCCATGACCGGTGAGTTCGCCGTTCTTATATGTGCCTTCGTCCTGACCTTGGACGCGGCCATTGCGATACCAGGTCAGGCGGCCAAAGCCGCTGATCATCTTGTTCACGCAGGCGCCGATCCAGCTGACGGTCTCGCCAACGTCGGGATGCGCATTGGCCGCCCAGCAGTGATTGTTCTTGTCTTCGATCCAATGCGGGTCCTTGCCCGAAAGATCGGGAACCGTCTCCTGGGCGAGCGCTGCCGTTGCGATCATCGCCGCCGCGCATATCGTCCACACCATTCGCATGCGTTTAACCCGCCTTTGCCGTTTTCAAGAGGCGCGGTGGGACCAGCCACCAGAGCGCCACTGCATAGAACAATACGGCTAGATACATCACGATAAAGGCCCACATGGGAAGCGGCCAGTAAACCGCCCGTGTAACCAGCTGCTCGATATAGGGCACCGTCTTGGGCGGGCCGCCGGCGGCCGCCACCAGCTCGTTCTGCCAGATGGTGAGGAAACACAGCCGTCCGGCAGAGGCCTGCGCCGCCACGACGAGCAGCGAGGCCAGATGCGCGATGCGCCACCAGACGTTGCGCACGAAGCTCCAGCCTCTAGCCGCGCCCAGCGGGATGGCGACGAGCCAGAACACGTTGAAAAGAATCACGCCGAAATGGAAATAGAGAATCGCACTGGCGAGCGCGAGATAGGTTGCGGGTGACATGGACGGCCGGCCCCGGTTGGACGCGCAAAAACTAGCACTCGCGGGCCACGCGGAGTAGCCGACGGCATGAGCCTCGCTCGCGATGGCGTGAGGCTGCTGCCCTGAAATCGTCGCTATTGGCACCTACATTCGCCTTCGAAGCAGTGGGGGCGCAGCGCTTCAAAGCGCGCGCCCCGCTCGAGAACGTGGAGAAGCAGATGAAGACATTCGCAACGGTGCTAGGCGCCGCGGCGGCCCTCTTCCTCGCCGGATGCGCCACCGATGGCGAATATGGCGTGGGTGTCGGCACGGGTTACGGTTATGGCTATGACGATTACGGCTATGGCTACGATTACGGCTACGCGCCGTCTTTCGGCTTTGGCTACTACGACTCGTGGCCCGGCTATCGCGGCAACTATTGGCGTGGCCGGCACGATGGCCACAACGGCGGCGGCAACTGGCACGGCGGCGGTGGCGGCGGTGGCTCCGGCGGCGGCGGTGGCGGCTCCGGTGGTGGCGGTGGCGGCTCGAACGCCGGCTCCGGCGGAAGTTCCGGCGGCGACGCCGATCTGGGACGGCGACTTCGCCCACTCCCGCATCGCTAAGCGGCATCAAGTAGCGTGACAAATGGCCGGAGACATCTCCGGCCTTTTGTTTTGGCGCAGCCAGGGATCGCACCCATTGCCTATATCCAGTCGTCATTGCCCGGCTTGTCCGGGCAATCCACCCGCCGGATGGATCGCCCGCATAAAGCGGGCGATGACGAAACAATGTTGGTATTGTGGTGCGTGCCCGATGGAGGAATAACGTGAAACTGGATTTCTGGGACGTCGTGCGCGTCGCCGAGAGTTGCCCGGATGAAGAAATCCGCGGCAAGACCGGCTACATCTCGGGCATGGGCCTGGAGGAGGGTGAGGCTCCCTCCATCGGAATCATGTTCTATGATCTCCAAATGGTCTGGTGCGTCGAAGAGGAACACCTGATCCCTCTCGGCCACAAAGACGAAATCGCCGCCGCCGACTACAAGAAACGCCTGCGCGACGGCCCGCGCTTACGCGTCCGCGAAGACGGCACGATAGCGGACTGATCTACCACATCACCATGGCCGGGCTTGACCCGGCCACCCAGTGCGTCCGCGTCTGCGGACGCACAAGAGACTCATTAGCTCGCTGACGCTCGCTGCTGGATGGCCGCCTCGGGGGCGGCCATGGTGAGAAATTGGGGCAAGCAAAAAGGGCCGGGATTGCTCCCGGCCCTTTCCGTGTACTGACAATATGGCGTGGATTAAAAGTCCATCCCGCCCATGCCGCCGCCGTGGTCATGGCCGCCGCCCATCGGGGGCGCCGCCTTGGCCGGACGATCGGCGATCATCGCTTCGGTGGTGATCAGGAGCGAGGCCACCGACGAGGCGTTCTGCAACGCCGTGCGGACAACCTTGGTGGGATCGACAATGCCGGCTTCGATGAAGTCGCCGTACTTTTCGCCCTGGGCGTCGAAGCCGAAATTGGACGACTTCTGTTCCAGGAGCTTGCCGACGACGATGGAAGCTTCCACGCCGGCGTTCTCGACGATCTGACGCAGAGGAGCCTGGATCGCCTTACGGACGATGGCGATACCCGCGTTCTCGTCTTCGTTCAGGCCGGTGAGCCCGGCGAGCGCCTTGGTGGCATAGAGAAGCGCCGTGCCGCCGCCGGGAAGGATGCCTTCCTCGACCGCCGCCTTGGTGGCGTTGAGCGCGTCATCGACGCGGTCCTTCTTTTCCTTCACTTCGACTTCGGTCGCACCGCCGACGCGGATGACGGCAACGCCGCCGGCCAGCTTCGCCAGACGCTCTTGCAGCTTTTCCTTGTCGTAGTCCGAGGTGGTTTCCTCGATCTGCTGCTTGATCTGGTTGACGCGAGCGGTGATGTCGCCCTTCTTGCCGGCGCCGTCGATGACGGTGGTGTTTTCCTTGTCGATGCGCACCTTCTTGGCGGTGCCCAGCATGTTGATCTTCACGTTCTCGAGCTTGATGCCGAGATCTTCGCTGATCACCTGGCCGCCCGTGACGATGGCGATGTCTTCCAGCATGGCCTTGCGGCGATCGCCGAAGCCCGGCGCCTTCACCGCCGCGACTTTGAGGCCGCCGCGCAGCTTGTTGACGACGAGGGTCGCCAAGGCTTCGCCTTCGACTTCTTCCGCGATGATCACGAGGGGACGTCCGGCCTGCACCACGGCTTCCAGGATCGGAAGGATCGGTTGCAGGGTGGAGAGCTTCTTCTCGTGGATGAGGATGTACGGCTCGTCCAGTTCGGCGAACATCTTGTCCGCGTTGGTGACGAAGTAGGGCGAGATGTAGCCGCGGTCGAACTGCATGCCTTCGACGACTTCGAGTTCGGTCTCGAGGGACTTTGCTTCTTCGACCGTGATCACGCCTTCATTGCCGACTTTCGCCATGGCTTCGGCGATCATCTTGCCGACTTCGGCATCGCCGTTCGCGCTGATCGTGCCGACCTGCGCGATTTCCTCGTTGGCCTTCACCTTCTTGGAGCGCTTCTTGAGATCGGCCACGACGGCTTCCACCGCCTTGGTGATGCCGCGCTTCAGATCCATCGGGTTCATGCCGGCGGCCACCGACTTGGAGCCTTCGCGCACGATTGCCTGCGCCAGAACCGTCGCCGTGGTCGTGCCGTCGCCCGCCGCGTCGTTGGTCTTCTGGGCGACTTCGCGCACCATCTGCGCGCCCATGTTCTCGAACTTGTCCGCAAGTTCGATTTCCTTCGCGACCGTCACGCCGTCCTTGGTGGAACGCGGAGCGCCGAAGCTTTTTTCGATGACGACGTTGCGGCCCTTGGGACCCAGCGTCACTTTCACCGCATCGGCAAGGATGTCGACGCCATGGAGCAACTTCTCCCGCGCGTCGCTGCCGAATTTCACGTCTTTAGCAGCCATTGTTTGATCTCCTGACTATGGAATGGGTTTGGAAAAGGGCAGAGGCCCGTTATTTCTTCTTGCGGCCTTCAACGATGCCCATGATGTCGGACTCCTTCATGATCAGGAGTTCTTCACCGTCGATCTTCACTTCGGTGCCCGACCACTTGCCGAACAGCACGAAATCGCCGGCCTTCACTTCGGGCGCCACGCGCTTGCCGGAATCGTCCAGCGCGCCGGGGCCGACGGCGATGATTTCGCCTTCCTGCGGCTTTTCCTGAGCGGTTTCGGGGATGATGATGCCGCCGGCGGTTTTCTGCTCCTCCTTGACGCGGCGGACGACCACGCGGTCGCCCAGGGGACGGAATTTCATTGGATAGCGCCTCCTAAGTGCTTGATAATCAAAAAAGAAAAAAGGACTAGCAGCACTCAGGCATGCGGAGTGCCAAATCCTTGGGCGCTAGATAGTGAGGGACGCTGGGGGCGTCAAGGCCAGCCCCGCCAATTTGGCGAAGGAAATGGGCATGTTAGGGGAGAAAGCACGACATCTGAGGCGCGCAATGGCCGATAGCTTCGCCGGGTTTCCGAAAGACTTCTTCGCCTTCTTTCGCGAACTCAAGGCGCATAACGAGCGCGCCTGGTTCGAGGCGAACAAACCGCGCTTTCGGGAAAGCGTGCAGGCGCCGATGACGTTGTTCATCGCCGCGATGGCGCCGCATCTGAACAAAATCTCCAAAGAATTCATCGCCGACCCGAGGCCCAATGGCGGCTCCATGTTCCGCATCTATCGCGACGTGCGCTTTTCCAAGAACAAAGCTCCGTACAAGGAACATGCCGCCTGCCAGTTCCGCCACCGGCTGGGGCGCGATGTGCATGCGCCGGGCTTCTATGTCCATCTGGAACCGGCCCGCGTGTTCTTCGGCGGTGGCTTGTGGATGCCCGAACCCGATGCGCTGTTGAAAATCCGCGAGGCTATCGCGGGCAAACCGGCCGCCTGGAAGAAGGTGATCGAAGACAAGACGTTCAAACGCACCTTCGGTGGCGTGGAGGGCGAGCAGCTTTCACGTCCGCCGCGCGGCTTCGATCCATCCCATCCCTTCATCGAGGATTTGAAGCGCAAAAGCTTCGTCGTCATGCGTGAGACATCGGCGAAGGACGCGGCCTCGCCCAAATTTGTGGCCGAGGTCGCCGCCACCTTCCGCGCCAGCGCGCCGCTAATGAAATTTCTCTGCGGCGCGCTTTCCGTTCCGTTCTGACGCTATTTGATCTGTGCGTCGCAGGTGTCGGTTGAATTGGTCAGGTTCAACTGCGGCGGTGCGCTCTTCACCGGTGGGTTCGATGGCTGCCTGTAGATTGCCGGCTGTCCAAACAGCCCGCCGCTAAGGAAGTTCACCGCACCCGTCTGCGGATTGAGCTGATAGGTGCCGATTTCGCCGGCCGCATCGCGGTACTGATGATCGTTCAACACCGTGAAGTTGATCAGCGCAGCCGAAACCAGCTGGTTGTCGGTAAGCGTCACGCATTCATAATTGGCGGCGTACATCTGCGTCGGCTGGAACGCCTTCTTGCCTTGGGCCGCAAGCAGGTACGGGTCATCCACAATGCCGCCGATGGGCTGCATCGGTACCGAGCCGTAGGGCTTGAGCTGCTGGTCGTTGTAATGGCCATCCGCATACGGCGTGTAGCCGAGCGGGTGAACCTTATAGGGAAACGTCTTATTGTTGGGATCGATCTCGGTGATCACGGCCTGCAGATATTTGCCGTCAAATCCCGCCGGCATCGCGACCTTGTCGCCCACCTTATAGCCACCCGCGGGAGCCGCTTGCGGTGCGGGCGGAGCAGGGGGCTTCGCCGCCGCAACTTGTTGCGGCGCCGGCGCGGGCGGTTTTGCGGCGGGCGGCGCCACGCGCGGCTGATTGGCGGGGATGGGTTGCGCCGGCCCCGCTGCTGCTGCTGCATTCGGCGGCGGATTGTTGGGATGGTACTGCGCATATTGCGCGTTCGCCGTCGGATCGTTGATGGGGCGGATACGCTCGGCGGAATAGAGATGCTGGCGCGGGTCGTTTCCCTCGCACGTCGCGTTGTAGGACCAGTTGTTCGTGTAGCCCTGCGCGTCGCTGGTCAGGGTGCATTTCAGCCATTCGCCGGAATATGGCGCGATCAGCACCTGTTCGCCCTTATGGAAAACCTGATTGGCGAAATCGGTCTGCGCCGGTGGAACGGCGGCGCCGGTCGGATTGCCCGCACTGAAAGGACGCGGCGGCGCCGTGGGGTTTTGTGCCTGATAGGCGGCGTTCGCGGTCGGATCGTTCAGCGGCTTCACGCGCTCTTCGGAAAACAGATGCTCGCGCGGATCGACAGGTGAGCTTCTATCGGGCGGATCGCATTTGGCGCTGTAGCTCCAGTAGCCCGTATGGCCCTGCGGGTCGGAGGTCAGCGTGCATTGTTCCCACGTACCTCCAAACGGCGTAATGAGAACCCTTTCGCCCTTGTGAAACGCTTGCGCTTGCGCGGAGACGGAAACGCACGAAACAGCAGCCGCGATGATAGCGGCCGAAACAACGCCATGGCGCACGACACGACCCTCTGGATGCGCGGAAAAAACGCCCGCGATGCTGCGTTGAAAACGTAAGGCTGTGTCTTACGTAAATTCAATGCAACTTGGGCACGTGAACGAAAGTTAAAGCAGAGTCCATCAGTGCGGGCGCTGCGAATTCGCGTCCAAGATCTGTTCCGGAGTCAATTCGATCGGCGGCGCGAAAAAAGGTGCGATGTGCCGCTCCAGCTCGTGGGGCGACTCGTGCACCAGATCCTTCGGCACTTCGATGGCGACCGCCTTCAACAACTGCGCATCCGCGAGCTTGCGGAATTCGCCGAGCGCGCGTTCCGGCGCCACGACGGCGAGCGTCGCGAATTTCCGCTGCGCATAGAGCGCGTGCAGCAGCTCCACGATGCGATGGACGAAATTGTGCTTCTCCATCTTGTGCGGGTCGTGCTTCTGCTCGAAGCCGTGCCGCACGTTGGAGCCGGCAGATGAGAAGCCGCGGCCCGGTTTGTCGCTCACCGTTTCGCGCGTGGAGCGGTGCAATCCGGATTTGATGTCCTGCAGAATGCTGAGCTTGCCGTTCGTCTTGCGCTCGAAAAGCCGCGCGCCACTCGCATCGAATACAACCACGAGAATCGGTTCGATCAGTTTCGTCATGGCGGTCTCCTGTCTCTCAAAAGACAACCTCATCACGCATAATTTCGTTCCTTAACTGCGCGTTCATCTGAGGTTCAGGCAGCGCTTGGCATGATCCACACCTAAGCCGCTGATAAAGCGTGAAATTGCCAAGCCGGAACAAGCCCACCGGCTGACACGTTTTCTAAGCGGAGCTGTTTGGGGAAGGTCCCCTCGAGGAATCGCCGGGATGGCGAACCAAGGAGGAAACAATGAAGCTCTTGACGAAATGCCTCTTCGGCGCGCTGGCGCTGGCTACCGCTGCAATTGCGTCTCCGCCGCCTGCCGAGGCCGCGGCGTCGTTCGGATTCTCGTTCGGTGTTGGGCCGCAATACAACTACGGCCCGAGGCCCTATCGGCCTTACTACCGGCCTTACTATCGCCCGGCCGTGAATCCCTGTTACGGCCGCTTCGCTCCCGCTTATTGCGGATATCCGGTTTTCGGCCGGCCGGTCTTCATCGGCAACAGATGGGTGCGTGAACCTTTGCATTACCGCACATACCGCGGCGCGCCCCAGTTCTGGTTCGGCGGCACGTGGCGTTCGGGCCGGTGGTGAAAATGGTGAAGGAACAGCGCGTCGCGATTCGGCGTTGTTCCATCAACTGCCGCAGAGGCCTTCTAGGATCTGCGGAAATGGAAGGGCGTTACGCGTAACCTAAGGAGTACGGCTATGAAAACGATTCTGAAGGCAATGTTGGTGGCGGGGGCTTTGGCGGTATCGTCCGCGGCGACAACCGCGCCGGCACAAGCGGCCGTCAGCTTCGGCCTCTCGTTCGGTAACGGTGTCCAATTCGGATATAGCGACGGTTACTGGGATCGCTATCACCGCTGGCACACATGGCGCAGCCCGTATGAACGGCGCTACTACATGAGCCACTACAGGAGCCGTTATTACGACTATCGCCATGATCGCTATCCTGGTTATGGCTGGCGCCGCTAACACGGCGTAGTCTGAAGGCGAGCCCGGGAGCGATGGTTCCCGGGCTCGCTTTGTTTTGGTAGCGTCCCGCGCATGTCCGCCGATCCCAACGATCTCGCGCCGCTCTGGCTGCCGTTCACGCCCAATCGCGATTTTCATCAGCGCCCGCGCCTGCTGACGGGCGCAGCCGGCATGTACTACCGCGACGATAAGGGCCGCACCTTGCTCGATTGCATCTCAGGCCTCTGGTGCGTGAATGTGGGCCACGCGCCGCCTCCCATCGTTGCGGCGATCAAGGCGCAAGCGGGCGAGCTCGATTACGCGCCGGCATTTCACTACGCCCATCCCAAAGCTATTGCGCTGGCGGCCCGCCTTGCGGGCCTCGCGCCAAAGGGCATGGAGCACGTGTTCTTCTGCAATTCCGGATCGGAAGCCGCCGACACGGCGATGAAAATGGCGCGCGGCTATTTTGCCGCGAAGGGAGAAACGGGCCGCTTTCGCTTCGTGTCGCGGGCGCGCTCCTATCACGGCGTCAATTACGGCGGCACGTCGCTCGGCGGCTTGCCCAACAACCAGAAGGGCTTTGGGCCATTTATTCCGGGTACGGAACATCGCATCCCCATTCCCTACGACCCGGCGAAGGACCGTTTCACCGGCGGCGAGCCCGAGGGCGGCGAGAATTACGCCGACGCGCTGGAAGCCATCTGCCGCGACGTGGGCGGGGACACCATCGCCGCCGTGATCGTGGAGCCGATGACGGGCTCGGGCGGCGTCTACGCCTCGCCGAAAAAGTACCTGCCGCGCCTGCGCGAGATTTGCGATGCGCACGGCATCCTTCTGGTCCTGGACGAAGTGATCACCGCCTTCGGGCGGTTGGGCCACGCCTTCGCGGCGGAACGCTATGGCGTCGTGCCGGACATGATCTGCTTCGCCAAAGGCGTCACCAACGGCGCCGTGCCCATGGGCGGAGTGATCGTGCAGAAGGCGATCTATGATGCGTTCCAGTCGCCGCTGACGCACGGTCTCGATATCTTTCACGGCTACACCTACACCGGCCATCCATTGGCATGCGCTGCCGCGCTCGCGACACTCGACTATTATCGCGACGAGGGATTGTTCGAGCGGGCGTTGGCGCTGGAGCCCCAATTCCGCGCCGCGGTGTTGTCCCTGAAGGGCGCGCCGCATGTGGCGGACATCCGTACCGTCGGCCTTGCCGCCGCCATTGAGCTTTCGCCCATCGAAGGCGCCATCGGCAAGCGCGGCTACGAGGCCTTGAAGCTCGCCTTTTTCGAGGAAGACATGATCATCCGCATTTCCGGCGACACCATCGTCTTGATCCCGGCGCTCATTGCGACCACATCGGAAGTGGAGCGGATGGTCAACGGCGTGCGCAAGATTTTAGGACGGCTCTCATGAAGATCGGCGTTCCCAGGGAGATCAAGAATAACGAATTCCGCGTCGGCATGATTCCGGCCGCGGTGCGCGAGCTGACCGCGCGCGGGCACAGCGTCCTCATCGAACACGATGCCGGTGAGGCCATCGGCCTGCATGATGAACTTTATACGCGTGTCGGCGCGACCATCCTTCCGACTGCGGAAGAAGTATTCGGCACGGCCGACATGATCGTGAAGGTGAAGGAGCCGCAGCCGAGCGAAATCGCGCGACTTCGCGCCGGCCAGACGCTGTTCACCTATCTCCATCTCGCGCCCGATCCGGCGCAGACCAAGGGCTTGCTCGATGCCGGCGTCATCGGCATCGCCTATGAGACCGTTACCGATGCGCGCGGCGGTCTGCCGCTGCTCGCGCCGATGAGCGAAGTCGCGGGCCGCATGTCCATCCAGGCCGGCGCACATTGTCTGGAAATGGCATCGGGCGGGCGCGGGCAATTGCTCGGCGGCGTGCCCGGCGTTCCGGCGGCACGCGTGGTGGTGCTGGGCGGCGGCGTTGTCGGCACCAACGCGGCGCGCATGGCGATGGGGCTGGAAGCGCATGTCACCGTGCTGGATGTCTCGCTGCCGCGGCTCTATGAGTTGGACCTGCAGTTCGGCGCCATGCTGAACACGATCTATTCGACCATCGATACGATCGAAGAGCACGTGCTGGCCGCGGACCTGGTGGTCGGCGCGGTGCTGGTGCCGGGCGCGGCGGCGCCCAAGCTCATCACCGATGCCATGGTCAAGCAGATGAAGAAGGGCTCGGTGCTGGTGGACGTCGCCATCGATCAGGGCGGCTGTTCCGAAACCTCTCGGCCCACGACGCATGCCAAGCCGACCTATGTGCTGCACGATGTCGTGCACTACTGCGTCGCGAACATGCCGGGCGCGGTGGCGCGCACGTCGACCTTCGCGCTCAACAACGCGACGCTGCCGTTCACCATCGCGCTGGCCGAGCAAGGCCCCCAAGGCGCCATGGCGCAGAACCCGCATTTGCGCGCGGGACTCAACGTCTACAAAGGCGCGCTGACCTACAAAGCCGTCGCCGACGCACAGAAGCTCCCCTACAAGCACGCCGAAGAAGTGCTCGGGCTGTCATACTAATGAACGGCATCACCATCGACGAAAGCGAGCTGTCGGAGACGTTCATCCACGCCTCCGGTCCCGGCGGGCAGAACGTCAACAAGGTGGCGTCCGCCGTACAGCTGCGTTTCGATGTGCTGCATTCGCCCTCGCTCAGCGATGAAGTGCGCGTGCGGCTGATGCGGCTCGCGGGCCATCGGCTGACCAAGGATGGCGTGCTCGTCATCACCGCGCGCGAATTCCGCGATCAGCAGCGGAACCGCGCCGCGGCCCGCGAACGGCTGTTCGAGCTTGTTGCCCGCGCCGCCGAACGGCCCGTTCCGCGCAAGCCCACCAAGCCCACCAAGGCCAGCAAGCACCGCCGCCTTGACTCAAAAACCCGCCATTCCCGCCTGAAAAAGGCGCGCGGCCGGCCCGGCAGGGACGACTTTTAACCCCCCGGTAAAGTTAACGGTCTGGAAACGGGCCTCTCTTAGGATGGCTGCGAAACCGCATCCGGATCGCCGCCCTTGTCGCAAGTCGCGCTCACCGCCGCAGCGTTTATCGTCGCCGTTACGGCCGCCTGGTTCATGAGCCTGACCGGCACGCAGCCGGTCCTCGCCATGCTGATGGCCGCGGCGTTGTTCACGCTGTTCCTGCAATGCCAGGGCGCCATGCTGCGCGGGCGTCTGCGCCGGCACATGGACAAGCACATCAGCGATCTTCGCGTCGCCAATGCGTCCGTGAAGACGCAGCTAGAAGACACGCGCAAGAAGATGGCCGAAGTGACCATGGCGCTCGCCAAGCGCAGCGAGTCGCAGGAGAAGAAGGTCGTCGGCGAGCTTCAGATGCTCGAAGGCCTGATCCGCGAATTCGCCTCGAACATCGCGCACAAATCCAAGGAACTGCCGGTCGATACGGCCGACGAAGACATCATCGAACGGCGCGCGGACAAAGCGGCGCAGACCTATGCGAGCTCGCTCGCCGATCCGGCGATGCTGGACACGATCCGCCGCTCGCTCGAAGAGAACCGCGTCGATCTCTATTTGCAGCCGGCCGTCAGCCTGCCGCAGCGCAAGGTGCGCTTCTACGAAGCGCTGTCGCGCCTGCGCTCGGAAGACGGCTCCGTCATCATGCCGGCGCAATATATCAAGATCGCGGCGCCCGCGGGCTTGATGAGCGTGGTCGACAATCTGCTCCTGTTCCGCTGCGTGCAGGTGGTGCGCCGTCTGACGCACAAGCGCCGCGATGTCGGCGTGTTCTGCAATATCTCCGGCTACACGCTGGGCGATGCCGAATTCTTTCCGCAGTTCCTCGAGTTCCTGCGCAACAACAAGGACCTCGCGGGCCAGATCGTGTTTGAGTTCACGCAAGAGTCCGTGCGCAATGCGTCGGCCTTGGAGGAAGCAAACTTCCGCGAACTCTCCAGCCTCGGCCATCAGCTCTCCATCGATCAGGTCACCGAGCTGGACGTGGACTTCGCCCGGCTGAAGTCGCTCGGCTTCCACTATCTGAAGGTGCGCGCCGATACGCTGATCTCCGGGATGCGCGACGCGCATGCGGCCGTTGCGGCGGAAGATTTTAAGGCGCTGCTGTCGCGGGCCGGAATGAACCTCATCGTCGAGCGCATCGAAGACGAGAGGACCGTGGTGCAGCTTCTGGAATTCGGCGTCGATTTCGGCCAGGGCTACCTGTTCGGCGAGCCGCGCCCGATCCGCGAACTGGCCGAAGCGAACGACCCGCGCGCGCCTGCACCGACAGCGGCGAATATCGCGTTCCTCTCCGCCGGTCTCGCGCGGCGGCTGGCGAGCTAAACCCAACCCCACGTCACCATGGCCGCCCTTGCCGCCTTCGCTAAAGCTACGGCGGCCGGGTGCGCGTACACTTGCCCGCCGAAGCCAAAGGCGTAGGCGGGAGGCGGCCACCCAGCAGGCGAGCGTCAGCGAGCCAATGAATCTTTGCGCTCGCGGACGCGAGCGCGCTGGGTGGCCGGGTCAAGCCCGGCCATGGTGAAGATAGAGATTGCGTTTGCTCATGCCACCATGCGAGCCATCACCGCATGGCTCCCATCCCCATCCTCACCGGACTTTCCGAAATCGCGGCGCGCTATGATTCCGTCATTTGCGATGTGTGGGGTGTCGTCCATGACGGCCGCCATCACGATCCCGCGGCGACGGATGCGTTGCGCCGCTTCCGCGATACGCAGGGTCCCGTCGTGCTTCTCTCCAACGCCCCGCGCCTTTCCTCAGGCGTGCAAGCGCAGTTCGACCGCATCGGCGTGCCGCACGGCTTTTACGACGCGATCCTGACCTCCGGCGAAGCGACCCGGGCCGATCTGGCGCGCCGTTCGGCCACAGCCACGCTGCCGATGTTCTATCTCGGGCCCGACCGTGACCGGCCGATGTTCGAAGGGCTCAACCTGAAGCTCACCAGTGCCGATGAGGCCGCGGTTGTTCTCTGCACCGGCCTTTTCGATGATGACACCGAAACGCCGGACGACTACCGCGCGATGCTGGAAGAGTTCAAAACGCGCAAGCTGCCTTTTCTTTGCGCAAATCCCGACCTCGTAGTGCAGCGGGGCGACCGGCTGGTCTATTGCGCCGGCGCCATCGCGCAGCTTTACGAGGAGATGGGTGGGCAGGCGATCTACTACGGCAAACCGCATCCGCCGGTGTTCCATGCGGCTCTCGAGCGTTTGCGCGCGGCCCGCGCCGGTATCGCCAAAACGCTCGTCATCGGCGACGGGCCCGGCACCGACGTCAAGGGCGCCAATGGCGTGGGTTTGGACGTATTGTTCATCGGCGGGGGCATTCATGCCGCCGAGACGCGCACGAATCCTGCTTCCATGATCGAGGTTCTCGCGAAATGCGGCCTCACCGCCGCCGCCGCCATGGCTTCGCTCACCTGGTGACGCGCCTTGCCGCGGGGCTCCGCGCCCGATAAGACAGGTACTTCGCCTCACCGTCAGGGTCTTTGCATGAGCGCCGGGCAGATTCAGCGTCACTATTTCGAAGACCTAAGCGTCGGCCAATCGGCCAGCTACACGCGCACGGTCACGGAGAAGGACATCCAGCAATTCGGCGAAGTCAGCGGCGATATGAACCCGGTTCATTTCGACGAAGCCTACGCCAAGGGCACCATCTTCCGCGGCCGCATCGCGCACGGCATGCTGAGCGCGGGCTATATCTCCACCGTGCTCGGCACGCAGTTGCCGGGCGCCGGCGCGATCTTCATCAGCGCGACCATCCGCTTCAAGGCGCCGGTCAGGATCGGCGATACCGTCACCGCCATTTGCACGGTGGCCGAAATCTACGCACCCAAGAAGCGCGTCACCTTCAGTTGCCAATGCAAGGTGGGTGAGACCGTGGTGATCGACGCCGAAGCCATCGTCATGGTGCCGTCGAAGAACTGACCGGCAAGGGGCGAGCAGCCGCGATGCGCATTCTGCGCCATACCCGCGAAGCTCCCAGCGAGGCGCGCGGCGCCGTGGTGGCGCTGGGCAATTTCGACGGCGTGCATCTGGGGCACCGCGCGCTGATCGGCGAAGCACGCCGCATCGCGCGCGAAAAGAATGCGCCGCTGGCGGCGCTTGTGTTCGAACCATACCCGCGCGAATTCTTCCGGCCCGGCGGCGAGCCGTTCCGCCTGACGACGCTGCGCACAAAGGCGCATCTGTTGGAACAGGCCGGAGTCGATTGGCTGTTCGTGGCGCATTTCGATGCGGGCCTCGCAGCGATGCCGGCGCAGGATTTCGTGCTCGGCGTGCTGGTGAAGGAGTTGGGCGCCGCCCATGTCGTCGTCGGCCGCGATTTCCGCTTCGGCAAGGGCAGGGGCGGGGACGCCTCGGTACTTGCCTATATGGGCGAGATGGAAGGTTTCGGCGTCACCGTGTTCGAACCGGTGGTCACCGTCGAAGGCACGAAAATTTCCTCCACGGATATCCGCAACGCGCTCAAAAACGGCGATCCGTACCAGGCGGGCAGACTGCTCGGCCATTGGTGGAGCATCGAGGGCCATGTCGCCCATGGCGACAAGCGCGGGCGTGAGCTTGGCTTTCCGACCGCGAACCTGAAGCTGGAGCAGGTGATTCATCCTGCCTTCGGCATCTATGCGGTGCGCGTGGCCATTCCGGCACGCGGACCTGCACATTATGGCGGCGCAGCGAGCTTCGGCATCCGCCCGATGTTCGAATTGGAGCAGCCGCTATTGGAAGCGCATCTGTTCGATTTTTCCGGCGACCTGTATGGCGAAATCGCCAATATCGAATTCATCGGCTTCCTGCGCGGCGAACAGAAATTCGACGGGCTGGAGGCGCTGAAGAAACAAATCGCGGAGGATTGCGCCCGCGCCAAGCGCATCCTTGCCGATGCGCCCTATGGAGGCCCGTCGTGACGGTGAAAACGCAAATCAACGCAGCCGGCTACCGGCTGACCTATCTGCCGGACGAAGACCGGCTGTTGGTGTGCGTCAATCTTCAGCCGGCCTGCGTCATAGGCATGCAGATGACGCGCCGCCTGACGCGCGGTCTGATCGCGGCGCTGGTGAAGATGGTGTCGGAACGTGGCGCGCCGCAAGCGTCCGATCCGCGCCTGCGCGATACGATCCTCGATTTCGAGCACAGCCAGCAGGTCGCCGCCCAGAAGGCGGAAGGCAATCTGCGCGATGTGAAGAACGAGGCGCCGCCGATTCTGATGCGGCAGGTGAAAGAGGTGCATCTGGCGCCCAAGCCGGAGGGCGGGTTGACGCTGCTGTTTGACAATGCCGAGCAGGTGATCGCCGTGGACGTGCAGGCGGACCGTCTGCACATGGTGATCGAAACCTTCGTGCAGATGGCCGAACGCGCCGGCTGGGACTTCCCACCCATGGCCGCCTGGCTGGACGCACCGAAAGCCCCGGCGCCGAAGACAGTGAATTAGCTCCACACAACGACCTCCCCCTCGCGGGGAGGTCGATCCATCGAGCACGTGAGTGCGAAGATGGATCGGGTGGGGGGAATGCCAGTCAAGTCCCCCACCCGAACCGCTTCCGCTTCGCTCCACCGGTTCGACCTCCCCGCGAGGGGGAGGTGGTTGCCGCTGCTGGACCCTTAACGTTCCCGCTGTTACAACCCCGCTGTTTCAATGGGTTGGGCACCACATGGTCAGGCGGATACGGACGGCACGAATTCCTGGCCCGGAGGCGTAAAGCGCTTCCGGGGACTGTTCGCGCCCATTTCCTCCGCTTAGAAAGACCCGCCATGTCCGACGATTCACCCAAGCGCGATTATCGCGCCACGCTGTTCCTGCCCGTCACCGATTTTCCCATGAAAGCCGGGCTGCCCACGGCCGAGCCGAATTGGCTCAAGCGCTGGGAAGCCATGGGCCTGTACGAAAAGCTGCGCGCGAGCGCGAAGGGCCGCCCGCTCTTCGTGCTGCATGACGGCCCGCCCTATGCCAATGGCGACATCCATATCGGCACGGCGCTCAACAAGATCCTGAAGGACTTCGTCGTGCGCTCGCGCCAGATGCTCGGCTTTGACGCGCCCTACGTGCCGGGCTGGGACTGTCATGGCCTGCCGATCGAATGGAAGATCGAGGAAGAATACCGCGCCAAGGGCAAGTCCAAGGACGAAGTGCCGGTGAACGAGCTGCGGGCTCAATGCCGCGCCTTCGCGCAGAAATGGATCGGCGTGCAGCGCGAGCAGTTCAAGCGGCTAGGCGGCGTCGGCCTGTGGGAGCGGCCCTATACAACAATGGCGTTCGCCGCCGAAGCGCAGATCGTGCGCGAGCTGCATAAGTTTGTGATGAACGGGCTGCTCTATCGCGGCTCGCGCCCGGTGATGTGGTCGCCGGTGGAAAAGACGGCGCTCGCCGAAGCCGAAGTCGAATATCACGAGAAGTCGAGCCCGCAGATCTATGTGAAGTTTCCCGTGTTCGGCCGCGTCGGCAGCGGCCCTGCGGTGCGCGACCATGTGAACGGCGCAAAGCTCGTCATCTGGACGACGACGCCATGGACGATCCCCGGCAACCGCGCGGTCGCGTATTCGCCGAATATCACCTACAGCGTCTACGAAGTGACGGCGTCCGAAAGCGATTTCGCGGTTGCGGGCGAGAAGCTTCTGCTTGCCGACTCGCTGTCCACGGAAGTCGCGAAATTCGCGAAGGTGACGCTGCTGAAGCTCGACGCGGTCGATCCGAAGGATTTGCTGTGCCGCCATCCACTGCACGCCATCGGCTTCGACTTCGTGGTTCCCGTGCTCGCGGGCGACCACGTCACGTCGGACACCGGCACGGGTTTTGTGCACACCGCGCCGGGGCACGGCGAGGACGACCATCAGCTTTATCTGGACAACCGCGATGCCTTCGCGTCCTCGCCCGATCCGTTCGGGCTGGTCGGGCCGGATGGTTCGTATACGGAGAAAGTGCCGTATTTCGCCGGCAAGCGCATCCTGACGCCGGAAGGCAAGGACGGCGATGCCAATGGCGCCGTCATCAAGGCGCTGATCGAGAATGGGGCGTTGCTGGCCAAGGGGACCCTGCGCCACCAATATCCGCATAGCTGGCGCTCGAAGGCGCCGGTCATCTTCCGCGCCACGCCGCAATGGTTCGCCGCTGTCGACAAACCGTTCGCCGGCTCCCAGGAAGCCACGTTGCGCCAGCTTGCGACGGGCGCCATCGCGGCGACGCGCTGGTTCCCGAAGGCGGGCGAAAACCGCATCGGCGCGATGGTCAAGGAACGGCCCGATTGGGTGCTGTCGCGCCAGCGCGCCTGGGGCGTTCCCATCGCGGTGTTCGTCAATCGCAAGACCGGCGAATTGTTGCGCGACGAAGCCGTGAACGGCCGCATCACGGCCGCGTTCGAAAAAGAAGGCGCGGACGCCTGGTTCAATTCGGATGCGGGGCGGTTTCTCGGCAACGAATACGATCCGGCGGATTACGAACAGGTCAGCGACATTCTCGACGTCTGGTTCGACTCCGGTTCGACCCATGCTTTCGTCGTGGAAAATCCGGTCGATGCCGGCTGGCCGAAGAAGGCGCATGCCGATCTGTATCTCGAAGGTTCCGACCAGCATCGCGGCTGGTTCCAATCTTCGCTGCTGGAATCCTGCGGCACGCGCGGGCGCGCGCCTTACGACGCGGTGCTGACGCATGGCTTCGTGCTCGATGAGCAGGGCCGCAAGATGTCGAAGTCGCTCGGCAACACCACCGCGCCGCAGAAAGTCGCCGAACAGAACGGAGCGGAAATCCTGCGCCTGTGGGCGGCGTCATCGGATTTCACCGAAGACCTGCGCATCGGCCCGGAAATCATCAAGGCCAATGTCGACGGCTACCGGCGCCTGCGCAATACGATCCGCTTCATGCTGGCCAATCTCGCCGGTTTCGACGAGAGCGAGCGCATCGGTGTTTCCGAAATGCCGGAACTGGAGCGCTTCATCCTCGCGCGGCTCGCGGAACTCGATGCAGCGGTGCGTGACGGCTACAAGGAATACGATTTCAATCGCGTCTACACGACGCTGTTCAACTTCGCGACCACGGATTTGTCGGCGTTCTATTTCGACATCCGCAAAGACGCGCTCTACTGCGATACCAAGAGGGCGAGCCGCCGCCGTGCTGCGCGCACGGTCTTGGATGCGCTGTTCACACGGCTCGTCACCTGGCTCGCGCCGGTTCTGTGCTTCACGATGGAAGAAGCCTGGACCCTGCGCTTCCCGGGCGAAGCCGAGAGCGTACATCTCCAACTCTTCCCGGAAACGCCGGCGGGTTGGAAGAACGACGCGCTGCTGACCAAATGGGATCGCATCCGCGATCTGCGCCGCGTCGTGACGGGCGCGCTGGAACTCAAACGCCGCGACAAGGTAATCGGCGCCAGTCTCGAAGCCGCGCCCACGCTCTTCGTCGAGACGAAGGAAGATGCGGCGTTGTTCGACACGCTGGACCTCGCCGAAATCGCCATCACCTCGGCGGCGAAGGTCGTCGCCGGCGCGGCGCCTGCCGATGCCTTCCGCTTGCCCGATGTCGCGGGCGCGGGCGTGTCCTTCGCCATGGCCGAAGGCGAGAAATGCGCCCGCTGTTGGATGATCCTTCCCGAAGTCGGCAAGCAGGCGCATCCCGACCTCTGCAACCGCTGCGCCGAGGCGGTCGGATGACGCCGCGACGCGCCGGTATTCTCGCCGCGGCGGCGGCGTTGATCGCCGATCAAGGTTTCAAGAATGTCATGTTGTACGGCTTCGGCTTCGCGCACCTGCCGCCGGCAGCCGGAATCAGGGTGCTGCCGGTCCTCGATCTGGTCATGGTCTGGAACAAGGGCGTCTCGTACGGGATGTTCCAGGCCGCCGGAACGCTCGGAACGGTGCTGCTAACCTTGTTTGCGCTTGGCGCCATCGCGGCTCTCTCCTGGTGGATGGCGAAGGTAGACCGGGTGTTTCTGGCCGTTGGCCTTGGCCTTATCATCGGCGGGGCGATCGGTAACAATTTGATTGATCGGGTGATTTACGGCGCCGTGGCCGACTTTTTTTACTTTCACGCCTTCGGCCGGGGCTGGTATGTCTTCAATGTAGCGGACGCGGCCATTACGGCCGGCGTGATCGTTCTCCTTGCGGATGCCTTCATTCGCCCGGAGACCAAGGATTCTGACAGGGAGCCGGTAAGCCGGAATTGACATGGCGGCAGTGACTTCGCGCAACTTGACGGCCCTCGCGGCGGTGGTGTTCGCCGCCTCGGCGCTGACCGGCTGCCAGAGCTTCCGTGAGGCGACCGGCGCGGCCAAGGCGCCGCCCGACGAGTTCACCGTCCTGACCAAGGCGCCGCTCGTTATTCCGCCCGATTACAATTTGCGTCCGCCGCAGCCGGGCGCGGCCGCGCGCAACGAAGAGGACCCGGAGCAGGAAGCCCGTGATGCGCTGTTCGGCGATCCGCAGGCGGCGCTCGCGGCGCTCGGCACCAATTACAGCGACGGCGAAAAGCTGCTGCTGACGAAAAGCGGCGCGCTCACCGTCGATCCCAATATCAGGAGGTCCGTGTCTTCCGACATTGGCATCGAGGACAAGGGCGCAGGCTTCACCGACAAGGTGCTGAGCCAGCCACAAGGCGCGACCGTCGCTCCCGCATCAGCACCGTAGGCCATTCTCCTTGCGCGCGGCGATCGCAGGTGTTCTGGCACTGACGCTGCTGGGCTTGGCGGCGCCGGCTTCGGCGCAAATCAAAGCTTCGCAATACACGCTGAAGAACGGCATGCGCGTGGTCGTCATTCCCGACCACCGCGCGCCGGTCGTCACGCACATGGTTTGGTACCGCGTCGGCGGCACCGACGATCCGCCCGGTCTTTCGGGCGCGGCGCATTTCTTCGAACATCTGATGTTCAAGGGCACCAAGACGGTGCCGAACGGCGAATTGTCCAAGACGGTGGCGAGGAATGGCGGGCAGGACAACGCCTTCACCACGCATGATTACACCGCCTTCTTCCAGCGCATCGCCAAGGAGCGGCTGCCGCTGATGATGACTCTCGAGGCGGACCGCATGGTCAATCTCGATCTGTCCGACATGAATGTGCTCACCGAACGCGATGTGGTGCTGGAAGAACGCAATCTGCGCGTCGAGTCGCAGCCCGAATCCGCCGCGTTCGAGCAGATGGAGGCCGCGCTGCATCTCTCGCACCCGAACGGGCGCCCGGTCATCGGCTGGCGCGCGGAAGTCGGGCATATGGTGCGCACGAACGCGACGGATTTCTATTTGCACCATTATGCACCGAACAACGCGATGCTGATCGTGGTCGGCGATGTGACGCCGGAAGAAGTGCTGAAGCTGGCGCAGCAGAAATACGAGCCGGTGCCGGCACGCACCCTGGTGCCCCGCATCGATGAGCCCGCACCGCCGCGTCTTGCGGAGACACGGCTGAATTTCGCGCTGCCGGGCACCAAGCTTCCGGTGCTGGAACGCGTCTATCGCGTGCAGGGCTATGTGAAGGCCCCGAAGGGCTCCGCCGAGACGCTGGAGGTGCTGACGGCGCTGTTGGGCGGCGGCCAGACCAGCAAGCTCTACAAGACGCTCGTCGTCGACAAGAAGCTCGCGGTCGATGTCGGCGCCAATTACGACGGCTATACGCGCGGGCCGGCCGAGCTTTCGGTCTATGCCGTGCCGCGCGACGGCGTGAGTTTCGATGCGCTGGAGGCGGCGATGGACGACGTCATCCGCACCATGATCGCGAACCTGCCGGACGGCGCCGATCTTGCCCGTGTGAAGACGAAGCTGGTCGCGGACAAGATCTACGCCCACGACAACCAATATCTGCTCGCCAACGATTACGGCGCCGCGCTGTCCATCGGGCTGACGGTCACCGATGTCGAGGACTGGCCCAACCGCATCAAGGCGGTGACGGCCGCCCAAGTGAAGCAAGCCGCAACCACCTATCTCGTGAAGAAGGAGGCGGTGACGGGTCGCATCTCACCGGCCGGCCAATGAGGATTAGCTTCAAACATCTGGCTTTTACGTTTCTGGCTTTGGCCGCGCCTGCCGAAGCCGTGACGGTCAAGACCGTGCCCGCGCCCACGGGCGTGGAAGTGTGGCTGTCGGAAGAGCACGCGATCCCCCTGATCGCGGTGAACATCTCGTTTCCCGCAGGCTCCGCTTACGACCCGGCGAACAAGCCCGGGTTGGCCGCGCTGACCGCATCGCTCATCGATGAGGGCGCGGGCGACATGAACTCGCAGGCCTTCAAGCAGGCGATGGAAAGCAAGGCCGTTCGTATCTCCGCGCAGGCCGACCGCGACTACATCGTCGTGACCATGACGACGCTGAAGGAGAACGCGGACGAAGCCTTCCGCCTGCTGGCGCTTGCGCTTCAGCATCCGCGTTTCGACGCCGAAGCCATCGAGCGCATCCGCGCCAGCATGCTCGCCGATCTGAAGCAGCAAGATGAAGACCCGGGCGACATCGCCCAAAAGGCGTGGTTCCGGACCTATTTCGGCACGCATCCTTACGCCCATCCGACGCAAGGGACGGTGGCCGGGCTGGGCGCCGTCACTGCCGCCGACATCAAGAGCTTCGCGACCGATCACATCGTGCGCGACCGCGCCAAGGTGGCGGTGGCCGGTGATATCAGCGAAGTCGATCTGCGCAAGGCGCTGCAGACGCTGTTCCTGCCTCTGCCGCCCAAGGTGGTGCCGGTGATCGCGCCGCCGCAGCTCGCCGGTACCGGAAGCACGCGCACGGTGCCGTCCGATCAGCCCGCGCCCGTGGCGGTGTTTGGCTTCGTTGGGCCCATGCGCGCCGATCCCGATTTCATCCCCGCCTATGTCACCAATTATATTCTCGGCGGCGGCGGCTTTTCCTCGCGCCTGATGGATGCGGTGCGCGACAAGCGTGGCCTGACCTATGGCATCGCCACGGGCCTTGCCGATTATCGCGTCACCTCGATCATCGAAGGCAATGTGCAGAGCGACAAGGCGAAGATCCTGACTGCGCTGGAAGTCACCAAGCAGGAAATGACGAATTTCGCGAAGACCGGCGCCACGGCGCAGGAATTGACGGATGCCAAGACGTATCTGACCGGCGCCTTCGCGCTGAACTTCGATTCCAACGCCAAGATCGCGCGCACGCTGAATGCCTATCAGCGTTCCGGATTGGCGGCCGACTATGTCGTCAAGCGCAACGCCATGATCAATGCGGTGACGCTGGCGCAAGTGAACGCCATGGCGAAGAAATATTACGATCCGGCCAAGCTCGTCGTCGTCATCGCCGGAACGCCTGCCGCCGCGCAGCCCGCACCTGCACCGGCCAAGCAGTGATGCAGGCCTGACATGCGCAACATCGACTCCGACGCGCATGTGATCGAAGGCCCGCATAGTTGGGCCTTCATGCAAGGTGCGGACGCCGCCTTCGCACCGCAGACTTTCGCGCGCGACGGAAAGGAATTCTGGCAGGTCGACGGCACGGTGATCCGGCGCGACGATAATATGGGGCGCGACACCCAAGCCGCGTCGCGCGATCTGTCCGATGTCGGCGCGCGCCTCAAGCACATGGACGAATTGGGCATCGACATTCAGGTCATCTATCCGACGCTGTTCCTACGGCCCTACACAAAGAACCCGGCTGTCGAGTTGGCGGTGAGCCGCGGCTATAACCGCTGGATGGCCGATGTCTGGCGTCAGGGCGGCGGGCGTCTGCGCTGGGTGGCGCTGATGCCCTATGGCACGATGTCCGCGCTGAAGGATGAGATGGCCTTCGCGAAAGACAATGGCGCGTGCGGCATCTACATGCGCGGCTACGAGCACGACAGGCGGCTGCCCGATCCGTATTTTCATCCGCTGTTCGATCTCTGCGGCACGTTCGATTTACCCGTCTGCCTGCATTCCGCCAGCGGCAGTCCGATCATGAGCGAGTTCTTCGGTGGCGATAATTTCAACAAGTTCAAGCTCGCCATCGTCGGTACGTGCCATGCCCTGATCGCGGAGGGCGTGCCTTCGATGTTCCCGCGCGTCCGCTGGGCCTTCATCGAAGTTTCCGCGCAATGGATACCGTATGTGCTCAACGATCTGACGCTGCGCATGAAGCGGCTGGGCCGTCCGCTCGCCGAACACCCGTTCAAGGACAACAACATTTTCGTCGCCTGCCAAACGACGGACGATCTGCCGTACATCCTGAAATTCGCGGGCGAGGACAATCTTGTCGTCGGCACCGACTACGGCCATGCCGACACGGCGACCCAGATCGAAGCCTTGCGCTTCATCCGGGAGAACAAGGACATCGGCCAAAGCGCCATCGGCAAAATGCTGTCGGACAACGCGGCACGGCTGTACGGGTTATAAGCGCCGACTTCCCCCCTCTGCCTCGCTTCGCTCGGCACCTCCCCCGTAAGGACGGGGGAGGAAAATAAGGTCGCGCTTCTTTTTTCCTCCCCCGCTCGCGGGGGAGGTGGCCGAAGGCGGGAGGGGGGAAGTGTCGCACGCAAAACGGACATGAAATCTCCGTTGCACATCCGCCAAGCTGGAACCCAACTGTGAGCAACGCGCTTATGGCAGTGGCCGCTTGGTCCCGCGCGGCCTTACATTCCCACGGTTTAGGATCGCCCTCATGACATCCGATTCGCTGCCCTATTCGGTTTCGCTCGACCTTGCGCTGAACAGCGGAGGCGCGGATCCGCGCACCTATGCCGCCATGCTACCGGAGGCAAAGGACGCGCTTGCCGAGGTGCTGGAGGCCAAGCAACGGCTGGAAGTCCTGACGATTGTGAGCCGCGAGGACGATTTGGCTGAGGCCGCATCCGTGGCCGCGGAGCTGTCCAAGAATACGAGCGAGATTTTCGTGCTGGGCATGGGCGGCTCGTCCATGGGCGCGCGTTCGCTCGCCGCCATCGCCGATCCCCGCCGCACGCCGCGCGTGACCATTCTGGACAATCTGGACGGCGACAGCTTCGGCGCCATTCTCGAACGCGCCGATTTGAAGACCGCGCGCTTCGTCGCGGTGTCGAAGTCCGGCAGCACGGCCGAAACTCTGGCGCAAACGCTGACGGCGGCAGACGCCATCGATAGGGCGGGCGGCGGCAAATATCTGAAACAACACTTCGCGGTCATCACCGAGCCCAAGCAGAGCGCGCTGAAGCAATGGGCCACCGATCTCGGCTGTGCGGTGCTCGATCATCCGCTCGGCATCGGCGGGCGGTACTCGGTATTGTCCGTAGTCGGATTATTGCCCGCGCTGCTGATGGGGCTTGACGCAAAGGCCGTGCGCGCGGGCGCGGCCGCGGCGCTCACGCACAACCCGACGCCGGCCGAAGGCGCGGCGCTGCATTATGCCCTTTCCGCTGAAGGGCGCCTGAACGAGACCGTGCAATGGGCCTATGCCGATGCGCTCGGCCCGTTCGGCTTCTGGTGGCGGCAGCTTTGGGCGGAAAGTCTGGGCAAGGACGGCAAGGGCGCGACGCCGGTGCCCGCTACGGGGCCGTGCGATCAGCACAGCCAGCTTCAGCTTTATCTGGACGGACCGGGCGGCGCTCTGTTCACGGTAATCGCGCCGGACAGCGCGGGGCGCGGGCCCAAAGTGCCGCCGGACGCCGCGAAGAAACTGGGCCTCGACTATCTTTCGGGGCGCAGCATCGGCGATGTGGTGGACGCCGAAGCGCGCGCCACCGCGGAGACGCTGGCCAAGCGTGGCCGGCCCGTGCGCACCATCCGTATACGGACGGTGGACGAAAAGTCGCTTGGCGCGCTGTTCATGCATTTCATGCTGGAAGTCATCGTCATGGCGAAGCTGATGGGCGTGAACGCCTTCGATCAGCCGGCGGTGGAAGAGGGCAAGGTGCTGGCGCGTAAATATCTGGCAGGCAGCGGATGATCGCGAAAATTCGCCGCCTCACCGAAGGGACCATCAACCGCATCGCCGCGGGCGAAGTGGTGGAACGTCCCGCGAGCGCGGTGAAGGAATTGGTGGAGAACGCGCTGGATGCCGGCGCGGCACGCATATCCGTGACCATCGCCGATGGCGGCGCGACGCTGATCCTTGTGGAAGACGACGGCGGCGGGATGAATGCAGAGGAACTCGCGCTCGCCGTCGAACGCCATGCGACCTCGAAGCTGCCGGTGGCGGCGGATGGCGACGACGATCTGACGCACATCGCAACGCTGGGCTTTCGCGGCGAGGCGCTGCCCTCGCTCGGCGCCGTGGCGCGTCTTACGCTGACGAGCCGCACCAAGCAGGGCGAGGCGCACCAGATCGCCGTCGAAGGTGGCGCCGCATCGGCGGTGAAGCCGGCGGCTCATCTAAGCACCGGCCAATCGGGTACGCGCGCCGAAGTGCATGACCTCTTTTTTGCGACGCCTGCGCGGCTGAAATTCCTGAAATCGTCGCGCTCGGAATCGCTTGCCGTCACCGACATGGTCAAGCGCCTTGCCATGGCGCGCGCCGATGTGGCGTTCACGCTCACCGACGACGGCCGGCAGGTGTTCGCGCTTCCGGCCGAAGCGTCGCTGTTCGACGGCCGGCTGAAGCGGCTCGCCAAGATCATGGGCCGCGATTTCGGCGACAATGCCGCGCCAGTCTCCGCCACACGCGAAGGCGTGACGCTGTCCGGCTATGCGGGGCTTCCCACCTACAACCGCGCCAACGCGCAGATGCAGTTTCTGTTCGTCAACGGACGGCCGGTGAAGGACCGCCTCCTCATCGGTGCGGTGCGCGGGGCCTATGCGGATTTCCTCGCGCGCGACCGTCATCCGGCGCTGGCGCTGTTCGTTGAATGCGATCCGGCGTTCGTGGATGTGAACGTCCACCCGGCGAAGGCCGAAGTGCGCTTCCGCGATCCGGGATTGGTGCGCGGCCTCATCGTCGGCGCATTGAAGGCGGCGTTGCATGAAGCGGGCGCGCGTGCGTCAACCACCGTGGCGTCATCGACGCTGGCATCCTTCCGCGCGCCGGAGATGGCCGCGCAGCCGCGCATTTCCGGATTGGGCGATGCGCTGCGCACATACGATGATGCCCCCCGCACATATGAAGCGCCGCAAATGCCGGCGCCGCAGCCCGAACCCGCGTCGGATGATCCGCGCCTGGGCGTCGCGCGGGCGCAACTACATGAGACCTATATCGTCGCGCAGACTGCGGACGGAATCGTGATCGTCGATCAGCATGCGGCGCATGAACGGCTGGTCTATGAGCGCATGAAAAAATCGCTCGGCAATGGCGGCGTGAAACGCCAGCCGCTGCTCATCCCTGAAGTCGTGGACATGGAGGAAGCCGAAATCGCCCGACTGACCGCGCGCGCGGAGGAACTCTCCGAACTCGGCCTCGTCATCGAAAGCTTCGGCCCGGGTGCAATCCTGGTGCGCGAGACTCCCGCGCTGCTCGGCCAGGTGGATGTGAAAGCGCTCATCCGCGACATCGCCGATGAGCTTCTCGAAACCGAAACACCGGGCACGCTGAAGGAGCGGCTGGATCATGTCTCCGCCACGCTCGCCTGCCATATGAGCGTGCGTTCTGGACGGCGGCTCAACGCCGATGAGATGAACGCCCTGCTGCGCGAGATGGAAGCCACGCCCCATTCCGGCCAATGCAACCACGGCCGGCCCACTTATGTGGAATTGAAACTGGCCGACATCGAACGGTTGTTCGGCCGCCGCTGAGGCGGGTCTCTCACGAAAACTTGCTTGTTAATTGAGCATTTTGCCCCGTTGCTGTGCGCGCTTTTTGCCGCCAGTTTCCGCCCCTCACAAGCGGCTGCCGAATTCTAAGGCAGATTGCACATCTTCCGGGGGGAGGACCCATGATCAATGCCGCGGATACCGCATGGCTGATGACGTCCAGCGTGCTGGTTCTGATGATGATGCTGCCCGCGCTCGCTTTGTTCTACGGCGGGCTGGTGCAGGCCAAGAACATCCTGTCCATCCTGATCCAATGCGCGGCGCTGACGTGCCTGATCTCCATCCTTTGGTTCCTGGTCGGCTATAGCGAGGCGTTCTCCGGCGCCGGTCCCTGGCTCGGCGATTTGAATGCCGCCGGCCTGATGCACGCGACGCGCGCGGCGGTTCACCCGGGCACCGGTGTGCCGGAATCGGTCTACGTCATGTTCCAGATGACGTTCGCCATCATCACGCCCGGCCTCATTGTCGGGGCCTATGCGGAGCGCATCCATTTCTCCGCCATGCTGCTGTTCTCCGGGCTTTGGCTGCTCGTCGTCTATGCGCCGGCAGCGCATTGGGTATGGGGCGGCGGCTGGCTGGCGACGCAAGGCGTGATGGATTTTGCCGGCGGCATTGTGGTGCATGTGACGGCCGGCGTGTCGGCGCTGGTCATCGCCTGGATGATCGGGCCGCGTAACGGCTTTCCGAAAAACATCCGCCCGCCGCACGCGCCTTGGATGGTGATGGTCGGCGCGTCGCTCCTGTGGGTCGGCTGGTTCGGCTTCAACGCCGGAAGCGCCGTCAGTTCCGGCGCCGATGCCGGCATGACGATGCTGGCGACGCATCTGGCGGCCGCATCCGCAACGCTCACCTGGATGGCCATCGAATGGTGCGTGCTGGGTAAGCCCAGCCTCGTCGGCGCGGTGACGGGCACCATCGCGGGTCTCGCGACGGTCACGCCCGCATCCGGCTACGTGGGCCCCATGGGCGGCGTTGCACTGGGCATCGCCGCGGGCGTGGTTTGCTACGGTGCCGTGCTCATCGTGAAGCGCGGCATGAAGGTGGACGATGCGCTGGACGTGCTCGGCGTGCATGGCGTCGGCGGCGCGCTCGGCACGCTGCTCCTGCCCTTCGCGGCCGCGCTTGGCACAGGCGGCGCAGAAATCGCACGCGGCATCCCGGCGCAATTCGCGATACAGGCTGAGGGCGTCGTGTCGGTTGGGCTATGGTCTGCCGTCGCGACCGCGATCCTCGTCAAGATCGTTCAACTGACCGTGGGCCTGCGCGTCGACCGCGACGGCGAGGTGCAAGGACTGGATTTCGTCTCGCATGGCGAGAACGGCTACAACGTTACATAGGAGATCCGCGTGAAATTCATCATCGCAATCATTCAGCCGCATCGTCTGGACGTGGTGCGCGAGGGGCTGCTCAAGCTCGGCATCGAAGGCATGACGGTCAGCGAAGTGCGCGGCTATGGCCGCCAGAAGGGACACAAGGAAATCTATCGCGGCGCGGAATATGCGATTTCCTTCGTGCCCAAGCTGAAGATCGAAGTGGCGGTCGCCGATGAACGCGCGGAGGACGTGATGGCCGCGATCCGCGATTCCGCGCGGGCCGGCAAGATCGGCGACGGCAAGATTTTCATGGTCGACCTGCAAGCCGCCATGCGCATCCGCACCGGCGAGACCGGCGACAACGCGCTTTAGCCGAAGCGATAGAACGCGACGCGCGTGTCGCCATAGTCGCGCACGTCCAGCAGCGCGTAACCATCCGTAGGCGGAACATCTTCGTCCGTGGCGGTCTCCACCACCACCACCGCGCCGGGCGTCAGCCAATCGTGCTCGCGCACTGAGGCAAGGCACGGCGCGATCAGGTTCTTGCGGTAGGGCGGGTCGAGGAAGGCGAGGCCGAACGCATCGACATTCGTACGCCGCCCAAGCTGCGTGGCATCGCGCCGCCAGATCTTGCTCTCGCCGGTCAGGCCGAAGGCTTCGACATTCTCGCGGATCAAGGCGCGGCTTTCGGCCGCTTCCTCCACGAACAGGCAGAACTGCGCGCCGCGCGAGAGCGCTTCCAGCCCCAGCGCGCCGGTGCCCGCGAAAAGGTCGATGACCCGGGCGCCATCGAGCCCGAATCCCACGCCGAAATCGTTGTGCTCCAGGATGTTGAACACCGCCTGGCGCACTTTGTCCGAGGTCGGCCGCACCCTAGAATCGGCCGGCGTGGCCAGCCCGCGGCCTTTGAAACGTCCTGCCGTAATGCGCATTTAACCCAGTATCCGGCGGCTTTCTGCCGCTGACGAAGACCTTACCTTAAGGTCCGGGCGAATTTCTTCCTTATCAACCCCTTCGGGTCTATAGCTTTCGCCATGATGCGGTTCGCCAGCATGGTTCTTGCGCTATGCCTTGCGTGGGGCACAGCGGCGCATGCGCAAAACGGCCTGCCGCCGGACAATAAGCCGAAAGTGAATGTCTCGCTGATCGCCGAACGGCCGGCGGTGGCGCCGGGCGGCACCGTGACGGTGTTGTTGCGCGAGGACATCCGCCCCGGCTGGCACACCTATTGGAAGAACCCGGGCGATGCCGGCGTGCCCACGATCCTGAGCTGGCAACTGGCGGAGGGCTGGAAAGCCGGCGACATCCAATGGCCGTATCCCACGCGTCTGCCCGTTGGGCCCAAGGATCGGCAGTTGATGAATTTCGGCTTTCAGCATCAGGTTCTGCTGCTGACCGACATCACCGTGCCGGCGAATGCCGCGGCCGGGCCGACGATCGTCGCCGCCGATGTCATGTATCTCGTCTGCACGGACGAGGCCGGCGTCTGCGTGCCGGAAGAAACCCACGTCAACCTGCCGATGGAGATTGCCGCCGCCGATGCGCCGGCCGATCCGGCAAACACGGCGCTGTTTGCCGCAGCGCGCGAACAACTGCCCAAGCCTTCGCCGTGGCCAGCGGTGTTTCAAACCGACGGCAAGACATTCTCGCTGCTGATCGAGAGCCCAGCGCTTGCCGCCGCGCGCCCGCGTGAGGCGTGGTTCTATCCCTACAAGGATGCCTATCTGAAAGCGGCCGCGCCGGAGATCATTGGCACGGCGGATAAGGGCCTCGTCATCACCACCGAGACGGATAAGAAATTCGTCGCCGGTGAACGGCCGGACATGTTCGGCGGCCTGCTGGTGCTGACCGATGCGCAAGGCAAGACCGAGGCGCTGGATATTCAGGCGACGCCCGGCATCGTTCCTGCCGTGCAAGCGGCGTTGGCTGCCGACAGTGGCATCGGTATCGGCACCGCGATGCTGTTCGCGCTGCTCGGCGGGCTGATCCTCAATCTCATGCCTTGCGTGTTTCCGGTTCTGTCGATGAAGGCCATTGCGCTTTCGGCCAAGGCCGGTGCGCCGTCGGCGGCGAAGCTGTCCGCGCTCGCTTATGGCGCGGGCATCGTTGTCAGTTTCGCAGGCCTTGCATCTGCGCTGCTGGCCTTGCGCGCGGGCGGGGCGGCCATCGGCTGGGGCTTTCAGTTGCAGCATCCGTTCTTCGTGACGCTGCTGGCGCTGATTATGTTCGCTGTCGGCCTCAATCTATCCGGACTCTATTCCGTCGAAGGTGGACGCTTCGCCGGCATGGGTCAGCGCTTCGCCAACAAGTCGGGCGCGCTGGGAAGCTTTTTCACCGGCGTGCTTGCGGTCGTGGTGGCAACACCGTGCACCGCGCCGTTTATGGGCGCGGCCATGAGTTTCGCGCTGACGCAGAGCGCCGCGCTTGCGCTGTCCGTGTTCGTGGCGCTGGCCATCGGTTTCGCCGCGCCGTTCGTGCTGCTCGGCTTCTGGCCCGCCGCCTTGCGCGCGCTGCCGCGTCCGGGGCCGTGGATGGATACGCTGCGCCAGATTCTCGCCTTTCCGATGTACGGCGCGGCGGTGTGGCTGACATGGGTGCTGGCGCAACAGACAGGTTCGGATGGTTTGCTCGCCGCGCTGATTTCCGCGCTCGTGCTGGCCTTCGCCCTATGGGCCGTGGGCGCCAGCCAACGTTCCTACGGCGTAGGCCGCATTGTCGGGCCCATTGCTGCCGTGATCGCGCTCGCCGTCATGGCGCTGCTGCTGCCGCGCACGGCGACGGAGGCGTCCCAGCCCGCCGTGCCGTCCGCGGACACGCTCGGCTACGAGGCGTACAGCCCGGAAAAACTCGCGAGTGTGCGCGCCGAGGGCCGCCCGGTCTTCATCAATGCAACGGCGGCATGGTGCATCACCTGCCTGGTCAATGAAAAAGTGGCGCTGTCAGGCACCGCTGTCGCCAGCGCCTTCCGTGACAAGAATGTTGCGCTGCTGAAAGCCGACTGGACCAACCAGGACGCGGCCATCACACAGCTTTTAGCCGCCAACGGCCGCTCGGGCGTGCCGCTCTATCTCTATTATCCGGCCGGTGCGGCAGAACCCAAAGTCCTGCCGCAGATTCTGACCGAATCCGCCGTGATCGCCGCGCTGAACTAGGCGGTGCCGGTGCCGGCGAAGATGTGTGGCCACAGCCCCACCAGGCCGATGAAAATCAGGTAGATGGCGATCAGGTAGTTCAGAATCCGGGGCAGCAGCAGGATCAAAATCCCGAAAATCAGGGCGACCAGCGGCTGAATGGTGACAATATCGACAGCGGTTATCGCGGGCATGAATGTCTCCATGGGAAATGCCGGCGTAGAAAACGCATAATGACGCAAAGAGTGCCGCCAAGGTAAGGCTTTGGGATTGCCGCGGGTTCGCCCGCGCGTCTAGATTGCGGCTAAAGCATTGGGGGAAACCATGAATAAGCACAGCAACATTGCCGGCAATATCGCCTATGACGACCTGCGCGAATGGCTCGTCCAGGCCGAAAGGCTGGGCGAGGTCCGCGAGATCAAGGGCGCCAGCTGGCAGGAAGACATGGGTCTCGTCGCCGAGGCCATCCTGCGCGCCGAGAACGGGCCGTGCGTCGTGTTCGACGAAGTGCCGGGCTGCCCCAAGGGCTTTCGCATGCTGCTCAACATGTTCGCCGGGGTTCGGCGCAACATGACGCTGGGCTTTCCGGATCATCTGACGAAAGCGGAATTGTCCGATGCGTATCGCGAGGCCAATTTGGTGAACCCGCGCATCATTCCGCACCAGATCGTGGACCAGGGTCCGATCCTCGAAAACGTCGACACCGGCGATGCCATCGACCTGATGAAATTCCCGTCGGCCGTGTGGCACGAGAAAGACGGCGGCCGCTACATCGGCACCGGCACGTACTCCATCACGCAGGACCCGGAAGAGGGCTGGTACAATGCCGGCGCCTATCGCGCGCAGCTTCACGATTCCAAGACCGTAGGTCTTGTGATGGTGTCGGGCCATCACGGCGCGCAGCATTTTGAGAAGCACAAGCGCGCCGGCACCAAGATGCCTATCGCGATGGTGCTGGGCGGCGATCCGCTGGCGTTCTTCTATGGCGGTATCGAAGTGCCCTACGGCACGTTCGAATTGGATGTGGTGGGCGGCATTCGCGGCCGCGCCGAGAAGATGGTGAAGGGCCGCATCACCGGTCTTCCCATTCCGGCCAATGCGGAGATCGTGCTGGAAGGCTGGGTGACGCCCGGAAAGACGCACATTGAAGGGCCGTTCGGCGAGTGGACCGGCCATTATGCCGGCGGCGCCAAGGAATGGCCGGTGATCGATGTGCAAGCCGTCTATTACCGCAACAATCCCATTCTGGTTGGCGTGCCGCCGATGGGGGCGGGGCCCGACGAGATGGCGCGCTATCGCGCTGTGCTGCGTTCGGCGACCATCAAGGAAAACATGGCGCGTGCCGGTGTGCCAAATGTGCTGCAGGTGTGGTGCCATGAAATCGGCGCGGCGCGTTGCTTCCATGGCGTCTCCATCAAGCAGAGTTATCCCGGCCACGCGGTGCAGGCGGGGACCATCGCGGCGCAATGCGGCGGTTCGGCCTATGCGTCGAAATATATCGTGGTGGTGGACGACGATGTGGATGCGACGAACCTGGAACATCTGCTCTGGGCGATGATCATGCGCACCGATCCCAAGCGTTCGATCCAGTTCATCGAAGGCTCATGGGATTCCATCGCCGATCCGACGCTTTCGCCGGAAAAGAAGGCCATGGGCGACATGACGCATTCGGTGGCGATCATCAACGCCTGCAAACCATTCCACACCCGCGACAAGTTCGCGCCATCCAACACGCCCAGCCAAGAGATGCTGAAAAAGGCGAAAGACAAGTTCGGGTGGTTGCTGGAAGGGAAGTAGGCCGTACTCGTTATTTTGGGGGATCGATCGATGGCAAAAGTAGAGGCGCTACAGCGCAGTAAGCGCAACACCTTCAAGCTGCAACCAACTTCGGTCACCTGCTACTACGCCGTATTTGACTCCGGAGCCGGAAAGAAAATGCTCCAGTTGGATACGTTCGGCTCATCAGTACGTGAGAAACCGGGCAAGCAGAGCCAAACTTTGCAATTCGGGCAGGTAGAAGCAAAGGCGCTGTGGACGTTGCTCGGCAAAGAATTCGGCTTTTAACGCTCCGCCGGAAGCGTGACGTACCATTCGCTGTCTTTCGGCCAGATGCGCACGTTGCAGGGCGCGGCGCTGTGGCAGGCGGTGATTTGTTCCTGCCAGCTTGGGCCTTCGAGATAGCGGGCGAGCGGCGCATCGAAGGCGCGGCCGGAGACGCTGACGGCCGCCATCAGCGCGATGAGCACCACGCCTAGGGCGCGTCCGCGTGCCGTCATGGCGCCGCACGCGACATTGGCCAGCATGAGGCTGAGGCACGTCATGCCCAGAAGGAAATAGCGCCCGCCCACGGTAACGATCATCAGGTGGCTCGCGCCATCCTTCGACCCAATGGCGCTGATCGCCGAGACGATCCATGTAACCGCCAGGATCAGCAGCGTTTCGGAATACCGCTCGCGGTCGTGCTTCAACAGGCGGAGAAGCGCGCCGTAGATGAACGCCGTCAGCACGAGATAGACGACCCGCTCCAGCCAGCCCGGCACGGGATTGAGAAAGTCGTGGATGAGCGTGAAAAGCGAATAGCCCTCCAGCGGTGCGTACACCGTGTGGATCATGATCGCGTTCGCGATTTCCAACGGGTTGTCGGTGAATGGCCGCACGGCCTCCGTGCCCAGGCGCGCAAGCAGGATAAGCTGCACCAGCGAACACACGCCAAGCGCCGCGCCAACAATGCCGTGCGGGCGCGAGCGCAATGTGTAGGCGCGGTAGAGGAAGAACGGCGCGAGCATGCAGGATTGCGGACCGGTCAAGCCGCACACGACGCTCCACGCGAGCCAGGGGCCCATGTGGCGGCGCAGCGCGGCTTCATCCAGAAGCAGCACGAACAGCACGCTCACCGAGCACACGAATTGCACCGTGCACGGGTTCGCCCATTGTTCGTAGCTGTCGGCGGTGAAGAACCAGGCGACGGCCAGCAGCAGAAACATGCCGGGCGGCACATTCCTGCGCTGGGCCCAACCCGCCATTTGCAGGAACACGAGCAGCGCCACGCCAAGCGCGCCATAGGTGGTGATGTACGGCATGAGGCCGCGTGGCGCCTGGGCCGCGACCCATGTGATCAGTGACGCCGACAGCTGAAGCGTGCCGCTGAAGGTCAGTGTCAGCGCGCCCCAGAAGCTGCGCTCGAACATGGCGGCAAGAAAGTACGATCCGTCTTCCGCCCACATCCGGCCATGCGCCATGACCGCCGGCATCTTGAATGCCGCCAGCACGAAGAACAGCACAACAAGCGCGATGGGCTTGAAGACGAAGCTGCGGATGTCGGCTGCCGGCATGTGCCTAGGGTCTCGTCTCGGGCGGAAGCGTGAGTTTCCATTGCGGATCGCCCGGCCAAATCTGGATATCGCACGGCCCATTTGCCGGGCAAGACGCGACCTGGCTTTGCCAGTCGGGGCCGGTCAGGAAATATTCCGGCCAGCCTTGGAAGAAGCGCGCGCCGATGCCGAACGCGGCAATCACAACCAGAATACCGAGGCACAGGGTCCGGCCGCGTGCGGTTCGCGCATTAGCGCATGCAAGCGCGACCAGCAGGCACAGCGCCGTTGCGCCGAAAAAGAAATAGCGTGCGCCGTTCGTGGGGGCGATCAGACGGTTGGCGCCATCCAAGGAACTGGATGCGTTGAGCATGGACACCAACAGCCATGCGGCGACGATCAACCAGGCTTCGCGATAATGGACGCGGTTGTTTGCGGTCAGGCGCAACACCGCTGCCACGATCCCAACCGCAAGGGCGCAAAGACCAATGCGAAAGGTGATGACCCAGGGCCAATCAAGGCTCGCTATATAATCCAGCAGGTGATCCATGAGGCCGGTGCCGAAGATCGGCACGATCACCGTCTGCACCGCGACGGCCGGAAGAATATCCAGAAGGTTGACGCTGAAATGCCGTTCGCCGGTGCCGCCTTGCGCGATCAGCACAAGCTGCAGGCAGGCGCAAACACCGAGGATGATCCCGACGATCGCATGGGGACGGGAACGCTCGGCGTAGCCGCGATAGAGGAACATCGGCGTGAGCATGCAGGAGGGCACGCCGTCCAGCCCGCACAAGAGCGCCCAGGCCGACCAGGCGGGCAACCGGCGTGCGAGGCGTTCCCGCTCGATCAGCAAGACGAACAGCATGCTGACAGAATTGATCCATTGCAGATTGGTGGCCGTGGCCCAGATCTCGAAACTTTCAGGCAGGAAAAACCACGCGACGAGGAGCGCAAGTGTCGCGACCGGCGGCACGTGGTGCCGCTCGGCCCAATCAAGCATCTGGAGAAACACAAACAGCGCCGCCGCGACGGCGACATAGGTGGGCAGGAGCGGCATGTAGAGCCGCGGCAGGTGCGCCGTGACCCACATGGTGAGCGCAGTGGGGATCTGAATAGTGCCGAGATATTTATAGGTCAGCGCGCCCGGAAGGCCGCGATTGAACATGTCGGCGAGAAAGACTTTGCCTTCTTCTGCCCACAATCGGCCGTGCAGCGTCACGATAGGCATCTTGATGACGGCCAACAGGGCAAAGAGAACCGCCATCGCGAAGCGATTGGCGGTGAAAGTCGCAATCTTCAATGTGATCCCTAACCCCTCGACCGTGCGCGATTTGTGTCCCACTATAGCTGCAAACAATATGACCGCGAGCGCGGGATAGGGGAGGCAGGATGACCATGGCAACAACGGTGCCGGCGGCGACACCTCAGCGGGTGGGGCCTGGCGCGGCGATGGCGTTTTTCGCCATTTGCGGTGCCACCTACATCATCAACGCCGCCGACCGGCTGTTCTTCCCGCCGCTGCTCAATCCGATTTCGGCCGAGTTCCATTTCAATCTGGCGCAAACCGGTACGCTGGCGACGATCTACACGCTCGGCCTCGGCATTGGCGGTGTGGGCACGGGCTATCTGCTCAGCCACATGTCGCGCAAATCGACCATGGTGCTGGGCGTTCTGATCTATTCGTTCTTCACCGTCGCCATGGTGGCGAGCACGGGGTTCTACGATCTGCTCGCCTATCGCACGCTCACCGGCGTCGGCGAAGCGGTGCAGAACATCGCCTTCGTCATCGCGGTGGGCACCTTCTACACGCGCTCGCGCACCTTCGCGCTGGGGCTGGTGCAGACCGCCTATGGCATCGGCCAATTCATGGGGCCGCGCGTGGCCGCGCAGCTTGCGCAGACGGGCGATTGGCGCGCACCGTTCTGGTTCTTCGGGATTGCGGGGCTGATCGGCGCCGCGATGCTGCTGTTCGTCAGCCGCGGCTTCACGGAGCAGAAATCCACCAACAAAGTCCTGGACGACGATTCTCACATGCCGGAAGGGCTGTGGAATAAGAACATCATCTGCATCCTGCTTGTCGGGATCGTGCGGGCGTTCCCGTTCCTGGGCTTTTCCGCGCTCTACGTGCTCTATCTCACGCGCGAGCTGCATTATCCGGCCATCGTCGCGGCGGGCTGTCTTTCCTGGTTCGGCATCGGTTCGTTCCTCGCGCCCATCGCCGGACTCATCGCCGACCGCACCAATCAGAAAGTGTTTCAGATGATCGGCCTGGTGGCGATGGCGCTGTTCGGGTTCCTCACCTTCAACGTCGCCGATACGCCGTTCGAACAGAGCGTGCTGGCGGCCTGCGTCGGCATCTCCGGCTCGTATGTCTATGTGAACGGCTATTCGCTCAGCCAGCGGGCGGTGAAGAACCATCTCATTCCGCGCGCCGCCGGCTGGTATTTCGCTTCGACCACGGTTCCAGCCGCGATTGCCGGTGTGCTCCTGGCCCAACTCGTGGCGGCTTACGGCTGGACCGTCGCGGGGACGACGCTGTTCTCCGGCATCCTGATCGTGCCGCTGTTCATCTCGCTGTTCATCGACACGCGCCTGCTCACCGGCCCGACACGGCGCAAGAGCGAAGGGGCGAGGCTGTTTACGTAGCTAAGCGCTCTTCCGCGCGGGCTTGGCGAAGCTCGCCGCGTCCACCTTCAGGCCGTAAAAGCGCTTGGGATTGTCGAAGAAGATTTTCTTCTTCATCTCGTCTGGCAGGTCCTTGCGTTCCGCCAGCGTGTCCACCGCGTCGGGGAACTTGGAATCCCAATGCGGATAATCGGACGCGAAGAGGATGTTCTCCGCCGGGAAGAATTCCGGCACATGCTTGATCATCTTCTCTTCGGCCTCGCATGAGACATAGACGCGGCCCGACGCCATGTATTTGGACGGTTTCTGCGTGAGCAGCGGCGCCTCGAAGCCGCGGCCCTCATATTCCTCATCCATGCGTTCGACCCAGAACGGCACCCAGCCGATGCCGGCCTCAAGAAACGCGATGCGCAAATCCTGATATTTCTCCAACACGCCCGAATACATGATCGCCGTGCAGGCAAAGAGCTGTTCGGGGCAATGCGACAGTGTGTGGATTTGCAGGAAATTCTCGAAATGGCCGATGGAATCGAACGTATCGGTGCCGCCGGCATGGAACGATACGGCCACGCCCTGGCGCGCGCATTCCTCGTAGAACGGCCAGAAATCGCGATGGCCGACATTGCGGCCCCGGTCATAGGTGTTGACCATCACACCGACCGCGCCCAGCTTGCCCATAGCGCGTTCCATCTCGGCGATGGCGGCCTTCACGTCGGTGTGCAGCGGCACCAGCGCCACGCCCTTCAGGCGGTTCCGGTCCACCGCGCACCAATCGTGGAGCCAGTCGTTATAGGTGCGGCACAGCGCCTCCACATATTCCGGCTCGCGCACGCGCGAGACGAACAGCCCGCGCGTCGGATATAGGACCTGTACGTCAATGCCCTGCGCGTCGTTATCGGCAAGGTTCATCTCCGGCGATTTGGCGCGGCGAATAATGGTGTCGTTCTGCCAGCGGTCGAAATTGTCGGTGGGAAGCACGGTGACGCGGCGCTTGAATTTGTCCGGCAGGCGCTCGTGATACATCGGGTCCCAATCGGCCGCGTGGCCGTCCGCGTCGATGATCACCATGCCATTGCGCATATATCGTCTCCCCAACCTCGTTGGGGAGACGATAGCACCGTGTTTTGGTTTGTCTAACCGGCCCGCTTGAAATATTGCACGGCGCGTTCGTGTTTTTCTGCCGCGGCGCGGGATTTGAACGTGCCGAGATTGCGGCGCTTGCCCGTCTTGGGGTTCTTCTTGCGCGAGTACAACCGGTAGCCGCCGGACGTGAGCTTGCGGATCATGTCAGCCGTGATGCTCCGCAACGGCGCAGACCGTTTCGCCGGACAGATCGCGGCCCGCGCAGCCGGCAATGTCGCCCAGAGCCAGCATCCCGACCATGCGCTTTTCCTCGTTGATCACGGGCAGGCGCCGGATGGCGTTCTTTTCCATGATGCGCACCGCGTCTTCGATGTCCTCTTCGGCCATGCAATATACGATGGGCTTGGACATGACGTCGCGCGCCGTCAGCAGCTTGATGTCCTTGCCGTCGGCAAGGCCGCGGCAGACGATGTCGCGGTCCGTGACCATGCCGACCAGCCTGTCGTTCTCGCCGACGGGGATCGAGCCGATGTCCTGATCGCGCATCTTCTTGGCAAGTTCCGTTACGGGCACATCGGGATCCGTCCAGGTGACGCCCTTGCGCATGACATCTTTCACTTTCATGGCAAGCCTCCGCTGTATCTGACGCTCAACGGGCGGCTGGTGCTTTGGTTCCGGTCAATGCACGGGCGGCGGGCTGTTCAACGTGGTTGTGACAATCCCGCTCAGCGCGGTCCCCATCGCGGCGTCGAAAGCGGCCACGACGTCGGGGACAGTATTGCCTCTGGCTAGGCTTGTGCCGGATGTCTCCCAGGTCTTGATGATGCGCCCCTCCGGCATCTGCACCAAAGTGGCGCCGATGCGGACCGCGATGGTCGGGGCGGTGTTGGGGGCGTCGTATTTCGCTTGGAACTCGCGCAGTTCCGTCCGGAGCGCATAATCCACGGCCAGGCCGGACGTGTCGCGTGAGACCGCCGTGATCTTGCCGGTTGTCTGGAACGCCTCCACCAGCGCGCTCTGCACGACGAGGGGGGCGCGGTCCGGCCAGCGGGCATTGGCGTAGTAGTCAACCGTGGCGGGCGTCGGATTAAGCGCGATGCGTTCCGTGTCCAGGCTGCGGGCGGCATCGGGCACGGCGACCGACAATTGCCAGTTCACCATCTGCGCGGTCTGCCCCGCCATGGCCGCTTGCGCGGGGCGCAGCATGTAGATCTGCAGGTTCTGCGGCTCCGGGATGAGGCTGCCAAGCCCGCCGCAGGCGCAAAGCCCCAGCGCAGCCGTAACGGCAATGATGCGGGCGAGCTTCATTTCGGCGCGTATCCCACATAGCGGTCGCCGAAGATGGCCTTGCTGGGCTCACGGTCCAGATCGGTGGAAAGCCGGGTAATGCTCTGTACCATCTCGCGCGATTCCGTCACCAGCGTATGCAGTTGCGCGATGCTGTCCTTGAGCTGCGTCTTGGTCTCCTGGATCACCGCATCGGCGCTGTTGGAGGCGCGGCCGAAATTCTGCGCCGCTGTATTGGCCGATTGCGACGCCGTGCCGAAATTGGAAACCGCCATGTTGGTGGTCGTCAGCGTCTGCTGAAGCTGCTTGCTGGCGACGGCAAGGTTGGTCAGCGATTCCGCGAAGGCCTTGCGGTTGTCGTCATTCAATATGTCCTGGGCGCGCTGCGCCGCCGTATTCATGTTCGCCACCAATTGCGGCGCGGTGTCGGAAAGCTGCTGCAAGGTGGATTTCTTCGATGGGATCACCGGATATTTTTGTCCCGGCTTTGCCGTGAGCAATGCGGCCTGCGGCGTGCCGCCGGCGATCTCGACATAGACCCCGCCGGTAAGGCCCAGTGTCTCCACCGAGGCCATGGAATCGGCGCGCAGGCGCAAAGAGGGATCGACCTGAAGCGTGGCGATGACCACCCGCGGGTCGCGCGCGTCGAATTGCAGCAGCGAGACGCGGCCGACCTCGATGCCGTTGTAGCGGACCACCGTATCCTTGTTCAGGCCCGTAACCGAGCCGGTGAAGCCGGTCTGATAATAGGCGAACTGCTCTGTATACTGATTGCCGGCGAACCAGATGAGGGCAATCACGATACCCACGACGGTTGCCAGCACGAAGGCGCCAACCGCTACATAGTTTGCTTTTATATCCATGGTTCTACCTCACGCATGTTCGGTAATGAGCGCGGCGCGTCCGCGTTCGCCGCCGAAATATTCCTGAATCCAAGGATGGGGATCTTTCACCAGCTCTTCGAGCGTTCCGCATTTCAGCTTCTTGTCGACCAGCACCGCGATCCGGTCCGCGACGGTTCGCAGCGTGTCGATATCGTGGGTCACCATAAAAACGGTGAGGTTGAGGCTTTTCTTGAGGTCGCACACCAGTTGGTCGATCTGTCCGGCGGCGATGGGATCAAGACCCGCCGTCGGCTCATCGAGAAACAACAGTTCCGGATCGAGCGCGAGGGCACGCGCGAGGCCCGCACGCTTTCGCATGCCGCCGGAAAGCTCGGCCGGCATTTTCAGCGCGGTGTCTTCGGGAAGGCCGACCATGGCGATCTTCATGGTGGCCACTTCGTTCATCAGTTGCTGCGACATCCTGGTGTATTCGTGCAGCGGAATCTGGATGTTTTCCGCGATGTTCTGTGAGGAATAAAGCGCGCCGTCCTGGAACAGCACGCCCCAGCGGAGCTGGATTTTGCGCAAGGCATTCTCGTCGAGATCGGCGACTTCCTCGCCGAACACCCGCACGCTGCCTTCCTTCGGCTTCAGAAGCCCGATGATGGAGCGCATCAGCACGGATTTGCCCGAACCGGAGCCGCCGACAATCGCGATGATCTCGCCGCGATGGACGTTGAGGTCGACATGATCGTGCAGCAGCTTGCCGCCGATCTCGTTCACGAGACCTTCGATCTGGATGACGTCGTCGTTGTCGTCGTCTTCGGCCACGGTCAGATTTCCAGAATCGAGAATATGATGGAAAAGGCCCCGTCGACGACGATGACAAGGAAGATGGCCTCTACGACGGCGCGCGTGGTTTGCTGGCCCAGGCTCGCGGCGTTGCCCTCGACCCTTAGCCCTTCGAAGCAGCCGACGAGAGCGATGAGGAAGCCGAACACCGGCGCCTTCACCATGCCGACCCAGAATGTGGTGGCCGTGATGGCGTCGTGCAGCTGGTTGATGAAGGTGGGAAGCCGAATGCCGAGCGCCAAATAGCACATGATCGCGCCGCCGATGATGCCGACGACATCGGCGAAAAACGTCAGCAGCGGCATCACGAGAGTGAGCGCGACGATGCGGGGAAGGACGAGCGTTTCGGGAACATTGATGCCGGACGTCTGCATGGCATCGATTTCCTGATTGATCTTCATGGTGCCGATATGGGCGGTGAACGCCGAACCGGACCGGCCCGCCACAATGATGGCGGTGATGAGCACTCCGATCTCGCGCAGAATGGACACGCCGAGAAGATTGACGGTGAAAATCTCAGCGCCGAATTTCCTCAGCTGGTCGACGCCCTGATAGGCGATGACGACGCCTAGCAGCGCCGCCAGCATCCCGAGAATGGGAAGCGCCGTGAAGCCGGTGTCCTCCATCTGCCTGAGGACAGGGATGAGGCGCAGCCGGCGCTTGCGCACGACGGTTTGCACCAACTCGATGGAGACAAGGCCGAGATAGCCCAGCATGGTGTAGGCCGTCTCCACGACATGGAGAAAGTCGCGTCCCAGCCGGTCGAGAAAACCCAGGAAGCCCCTCGGCCTCGGAAACTTCACCGCTGCGCGCTTGTGCTCGCGATGGATCACATCCATGAGCGCGGAGAAATTCTCCGGCACTGCGAATTGCGTGATCTTGCGGCCCGACGTCTCGCCCTCGCGGCGCAGCTTCAAGAGCAGCCACGCTCCGACGCTATCGAGCCGACCGATCTTGGAGCCGTCGATTTCAACCGCATCGGCGCCGCCGAAATCCACCTGGTCCAGCGTGCGGTCCAGGGTGGCCGCCTGGGCCGTCACCCAATCGCCGGCTAGCTCCATATGAAGCACCTGGCCGCGCTTCTCGGCGCGCGCTTCTGCAGGTGTCCAAGGCTTAGCGTCCGCGAGCTGTACCATCGGCAGGGGCTGGAGTTCCTCCCCCACATAACGCCCAACCTGGGCGGTTCGGTCCCTTGGGGACCGAAAGCTATAACTGTGCTGTGTGGGGGCTGGTGCCGCAGGTGAGAATCGAACTCACGACCTATCCCTTACCAAGGGATTGCGCTACCACTACGCTACTGCGGCGGGCCAGAATGACCGGACAAAACCGGCCTGTGGTGCGCTGCTATAACCCATGGCAGGGCCTAGTGAAAGGCCGAGAAATGGCAAAAGGACCGCCCGACCGGCTGGCCAAGGCCCTGCGCGACAATCTGAAACGGCGTAAGGACCAGGGCCGCGCGCGGGCCGCCACGAAGGCTGGCACGAAGGGTTTGGGCACAGCTCCTCAGTCTGGGCTGGAAGATGCTCCCGAAATACCGCCGCCGAGCCCGAAACCCGCCGCAAAGCGTATTTAGCTTGCCGCAACATTCGGCTATGCGAGAGCCGCCTCGTTCAAGGCTCGCATAGCGCCTTTCCCTAAAGGCTGGAGAACATGGATCGCATTCGCATCAGGGGCGGACATCGCCTCCATGGCGAAATTCCCATCAGTGGCGCCAAGAACGCGGCGCTGCCGCTGATGGCGGCTTGCCTTCTGACCGACCAGCCTCTGACGCTGACCAACGTGCCCAACCTCGCCGATGTGGTCTACATGGCCGACATCCTGCGTCAGCTTGGCGTGCGCGCCGCGTGGCGCATGGCCAGCAAGCCGGAAGAGGGCGGGGGCACAATTGAGCTGCGCGCGCCGGCACGGCCGCAAAGCCTCGCGACCTACGATACGGTGCGCAAGATGCGCGCGAGCTTTCTGGTGCTCGGCCCCCTTGTCGCGCGCAATCGCGAGGCCACGGTCTCGCTGCCGGGCGGCTGCGCCATCGGCGCACGCCCCGTGGACCTGCATCTGAAGGGTCTCACCGCCATGGGGGCGGAGATCGAAATCGCGGGCGGCTATGTGCTGGCGCGAGCGCCCGATGGTTTGAAGGGTGCGGAATTCTCGTTCCCTCTCGTATCGGTCGGGGCGACCGAGAATCTGATGATGGCGGCAAGTCTCGCCAAGGGCCGCACTGTCCTGGACAACGCGGCGCGTGAGCCGGAAATCGTCGATCTCGGTGAATGTCTCATCAAGATGGGCGCCAAGATTTCCGGCCTCGGCACCTCGCGAATCGAAATCGACGGCGTGGAGAAATTGTCCGCCGCGCGCCATTCCGTGCTGCCGGACCGCATCGAGACCGGCACCTATGCGATCGCTGCGGCCATCGCGGGCGGAGAGGTCGAACTTACCGGCACGCGGATCGACCTGATCGGCGCCCTGGTGCCGTATCTCGAACAGGCCGGCGTAAAAGTCTCGTCCGGCGATTTCGGCATCAAGATCTCACGCGGCAACGCTCCGCTGGTTGCGACCGACATCACCACCGCACCCTATCCGGGTTTTCCGACCGATTTGCAGGCGCAATTCATGGCGCTGATGACGGTGGCCGAGGGCGATTCGCATGTGCGCGAGACGATTTTCGAAAACCGCTTCATGCACGTGCCCGAACTTGCCCGTATGGGCGCGGATATCCGTGTCGAAGGCGATGTCGCCACAGTGCACGGCCACGAGCGGCTGACCGGCGCGCCGGTGATGGCGACCGATCTGCGCGCCTCCGTCAGTCTGGTCCTGGCGGGCCTGGCCGCCGAAGGTGAAACCATCGTCAATCGCGTCTATCATCTTGACCGCGGCTTCGAGCACATTGAGGAAAAACTCAAGCGCTGCGGCGCCGACATCGAACGGTTGAAGGCATGAATTCACTCCGTCTCTTGGCCCGTGACGAGGAGGATCTGAAGATCGTCTCGGCGCATCTTCAGGATGCTTCGTTGCGCGTGGCCGATATCGGCTACGAGGCGAAGGCGCACCGTTTCGCGGTGCTGCTCGACCGGTTCTGCTGGGAATGCGGCGAGGACTGCTCGCGCATGCGTGCGGGCCTGCATTTCGAGAGCGTGCTGAAGGTTCAGACGCAAGGCATCGACCGGACCAAGCCGGAGCAGGTTCTATCGCTGCTTGCGCTGGATTTTGTGCCCGGCGAAGAGGGCGCAGGCATTGTCGATCTTCTGTTCATGGGCGGCGCGCGCATTCGCTTGAATGTCGAATGCATCGATGCCGCCATGCGCGATATCTCGGGCCCCTGGCCCTGCGATGCGCCGCAGAGCCACGATCTGGAACGGACGGCGCCATGAGACAGCAGGTTCGCCGGCTTCAGGCGCGCGCCGAAAATTTCGCGGCTGATTTTGCCGCGCTTCTGGAAGGCAAGCGCGAGGAAGAGGAAGACGTTTCCCGCGCCGCCCGCGCCATCATCGAGGATGTGCGCCGGCGCGGCGATGACGCGCTGATCGAACTTGCCGCCCGCTTCGACCGCGTCGAGCTGACGAAGGATACGTTGCGCGTCAGCAAGGCGGAAATTGACGCGGCAGAAAAATCCTGTCCCCGGCCCGTGAAGGACGCGCTCGGCTATGCGGCGGCGCGCATCGATTCCTATCATCGGCGGCAACTGCCGAAGGACGAAGAGTTCACCGATCAATCGGGCGTCAGGCTCGGCTGGCGCTGGCGCGCGCTTTCCAGCGTCGGGCTCTATGTGCCCGGCGGCACCGCGAACTATCCAAGCTCGGTCTTGATGAACGCCATCCCTGCGCGTGTTGCCGGCGTGCCGCGCGTTGTAATGGTGACGCCGGCGACCGGCGGCACGATCAATCCGCTCGTTCTGACCGCGGCCAAGATCGCGGGGATCACGGAGATTTACCGCACCGGCGGGGCGCAAGCCGTGGCCGCGCTCGCCTATGGCACGGCCTCCATCGCGCCGGTGGACAAGATCGTGGGACCCGGCAACGCCTACGTCGCGGCGGCCAAGCGCGAAGTGTTCGGCCGCGTCGGCATCGACTCCATCGCAGGCCCGTCTGAGATTCTGGTCGTCGCCGACGGGAGCAACGATCCGGCCTGGATGGCGGCCGACCTGCTGTCGCAGGCTGAACATGACGCATCTTCGCAATCCATCCTCATCACCAACGACGCTGGTTTCGCCGACCGTGTGGCGGAGGAAGTGGAGCGTCAGCTTGCAGCGCTGGCGCGCCGCGACATCGCCACCAAGTCCTGGCGCGAGCATGGCGCGATCATCGTGGTGGACACGCTGGAAGACGCGGTGCCGCTGGTAGACGCCATTGCGCCGGAACATCTGGAATTGGCGGTAGACGATCCGCAGGCGCTGTTCGCGCGTATCCGCAATGCGGGCGCGGTGTTCCTGGGCCGCTATACCCCCGAAGCCATCGGCGATTACGTGGCCGGGCCGAACCACGTGTTGCCGACCTCGCGCACGGCGCGGTTTTCGTCCGGGCTTTCGGTGATGGATTTCGTCAAGCGCACCAGTATCGCCGCCTGCGATGCGGACTCGCTCGCCAAGCTCGGCGGCGCCGCGCTGGCGCTTGCGGATGCGGAAGGGCTGGGGGCGCATGCGCGCTCCATCGCCATCCGCCTGAACCGCTAGAGCCGTGGCGAAAGCGCAGCCGTTCCGCATCGCGCAAATCACGCTGGACGATGACTCGATCTCGCACGGCTCGCCCGAGGTCGAGAAGGAACGGCAGATCGCGATTTACGATCTGCTGGAGCAGAACCATTTCGCTCTCGCCGGTTCGCGCGGCGGGCCGTATCACTTGAACCTCTCCATCGCCGAGAACAGGCTGGTGTTCGACGTGCGCCTCTCAGACGGCAGCGAGCACGGCAAGGTCATTCTGTCGCTCACTCCGTTCCGGCGGTGCCTGAAGGATTATTTCCAGCTTTGCGATTCGTACTACGCCGCTATCAAGGACGCGCCGCCTTCGCGAATCGAAACCGTCGATATGGGACGGCGCGGCCTGCATGACGAAGGCTCGCAGCTTCTGATGACGCGCCTGAAAGGCAAGATCGAGATCGATTTCGACACCGCGCGCCGGCTGTTCACGCTCATCTGCGCCCTGCATCTCAAAGGGGTGTCGTAATGGGCAAACTGCCGCACGCGGTCCTTTTCGCCTGCACCCGCAACGTGGTGCGCTCGCCGATGGCCGCGGCGCTCATGCGCCATCGCTTTGGCTCCGCGGTCTATGTCGCGTCCGCCGGCATCAACAGGGGCGAGCGCGATGCGTTCGCGCTGGCCGTGATGCAGGAGACGGGCATTTCCATGGGCGCGCATGTGCCTTCGACCCTGGATGAACTCGGCGACATGTCCTTCGATCTCATCATCGCCTTGTCGCCCGAAGCGCTGGAACGGGCCAAGGAACTGACCCGCAACATGGCTGTCGAGATCGAATATTGGCCGGTGCCCGATCCGAGCGCGGATGAAGGCTCGCGCGAGCAGCGTCTTAGCGCCTATCGCGAGGTACGCGACGCGCTGGATGCGCGCATCGGACAGCGCTTTTCCAGCTAAAGAGCTTGATTTTCCGCGTTTCGCGTGCATCCTCCCCCCGGCCCATCCCTTAAGGAACCGCATGGCGAAGGAAGAACTCCTCGAATTTCCCGGAACTGTCTCCGAACTTTTGCCCAACGCGACGTTTCGCGTGAAGCTTGAAAATGGGCATGAGATTATCGCGCACACCGCTGGAAAGATGCGCAAGAACCGCATCCGCGTGCTGGTCGGGGACAAGGTCCTGGTCGAGATGACGCCGTACGATTTGACCAAGGGCCGTATCACCTACCGCTTCAAGTGAGCCTTAAGCCGGCGCTTATCCTCGCCAGCGCCAGCCCGCGGCGCGAGGCGCTGCTGAAGCAGGCCGGAATCGTTCCAGACCGCATCGTTGCGCCGGATGTCGATGAGACGCCGCTGCGGGACGAATTGCCGCGCATCTACGCACTGCGGCTCGCACGCGCGAAGGCTGCGGCGGTCGCAGCGAAGACGCCCGGCGCGCTCGTCCTTGCCGCCGATACGGTCGTCGCCTGCGGCCGGCGCATTCTGCCCAAGGCAGAGACGGAGGCGGAGGTCGTGCGCTGCTTGAACCTGCTGTCGGGCCGTCGCCATCAGGTGATCACCGCCATCGCATTGGCGGCCGGCAAGAAAATCCGTACACGGATCGTAATGACGCGCGTATCCTTCAAGCGTCTGAACGAAGACGAGATCGCGGACTATGTGTCCAGTGGTGAAGGAATGGGAAAAGCGGGGGGCTATGCCATCCAAGGCAGGGCCGAAACATTCGTTCGCGCCATCAGCGGCTCCTATTCCAACGTCGTCGGCCTGCCGCTCTATGAGACTATGACTCTGCTGCGCGCGATGGCTTAACCGCCGCGGCTGGCACGCGCCGGAATTACATCATGTTTGATGTTCATCCGCGCATCCCAAATTTGGAACACCCGCTTGTCGGGAGGGCTTGGTACAACCTCCGCCTCTGGAGGTGCCATGGCGAGAGATGTGCTGATCAATGCGGGCGCGGGAGAGGTGCGCGTCGCCGTCGTCGAAGACGGCGTGCTCGAACAACTCTGGTTCGAACGCACCATCGGCGCGGACGAGGCGGTCGGCCAACGCCGCCATGGCCTGTCGCCGATGAGCGCCGCGCGCAGCATGGTGGGCAATATCGTCTTGGGGCGCGTTCAACGCGTGCTCCCGGCGATGCAGGCCGCGTTCGTCGATATCGGTTTCGAGCGCGCCGGATTTCTGGCGGCGCGCGAAGCGCGGCCGCGCGCGGTCAACCGCAATGCGCCGCCGGCGGAGGATGTGCGCGAACCTTCGATCAGCGACTTCGTCCATGAAGGCGAAGACATATTGGTCCAGGTCGTGAAGGACCCGATCGGGGACAAGGGTGCGCGCCTGTCGGCCAACATCACCATTCCCGGCCGGCTGCTGATTTTCGTCGCCAATTCACCGGGCGTGGCGTTATCGCGGCGTATCGAGGATGAGACAGAACGGGCCCGGCTGACGGCCATCGGCGACGGCTTCGCGGCCGATCAGACCGGCGAATTGCTGGCGGACGCCGGCTACATCATGCGCACCGCCGCCATCGGTGCGAGCGCCGCCGAATTGCGCGAAGATGCGGCGCAGGTGAGCGCCACATGGCGCGAAGTGGTGGGTCGTAAGCGCTCTGCGACCGCGCCGGTGACGCTGTACCACGACATCGGCCCGGTGGTGCGGGCGCTGCGCGATGAAGTGGATGGTTCGGTGCGGCGCGTGGTGATCGACGATCGCGAAGCCGCCGCAGAAGCGCGTGCCTATGCCGCGCGCGCCATGCCCGAGGTGCTGCCGAAGATCGAGCCGCATGAAGGCGTGGAACCCCTGTTCGAAGCCTGGGGCATCGAGGACGAGATCCATTCGCTGATGGAACCGCGCGTGACGCTGCCTTCCGGCGGCTGGATCACCATCGACATGACCGAAGCGCTGACTGTGGTCGACGTGAATTCCGGCAGCTATGTCGCGTCGAACGGACTGGAAGAGACCAGCCTCAAGGTCAATCTGGAAGCGGCCGAAGCCATCGGGCGCCAGCTGCGCTTGCGTGGCATCGGCGGCTTGATCGTGATCGATTTCATCCATCTGGAAAGCCCGAACAACATCGCGCGCGTGCTGGAAGCGTTGTCTGCGGCCGCCGCCAAGGGCCGTGTGCCGAGCCAGATTCTCGGCATGTCCGAATTTGGCCTGGTGGAGATGACGAGGAAACGCGTGCGCGATCCGTTGGTCAAGCGGATGACCGAACATTGCCGCCAGTGCGACGGCCACGGCCGGCGCAAGACGCTCGAAACCATGGCGGTTGAAATCTTGCGCAGCGTCGAACGCGCCGCGAACGCCGCGCCCGGCAAGGCCGTGGTGGTGCGCGCTTCGCCCGTGGTGACGCGCTGGCTCGACGCGCATCAGGAAGAAATCCGCGCCGGCCTCGCGCGCCGCGGCGTGCGCGAAGTGCGGTTCGAGACCGACGGTGAACGGCGCCGCGAAAGCTATGCCGTGGAGACGGCAGCGTGACCGCCGCAAAGACCTGCCCGCAATGCGGCAAGCCGACGGCGGACCGGTTCAAGCCGTTCTGCTCGAAGCGTTGCGCGGACATCGATTTGGGCCGCTGGCTTAAGGGCGACTACGCCATTCCGGCGGAGGAAGCCCCGGACGACCAGGCGTTCGACGATGAGGCGGACGGCAGCCGCAACAACGGCGGCAGTTCCTCCACACATTGAGCCCGCGCCCGCGGCTGCGGGAAATTGGCCGGGAAAATCAAGGGGTAGGCCGGTCCCAAGGGTGCTGGACAGGACCGGTTCGCTCTTTTACAAAGCCGGGCCGTTTCGTGGCACGCCCAGGTAGCTCAGTTGGTAGAGCAACGGACTGAAAATCCGTGTGTCGCCTGTTCAATTCAGGCCCTGGGCACCATTCCCATTTTCTACCCCTGAGATTTCAAAGTCTTAGCCGGCAAAAGTGTTCCCTTTCCCGAAGGCGCTTTTGGGTGGGACACATTCGGTCTGGTTTTCACGCACAGGAAGTAGGACCGTTTGCGAAGTGACAGTTGGCTCACATCGCCGCTGGAGGCAACGCCAATGAACTATTTCCACGGAGTGCTTCAAGACGAAGGCCGCACCTACAGCAATTGGGGGCTGAGTCGCTCGACCAAACCCGCCGTGTATGCCGAACCGATCAGTTACGCCGACGTTCAAGCAGTTGTCCGCGACACGAAGCGCTTTCCAGCTCCTGTAAGCCCTGCCGGCTCCTTTGCATCCGTGACATCGACCACCGTCAATGACGGCGGAACAATCGTCTGCCTACGCAAGCTCGATGAGGTGCTCGGGCTCGAACGCGATGAGACCGGACGGCAGATCGTGCGCGTGCAGGCAGGATGCCGCCTCAAGAAGCTCAACATGTGGCTTCAGGCCCACGGCGTGGAAGTGCCGTTCCAGGCGGAGATCGGCGAAGCCACGGTCGGTTCGGTGGCGTGCGGCGACACCAAGGAATCCTCGCTCGATGCGCCGGGATATTTTTCCGCGCATGTGGTGGCGCTGACCTTTGTCGACGACCATGGCGAGTTGCGCACACTGTCGGATCACAGGGACGGCGCGGCATTTTACGAATTCAAGTGCTCGTTCGGTCTTTTGGGCATCGTGGTGGAATGTCAGATCGAAGTGCGCCCCGCAACGCTTTGCAAATCCGACATCAGCATCGCCGCGTTCCCCACCCCACAAGAATTGGCCGCAGGCCTACTGCGCCTGCGGGGCGAGTGCGATGCGTTGCTCGCTATCGTGTTTCTGCATCAGCTTGCGTGCTTCACCGATCAGCGGTGGAAGGCCGGACCCGGCGCGTTCACGCCCGAGACATCGCAACCGGCGGCGGACGAGTTTCGCATCGCCAAGCGTCTTGCCATCCAGCACGGCTTCGAAGGCGTGGAAGTGCCCCAGCCCAAGGGCCTCGTCTATTCGCGCGCCGATTTCGTCAATGAATACTGGCGCCCGGCGGCGGACGAACGGCGGCTGGACTTCCAATATTACGAACACGATATCGCCGGCATCGAACGTGTAATGGTGGAATCCTACAAGTTCACCAAGGCGTTTCAGGACGATACGGGATACGCGCCCAATGGCTGGGCGACTTACTTCGTGACCCGGCCGGAAAAGGCGAAGAAGCCCTTCGGCCTCTATTCGAGTGGCCCGGGCGTGTCGTTCTCATTCGATCCGTTCTCGTCAAATCCGCTGAATCCACACTGGCAGCGTTACGCGCGCGAATACAACAAGCTCGCGCTTTCGCTGGGTGCGAATGTCTCGCCGATACAGACGCAGTGGCTGGAGCGGGGCGACGTCAAGATTCAGAAGAAACTGGCGCGCAAGCGCTTCACGACGCCGTATTACGAACAGTTTCTTGTGTGAGCGGCGCTTAGCACACCGGCGTGCATGGGTGGGCTTCCAGACCGAGCATCAAATCCCATGTCCGTTGCTGCCTAGATTTGAATTTGCAGGCCCACATGGGTGCGGTTGGGATAACCGGTCGATAGGCCATGATGCTCCAGCACGAAACCCGTCGAGAAGCGCAAGGATGCGTAGCTGCCGAACTGATAGGTGAATCCCGGCCCCGCGCTGATCATGGTCAATGACGATCCTGCGGCGGGATCGTCGTCATGGTTCTTGCCGATACCGAAATCCAAAAACCCATAGACGATGAACGCATCCGACTGTCCGGGAAGGCCAATCGCCTCGGGCAATCCCAACACCATCCGCGGGCTGCGCAGCTCGTTGTTCAGGATCAGACCGTTGTCGCGTACCGCAGTCTGCTCCTCGAAGCCTCGGATGGATTGAAAGCCGCCGAAGCCCAATGTTTCGCTCGAAAGAAGCACGTTCGCGCTCCATTGCGCGCTCGCCGCGATATCCCAGGAAAGACCCCAAGGCAGCGTGGTCAGCTGTTCGGCATTCAGCCGCACATAGAAATAATCTGCGGTCGCGCCCGCGCGCTGCGTGGCGAACGCTGCATCGTGATTGGCGCCAGTGATGCCGCCGGGACTGTAGATCATGCTGGCGGAAAGGTTCGCTGTGCCGAGACTGTCCCGCAGGCTGGCCGAATAGGCGGCGATGAATTGGTCGACATCGCTCGAGGTTGGGAACACCGACGTGCCGCCGAACAATAGATCGTTGTTGGCGCGCTTGTAATCGAAGCCGAGCGTGACCTGCCGGCGCGTATCCGAAACCTGCGGAAAATTGATTTGATAGCGAAGCGATACGGAACTGTTGCGGCCCGTAGTGGAGAACAACGAGCTGGAATTGCCGTTCGATCTGGAAACACTGCCCGAAAGTGTCAGCGTGTCGGCCCATGGCAGGAACGCCACGTAGCTGGCGCTGTGCTGCTGCAAGGCGCGCCAATCGGTGCTGGTGGTGTAGTGGTAGGAGAAATCATCGCCCATCCACAGCGCGTTGCCCCATTCCACGCCCATGCTCATGCGCGTGCGGCCCGTAGCGGCATTGCCGGTGTTGTCGATGCCCGCGCTGACGGAAAGCGGCATGCTCTCCTGAGTGCGGATCGTAATATCCGTCGTCCCAGGTGCTTCACCGGGCGCCGCTACCACCTGCGCATGACGAAATGGGTTGCGGTTGACCTGTGCCAGGCCCTTGTCGAGTTCGCGCGAATCGATGGCGTCGCCCGGCTGAAGATCGATCGCTTCCAGATACTGGCCGCGATAGAACCACCTGTTGCCCTCCACCGAAAGCTTGCCGAGCTTACCTTCGATAACCAGCACCTGAAGCACGCCATTGGGCAGCGTCTGTTTGGGCAACAGGACGCCGACAAAGGGAAATCCCGCAGCCTTGTAATAGTCCGAGACCGCATCCCGGATCAGATTCAATTTCGCGCCGTCGAGCACTTGGCCGAGATAGCGCTGCACGGTGGCGATGAAAGCAGGGTTGTTCAGGCGGTCGACGCGCGAGGTATCGATGGCGGGCCCGGTGAGCGCCGGCCAGCCATCCGGCATTGAGGCCGATGCGAGGGGCAAGAAAACAATGCCCTTCAGGACGACCATGGGAACCGGCGGCGGCGCCGGCTGCGGCACGGGAACGACTGGCGCCTGCGCGGGTGGCGTGGTCGGCGCCGTGGGCGAAAGCGGCAAAACCTGCGTCTGCGCCATGGCCTCGCCGTTCAGCGCGGCAACGGCAACGGCGCAGACAAACGCCGCAGGTGAAAATCTCGTACTCGCCCCCAAACGACCCTCTCGATTTATCAATACGCGAACGGCTTGGCGTCGTTCGCCGCGTTGATGGCCATGTAGTTGAACATGACCCCTTCACCCGACTCCGTGCTCAGCAAGGCCTTGAGGTCGGCGACTGAGACCGGCTTTTTGGCATCGTTGACGGCCTGTTGCAGTGCGTTTTCATAGTCCTGCGTGTTGACATAGTTGACGACGAAATAGGTGCCGGCCGCGATGCCGCCGATAGCCATCAAGGGAACCGCTGCCGTGCCCAGTACAATTGCGCCGGTATCGAGTGCGCCTTCCAACACGCCCGTGCCGACTTCAGCGACGACCTCGGCCGCACCCTCTGTCGACTCCGCGATGATCTCGCCGGTTTCCGCCGCCGCTTCGGCCGCCGCCTCGGCTGTGGTCTCGCCGGTTTTGACGGCGGCGCCCGTGTCGGCGGTGGTGGTCTCCGCGACTTCGGCGCCTTCCCCGGCAGACTCGGCGCCCTCGCCGGTTTCGGCGTTGGTCCTGTTGGCTCTGGCTCCCTGCTTACCTTCTACCGCATCGCCCTCTTCCTCGGTGCCGCCGTTCTCCATGGCGTCCTCCATGCCGTTCGCCTTCTCGGCACGCTTCTCAGCGAGGTATTCGCCCTTCTTTCCATTGGGGAAGAAGAATTTCTTGACGCCGGGCGTAAGCAAAACTTTGCCGGCGCCCGATAGCGGCACGCCGACCGCACCGACGCCAAGGCCAACAGTGGCGACATAGTCCAGCGCCGTCTCCGCCTTCCCAGTCGCCGAGTCGTCGCCATATTGCTCGGCGACCTTCTCGAGAACATCGCTGTAATAGGAGACATTTGTTGCACTGACATAGGTTCCCGACTTCGCGACCGCCAGATAGGTCGGATCGATCGGCGGCTGGTAGTAGGCGGACACCACGGTGCGATTCACATCGTCCGCGACTTTGGCATTTTCGGCTTCGATCAATTTCTGCTTGTTGGCGTAATAGCCGTCCTTCGCGTTCTGCGCGGCTTCCTCGCGTTGCTGCTGCACGAGATTGAGCATGTCGTTGACGAAGGCGCGTTGCGCATCGGTCCATGTTTTGTCATCGAGCTTCAACACATATTGCAGCTCCGCATACATGAAGGGCAGCAGGGCCGCGACGGCGCCAGAGTCGCCCTTGATCAACTGAATTTTCAGATAATCCAAATTCGGGGGCGGCATGTCGTTGGCATGCGCCTTGAGATAGGCGTCGAGCGCATCGTCGACTACTGGGCGCGCCGCCTGCGACACGCCAAGCACCGGCAATTCGAGATTGATCTTGATCGGCGGGTCGGGCGGAACCAGCGTGATCTCGGTCGGCGGCACGTCCTTCAGGACGATCGGCGCCGTGGAAGTGACATTGATCGGAAGCACATGAAAGGTGCCGGCGGCCTTTCCGACGATGACATAATTGCCGTTCAGAATTGTGGCGCCCAAGGCATCCACCGTGATCGGGAAGTCGCCGGGCTCGATGACATAGGCCTTGACGAAATTGTCGTAGACGCCCTTGGTGCCGTCTTGAGAAAGCACGACGCCCGTGACCGGAGGTTGGGGATCGCCGTTTTTCAATCCGCTGACGGTAAACGTCAGTGGCGGAATGGCCGTTCCGATATTCCAACTCTTGTCGTCAGCGACGATGAAGACGGGTGCGCGGCTAACGATCAAGGTGCCGTTCACGTCGTTGATCGCATAGTTCGCCGCAACGCCGCCGGTCACGACTAGGGTGTAATCGCCGGCCGACGCTGTGGCCACCGTTCCCGTGCTGGTCAACGTGATGCCGGACAGGACGAAAGGCGTGTCGCCGTTCCTAAGACCTGTGATCTGGAGATTGCCCTGGCTATAGAGAGCCGTGTCGCCATAGGTCTTCGACGCCAAGGCGGTCACCGTCAGCGGCGCCTTTGTCACCGTAAGGTTTCCTGAGGCGTAGCTGATGACGTAGTTGCCGTTGCCGCCTCCTGACGGCGCTACCGGATAGATACCGACCGACGAATTGACGCCCGCGCTCGTGGCGAAGGTCACGACGCCGTTCTGCTGCAGCGACAGCGCCGTATCGCCGTTCACGAGGCCTGTGGCGCCGTACGTAAATAGCGGATTGGCGTCGCCATACATGCGGCTTGCGTCGATGGCGAAAATCGTGACCGGTTGCGGCGTGACGGACAAATGTCCGTCGACGTAATTGATGGCGTAATTGGCAGCTGTCGCATTGCCCGGCTTGATGAAGTACGCCCCGACCGGCGAACTGATTGTGGCCGTGGGCGTGAGCGTCAGTCCCGAAACAACAGCGGAAGTGTCGCCTAGCACCAAGCCGGAATATTGGGCTGAGAACGATGGATCGGCAGCGCCGTAGTGGCGCGCCGCATCGTTGGCCGTGATGGTCAGCGACGCCTTGTTCACAGTCAGGAAGCCTGCGACGTAGCTGAAATCGTAATTCGTCGCGCTGCCGCCCTGCGGCGTGATCGTATAGTTGCCGACGCCCGAATTTGCCGAATCGGAACTGATGAACGTGACGCCGGTCACGATCGACGCGGAATCTCCGTTCTTGAGGCCGGACGCGCTGAAGCTGAAGGAGGGTTCAGTCCCGCCATAGACGCGTGAGGCATTGTTCGCCGTGATCGTCAGCGGCGCCTTGGTGATGGTGAGCGTGCCCGGTGCGTACGTATCGAGAAAGTAGTTGCTGTTGGCCGAGCCGCCCGAAGGCGTCAGCGTGTAATTGCCGGCCGATGAGGTGATGGTTGCGCTTGGCGTGATCGTGACCCCGCTGACGAGCGACGCGCTATCGCCGTTCTTGAGCCCAGTCACCGAATAGGTGAACGATGGATCGCTCGCGCCATATTGCCGCGTAGCGTTATTCGCCGTGATGGTGAGCGGCGCCGGTACGATGACGAAGTCTCCGGTCTGATAGCTCAACGCATAGTTCTGCGCCGCGCCGCCGGAAACGATCACATGATAGGTGCCCACGGACGAAGCGGCCGTCGCATCGGTTGTCAGGTTCACGCCGGAAACGACCGATTCCGTATCGCCGTTCAGAAGCCCGCTGGCGTGGAAGTTCAGCGTCGGGTCGTTGGCGCCATATTCACGGCTTGTGAGATTGCCGATCAGCACGAGCGGTGCTTGCGTCACGGTCAAATTCCCGGTCGCGTAGCTGATCGTGTAGTTCGATGCCGTGCCGCCCGATGGCGTGATGGCATAGATGCCGACATTCGAGGTCGCGTCCGCGCTCACCGCGAACTGCACGCCGCTGACGACCGCTTCCGTATCCGAATTCACGAAGCCGGTGCCATGGAATGTGAAGGCCGGATTGCCGGTGCCATATTGGCGCGATGCGTTATCGGCAGTGATCAGCAGCGGCGCCGGGTTCACCGTCAGCGTGCCGTTGACGTAGCTCAGCGTGTGGATACTGGACGCCGCGCCAAAGGGAACGATCGTATAGGTGCCGGCATTGGTGTCGACGATGCCCTGGATGGTGAACTGCACGGGCGAGGTGAGATCGCTTGCGGTGCCGCCTGTGTAATGCGCCGTGAAGGTGGGGTCGGCTTCGCCGTAAAGGCGGATGAACGAATCCGCCGTGATGGTCATTGGCGTCAGCCCGGACGGCGTTGCGACATAAATAATGTGGCTGGTGCCGGAATTGGGATCGTTCGCATAGGTGACGAAATTGGCGGTCGCATAGCCGAGGCCACCGTCGGTGTAACCGCTTGCGTCCGTGCTCGTGTAGATCACGCGGCGCCCGGTGCCCGTCAGCACAGTGGCGCCCACGCCGTTCTTGAATGCGCCGCCGGTGGAGGCGAGGGTGATCTGCCCGCCGCTGGTCGAAAACTGCGTCGCAAATACGTCCGCAGACGAAAGCTGCAAATCGCCGCCGGATACCACGGTGATGTGCCCGCCGCCGGAAATATTTCCCTCCAGCGTCAGCGCGGAGTTGCCGTTCGCGACGTCCACATCGCCGCTGTAGTTTCCGAGGCTGCCGCTGCCATCGCCGAACATGACGTTGACGAGCTGGTTGGCGCTGTTCGCCATCGAAAACGACGTCGCCTGATGCGTGCCGTTCTGCACTTGGACGGCGGGAAAGAAGATACCGCTGCTGTCGATCGTCACCACGCCGGTCAAATCGACATTGTCGAAGCCATGCAAGGAAATGCGGTTGGCGGTGATGTTGCCCGCGCCGCTGATGTTTCCCAGATGGACGATGAGGTTCTGGTTTTGAAACTCGTCGGTTTCGCCGTTGAAGCCCACCCATGTGTTGGGCAGCGAGATGTCGGCGTTCACTGTGATCGTGGGCGCGGCCAGGGTGAAGAAGTTGCCACCGGATGAGGAAAGCGCCGCATCGACGGTGATGCTGGTCTTGGCGTCCAACTCCAGCGAGGTGACGTCGAGCAGTTGATCGATAGCGCCCGCGCTGATCGTCTGCGCGCCGGGATCTTCGTTCACGCTCCAGAAGCCGTCGGTCGCATTTTGCGGGAGCGGCGTATTGCCGGCGACGATGCCGATGCTGTCGGGATCGAGCAGCAGCGTGCCCGTCTTTCCCTTGGGCGCCGTCAAATCGGCAGTGCCGGTGAATTGCAGCGCACGCCCCGAAACTTCGGCGCTGCCGCCGGCGCCGCCATTCGCGCCGCCTTTGGCTTCAATATGACCGGCATAATTCGTGTTCTTGTCGCCCCAGACGACGACCGTTCCGCCGTCGCCATTGTCCGTCGCGTTCGCGGTGATGCGCGCGCCGCTTTCGACGGTCACGGCTTCGGCGTTGCGGATCGCCGCATCGGCGCCGTGCGCGCCGCCGCCGATGTTGATCGTGCCCCCGCCGGCCACGCCTGATGCGTCGATTGATGCCGTGTCCGTGACCGCAATTCGGTTGGCGGTGATCTGCACAGCGCCGCCGGTGTTGCCGGCGCTCGCCGTCACTGCGCCGCTCACGACCGCATCGCCGTCGCCCGCGTCGAGTACAACCTTGCCGCCGCGGTCCTGGAACGATGTCGCCGATATCTGGCCGTCGAGATTGACGGCCATGGCGTAGGGCGTGCCCGCGGCTTTCAGAGCAATGGAAGCCGCTTCGATCGTGCCTTTGTTGTCGATGACGGGACCAGCCGGCTGCACCGAAGCCGGCGCCTTGATCAGGATGTCGCCGCCGTCCGGCGAATACAGAACTTCGCCGCCAGAGGCGATGTTCGCATTGCCTTGCGGCGCACTGATCGCGCCTTGGTTTGAAACGGCTGTGGCAATGAGTACGACGTCGCCCGAGCTGGCGCGGATGATTCCGAGATTGACGATGGTTGCCTTGGAGTCGCCGTCGAACGTGATCGAACCGGTTCCCATGAACGTGGCATCGGACACATGCAGCGTGGAGGCAATGAACGCGCCGGTATCGATCTTGCCTTCGGGACCGACCACGATGCCGTTCGGATTGAGGAGGTAGACTCTGCCGTTCGACTGAAGCTGGCCTTCGATCTTCGAGATGTCGCCGCCAGTGACGCGGTTGAGTATCGCCGCGTTGGCGCCCGGCTGAATGAATTTCGTTGTCTCATTCGCGCCAATCGAAAAGCCGTTCCAATTAATGATGGCGCGGTTGCTGTTCTGCTGAACGGTGAGCGTGTTTCCTGCGGCGTTGATCGTGGCGGAGCCCGCTGCCGTCATACCGCCAACGGGATTCGCGTGAACCGGGTTCGCCAGCAGAAGAAGCGCTGTGCCGGCGAGTAACGCTGCATGCAAACCAAGGGACGGCGCAGCGCGGCGGCGCGGCGAAAAAACATTCGTATTCATGTGTCAGCCCCACATCAGGTCCGCCAATGCAGACCTATCTCGAAATTCCCAGAGACTACGCTTGTAGGTGCACGCCGGATGTTTCTTTAGCCAGATAGATAGGAAATTCAAGCGGTTATGCAAAAATCCGAGTGACATTGCCACAACCATGCATGCACCTTATCCCTACATGTCGAGAAGGTTGCAAAGTGGACAGGGTGGGAGTCGGAGAGCTTGAGCGGCAGGGTTTCTAAGGGAGCCAAGAATCCTGTCCCTGTTGCAGTTACGCACCGTGAATGTCCGCTGCTGCGGCAAAAACCTAGTCCCTTATGTTTCCCTTGCGCGGTTCGCCGCAAGCTTCCGTCGCGTCTTCAAGTCCTGGGCACCATCCCGCGCATCGCGGGTTGAAGCTCATTGACCGCGACGCGGAAAGCATCGCTGAGTTTCATCAGCTCGTCTTTTTCTTGGTCATCGCGAGTCATCGCGGCAAGCCGGCGGCACTCGCTTTCATAGAAGCGCAATCGCCAGAGAGACGCGGCTTGGCTCGGCACGATCGGTCCCGCTTGTTCAATCCCGGCGGGATTAAACTCAGAACGGCGTGCTTTGAGTGCGAACTATTTATGACACAGGATTACTGCAAACCGACCGTGCGTCCGGCAAAGCCCGCGGCATCCAGGTAGGTGGTGTTGCCGACGGTTTGGTAGCGCAAAATCGTTGTTTGTCCTTCCGCCGGTTGTGAGCGCAATTCCTTTCGCGCGAAATCCACGGAAGCGGGGCCGCCGTTCAACGCTTCCTCGATCACCCGGCCCATCAGCGTGCCTTTGGGCGCGATGTTCAAACCGAGAATGTGGGAGAGAGTGCGCCCGATATCGGCGTTGCTGACGGGCGCCTCATCCTTGTAGCCGGCTTTGAAATCCGGACCCGTCGCGGCCATGAAATTGGCCGTGTCAGCGCGGCTGAAGCTGCCGTGCATGCCCTGGCCCTGCATCAGGGTGGTATCGGCGATTTCCACCGCGCATTTTACCGGCACGCCGCAGCCCGTATCGTAAGAGCGGAAATTCACTAGCATAGCCGGTGTCGGCGTGACGGCATTGCCTTTGAGATTGATCGCGCTCAGGGGCAGCGTGCCGGCAATGGCGCCCAACGCATCGTCGACAAACAGACCGCTGACGTAATCCTGCTTAAGCAGGATGCCCACCAGCTTTTGCGCAAGGGCAGGGGCATTCGGCCCCGGCAAATAGATCAGGTCAGAACCGCCATTGGCGGCGACAATGACGTCTGGCTTGCTGCTGTCGTTACCGATCAGACCATTGCCGCGCTTGGAAAACTGGCCCCTCGCGGGATCGACGGGAGCGCCCGAGTCATCCGGATCGAACAATTTCCTCTCCAGAGCCTTCGCTAGATCGATGGCGAGAAAGCCGGGCGGAAGCTGTCCCGCCGGCACTTGGTTGTATTGACTCTGCGCGGCGGGGCTTGTGCTGCTTTGCTTCGATACGGTGGAAAAACCGTGATCGGCGCTGACAATGATGTCGGTCGTCGCGGTCAAGCCGAGCGCGTCCAGTGCGGCCTGAAGATCGCGCAGATTGTTGTCGGCGTTGCGAATGGCGCCCATGGCGCTCGGCCCATTGATGCCCGGCGTCAACGCGCCGTGTCCATCGTTCTGATTATGCTGGGTGCCGTCCGGATCGCGCGACCAGAACACGAGCACGAAGGGTTTCCCGGCCTGCTTGAAGCGCGGCAGCACCACCTTGGTCGTGACGTCGAGAAAATAGTTCTGCTGCTCGATATTCGCCGTGTCGTTGCTGCGCGGCGGAGGTCCCGCGGGCAGACCCGTATCCTTGATGGCGGCAGCGATATCGGCGGGCACTTTGATGCCGCCATTGGCATTGGTGGCGTCATCGATGAAAAGGGTGCCGCCATCCTTTCGCGCGATCACGTCTTGAATCGCCACTGGGCCGAGCTTGCCGATGGCGGCGGTGGAATAGCCGGCCTCCCGCGCGGCGGCCAAAACCGAACCCTCGTTCAGATAGTTGCCGCCGAGATGGTCGTCGATTTCCTGGATGATGTCGTTGTTTTCCAGGAACGGGGTAAGGCTTCCCGCGGCACTGGCCACCGGAAAGCCCGGATAGATGACATTGCTGAAATCGCCCGTGTCGCCGGGAAAATGACCGGTTGCAAAGGCGGCCGCGTTGGCCGTCGTAAAGGTCGGGAAGATGGAATGCGAATTTGCGAAATCCACGCCGTTGCGGCGCATAGCCGCCATGGTCGGCGCGGTTGTATCGTCCACGATCACCGCCCTGAGGCCATCGGGCACAAAGAGGATGACGTTGTGCGGCACGGGCGCGGCGGCCTGTGCGGACGTACATAAGACCAGCGCCAGAATCATCGGCGCCAATCTGGTCATCGGATGCTTTGTCATGGCTGCTCTCGCGAATTCCGCGCGATACAAGCATCCTATTGTGACATTGGCGATGCGGGGCTGGTTCAAAAAAGATTGCGCGCCGGCCGGAGCCGGCGCGCAATTGCCCCCTCAGGCTTACTTTAGAACTTGAACTGCACGCCGGTGCGCATGGACCAGCCGTAGTGCTCGTTCTCGTACACGTGGTCGCTCTGGCCGATGTACCGGCGCCAAGGCGCATCGGTGAGGTTGGTGCCTTCGACGAACACCGTAAAGTTGTCCGTCACTTCGAAACTGCCGCGCGCATCCAATTGCCCGAGAGCGGCAGTGTATTGATCCATGGCCGTGCTGCCTCCCACCGTGTCGAGATAACGTGACCGGTAGGAATAGACGAGGCGCGCCGCGAAGCCGTATTTCTCGTAGAACAGCTGCGCGGTTCCTACCTTGTCCGACTGGTTGAACAGCGGGATCGTATCGGCGCGATTGGCGAGCCCGGTCGCGCTTGAGTCGATAAACGCGATGTTGCCGGCGACGCCGAAACCATCGAGCATCGGCGAGATGAAGCCGAGCCCCGATTGGACGTTCAGCTCGACGCCTTTCACGATACCTTGATCGGCGTTGCGCGGTGTCGTCACGCTGGCCGCGCCTGCGACCGCGATGCCACCGAAGGTGCCGTTGGTGACGGAGATCGTCTCGGTATAGATCGGATCGTCGATATTCTTATAGAACGCGCCGACGGCAATCACGCCCTGGTTCGGCAAGTAGTATTCGATGGTGCCATCGACGTTCAGTGCCTTCAGCGGCTTTAGGTCCGGATTGCCTTTCGATACCGCAACCGGGCTGGCGGTCGTGTCCACCGTCACGAACGGGGGAAGTGTCGCGTAATCCGGACGCCCGATGGATGTCGTGACGGCCGCGCGCAAGACGAGATTTTCGTCTACGTCGAAGCGCGCGTTTACGCCTGGGAACCAGTTCGTATAGGTGCGGCTGCTGCTGATGGGGGTGATGACCGGAGTGCCGCCCGAGAGCTGCGCGGTGAAGCTTCTATAGCGGCCGTCCGTGCCTTCGATGCGTAGCCCCGGTATCAAGGTTAGTTGGCCGAATTTCAGATTGACCATTGCGTAGCCGGCGAGAACCTTTTCGGCCACCGTGTAGTCGACGGTCGCGGATGCTGCGGCGGACGCGTTGATGTCGCAGCGAAATCCACCGGCTGTGCTGGCATCGCACGCCTGCGTGCCATGCGCCGCGGCAAAGAACGCTTCCGCCGTCGCATAATCCACGCGCGGGCCGAACGTGTAGCGGCCGTCATAGGTCGCGGCATCGCCCGTATGGAACGCGTCATTGAGCGTCATCGTCGTGCCCGAGGCCACGAACGTTGCCGATGTCTGATCGTTCGCCTTGTGGCGGTAGAGCAATTTCATGCCGATTTTCAAATAATCGTTCGTATCCCCAAAAGACTCGATCGGCAGCGTGTAGTCGGCGCGGGTCTGATACAGTTCCTCGACGGCCGTGCGATTGGCATGAACAAGCTGATTGAAGGCAAATTTGGTGGGATCGTAGGCCGTGGCGTTCGGCACCACGAGATACAGGAACTCGCTGAGATCATACGATCCCGCAACGGTAGAACCCGTGCGGAACTGCCATTCGTTGCGCCGTGGGTCGACCTTCACGGCTTCGGCCCAAGCGGCCTCGACATCCAATACGCCGCCGCCGGCTTGGATTTTACCGCCGGTCGAGAGGTTCAACGTGTGATCGTTCTCTTCGCGCGCGCGAACGTAGCGCATCGCGCGCCCGCCGGTGGTGAAGGCGCCCGTCACCGCGCCGAGCGTCGAGAAACTCCCCGCACTGGTTGGGATATTCACCGTGAAGCGGTCGCGGATTTCATCGTCGCCAAAGGTCGAATACATCGCGCGAATGAAGAATTGATCTCCACCGGCGCCATGCCAGTCGAAATTGCCGACCAGGCCGCTACGGGTCCGGGTCAGGTTGTAGTCGCGAATTTGCTGGTTGCTCGGCAGCACTACGCCGCCTACGGGCGCCCACGTCGGGCCGCCGGAGCCGAAATTCTCCGAATTGATCGGACGATGCGAATAATTGCCGGAAAGAACGAGGCCGTATTGGTTGTCGCTGCCGAACGTGCCGCCGGCCGTGAGATCGCCGTCATACGGGTGCTTGCCGTTCAGGTGGTAATAGCCGGCAGCAACGCGGCCATATAGGAACGTGCCTTGGCGGTCGAACGCGCTCAACGTGCCGATATCGACCTGACCGGCGATGGCGTTGGCATCGCGGTCCGGTGTCAGCGATTTGGTGACTTCGAGCGATTCGATCAGCGATGAAGGAATATCATCCAGTTTCACCTGGCGGCCGTCCGGTTCCGGCGCGGGCGCGGTCTGACCGTTCACCGTGACATTGGCGAGGTTGTAATTGACGCCGCGAATGAGGACATAGCGGCCTTCGCCCATGTCGTTGGCAACGGAAATGCCGGGCAGGCGTCGCACCGCCTCGGCAACGTTCTGGTCGGGCAGCTTGCCCACATCGTTGGCGTAAAGCTGTTCGGTGAGGTTGTCGGCGTTTTTCTTGGCCTGTAACGCGCGCCGCTCGGCAAGGAACTGGCCGGTGATTGTCACCTGTTCGGCGACAGTGCCGCCATTCATCAGTTTGATGTCGGTGACGGGCGAGGCGCCGTCCTGAACGGTGACGTCCTGTTGGATTCGCGGATAGCCGACGTAATCCACAAGCAGCGTGTAGTTGCCGGCTTGCAGGTTGGGGATCAGGAAGAAGCCGTCTTTATCGGCATTTGCCGTGATGTTGGTGCCTTGGACGCGAATGGTCGCGCCGGGCATGCTCGATCCGGTTCCCGCATCCACGACATGGCCGTGCAGCTGTGCGCCATAGGCGGTGCCGGCAAGTGCGGTGCTCATCATCAAGGCAATAAGAAGCGATCGCCGCCAAGAGGCAGCGTTACGTTGGCTGTGCATGAGGACTCCCCGTCGCGCCCTGAGTGGCGCGTGGGCGACATAGCCAAACCGTGTTGCGGTTCGATGACGATGATGCGAACGAAATTTGTACTTTCATACAATTAATGTGGTGCCCACCTGGCAATGTCACGCCCGTGTAGCGATTGCGGACTATGCCTTTCGCATTCACGACGGAGACGGCGATGTCATTGCGAACGATTTGTGTTCTTTGTTCTTTTGTTGCGGCACTGCCGCTCGCAGCCGCGCCTGCTCCCGCGCCCGTGCTTGAAAAAGTGATCGTCCTTCAACGTCACGGGGTGCGTTCACCCACCGATACGGTGGACGAGCTGTCGAAATTCTCCGAACAGAAATGGCCGTCGTGGCCGGTTGCGCCCGGCATTCTTGCGCCAAACGGCGAAGCAGCCATGCGCATGATGGGCACTTATCTGCGCAGCTACTACGCGCAACGCGGATTGTTTGGCGCCAACGGATGCCCCGCGAAAGACGCGGCGTTTGTATGGGCCGACAATGCGGACCAGCGCACAAAGGCCAGCGGCACCGCAGTGACGGAAGGCATGTTTCCCGGCTGCGGTATGCAGTCGCGCTATTTCGCCGGCGCTGGTGAAGATCCGGTGTTCCACAACGACGACAAGGTGTGCCGTCCGGATGCGCAAAAGGCGCGCGCAGCGATTCTGGCGAAGGCCAAAGATCTGAACGCGCTCGGCCCGGATTTTGAACGGGGACGCGCGGCCATGGCGCGCATCATGGCGCCGAAGGCATCGCAAGCGTCATGTGCAAAGTCATCGACCGGTACGTGTTTGTTCGTGACCGGCAAGAACACGCTCAGCATTGCGAGCGGTGAGGTGGAGATCGACGGCCCGCTCGCCACCGGTTCGACATTCAGCGAGAATCTGTTGCTGGAATATACGGCTGGGTTTCCTGCCGCTGACGTCGGCTGGGGCCGCGCCAACGAAGCAGCACTCGCCGATGTGCTGAATATTCACAACATCTACGCGGACCTGGTGCGGCGCACGCCGGAGATGGCGGCGAGCAATGGCGCGTTTCTGGCGAAGGAAATCGCGCTCTTCCTTCGCGGCATGGACGAGCAATATGTGGACGCTCCCCCCGTGCCGGCGCAGGCGAAGTTCGTTCTATTCATGGGGCACGATACCAATCTCTCCAATCTCTCGGGGATGCTCGACGCCGTTTGGGCGCTGCCGGGCCAGCCGGATGTGACGGCGCCCGATACGGCGCTCGCTTTCGAAGTGTGGCGCGGCGCGGACGGAAAGCGCACCGTGAAACTCACGGTGCATTACCAGACGTTGGCGCAATTCCGCGCCGTAGCGGACAAGAAGCAGCTTGCCGCCATGGCTTCGTCGGTGACGACCAATTCGCGCGCGTGCGGCAATGCGTGCACGGTTGAGACCATAGCAGCCCGGCTAGAGAACACGCTGAACAAAGCCTGCATCCGGCCAAAGTAGATACATGACCAAGCGCTAAAGAATCTTCGTGATCTCTTTTTCAAACAGTGCCGCATAGTTTTGCAGCACCGGCAGGAAACGCCGCCGCAGATCGGCATTCGTAATGCGCGCGGAAGCGGCGCTCACGCTGAACGCGGCGATGATCGCGCCGCCGGCGTCTTTGACCGGAACGGAGAGCGAGCGCATACCGAGTTCGAGTTCTTCGTCGCTGATGGCGTAGCCGTTGCGCCGCGCGAAGCCGATCTCTGAGAGCAGTTCGGGAACCTTGGTCAGCGTTCGCGGCGTGCGTCGCCTCAACGGCTTGCGCGTCAGCCGTTTCGCGACGTCGGTATCAGGGAATTGGCTCAGCAGAACGCGGCCTGTCGCGGAGCAATAGGCGGGGATGTGCACGCCGACGCGCACGCCTGTCGACACGATGTGTTCCGCTTCGGCGCGCGCAATGAAAAGAACCTGATCGTCATCGAGAACGGCGAGCGAAACGGATTCGGTCAATTCGTCTCGCGCTCTGACCAGAAGCGGTTGCGCGAGCCGCGCCAACCGTTCCCGTTTGCTCGTGGCCCCGCCCAGGCCGTGCAGGCGGGGCAGGGGACGAAACGCGCGGCCCGCATGTTCCAGGTAGCCCAGCTCCGCGAGCGTCAGCAGGCACCGGCGGGCGGCGGCCCGTGTGGTCCCGGAGGCGCGCGCGGCATCGGCCACGCTCATGGAGCCGTGCGCCGTGAATGCCTCGATGATGGCGAGCCCCTTGGCGAGGCCCGCCATTCCTTCGCTTTTTCTCTTTTGAACGGGGGCTTGGGTGGGCCGCAACGAGGTCGCTCTCTTGACAGGCGCGCGCCTAAGCGCGAGCGTTGTTCGCTAATAGCACGACTGTTCGCTATTCGAACAATTTGGGAGGCCGCTGTCAATGGCGCTGGAGGAGATTTGGCCGTCTTCCGCGCTCACGCGCGTGCCCTATCGCGTTTATCAAGATGAAGCCGTCTACCGCGCCGAGCAGGAGCGGGTCTTCCAAGGGCCGGCGTGGCACTACCTGTTGCTGGATGTCGAAATCCCGAAGGCGGGTGATTTTCGCGTGACGCAGATCGGCGATACGCCGGTCGTCGTGACGCGCGGCAACGACGGCGAAATCTATGGTTTCGAGAACCGCTGCGCCCATCGCGGCGCCATGATCTGCCTGGACGGGAAGGGCCGCGCCGAGAAGGGATTTGCCTGCGTCTATCATGGCTGGAGCTACGATCAGAAAGGCAACCTGACCGGCGTGCCGTTCAAGGATGGCGTGAAAGGGAAGGGCGGCATGTCCGTGTCCTTCCGCATGGAACGGCACGGCCCGCGCAAGCTCAGGATCGCCGTCGTATATGGCCTGGTGTTCGGATCATTCTCGGAAGACGTGCCGTCGATCGACGAATATCTCGGCGAGGAAATCCTGACGCGCATCGAGCGGGTGCTGGGCGGGCGCGAACCGGTCGTACTGGCGCGGTTCACGCAAGTGCTTCCGAACAACTGGAAGCTCTACATGGAGAACGTGAAGGACTCCTATCACGCCAGCATCCTGCACCTGTTCTTCACGACCTTCGATCTGAACACGCTGTCGCAAAAGGGCGGCATCATTGTCGATGAAAGCGGCGGCCATCACGTCAGCTATTCCATTGTCGATCCGGATGCGGGCAAGGGCGACTACGCAAAGCAGAAGCTTCGCGCCGAAAGCGAATACAGATTGGCCGACCCTTCGCTTCTGGACAATTTCGACGAATATCACGATGGCGTCACGCTGCAGATCTTGTCGGTGTTTCCGACGCTGGTGCTGCAACAGACGCAAAATTCCATCGCCGTGCGTCAGATCGTGCCGCGCGCGACCGACAAGACCGATCTCAATTGGACCTATCTAGGTTTTGCGGACGACACGCCAGAACAACGGATGATCCGCCTGAAGCAAAGCAATCTCGCAGGTCCGGCCGGGTTTATTTCCATGGAAGACGGTTGTATCGGCGGTTTCGTGCAGCGCGGCACGGCGGGCGCGGCGGCACAGCAATCGGTGCTCGAAATGGGCGGGGCCGATGCGCAAAGCAGCGAGAGCCGCGTGACGGAATCTTCCGTGCGCGGCTTCTGGAAGCTCTATCGCCATCTGATGGAAATGTAGAGCGCGCCATGACGGAGAACATCTATCATGCGATCCTTCGCGCGCAGGCGGAATACGCCCGCTGCATCGACGACGGCCGGCTCGAGGAATGGCCCGATCATTTCCATGGCCGCTGTCTTTATAAGGTGACGACCGCGGAGATGCTGAGGGATGGGCTGGAAGGCGCGATCATCTTCGCCAATTCGCGCGGCATGCTGATCGACCGCGTATCGGCGTTGCGAGAGGCCAACATCTATGAGCGGCAGTCCTATCGCCATATTCTGGGCCAGCCCTCGATTGTATCGGATGTTGGTGGCGACATCCGAACCGAAACGCCGTTCCTGGTCGCGCGCATCCTGCGCGATGGCGACACCGACATCTTTGCCACCGGCCGTTATCTCGATTGCTACCGGATGGAAGAGGGCAAGGCAAAACTGAACGAACGCATCGTGGTGTGCGACAGCTCGCGCATTGATACGCTCATGGCGCTGCCGCTGTGACGCGCTCCACCATCGCGCTCGTCATCGGCGATCCCAATGGGATCGGGCCGGAAATTGCGGTCAAAGCGGCCTCACACATGGCCGCCACCAACGGACCGCGCGTCATTCTTGTCGGCGATGAATTCGTGATCCGCTTCTATGCGGACAAATACGCGACAGGCGGGTTGGAAATCTCTTCCGTCGAGTCATTGCCCAAGGCTGCCTTCCATCCCGGAACACCCGTCGCGGGAGGCGGGCGCGCTACTGTCGATTACGTTGCAGCGGCGGTGCAGCTGGTGCAATCGGGCAAGGCCGATGCGATTGTCGCCTGCCCGCATTCCGAAACCAACGTGAACGCCGCCGGCATTGCCTTTTCCGGTTATCCCGGCTTGCTCGCGCGGCTGATGGGCGTCTCTGAAGACGACGTGTTCCTGATGCTTGTCGGCGGCGGCCTTCGCATCGTGCACGCCACCTTGCACGAGCGGCTCTCGGCGGCGCTTGGGCGGCTCACGCCGGAATTGGTGGCGCACGCGGCACGCACGGCCGATGCGGCGCTGCGCCAGATGAACATCGCGAACCCTCGTATCGGTGTCTTCGGAATCAACCCGCATGCCGGCGAAGGCGGACTGTTCGGCGATGACGACGCGCGGATCACCGCGCCCGCCGTCGCGGAACTGAAGGCGGCTGGGTTGAATGTCGAAGGCCCGATGGGCGCCGATCTGATGCTCAGCCAGCAGGGTCAACGCAGTTTCGATGCGTTCGTGGCCATGTATCACGATCAGGGCCACATCCCGGTGAAGCTGGTCGCGGGGCGCAATTCGGCGGCTATGTCCATCGGCGCGGGTCTGCGGTTCTCCAGCGTCGGACATGGCAGCGCGTTCGATATTGCCGGGCGCGGCATCGCCGAACCCGATGCGGTGCTGCGCTCGCTGCGGCTGGTCAGCGGTGCGGCCGATCTCACCGGCCAATGAGCTTCAGAGTATCCATCGAAGGACGCGACATCGCGTTTACGTGCGAGACCGGCGAGACGGTGCTGGACGCGGCGGAGCGCGCGGGCTACGCGCTGCCCTATTCGTGCCGCAAGGGCGTGTGTTCCACCTGCGAGGGCGAGCTTTGCAGCGGCAGCGTGGCGGAACGCTCGCGCATCGTAGAAGCACCGAATGGTGTGCTTCTTTGCCAGGCGAAGCCCACATCCGATCTTCACATCCTGCCCAAGCGGATCGAGAAGCACGATCCATCGCCGCGCAAGACGATGATGGCTGCGGTCTACCGAATCTCGCATTCGGCCGACGACGTGACCGTGCTGCAATTGCGCTTTCCAGCGGGTGAGCGAGCGAAATTCAAAGCCGGACAATATCTGCGCATCGTCATGCCGGACGGCGATACACGCAATTTCTCGATGGCCAATCCTCCGCACATCAGCGACGGCGTGGAGCTGCATATCCGCCAGGTGCCCGGCGGCCGCTTTTCCGGAGAAATTCTGGCAGCGCTCAAGCCTCGCGATGTTCTCGAAGTGGAAATTCCATTTGGCGATTTCTATCTGCGCCCGGACTTGGGCCGCACCATCGTCGGAATAGCCACCGGCACCGGTTTTGCCCCGTTCAAGGCGATGATCGAGGACTTGATCGCGCAAAAGTGTATTCGGCCGTTCCGGCTCTATTGGGGCGCGCGGCGCAAAGCCGATCTCTATCTAGCGGACCTTCCGCAGAAATGGGCTGCGCGTCACAGCTGGTTCCATTTCACGCCCGTGCTCTCGGAGCCCGATGGCGAATGGGACGGGCGTTCCGGTCTGGTCCACGACGCTGTCCTGCACGACATCGCGGATTTTTCCACGACGGACGTGTTCGCATGCGGCAATCCGCTGATGATCGAGGGCGCACGGCGCGCATGTGTCCGGGCTGGTCTGCCGGAAGACCGTTTCTTCGCCGATCCGTTCGTGCCGACCGGAGCCGCGCCGTAAAGCCGCGCGACGCGATTGGTTCCATTGCTGGCGAATAATTGAGCCGCAAAAAATACGGCCAAGCTTGACCTGTCGGGGCGGCTTTGGGTAACCAGCGGCACGATTTGACGCGCGCGGGGGCGACGCACCATGGTGAGGAGTGTCCTCGGTTGTCTAACGCTACGTCTACGTCTGCTCGTGCAGTTTCTTCGAACGGTCTAGCTCAACTTTACGGCATGATGGCGAGCGCAGCGCTCTTCGCGCTGACGATCGCATCCGTCCTCGTGTTGGCGGTACAAACGCAGACCGCCCAGATGCCGTTCCGAACATCGGCGTCTTTTTCGCTTGGCGCGTGGCTGCGCCCCACGATCACGGTGATCGAGCCGGAGCACGGCGTGGATGAGGGCCTTTCGGCGACGGCGCTGATGGCGCGCTGGCAGCCGTTCATCTCGGAAGCCTCGCGGCGCTTCTCCATTCCGGAAGCCTGGATCAGGGCCGTCATACGCGTGGAAAGCGGTGGCCGTACGACGCTGGCCGGCAAGCCGATCACCTCGAGCGCGGGCGCGGCGGGCGTCATGCAGCTGATGGAAGACACCTACGCCGAAATGCGCGACCGCTATGATCTTGGTACGAATGTCCAGAACCCGCACGACAACATCATGGCCGGGGCGGCCTATCTGAAGCAGCTCCATAGCCGCTACGGCTATCCGAACATGTTCGCGGCCTATAATGCCGGCCCGGGGCGGCTCAAAGAGCACCTGACCAAGCGCAAGACGCTGCCGCAGGAAACGCGCAACTATATCGGTCTGGTCGTGGGGCTCATCGACAAGGCGGTCGGGCACAAGACCGTTGCAAAAAACACGCGCGCGAAGCCAAGCAGGCTTGCCCGGTCCTAACGCTCGTCCTTAGTTCTGGCTGATGGAGACGTTGCCTTCGCTGGCCGGCCGGCCTGTCATCGGGCTCAGGGCCGGTTCCAACACCTTCAACAGTTGCACGGCAAGCGAGCTCATGAAGGTGTACTTTCCGGCGTCCGTGCCTGCGTAGGCGGTGATGGTGCCGAAGAAACGGTCGCCTAGGAAGAACATGAACGTGCCGGTGCGATCCACCGCGCGCGATTCGATCAAGCGGCCGCCGGGCGCGTATCTGTCATAGCGATTGTCGCCGGTGCCGGTCTTGCCGCCGACGGGCAGGGGCTGGCCGTCTGTGCCCAGGTAGACATTGCGCAGCCGGACGCCGGTGCCTTCCTGCACCACGCCCATCATGGCGTGCTTGAGCGTAGCGGCGACTTCAGGGGCCATTACGCGCTTGGGCGCGTCGGGGCGGGCCACGACGTCGGTCTCATAGGGCGTGCCGCCGGCGAACTGCATCTCCTGGATGTCGCTCGACGGAAGCTCGATGCCGTTGTTCAGGATGATGCCGACCAGCTTTGCCAGCGCATCGGGACGGTCGCCTGAGCTGCCGATAGCGGACGCATAGGACGGGATGATCTTGTCGAACGGATAGCCCTGGCGGTGCCAATCCTGCAGGATTTTCTGGAAGGCTTCCTGCTCGCGCAGGATGCGGATGCGCATGTCCTGCTTGTGCGAGCTGTTGGTCTTGAACAGCCACGTATAGGACTGCCGCCGCGCGGAGATGCTGGCCTGCACGACTTCCGCGCGCTCCGCGGTAACGTGATAGTTCAGATAGGACGCGAGCCATAGCTGTAACGGATGCAGATGGGCGATGTAGCCCAGATCGCCCAGCGTATACTTCCCGGCCACGCAATCGGCGTAGAGCTGGTTGATCTTCTCGTTGTTGATGTCGGCATCCTTCGGCAGTTGCTTGTCGAGGAATTTGTAGACGTCCGCGAGAGAAGAACCGGGCCGCGCCGCAATGTAGAGGACGGCCAGCCGCTGCGGGTTCTGACCGGCGTGCTTGGCAAGGATGTTCAGCATCTCGTCTGGGCGTTTGCCGGCCAGCTCTTTGTAGAAGCGGTTCAGGTAGACGATGCTTTCCTGATCGACAAAGCGTTGCAGATAGGCAGAACGTTCGCCGACCTTGGGAAGATCGCCCGTTTCCGGATCCACATCCGGCAGGTCTGAACCGTAATAGCGCGCGACGTCGCGCATCAGCCGGATGAAGACGAGGTTGATGGAATATTCGAAGCCTTGCAGGACCGAAGGCGAGCCCTGGCCTTCCCATTGTTCCGCATTGTGGAAGACGTGTTCGCCGCCGCCGGTGAAGAAGACTTCGCCGGTGCTGCCGGAATAGTGCCGCTGCATGGCCGCTTCCAGAGTGCCGGAGAGGGTGCGAGTCTTCGTGGTGGCGAGATAGCCGGCGGTCCATTTAGTCAGCGGATCGTCGTCGCCATTGGCGATGCGCAGAAGTTCCTTGGCGCTCATGTCGTGCATGCGCACGTACAGCTCGTCGATGATGTTCAGGTAGGTCGTAAGCGTGCGCAGCTTTGCCGTCGACCCTAAGATCATCTTGGCGCCGGAATTGATGTCGAACGGCTCGTTCAGGCTGTCAGCATGTACGCGCACGACGTTGCGGTCGCCGACGCGCTCGTAGAGCACGACGCTGTAGTCCACTTTCGCCGGATCGCCGTTGCCGAGCAGGTCCTTGCCGATCATGCCGAGTTTTTGCAGCTCTACGGGATCGCTCAATTTGGACAGCACGTCGACGACATTGCGCTGTGCACGGCCATCCAGCGTCGTGGTGGCCGTCAAATCCAGCCGGTCGAGATCGTAATAATTGGACGTACCCGTCGCCCCGAGAAGCTCGGTGCGGATCGACGCCACAGCCTTGCGGCCGATATACGACGCCGGTGCCGGCAGAGGCGCCTGCGGACGGAAGTTCAGCGGCATCGACTGCGCGGCATCGTAGAGGGCGGTGTCGATCACGCCGGCCTGCGCGAGCGCGGTCAGATATTGATCGGTCAGCGCGTCCAGATCGTCGCGGCCATTGCCGAGGTAATAGGTCGGCCGGCGCTGCGCGAGCAGAAGGCTGAGCACCTGCTTGTAGATTTCCGCCTTACGCCAGATGTCTTGCGGTGCGGGATCGGTCAGAAGACGGTTCGCTTCGGTGAAATCGGTGCCGTACCAGGCCCACAGCGCATCGCCGATGCCGATAATCTCGCCGTAATTCGGGCGCGAGCCGAGTGGCGTGGAGTTCAGATAGGTCGTCAAAATCCGCTGGCGCGTTTCGGTCGTGTCCGTGCCGTCGAGATAGGCGCGAGTGGTCGCCGCCGCCATCTGCCGCAGCTTCTCGCCAATGCTGTCCGTACGGCCTCCGGGGGAGTGCTGATATTTTTCGATCTGGGTCGCGAGTGTGCTCGCGCCGCCCTGGCGCATGCGCGAGTCCACGATGCTCGCGAGTTGTCCCCCCGCCGCGATCGCGAAACGCTTCCAATCGATGGCGGGATTCTTGGTCGCGTAGCCGTCCTCGAGGAGCGTGCGATCCTCGATGAACATCAGCGTTGACCCGATCAGCGCCGGAACGTCTTTGAAGGTCGCGTAGGTACGGCCGGGATAGTCGGAAGAGTAAAACACTGCGCCCGTGCGGTCGCGCAGCACGAGGCCGGCGGCGTCCTTCTGCCGGAATAGCGCGTAGCCGTGCTGGTCGGTGAAGCTGGCGAGAGCCGGCGTCGGGCGCGCCTGGGCGGCGATGGTAAATTGGTGCGCCTTCAACTTGCCGATCATCTCCGGCAGGCGCGAATAGCCCATGCGCTTGTCGTAGGGGCCGCCGACCGGAAAGCGGATGTCGCTGTTCGCGCCCGGTGCGACTGCATATGTCATCTGGCTCGCCAAAGACGAGTAAATGCGCGATTGCAGGAATGAGGAGTGTGTTTCGAAATCCACCAGGGCAGCGATGACCATCATCACGCCCGCATAGATCAGCCAGCGGCGCAGACGAAGGTACAGGACGCGGCTTGTATGCCTTAGCCGCGTCAGCTGAGTATCGTGCCGGTCCAACCAATCCTGCACGTCGTTTGCCCTACGCGCGCGAATCGTCGTCAGTTCGGATTCAAGCCAGTTTCCGGCTCTTTGACCAAGGGCCACGATTGGGCCCGGTATCATCGGCCGCACCGGTACGAAAGCCGGCTGCCCGTCGGCTTCGGCCATCGCCATAAGGTCGATGTTTCCCGCGCCTTCGATGGAATCCACGTGCTGGTAGTTCTTCAGTTCCGCAATGGGACGCATCCCGATCCCACAATGTTGTGGCGGTAATCACCCCGCCCTTTCGCAGTGGTAAATGCGCTCGAGGCTTTTCAGTTGCAGCCGAACCGTCTCGCTGACGTTTGAACTTTCAATTTTAGTGCGCCGAATCAGTCGATTAAGGCTGAAATGCGGCTATGGCCAAGGCCGCGCTGTTCAAACCGGCCGTGATCGAACGCCGATCGGTGCCTCTGGCCGTTATCTCCCCGAAGCCTGGAGACGATCACATGAAGCTCTATTACACCCCCGGCGCGTGTTCGCTTGCCGCCCACATCGTTGCCGAAGAAGAAGAGCTTGGTCTCGACTATGAGAAAGTCGACCTGAAATCCCACCGCACCGAAACGGGACGCGATTTCTATCTCATCAATCCGAAGGGCTATGTCCCCACGCTCGAATTAGATGACCGCACGGTGCTGACCGAGAACGTAGCGATTCTTCCGTTCCTCGCGGATCGCCGGCCGGACCTGGGATTGGCGCCGCCGCCCGATTCGATGGACCGCGTCCGCCTTCTGGAATGGCTGGGGTTTATCACGACGGAGTTGCACAAGAGCTTCGGCCCCCTGTTCCACAAAAGCGCCGGCGCGTCCGAGGCAAAAAATAAGATCGAAAAGCGTCTTAGCTTGATCGACGGCAAGCTGGCCGGTGTCGATTATCTGATGCTCGGCCGGTTCACCGTGGCCGATGCCTATCTGTTCGTGATGCTGACCTGGTGCGGCAAGTTCGGGATCGAGCTGCAACATTTCGCGGAGCTCGATGCCTATCACGACCGCATCCTGGCGCGGTCCGCCGTGCAAAAGGCGATGGGCGACGAAGGCTTGCACGAGAAGATGCTGGCTGCCGAATAGTCGCCGCCAGCCCGGTTTTTCCGCTGAAAACCCAGGCAAGCCCTGGGCAATCGCATGTTCCCACGCTACACCGATAGCGGTGCTGGAGCGGCAAATGGCGATTGAAGAGACGGTAGCGAAAGAGGCGGGGCGCGATTTCATCCGCGATATCGTGGCGGCGGACCTCGCCTCCAGGAAGCATGCGGGCGTGGTGACACGCTTTCCGCCCGAGCCGAACGGCTATCTTCATATCGGCCATGCCAAGTCCATTTGCCTGAATTTCGGCATCGCCCAGGAATTCGGCGGCCGCTGCCATTTGCGTTTCGACGACACCAATCCGGCCAAGGAAGAGCAGGAATATATCGACGCCATCAAAGCCGATGTGCGCTGGCTTGGCTTCGATTGGGGCGACAATCTGTTTCACGCCAGCGATTATTTCGAGCAGCTTTATCAGTGGGCGGAACACCTGATCAAAGCGGGGCTCGCCTATATCGACGATCAATCGCCCGATGAGATGCGCGCCAATCGCGGCACGCTGACCGAACCCGGCAAGAACAGCCCGTTCCGCGACCGCGGTGTGGACGAAAACCTTGACCTGTTCCGTCGCATGCGGGCGGGAGAATTCCCCAACGGCGCGCGGGTGCTGCGCGCCAAGATCGACATGGCGTCGGGCAACATCAACCTGCGCGATCCGGTGCTGTACCGCATCATCCATGCAAGCCACCCGCGCACCGGCGAGACGTGGAAGATCTACCCGTCGTACGATTTCGCGCACGGGGAATCGGACTCCATCGAGCACATCACCCACTCGATCTGCACGCTGGAATTCGAAGATCACCGGCCGCTATACGAGTGGTTCCTCGATCATCTGCCGGTGCCCTCGCGTCCGCGCCAGTATGAATTCGCGCGGCTGAACATCCGCGGCACGGTGCTGTCCAAGCGCGTGTTGATCGAACTCGTGCGGCGCGGCTTCGTGGACGGCTGGGACGATCCGCGCATGCCCACGCTCTCGGGCTTGCGCCGGCGCGGCGTGCCGCCGGAAGCGGTGCGCGAATTCGTGCGCGCGACCGGTGTCGCCAAGGCGAACAGCGCGGTGGACGGCGCGATGTTCGATCATGCGGTGCGCGAAGTCCTGAACCGCACTGCCGCCCGCCGCATGGCGGTGCTGCGGCCGCTGAAAGTCGTGATCGAGAACTATCCGGAAGGACAGAGCGAAGAATTGGACGCCGTGAACCATCCGGAAGATGCAAGCCAGGGCACGCGCAAAGTGCCGTTCGGACGCGAGATCTATGTCGAGCAAGAAGACTTCATGGAGAACGCGCCCAAGAAATTCTTCCGGCTGACGCCCGGGCGCGAGGTGCGGCTGCGCTACGCCTATCTCATCACCTGCCGCGAGGCCGTGAAGAACGCGGCCGGCGAGGTGGTGGAATTGCGCTGCACCTACGATCCTGCGACGCGCGGCGGCAACGCGCCGGACGGGCGCAAGGTGCAGGCGACGCTGCATTGGGTCTCGGCGGCGCATGGCGTGCCGGCGGAAGTGCGGCTGATCAACCCGCTGTTCACCACGGACAGCATCGGCGATGCCGATCTCGCCGCGGTGGTCAATCCGCAGTCGCGCGAAGTGCTGAGCGATGCGCGGGTCGAGCCGATCCTGGCGGGCGGCAATTCCCGCGAGCCGGTGCAGTTCGAACGGCAGGGCTATTTCTGCCCCGATCCGGATTCCAAACCCGACAAGCCCGTCTTCAACCGCGTGGTCGGCCTGCGGGATGTAAAGGCGCAAGGGGCGCGCGGCTAATGAGCCCGCGCTCGTCCCTTGCCGCTGTGATGACTGCAGCCAAGACCACCGAGCTTCGCGAAATTCCCATTCCCGACCTGCCGCCCGATGCGGGGCTGCTGCGTGTGGCGGCCAACGGCGTCTGCGGTTCGGACCCCGGCAAATACAGCAATGAGAAATTTGCGCCGTCGGTTCTAGGCCACGAAATCGTCGGCCATGTCGAAGCACTCGGCGCAATCGCGCGCGAACGCTGGGGCGTGAAGGAAGGCGATTACGTCGCGCTGGAAGAATATCTGCCGTGCGGCCATTGCGATTTCTGCCGTTCGGGCGAATACCGCTCGTGCCTGGAGACCGATTTCACGATGGGCTCGATCCGCTACGGCTCGACGCACCTGTCGGTGGCGCCGGGTCTGTATGGCGGGCACAGCCAGTACCTGTATCTGCATCCGCGATCGATCCTGCACAACGTGCCGGACGGGGTTGCACCGCGCATCGCCGCGATGGCGCTGCCGCTCGGCAACGGCTTTCAATGGGCGCATCTCGATGGCGGCGCGGGGCCGGGCAAGACCGTGGTCGTGCTCGGACCGGGCCAGCAAGGCATGGGCTGCGTGGTGGCTGCGGCAGCTTCAGGCGCCGAGAACGTGATCATCGCGGGGCTTGCCCGCGACAAGCCGCGCTTCGACATCGCCAAAAAACTAGGCGCTACGCACTCCATTACCGTGGATGAGGAAGACGCCGTCGCGCGCGTGAAGGACATCACCTCCGGACGTATGGCGGATACCGTGATCGATGTTTCCGGCGCGGGGCCGGAAGTGATCGCGGGTGCGATCTTGCTCTTGAAGAAGCGCGGGCAATTGCTCTGCACGGCGCGCAAGAAAATCCCCGGCACGCTCGATTTCGACCGGCTGAATCAATACCAGCTCAAGCTCGTTGGCGTGCGCGGCCACTCTTTCGAGTCGGTGGAATTGGCGCTGGGCCTGATGAAGAGCGGCAAGTATCCGCTGGAGCTGATGTCCACACACACATTCGGCTTAAGCGATGTCGACAAGGCCCTGCGCATGGTCGGCGGCGAACTGCCCGAAAAGTCGATCCACATCTCTATCGAGCCGTGGAAGTAGCCATGAAAGTCATTCCGCCATTCAAGCTGGTTCCGGCAGCGTTAGACAAAAGTGCGGAGACTCTGCCTCCTTTCAAATGGGCGGGGAAGGACATTGGAACCAGGCACAGGTTGGGTGGCTCCCCATCATTCTTGCAAGACTCAGAATGGCCAGCATGCAAGTGCTGTGGCGACAAAATGAGTTTCTATGGCCAACTCGACTCGATTAACGATGAGTTTTGCATCGCCGATTGCGGGCTTGTTTACGTGTTTGTTTGCTTTGCCTGCAACGAAACAAAGTCGCTTATTCAGTCGAGCTGACATCTGGCAATGAAGTGGCCGCCACTTTTTGTTTGTCGCTCGCGTTCTCTAAACACTCGGGACACAAACAGCTTTGCGCGTTCTCGGGCATCGGCTGGAACGGCACTTTCGTGCACCAGCATTCCGGGCCGGGGTTGCACGGGAATGTCTCGCCGCATTGGGGGCAGGTCGTCATAGCCGCACCATAACAAAACGGGCGCCGCGATGGGCGCCCGTTTCGCATTCAGATCGCGAGTAACGCTTAGTGGCCTTCCAGCCAGGGATTGACCGAGACGTGGATCACGTCTGGGCCAAGCTTGCCGGCTACAGCGTTGAGCGCCTTGTCCACTTCGTGCAGGCCGAAGGTGTGCGTGATCGCCTTCTCCAGCGGGAAGCGGTGTGACGCCAGCTGCTTCAGCGCCAACTCGCATGCCTTGTACGAGTGACCCCGCGCGCTGCGGAGCTGGGCGTATTTCTGCGTCACGCGATAGATCGGGAAATCCGGGAAGGTCGGCATTTCATTGCCCTGGATGATCAGGATGCCGGCTTTGCGCTTTAAGGATTCGATGCCCAGCAGCATGGCCGCCGTGCCGGCGCCTGCCGTGCAGTCGATGGACACGTCCACGCCCTTGCCGGCGGTGATTTCCTTGATGCGCGCGACCGGGTCTTCCGTCTGCACGTTGATCGTGTAGTCGGCGCCCAGGAGCTTCGCCAATTGCAGGCGCGCCGCGTCCTTGGTCGTGCCGGTCACGATGATGCAGTCGGCGCCCGCCTGCTTGCAGGAGACGATCTGGGCGAGGCCTTGCTGGCCGGGACCCTGGATCAGCACGATGGAGCCGTAGCCGATGCCCGCCTCGTACAGGGCCCACTGGATGCCGTTGGCGAGCGGGGTGGCGATGCCGGCGAGCTCAGCCGACACTTCCTTCGGGACCTTATGCACGACCGCGTTCCACGGCATGTACAGGTACCCTGCGAAGCCGCCCCACAGATGCGGGGCATGGTCGGCCGTGGTGTAGCCGTAGCGGATGGCGCCCGGATTGGTGTGCCAGTCGGTGGAATAGCAGTGGCGGTATTCGCCGAGATGGCACCATTCGCAGGTCATGTCCGGCAGATAGTGCTCGAGCAGGATGCGGTCGCCTTCCTTGACGCCCTTGCGCTGGGCCCACTTCTTGCCCGCCTTGTAGACCACGCCCACATTCTCGTGGCCCATGATCACGTTCTTGATCGGCTTGCCGTAATTCTTCACGTCGGAGCCGCAAATGCCGGCGATTTCCATTTTCAGGATCGCTGCGTCCTCCGGCACGTCCGGCATGGGAAATTCACGGTATACGGTCTCGTAAGGGCCGGCCTTTACGGCGGCTTCAACCATCTCTGCCACGGGGAACCTCCAATAATCGCGGGCTTGAGGTAGCGATGGGCAAGGGGAGGGGTCAAGCACAAACTTGCCGCCGGCCGCTGCGGTTACGCCTGTGTTATCCACGCGTTGATCTTGGCCGTGTTCCGCGGCTGCACGCGCGCCCGATTTGACCCTATATTGACCCTCTGATGACCCAAGACACGCCCGAAACCGACTACGAGACCGCCCTGTCGGGCTGGTTCGGCAAAGACCTACGCCCCATCAGCGGCGCCGGTCCGGACGAGGACGATGACGGCCTGCTTGGGGGTGGGAAAAAGAGCGATGCCCATTTCGCCGCCCTGGAGCGGGTGAAGGGCTGGGTCAGGGAGCGCTTCAAGCTGGCCGAGGACAGCGCCATCGTGGTGTCGGAGATCACCTGCCAGCTCCCCGGCTGCCCGCCGCTGGAAACCGCCGTGGCGTTCTGGGAAGGCGAAACACGCCACCATTTCAAGCTGCTGCGGCCCGTGGCTGAGGTCGAATACGACCAGCTTCCCTATGCCTGGCAGAAGGCCTCTCTCGCGGTCCCAGATGGCTTCGGGTGCGAATGTTGCTGAACCGGGCGTCCGAGACATCTGCGGTGGTGATCCTCGGCGCCGGTGGCCATGCCAAGGTGGTCGCCGAGATCGCCCAGTCGCTAGGGCGCAAGATCGTAGCCGTTGTCGATCCCAACCCGTCTGCGGGGCGGTTTCTCGACGTGCCGCTGTTCGCAACGTGGGCGGACTATGCGGCCGGTGGCGCGCCTGACGCGCAGGCCGTGATAGCGGTCGGCGACAATGCTCTCCGTGCCCGTATCGCCGCGGAGATCGAGAGCCAAAGTCCGGCGCAGAAATTTGCCGTTCTGGTGCATCCCTCGGCAGTGGTGGCCGAAAGCGCCGTGCTGGGCGCCGGGACCGTGGTGATGGCAGGGGCGGTCGTGAACGCTGCCGCCGCCATCGGCCGGCATGTCATCATCAATACGCTGGCGTCCGTCGATCACGACAACCGTCTTGGGGATTTTGTATCGGTGGCGCCGCGCGCGGCGCTCGCGGGCAACGTCAGGGTCGGGCACGGCACGGCTATCGGTATTGGTGCCGTCGTTGCGAACGATCTGACGATCGGTGAAGACACCATCATCGGCGCCGGATCGGTGGTGCTGCGCGATGTTCAATCCCATGTCGTGGCGTACGGTGTGCCCTGCCGCGTGATGCGATTGCGTAATGGCTGAGAGCGGTACGTTGCGCATTATCGATTATGTGATGTCGGCGGGCGGCGGCTCGCGCTTCACCTTGCAGATGCTGCTCGCCTTTCGTGAAGCGGGCGTGAAGACATTCGAGCTCGTCAGCCATGGCGAGGCGCTCGCGCGTTACCGCGACTTGTTTGCGCGCCACGGCATAACCGTCGCCTGCGTCGACATTCCGCCGCTCGAAGGCAGCGATTTCCGTAGCGTCAACGTGCCGCCTGCGGCTTTAAACAGTGCCGCGATTTGGTTTCCATGGATCCATCGCCATCGTTTGCCCGCGGGCGCCGGACGCGGCGTCACCGGCTCGTTTCACGATGCGCTGCTTTTCAGCGAACCGGTGTTGGTCAACGCCGATCCCGTGACGGCGCGAGCGGAAGAAGAGACCGTGCGGCGCTGGCTGCAATCGCCCGCCACGATCATTGCCAGTTCCAACAATTCGCTTACCGTTCTGCAAAGACATTTCGGCTGCGCGCAGGATCGTGTTCACCTTGCACCACTGTCGGGCGAACATGATAACATCGAGCCGGCCAAGCTAGATTGGCCGTTTCTGTCGAAGCCGTTCATTCTTTGCCCGGCGAATATTTCGCCGCACAAGAACCATGAGGTCCTGTTTCGCGGCTACGCGAAATCGCGTCTGTCCTGGCCGCTCGTTCTGACCGGCTACGGCACGGAGCTTGAGGTGCCGCCGCCTATTCCGAGGCTCAGAACGCGCATCAAGCGGCGCGTCTATGTTGCGCTCGGACGCTGGCGTCTGCCGCGCGAGGAGATGTTGCGCAATCTGGCCCGCCGCCTCGGCCTTTCGTTTGACAAGTCGCTGCTCGCGCTTGGCTACATCGATGAAGCACAATACGAGGCTGTGCTCCGGCGCGCCGCCGCGCTCGTCATGCCGACGCTGGGCGAGGGCGGCGGCAGTTTTCCCGTCGAGGAAGCGCTGCTGAAGGGCATACCGGTGATCTGTTCCGACATTCCGGTCATGCGCGAGCATATGGCGCGGCTCGGCGCCGAGCCGATGTGGTTCGACCCCAGAAACGCGCGCACGCTGAAGGCGCGGTTCAAACAACTGGCCGCGAATTATCCGGCGCTCAAAGCCGAAGCGATGGCGCGAAGGTCGCAGTTTGCGCTGCGGCGTTGGAGCGACGTTGCAGCCGATTATCTGCGCATCATGGATCGGACACGCGTTCGCGAAAGTGCGCACGCATGAGTGCGCGCTTTATTCCCCTGGCCGAGCCCGATCTTTCGGGCAATGAAGAAGCCTATGTGACGGACGCCATCCGCAGCGGCTGGATATCTTCCACGGGCAAATATGTGGACCGCTTTGAAGCTACCTTCGCGCAATTCTGCGGCACGAAGATCGCGTTGTCCGTGGTCAACGGCACGTGCGCGCTGCATCTGGCGCTTCTGGGGCTTGGCGTTGGCGTGGGCGATGAAGTGATTGTGCCCTCGCTGACCTACATCGCGACCGCGAATGCGGTGCGTTATGTGGGCGCCGAGCCGGTGTTCGCCGATATAGACACGGCCAATTGGTGCATCGATCCCACGGCGATCCAAAAGGCGATCACGCCCAAAACCAAGGGCATCATCGCGGTTCATCTCTACGGCCATCCGGCGGACATGGATGCCATCAACGCCGTCGCCTCGGCACACAGCCTGTGGGTGCTGGAAGACGCGGCCGAAGCGCACGGCGCGCTTTACAAAGGCCGCCCAGCGGGCAGTTTGGCGACTGCCGCGATCTTTTCCTTCTACGGCAACAAGATTGTCAGTTCGGGCGAAGGCGGTGCGATCACGCTGGACGACCCGGCGCTTGCGGCGAGGCTGAAACTGCTGCGCGGGCAGGGCATGGACCCGGAGCGGCGCTATCACTTCCTGGAGATCGGCTACAACTTCCGCCTCACCAATGTCGCGTGCGCTTTGCTATGCGCGCAGCTCGAGCGCGCCGAAGAGATGGCCGCAAACCGCGCCGCCATATTCGCCAGCTATCGCGAGAAACTGGCGAACGTACCAGGCATCGGGTTTCAGCCCGTCGCCGATTGGGCGCGGCCCGCGCCGTGGCTGTTTCCCATTACCGTCGATGACGAATTGTTCGGATGCAGTCGCGACGCGCTGATGGCGCGGCTCGCCGACAACGGCATCGAGACCCGGCCCTTCTTCCCGCCGCTGCACCTGCAAAGGCCGTACGCCGCGGCATGGCGCAAGCGCGGCGGCGATCTTTCCGTGACCAAGCGTATCGCCCAAACGGGCATGCTGCTGCCGACGTACGCCGCGCTCAGCGACGCCGATATCGGACGTGTCGCTGCGGCGGTGCGCGCGGCTGGACGTTAGATTTTGTGCTGGCTGTTGCCAGCGCCGAACAGCGTGCCGGCGACCGTGCCAAGTCCCAGCGAAAGACTGAGCGCGGCAAGGCCGGGAGCCAGCAGCCAGCGTCCGGGATAGACACCCTTCAGGCTTTTCAGCACGGACACGGGACGGCGCAGCATGTAATTGCGCAGGTGTCCTGCCGTCCAGCACGCGCGCTGATACGCTGTTTCACGGAATAAGTCCCGCCGAAGCCCCGCCGTCGCCCGCGCATTGTTGAAGTAGCTGCGGCAACAGCCCGCGAGGCTCAGAGTCACTGCGTGGTCCACGCGGGCTTGCCCGGCCTCGGTACACAGCCCTTCGCGCAGCAGGCGCGGCAGTGTGAGAAACTCGAAGCCGCCGTCCACGGCCAACTCATTTGCATCAAGCGCGGACTTGCGGATGGCGAGGTTGGCGATGGACGGTCCCGCCGCCCGCGGCGCCGCGGGCCAGTGTTCGCGATAAGAAAAGAAATAGTTGGTCATCGCGGTGCGTGTGGTGATTGAGATACTGTCCACGCCGCCCCACAGCAGCGCCGCGTTGCTGCCCTTTCCTATTGCGGCTCGGTGACCTTCGAGAAAATCCGCCGGCAGTACGCAATGGTCCTCCGTCAGCACGATCCATTCATGGCTGGCGCGCGCGAAACCTTCGCGCCTCAGTGTGAAGATGCCCGCGCCCGGCTTGCGCACATGCTGGGCAACCGGGAAGGGCGGGGCGGTTTGCGTGTCGATAGAGCCGTCGACGACAATGATCTCGACATCGTCCCGGCCGGCGGTCCCTGCGAGCCCCGCCAGGGATGGGCAGTGCTTGATGCCGTGCGGCGCGGGAATCACGACAGAGATAGGCAGCATGGCTTAGAAAACCCGCGGATTTGTGCTCAACTTCCGCAAAGCATGCGGCACGTACCCAGCCTTACAATGAAAGCAGTAAAATGGCCAAACCTGTTCATCTGAAGATTGCCATCGGTGACCACCCCCATGTTGCGGCGGTGAAGAACGGCTCCATCCCTATCGAGGGTGTGGAGGCGGAGTTCGTGAACGTCGTGCCGCAGATCGCCGCCTTCCGGCGCATGGTGCGCGGGCTGGAATTCGATGTGTGCGAGCTGGCGCCGACCACCTATCTGATCGCGCGCGGATACGGCGCGCCTTTCGTGGCGCTGCCGATTTTCGTCTATCGCCGCTTTCATCACGGCGGGTTTCTGGTGCGGCCCGATGCGGGCATCAAGCAGCCGAAGGATTTGGAAGGCAAGAAAGTAGGCGTGCGCGCCTATTCGGTGACCACCGGCGTGTGGACGCGCGGCATCCTGATGGATGAATACGGCGTCGATTCCTCGCGCGTTACCTGGGTGGTGGACGATGAGGAACATGTGCAGGCGCTGAGCCTGCCGCCCAATGTGATGCGCGCGCCGGAAGGAAAATCGCTGGCGGGCATGATGGCGGCGGGCGAGTTGCAGGCGGGACTGGAAGGCAATGCCGGCATCGGCCGTTCCGGCTCGCCGACCGGCGGCACTTGGCAACAGGAAGCCGCCGATTATCCGGAGCTGTTCCCTAATGCTGCGCAGCTCGAGGCGGACTGGTACAAGCGCACGGGCATCTATCCCATGCACGGCACCATCGTGGTGAAGGACATTGTTCTTGCCGAACACCCGTGGGTGGCGCGCTCGCTGTTCGATGCGTTCATCCGCGCCAAGAACGAATGGCTGAAGAAGCTGATCGCCGGGCAAGCCGATGCGCCGAGCGACAAACGCTATCGCGCGCTATCGGCCGTTGTGGGCGATCCGTTGCCCTATGGCATGGAACCGAACATGCCGACGATTATTGCCCTGGAAGACACCGCGTTCAAACAGGGCCTGATCCCGCGCCGCATGCCGCTGGAATGGACTTTTGTCGATCCCGAAGCGCCCCTTTCCAGCACAGTGGGATCCGAAGCTTGGAATTCACGTGACTTGAAGTCGCGG
>JADMIO011618362.1_pt1 | contig 103766 bp, 88 predicted proteins | sample 8958161 | NCBI WGS metagenome assembly JADMIO01 (sample SAMN16585339, study PRJNA669376) | soil metagenome | isolation source: Crop rotation soil | place: USA: Cullars Rotation, Alabama | collected 2011
GGCCGCGACTTCAAGTCACGTGAATTCCAAGCTTCGGATCCCACTGTGCTGGAAAGTTGAGCACCCTCTATCGGATGATCCGGTCGCTGCATACCAATGACCGGAACCAAACGGTGGTTGCTGCCACCCCCGTTAAACCGTACCGCATTCACGCCTGATACCATCGAAACCATCATCTTGACTCCTTACCTATGTGTTCCTAACGTGCGAGGGAGAAACCCTAACGCGTTATTAAAGGATCCTCAAGAAGAGCTTGTGCTAGTTGGCCCGTTGTTTTTTACATTTTTTTACAGTTGGGCTGAAAAGCCTTGTCCTGACTGATTCGCTTTTAGATAGCCGTTAAAAACCGGCTTGTTTTAAAGCGGATTCCAGGACCGGAATCAGTTCGGCCTCGACGGCAGCCGGCGGCTTTTCGATGTTGGCGCCCGCAGCCATCTTGTGCCCCCCGCCGTTCCAGCGGGCAGCGATTTCGGCAACGTTCAAGGTTTCCACATCGCTGCGCAAACTGATCTTGGTGAGTCCGGCACGCGTTTCTTTAATTAAAGCTGCGATTTTCACCGGCGCGATCCGCCGCAGGATATCGATCAGGCCTTCGATATGATCATCGTCGGCCCCGACTGCTTTCAGATCGGCCTGGCTGACGGTTGTCCAGCAGAGCGAGTTGCTGGCATTGAACCGCGCCCGTTCGACGCCCTGGGCATGAAGAATCACCTGGGCCTTGGGCATGATGTCATAGACGTGCCGGTAAATGTGGTTGGGGTCAGCCCCCCGGCGGGTCAGGTGGGCGACCAGCTCAAAAATTTTGGCACTGGTGCTGGAAAACTTGAACCCGCCCGTGTCGGTTAAAATCGCCACGTACAGGGCGGTTGCGGCTTCTTTCGAGATGGGAATATCGTTTCCCATCAGTAAATCCGCAACCACTTCCCCGCTGGCCCCGGCCTCGACATCAATGATGTTGACCGTGCCGAACCGGGCATTGCTGTAATGGTGATCGATATTAATGGACTGTTTCGCCTTCTCGAAATAAAGCCGCGCCGGCCCCAGGCGTTCGACGGCCCCGCAATCCACGGAAAATGCCAGGTCATATTCGGGCAGCAAAACATCCGCCGCCGTCTCGACATCCAGCACCCCATGCACCCCCGGCAAAAATTCGTATACGCCAGGGACTTTTCCGGCAATCACCGCGTCAATGCGTTTCAGGTGCTTGAAATTTTCCGCGAGCGCAAACTTCAGCCCCAGCATCGAGCCCAGCGTGTCCCCGTCCGGTCCGACGTGGGCCGACAGAAAAACCGTCCCGGCATTCTCAATGGCCTGCTTGAAAACTTGAATGTCCTGCTGTGTAAGCATCGTGGTTGGTTTCGTGTTCCTCTCGGCGCCCTGCCGCATCCATGCGGCCTGTCTTGCTTCCATCATCGGAAAGGACGGGCCGTTTGTAAAGTTTTAATTTCACCCCCGTCTGGTGCTAGAGTACAACAATAAGGAGATGAAGGACTTGACCATGACCACGCCGTTGCCCGGGTTTGCCCACCTCATTGCTGTCATCGCCCGCCTGCGCGATCCGGCATCCGGCTGCCCCTGGGACCTGAAACAAACCCATCAGAGCCTGCGGCCTTACGTCCTGGAAGAAGCGTATGAAGTCGTCAACGCCATCGATAGCGGCGACATCGCCCACCTGAAAGAAGAGTTGGGGGATCTGCTGCTGCAGGTTGTTCTCCATGCCCAACTGGCTGCCGAACGGCAGGATTTCACGGCGGATGACGTGGCCGAAGCGATTGCCGAAAAGCTCATCCGCCGCCATCCGCATGTCTTCGCCGACGCCGTTGCCGAGAACGCCGAGGCGGTGACGGCGAATTGGGAAGCCATTAAACAGGCGGAAAAGCAAGCTGCAGGTAAATCGCAACCGGCCAGTGTGATGGAGGACCTCCCAAAAGGCGTCCCTGCACTCACCCAGGCCCTGGCGGTTTCGAAGCGTGCGGTCAAGCAGGGCTTCGAATGGCCGGACTTTGAGTCGCTCTGGCAATGCGTGATGTCCGAGTACGCCGAGTTCCGGCAGGCCCGGGATGAAGAAGCCGGGTTCGCCGAGCTGGAGGACGAGCTGGGCGATATTCTGTTTGCTACAGTCAACCTGGCCCGTTTCCACAGCATCGATCCCGAGGTGGCCCTCAACCGGGCAACGCAAAAATTCATCCGGCGATATCGCGCGATGGAACAACTCAGCGACAAACCCTTGCCGGAGCAGCCTTTTGAAGTCCTGGATGACTTGTGGAACCAGGCCAAGCGCCGGACGGCCGGGGACCTGTCTCGGTCTTAGCGGTTTAAGCAAAAAGCGATATGCCGGGGTTTTATTGACACATGATGAACGTTCAGTGGCGGCCCCCCATATGGCAGGCACTCCGTTTCCGGTCCGAAGAGACGGGGTCAAAAAAGATGTCTGAAAGCGCCATGGACAATCTGCCCATGGCTCCGTCACCGCTGACGCTGGCGGCAGAAGTCGGCCGGCGGGCCATTGCGGAGGGATTCGAATGGCCGCAGTATGATGATTCCTGGCACGTCATTCGCAACGAATACGCCGAATTTGAGGCGGCATGCCATGAAGGCCTGGGACAAGAAGCCATGGCCCACGAAATCGGTGACGTCATTTTTTCAATCGTCAAGCTGGCCCTGCGCCACGGCGTAGATGCCGAAACGGCGCTGAATACCATAAACCGGCACCCGTTACATTCAACCCCGCTAGCGGCCTCGGCCTCAGCATTACATCGGGCTCGCGCGATTGCAAAACAGGCCCCGTGGGCGGAATCGTCCCCCGTGCTGGCCCACGCGCTCGCGCAATACGACGCGTTTTACGATGTCCGCTATGCCCATGCGCCGGCGGGCCAAATGGCGGACAAAATCGGCATGCTGCTGTTTTCAGCCGTGGAGGTTGCCTATCATCACGGCATTGATCCTGTTGACGGGCTGCTAACTGCAACCCGGGAATTTGTCAGGCGATACCGTTACCTGGAGCAACACACCGGCAAACCTCTCCGGGAACAGCCCTTTAAGACCTTGTTCGAGTTTTGGCAGGTCTCAAAAAACGAATTGACGGGAAACGGCTGAAAGACGAGATTTAAACTAAAAGATGAAATAAAATTAACTAGATTACTGGACAATAAAGCGCTTTCTCAAGTATGCTCAACAAAATTGCGAGTGTCTTGTTTGAGGTGTTCTCCCATGTCTTTTTCAGTTACCGGCTTACCGGCCTATTCAAACCTGTCCCGGCTTCGGTTCGGTTCCGATCAACCGCCTGTGGCACCAAACGATTCCCCCTCCTCTGCACCCGCTGATACATATTCCCGCCAACCGGTTCCAGCGGCACAACCGCAGGAAGCAACCCGGCTGATGGGCTTGTTGGAGGAGATTCCCCCACACAACCATCATTTTGAAGCCGCAGCCAAAGAAGCCTATCTCGCCATTTGCCGGGAGGGAGACGTGCCTGCGTTTAAACGGCTGGAGACGGTCTTGAGCCAGGCAAACCCGGCGCAATGGTTCCCTTCAATATTGGCACATCAGGATGTCGGCAACGATACGGGTCTGCATTTGGCCATTCAAAACGGCCATGTTGAATTGCTGGAAGCGCTGGGACAGTCCAAAGTGTTTGAACCGTTGCTGGAAAAATTTTATGGCGAAGAAAGCGAGGATGTGAATAACTTTAGGCCCGCCATCCTGAAATATACGCTGAACCCGGACAAACCGGCCACCGCGTCCGGCTTAAAGACTATTTATAACGTTTTAACCGATGCATGCGAGTTGGGAGAGGATGAGACACAATACGTCTTAAAATCCGCATTCCACCTGAAAGCGGCCGATATTGTTTCCGAAATGCTGTCGGACCTGCCTTTCGCCGAAGACTGGATTCACGGTTACCCGGATGAATTGCACACCTGTACGGAACAAGCCCTGGCAGGAACAACACCGCCCGGGACGGATACGAATGCCTTATTGCAAGCCGGCATGTATCTGGCCGCTCATCAAGGAGACATGGCCAGACTGGAGAGATGTTTGCAAAAATTGTCACCGGGTGCGCTTGCCTCCGATAACATCACCGATCTGCCCGCCTTGTCCCAGGACATTCTTCCGCTGGTAATTAAAAACCAGGCTGGCGGAGACCCGCAACATCCGTTTATCGCGCAAATTACCGCCGGATTGCTGGAAAAAGGCATGGTTCCTTCCCAGGAACTCTTTCATGTCTTAATGCAGGAAAAAGCCTATCCCGCCGCGCTCTTAGCAGCCCATCGTTTAGCGGATCTCAAACGGGATTCGAATGCCGGGACTGGATATTCTCAAAAGGCCTGGCCGTTAGACTGGGTAACCCAGGCGCTGGATAGGACAAATGACCCCGATGATGAGCTTTTGCTTCGAGAAATTGGCAGGGTTTTAATCACCCGTGGCGCCATACCCTATTCAAAGACCTCTCAACCGGCGCTGGTTTAAGCCGGACGCTTACCGGCAAACCCATCCGTATTCAGCACGCCTTTCGCTCTGCCGAATCTCCTGTTATCATACCGGCATCGGATAGCATAGCAGACAGCCCGGAACGGATGGACGTTTTAACCACACAGATTAACCCGCAAAGCCCTGAATTTCAGCAAAACCAGGCAGCGATGCAGGCCCAGGTCGCGGACCTGAAGGCGGCATTGGCCAAAATCAAACAGGCAGGCGGCGAGGCGGCGACCGCACGGCATAAGAAGCGCGGAAAACTGCTGGCGCGCGAGCGGGTTGACGCGCTGGTCGATCCGGGGACACCGTTTCTGGAATTGAGTGCGCTGGCTGCCTGGGATGTGTACGACAACGACGCGCCTTGTGCAGGGGTCGTGACCGGTATCGGCGTCGTTCATGGCCGCGAGGTCATGGTGGTGGCCAATGACGCCACAGTCAAGGGCGGTACATATTACCCCCTCACGGTCAAAAAGCATTTACGGGCGCAGGAAATCGCCCGGGAAAACCACCTGCCGTGTGTCTACCTCGTGGATTCCGGCGGCGCATTCCTGCCCATGCAAGACGAGGTCTTTCCGGACAAAGAGCATTTCGGCCGGATTTTCTATAACCAGGCCCAGATGTCGGCATTGGGTATTCCCCAGATTGCCGTGGTTTTGGGTTCGTGCACGGCAGGCGGGGCCTATGTGCCCGCCATGAGCGACGAATCGGTGATTGTCAGCAACCAGGGCACAATTTTTCTCGGCGGCCCGCCGCTGGTGAAGGCCGCCACCGGCGAAGAAGTCACCGCCGAGGATCTGGGTGGGGCGGATGTCCATTGCCGAACCTCGGGCGTGACGGATCACTATGCCCAAAACGACGAAGACGCCCTGGCCATTACGCGGAACATCCTCGAAAATCTCAACCGGCCGCCCAAAACCCAAATCGATGTTCACGCGCCGCAAGACCCGCTCTATGATGCGTCAGAACTCTACGGCATTGTTCCCAGCGACACCCGTAAACCCTATGACGTCCGGGAAATCATCGCCCGCCTGGTCGACGGCAGCCGATTCCATGAGTTCAAGGCCCTCTACGGCCAGACGCTTGTTTGCGGCTTCGCCCATCTATGGGGTTACCCCATCGGGATTCTCGGCAACAACGGCGTCCTGTTTTCAGAAAGCGCCCTCAAAGGCGCGCATTTCGTCGAACTATGCAGCCAGCGCAACATTCCGATTGTCTTCCTCCAGAACATCACCGGCTTCATGGTCGGCCGCCAGTTTGAATCCGGCGGCATCGCCAAGGACGGCGCGAAACTCGTCCAGGCCGTCTCAAACGCCTCCTCGCCCAAATTCACCGTGATTATTGGCGGCTCATTCGGCGCTGGGAATTACGGCATGTGCGGCCGGGCGTATGATCCCCGGTTTCTCTGGATGTGGCCCAACGCCAAGATTTCCGTCATGGGCGGCGAACAGGCTGCCAACGTCCTGCTCACCGTCAAAAAAGACCAACGCCAAGCCAAAGGCGAGCCCCCCATGTCGGTCGAAGAAGAAGCCGCATTCAAACAACCCATCCTCGACAAATACACCCAAGAAGGCAGCGCCTACTACAGCACCGCCCGCCTCTGGGACGACGGCATCATCGACCCCACCGACACCCGCCTGGTCCTGGGACTCGCTATCTCCGCCGCCCTCAACGCGCCATCGTTGCCCCGCCGGCACGGCGTGTTTAGGATGTGATCAAGAATCCAGACTTTTTCCCGTTAAAACTTCAGCTTTTGGGTAAGCATGCCGCAACCTTTCCCGGATAGTTTGTGAGGGATCACCGATAACCCATACCTGTTCATTATCCCAATTGTCCCGAACATCCAAATGCGGGTTTTGAGGTGGGGTGATTGAGCCAGAGTGATAAGGTCTCCATCATGGAAACAGCACGCCCCTTAATTTCAGGTGGGTTAATGCGCTTCGGGCTGATGCATTGGCTAAATCACGCATGGCTTATCAGGACCGAATCGGAAAGGTCCAAGTGCGTCAGCCTGGGCAGGAACGGCGTATTGATAAATGCCTGGAACCCTTCCTCCAGCAGCATCTGGTAACTTCCAAAAGGCAATTGTACGGTATTCCCTGAAAGATCAAGATGCGTGAGTTGTTCCAAATACGATTTTTGAGCAAAGAGAGACAAGTCCTTGGTGTTGAGGCTATTATGGGCCAATCCGAGATAATTCAGGTTGCCGAGTTCAGGCATGCTGATCAAGGCGGTAAGACCTGACTCGCCTGTTTGCCCTTCTTTCGCGCTCACGAGGTTATAATGCGCCAGGTTCAGATAGCGTAACCTTACAAAGTTTGGCGCCAGCATTCGGAGGTGTTCAGCGGTCAAACTGGCGCGCCGGGCATCATTGCTTAAATCTAAATGCGTTAACCGGGGACAGTAGGATAAAAGCGTGTTTAACCGGCTGACATAATCCGTCATGTTTTCTTCCGGAAAACTGACAGGCACAATTTTCAGGGATTGTAATCCGCTAAACCATTTTTTGAGTGCCGGATTTTTCCGAATGTTGTTAACAAGTACCCGCAACCCTTTGCTGGTCGTCCAATTCAACTGAAGGGCATGCACTTGCATGGCCTGTAAAGGCTTTGCCATGTTCAGGAGTTTCTCAGGTGTGCTTTCCAGGATGGGGGTGCCGTAAAACAGCCGGGCATACGGAATGGTCCCGTCACAGAATTTAATTTTCCGGTTATCCCGGAACGTCATCTTCTTGACCGCCTCGTCCGGATGCCCCTGCCTAATCGCTTCCCAGAAATTGGACGTCGTCGCCACCATCGGATCCGCGATGCTGTCGCGAATGGCTTCAGCCGGTTCGCAGAGAGCAAGCTGCCGCATCTTGTCCACAAGCACATCATTGGCGAGTTGCGGCGGCAGGTCTTTGATCAGCGGATAAAACCGCGGGTTTTCGGCAAGCCCGTCCATGATGCCCGCCGGGGGAAAGTCTCGCAGGCTTTTTAGTAATAACTTGGCGGCGTCGGGGTAATTCGCCGCAAAGCGCAGTGGAGAAGAAGCAACAAAAGGATCAACCGGCCTGCCTAAATCGACTGGTTTTGGCGTGACCACAAAAGTGGATTTCAAGTTTACAGTTGGCAAGTTCACTTTCAAGTTCATCGCTTCAGAACAAAATCTAAATTGCTACATTAAGAAAGGCTGCCTGGCTTTCTCCGATTAAAATTTGAGTTTTGGGATAAGCCGTTTCTAATGTTTTCTGTGTGGATAGAAATAGAGGGGTTATTGTAAAGTTCCCGTCGAGATTATTACGGACATCCAGGTATTTCAGATTTTTCAGGGGGGATAAGGCAAGCGCGATAAAACCATGATCCGTGATGTAATTTCCTTTTAATTTCAAGTATTTCAAATTACGCCGGTTAGGTGCCTGAGCCAGAGCAAGGATTTGATCGTCGTTAAGATGGGTATTGGAAAGATTCAAATGCGTCAGTTCCGGCAGGTTGGGTGTATTAATAAATTCCTGAAAGGCTGCATTCATGGTTTTATTTGAAGCGTTCTCTTCGCTCCAGGACACCCCTAAAGGATTATTTGTAAGATCAAGATGCGTCAATCGGGTCAGGTAGGGACTCCGGCCTAACCAGCCCAGCGCTTTAGCATTTAGGCCATTATCGGCCAATCCGAGATAATTCAGTTTGGCCAGTTCCGGCATTTGGCCTAAAGCAACTAGCCCTGATTCTCCTAAGTCATGAAGCCCCAGTTTTAAATAGCGCAAATCCGCAAAACCTGGGGCGAGAATTTTTAAGTGTTCAGCAGCCAAGTTGGTCAGACCCCAATTGGTTGCGAAATCATTGCTCAAATCCAAGTGCGTTAGATGGGGGCAATGCGATAACAGTTTTTTTATGCCCAAGATATAAGCTGTCCTGTCATAGTCGGCGGTGTAGGATTCGGGCCCGTACATAATTTTTAAATAATGCAAGCCTTTAAACCATCTTTTGAGTGCCGGGTTTTTGGGAATGGCCTCAAGGAGAGACGTCAGGTCTTTGTTGGTTACCGCGTAAAGGTGGAGCCCTTTAACCTTTAAGGAATCCAATGATGTCGGCTTATGAAGAATCTCAAGCGGTGTGCTCTCCAGTACAGGTGTCCCATAAAACACTTGCGCATAGGGAATTTCCGGACCGATATTCCACCTTGTATTGAAATGCTTCGCCCGAACACCCGGGTTGGGATGTTTCCCTTTTACCGTCTTCCAAAAATCAAATACGGTGGCGGCGCCTGAATCGATCTCCGGGTCTCGGATGGCTTCGGCAGGCACGGCTGTGTTTAATTGCCGCATGTGCTCAAACAAGGACGCTTTCGAGGGCGTGTCTTTTAAGAGTGGCCAAACCCGAGGATCCTCGTTTTCCAGCATATCCACCAGGACGGGAGCCAGTTTTGGCAGGTTGTTCAGCAATAGCTTTGCCGCCTTCTGCTCCGGTGTGTGTCGTCTGCCCGTAAACCGGACCGTGTCGGGAAGCACCGGCGGGGCGGTAAACAAAGCGAAACGTATCGGCCTTCCGGCAACGGCAGGCGACGGTTTCAAAGGGGTGGAAAAGAGACTGACTTTCAATGGCGTATCCTTGCGAATGAACCCCATGCTTCAATAAAATTCAAATCTATCGAGAATTGCCATTTTGGGCTAGATTATTAAATTTTATTTCAAATTTAATCAAAACGATAATTTTACGACTGGTCACATGGTACTGCCAAGGCGGTAGCGGAAAAAACCTGTTCGGGTTCGGCAGGCGGTTGGGGTAGAATGACTCGATAAAGCTGAAAGAAACGCCTTATGACCTTTATTCAAGTGACCCATCGTCTTCCCGTTGCCGAAGTCACGCTCAACCGCCCGGAGCTGCATAACGCCTTCAACGACGAGATGATCCGGGAGCTGACGGAAATTTTTCTGCAGCTCGGACAGGAAAAAGACATCCGGGCCATTCTGCTGCGCGCCGAAGGGAAGTCGTTTTGCGCGGGGGCGGATCTCAACTGGATGCAGTCGATGCGGCAATATACGTTTGAGGAAAACTGCCTGGACGCCGAACACCTGGCCCGGATGCTGAAGACGGTTCATGACTGTCCCAAGCCGGTCATCGGCCGGGTTCATGGGGCGGCCTTCGGTGGCGGGGTCGGGCTGGTCAGTGTGTGTGACCTGAGCATTGCGCTGGAGTCAGCGACGTTTTCGCTCAGCGAGGTCAAGCTGGGCCTGCTGCCCGCGGTGATTTCGCCGTTTGTCCTGGAAAAAATCCCGGTTTCAGCCGCCAAGCGCTACTTTATGACCGCCGAACGCTTTTCCGCCCATGAGGCCCACCGGATTGGCCTGGTTTCGACGGTCATCACCACCGTGGACATGATGGATCACATCATCGCCGAATGGGTCGAGGCCCTCTGCCAGAACGGTCCCGAAGCCGTTAGCCTCTGCAAGCCGCTGATCGCCGGTGTGGCCGGTCAGCCGATTGAGACCGCGATTCCGTTTACGGTCAACATGATTGCCGAACGCCGCGTTAGCGACGAAGGCCAGGAAGGCATGACAGCTTTCCTCGAAAAGCGCGACCCGGCTTGGAAGGCCTTGAGCCAGGTTTAACCGGGGATTCTGAATAGGTGGCGGGCAGCCTGTTTTAGGGTCGTGGTTGTCTCAACCCCAAAACCGCCGACCTCGCTTCCTTTTACCTTCTTGATAGCTTGTTCCAGCAATTTTGCGGCAGTGACATCATCACAATTCAGTGCCATACCAAGATGGGAAAGACGATTGGTGTCATCATGAAAATTCAACACATGGCGTGCCGTGGAGGGAGGCATGACCTCTTCAAGGGCGCCGGCGGCCAGGCCCAAACTGTTCTCTGAGCCAGGGGTACGGGACGGTCTTGTCAAGGTGATGTAGACACCGAAGCGGGGCCCTATTGAGTGAACGGCTTGAATCGGACGCATGGGCAGACTCCTTATGATATTTTCAGACTTGTGCTTGTTACAATAATGAAGAGTAAACACAAAAAAAATTGCGCAGGCCATTGTAAACAAATGAATATGTTCACAAAAGTTCTCGTTGCTAACCGGGGAGAAATTGCTTGCCGAATCATCAAGACGCTCCAGGAGATGCGTATCGATGCCGTGGCGGTATATTCGGAATGGGATAAAAACGCGCCCCATGTGGCGCTGGCCGATGAAGCTTTTCCCCTGGACGGGCAAACCGCGGCAGAGACGTATTTAAACAGTGCGAAATTGGTTGCGGTTGCCAAGCAGGCCGGGGCAGAGGCGATTCACCCCGGTTACGGGTTTTTATCGGAAAACGCGCCATTTGCGCAGGCTTGCATCGATGCCGGACTCGTTTTTATCGGCCCCGGCCCCAAGGTGATTTCGGCCATGGGTGATAAAATCATCGCCAAAAAAACGATGACCGCCGCCGGGGTGCCGGTCGTGCCCGGTTGGGAAGGTGACCCATCCGATAAAAAGGCGCTTGAAAAAGCGGCGCACGCAGTCGGATACCCGATTTTGGTCAAGGCCGCCGCGGGCGGCGGCGGCAAAGGGATGCGGCTCGTTGCCAAGCCGGACGAACTGGCCGCTGCGGTTGATAGTGCGGCGCGCGAAGCGCAAAAGGCTTTTGGCGATCCGCGTGTGTTTCTGGAGAAATACATTGAAAAACCCCGCCACATTGAGTTTCAGATTTTCGGGGATCACCACGGCAACGTTGTCCACCTGTTCGAACGCGAGTGCTCAATCCAGCGGCGGCATCAGAAGATCATCGAGGAATCGCCGTCGCCGATGATGACCCCAGCCCTGCGTGAAAAAATGGGCCAGGCCGCTATCGAGGCCGCGCGCGCGATGGGCTACACCAATGCTGGAACCGTCGAATTCATTGTCGATCCGCATCAGAATTTTTATTTCCTGGAAGTCAACACACGCCTCCAAGTCGAGCATCCCGTCACGGAATGGGTCACCCAGGAAGATCTCGTCCGGACGCAATTATTAATCGCAATGGGCGAACCGCTGCCGTTTGCCAACCCACAGCAAAACGGGCATGCCGTCGAATGCCGCATTTACGCCGAAGATCCCGACAACCATTTTTTTCCGTCTTCGGGCACATTGCATGTCTACGAAGAACCGGCCGGGCCTGGAATCCGCGTGGACGGCGGCGTCCGGCAGGGTGATACGGTTTCCGTGCATTATGATCCGATGCTCTCCAAACTGAGCACGTGGGGCAAAACACGCGATGAAGCCATCGCCCGCATGCAATGGGCACTGGCCCACTACCCGGTGTTGGGCGTCACAACCAATATCGGGTTTTTACAGGCCGTGATGCATGACCAGCGGTTTCAATCCGGTGAAATTGACACCCATTTTCTCGACTCCTTTTCGCCTGCCCCGGTTGCTGAAAACCCCCTGGCGCTAGCGATTGCCGCAATCGCGTCACAAAAACCGGCCCGGCCGATCACAGCCGGATCCGGCTCGGCCCCCGCGCAAAGCCCATGGCAACTGGCTGGCGCATGGCGGCAGGTCTAGGAGGCAGACAGATGACGACATGCCTGATTCAAGCACCCTGGCTGGCCGAACCGGTCTCCGTCACCGTCACGCCGGGTGATGCGGAAAATTACACGATCGCCGCACCGGATCTGAATACAGCCCTTCAACTGACCTGGCATGGTCCCTCACAAGGCGTCGCGCGGCACGGGGCTGAAACCAAACCGTTTTATGTCTGGCAGAACGGCGAAACCCTGCATCTCTGGCTTCAAGGCCGGGTTTATCATTTTGTTTTACCCAAACCCGCCGGACGCCGGGCCGCCGGGAAAGGCGGCGATGTGCTCTCGGGCAGCGGCGAGCTCAAGGCCCCCATGCCGGGCACGGTGCTCAAGATTCTGGTGGAACCGTGCACCGAAGTGGCTTCCGGCGCGCCGTTGCTCGTGATGGAGTCCATGAAAATGGAGATGACCCTGACCGCACCTGGTGCGGTACGCGTTAAAGCGGTGGATTGCCAGGCCGGTCAGCTGGTTGAAATGAACCAGGTTCTCATGCATTTGGAAGCGGTGCCGTCATGAATTACCCTGAGTCGATCAAAATTGTCGAGGTTGGCCCCCGTGACGGCCTGCAGAACGAACCCGCCACGATTCCCACGGACGTCAAAATTGCCTTCATCAACGGCCTCGCGGCGGCCGGGCTGAAGCAAATCGAGGCCACGTCGTTCGTGTCGCCCAAGTGGGTGCCGCAACTGGCGGACGCAATCGATGTCCTGGCGGGGCTTGAGCCGCGGCCAGACGTGTGCTACTCCGCGCTCGTTCCCAACAGCAAGGGCCTGGAACGCGCCATCGAAGCCGGTGTCAAACGGATTGCCGTCTTTACGGCAGCGTCGGAAAGCTTTAACCAACACAACATCAACATGAGCATTGCCCAGTCGTTGGAAACATTTCAGCCGGTTGTCACCCAAGCCCTGGCACACGGCATCAGCGTCCGGGGCTATGTCTCAACCGGATTTGTCTGCCCGTACGAAGGCAATATCGCAAAGGAAAAAGTCCTGGCGGTCACGGAGGCTCTCCTGGAAATGGGCGCCGACGAGGTGTCGGTGGGCGATACGATTGGCGCCGCCGCACCGACGGATGTCTTTGAGACAATCGGTCTCCTGCTCAAAACGCTTCCGGCATCCAAGCTGGCCCTGCATTTTCATGACACCTACGGCACGGCCCTGGCCAACGTCGTGGCAGGCCTGGAGCTGGGCATCACGACGTTTGACAGTTCCGCCGGCGGCCTGGGCGGATGTCCCTATGCCCCCGGCGCCTCCGGCAATCTCGCGACGGAAGACCTGGTCTATTTGCTCACCCGCATGGGCATTACCACCGGCGTCGACCTGGAAAAGCTGGCCGATGCCACACTCGCCCTCCAGGGTCACCTTGGGCGGGAGCTTCCCAGCAAGCAGCTGAAGCGGATTGTCAGCGCCCGCCAAAAGGCGGCCTGTTCGTCATGACACCGGAGCTGATTCCGGGTTTCTGGTACGACAGCATTGATTCCACAATGGATGAAGCCCGGCGGCTGATTCAGGCCGGGCGGATCCAGGGTCAGGCCTTTGTCGTGGCAGACCAACAGACGGCCGGACGGGGTACACAGGGACGCACATGGCTGTCACCACCCGGTGCGGGGCTATACCTGACCGTCGTCCATGCCCCGGTAGGGGAAACCCTGCCGCCCACCGGCTGGTACACGCTGGCCGCGGGCGTGGCCTGCGTCGAGGCAATCGAAGAGGCCACCGGCATGCAGCCCGGACTCAAACCCATTAACGATCTCTACATCGCCGGCAAAAAACTGGGCGGCATCCTGGTTGAAAGTGAGCTGCAAACGGACGGCTTTTCCCAACTCCTTACGGGGATCGGGATTAACCTGGCCGACGTCCCACGTATGCTTCCTGGACAGGACTTGGCCAGCACCTCCCTGGCCGAAATAATGGGAACGGAGGCATTTGGGCAGTTTTCGTTTGATGATTTCTGTGAGCGGGTTGTGGCCAAAATCTGCTTCTGGCAGGGCCTGGTGCAGTCCGGGCAGCGGCACCAGGTCGGCGCCGCTTGGGAACGGCACTGTATGCCGGGCCATAATCCGGAAGAAATTCGCGCGATGCTGGCCCGCACGATATAATGAAAGTGGCGTAGAGAGGTATCGCTATGCAGACGCGTGCAGCCACTGTTAAGGTCGGGTTACTGACGATTATTTCCCTGACCGTCCTGATTACGGCGGTGATTTGGCTGCGCGGCCGTGCACTCGGGGGTGGGCGGCCCTTTGAGGTGCTTTTTACAGACGTTGATGGCCTGCGCACCGGCGCACCGGTCCAGTTTATGGGCATCCGCGTAGGCTTCGTCGATGAAGTGATTCCGGTTTACACGACAGAACATAAATACCGGGTCAACGTGCGGTTTACGATTACCGAGGGCAACATCAAGATTCCGCGCGGCTCCGTGATCAGCCTGGAGCAGTCGGGGATTATCGGTGAAAAATTCGTGGAAATCACCCCGCCCCGGCCGATTACCGAAGAATTGATCCTGCCGCGTTACGAATCCGGCATTCACCCCCATATGCTGGTGATGACGGAATTTTCAGACGGCATGCGCCCGGTCGGCGAAGTGCTCCAGGTGGCCGTCAACAAGATTCCGCGCATTACCAGCAGCAGCACTGATTACAGTTACGAAATCGCATTCGTGATCAACCGGCCGGGTTACCTCACCCCGGAAGACGTCGAGTTCAAAACCATGCACATGCCCGACGGCCAGGTGGCTCTGGTGTTAAAGGATCCGGCCGCCAAATTGGCGCAATTTCCAAACGATAATAAAGCCATGTTTTCGATTGAAGAGCCGTTGCGCCTGAAAGAATTTCTGGAGTTGCAGTTGGCTTCCGCAGAATCGCTCAAGGTCACCAACGACAAAATCAACAAACTGCTTTCCGATGAGGCGATTTCAACGCTGCAGGGCACATTCAAAAATTCCGAGCATCTCACGGCCCAGGCCTCCCAGGTCTTGGCCGAAGCCAATGTCCTGTTCCGCACCACGTCGCATGACATTCATGACATCGTGCGCTCCACCCAAACCCTCAGCGGCAACATCGTAACCGTCAGCCAGAATATCAATGCCTTGACTTCCGATCCGCAACTGAAAGGCAACGTCCAGACCGCCGTCGCTTCGCTGCGTTCATCGAGCGAAGCCCTGACCGCGTTGCTGCAGGATCCCAACCTCAAGCTCCTGATCTCCGATGCCCGCACCACATCGCAAAATTCCGCCGAGTTGATGCAGTACATTAAAAAATCCGTGATCGACAACGACATGCAAGGCCAGATCAACCAGTCCTTAACCTTGCTGAACACGTCATTAAACCGGATGTCGGCCGTACTCAGCAACGTTGAAACCGTCACCAACGACAAAGAGAGCCTGAAAGCGATCATCCAGGAAACCCGCGAGACGGCACACAATTTAAACCAATTCTCAGACCGGCTCAACAAGCGATTTTTACTGTTCCGCCTGATGTTTTAAATCCTTCACGAGCGTCATTCCCGCGAAAGCGGGAATCCAGGACCGCCTCTTTGCAAGGAACCTGCTCAAGCAACGGTCTTTTTCATAACATTAAGCCCTGGATTCCCGCTTTCGCGGGAATGACAGATAAAAATAACTGTTTCATGACGAATGCGTCTTACCTTCAACCTATCAGGCCGTTCCCCCCGCCAAGCATCACGTTGGGCGGTAACGGCGGCAAGTTAAGGTTGATATTGGCGGGAAACCCTGCCATAGCCGGATTAGCCATCGGGGCCATACCCGGCAGTTGTGCCGCCATGGTGGCCTGCTGGGCTTGTAATGCCCAGGGGGTTGCGCCAAACGCCGAACCATAGGCTTGCGGCTGTGCACCTGGAAAAGCTGCTGGACTCAACATCATGAATACTCCTCTTCTGCTCTCTTTTTCCGTACACCCTATAAAGCACCCTGAAGATCGTCTTGTGACGGTTTATAACGAATTGTAAACAGCGGGTTAAACCGGATTCAGGCTGCTGCGCAGGATCAGGTCGGTTTCCGGGTTTTGCAGGCGGTCGATAAAAAGAATGCCCTCCAGGTGATCCGCTTCATGTTGCAAAATCACCGCTTCAAAATCCCGGAACGGTTCGGTTTGCAATGTGCCGGTCTGATCGTAATACGTGCCGGTGACCTTGCGGGCCCGTTTGACCGTCACCAGGTATTCCGGAAAGCTGAGGCAGCCTTCGCGCGCATATTTCCACTGCGATTGCTGGATTATCTCGGCGTTGATAATGACTTTTAATTTGTCGCGCGTGGTTTTGGCCAAGGCATCAATCACCATCAGGTGAACCGGGTGCCCGACTTGGGGGGCCGCCAGGCCGACCGTGCCCTCAAACGCATACATGGTTTCAATCATGTCGCGAATCAGGGTTTGAATCGCATCGGACCGGATCTCCTCAGGCGAAAGATACCGGCATTTTTCCCGGAGCATGGGGTGGGGGTATTGCAGAATTTCCAATACGGGCATGACGGCTTACAACACAAACACTTCCAGGGCCTCGGCATGAATATCCAACTGGTTGTCCCGGCCCAGTTGCTGCAAATCGGCCTCCACAGCCGCATCGGACAAGGTATTGGGAACATCGACTTCCATCGACATCAGAAACAGCGGACTGTCCTGCGCGCTCAGCCGCTTGGAACTGAGCCGCCGGATGTTGATCCCCTGTTCGGCCAGGTAACAGGTCACGTGATACATGATCCCGGTCTGATCCGGGCTGGAAACCGAAATCAGCCAGGGCCGCCCGGCCGCATCAATCGACTCTTTTACCGTCTCGACGTTGTGGATGTCCAGCTTGAGATCAAACTTGGCGCAGACCGCCTGCATCTGTCCCGCCAGATCTGTTTCCGCAACCTGAACCGGCGCGTGCACCAGAAACAGCATCGCAAACTGATCCTCGAGAATCGTCATGCTGGAGTCTTCGATATTGCATGCATTGTCATACAGTACCTTGGTAAAGGCCCCCACAATCCCGGGCTGATCCTTGCCGATGGCGGCGATGCTCAGTTTTTTCATGGTTTGTCCTGCCTGATTCTGTCAATGGGGTGATTGTAAGCCAAAATCAACCCGAAATCAGCCGCTGCATTTCCTGGTGCATCGTGACGGCGGGCAAATGAATCCGCTGGCCGTGGCCCGGCAGCACCCACTCAAATGTGAGCTCGTCCAGCTTGCGGTTTGAGCGGGCCATTTCCGCCCGGCTCCAATAATAATGTCGCGGGTTCGCAAGCCGTTTCTCATCCCGGTCCCACCACATGTGATCCCCGGTGAATAAAAACCGGTTGCCGTACAGCAACACGCAATGGCCGCGGGTATGCCCCGGCGTGGGATAAACAACAAACTCGGGATGAATCGCCACCGGTGCTTCACCCTCGATAACGTGCTCACTGTCGGGCTGGGACCAGAGCTCTTCCCGGTGAATCATCCGCTTGGCCCCAAAATGGGCTGCATACCGATCGGCATCCCCGACATCGTCGCTGTGCGTCAGAAAAATCCATTTTATACCGCCCATGGCTTCAAACTGCCGGACCAGGTTCGGCAAGTATTTCGGCGAATCCACCAGCCAGTTGCCGTCCGGATGCGTCACAACATAACTGCTGCCGCCATATGACTTGGGCGAATTAAACCCGCAGTAGTAAACACCGTCTTCAATCAAAATCGGAAAGTCTGCCATAACCGCTTTGGCCTGATTGGGGTTGACCGTACCGATTGATCCCGTGGGACAGCTCAACAAAGCCTGAAGGGCTTGATGGACCTGGCCGGGTTCACCGGGCTGACGGCGAACATAAGAATATTCACCCGCATCGTCAAATGTCGCCGGGGCCAACTGCCGGCATGTATCGCAATCAATGCAGGTATCATCTACAAAAAATTCACCCGGCACATTTTCCGGCACGGCCTTTTGAAGATTCGCCATCATGGGGCTCCCTTTACTGCCGTTATTAGAGACAACTTCCGGCAAGGTTTCAAGCCACGAAAAGAGTATATCCCCGTAATGCGAGGCTAGTCGCATGTCTAATTGACTTGCAAAGATTAGCCGAGTACTGTATCCATACAATTTACCTTGAATCGAGCGGCTTCAGTTGGTTTTATCAGTTTTTATCGGTTTAAGGACTATGGGTTGTTTCAGTTAAAAATAATTCAGATTGAATGATGAGGTGTTTGGATATGAGGAACTTGTCTGGCGTTTTATCCGTTTTGTTGTGGGCAAGTCTGCCGTTGGCCGCAATCGCGCAAATGCCGGGCGGCGGGCAGGTGCAGTCCGGCCAGGTCAGCATTCAGCAGCCCAATGCCACCACACTCAACGTGAACAATAACTCGGCCCGGGCCATTGTCAATTGGAACAGTTTCAGCCTCGGCAGCAACAACACCGTTAATTTTAATCAGGCCGCAACCTCGGCAATCCTGAACCGGGTGGTCGGCGCGAATGCTTCCAATATTTACGGCAAAATCAACTCCCCCGGCAGTGTTTTCCTGGTCAACCCCAACGGGATCCTCTTCGGTTCCAGCGCGCAGATCAACGTCGGCTCGCTGGTGGCCTCCACGTTAAATATTAACAACCAGGATTTCCTCAACGGGCTCTACAAGTTTACGGGCAACTCACAATACCAGGTCCAAAACGCAGGCGTGGTGAAGGCCGCCAACAACGTTTACTTTCTGAGCAATTACCGCGCGAGCAACAGCGGCTCGATTTATGCGCCGAATGTCCAACTCCTGGCCGGATCGCAAGCCACGCTGACAAGCAACCTATCGGATGCAACCCTGCAGTCTCCTGCCACATACAGCTCCGCTGCCGCCAGAAATACCGGCTACATTGAAGCCAACCACGCGAAACTCCAGGCGTCCGGTTATCAGTCCTATGCCGCCAACTGGGGAACCGTGGCCGCCTATGCCACCCAGAATGCCTCGGGGCAGATTGAGTTGCGTGCCGCCGGCTCCGGCTCACAAGCCTACAATAACGGTTCGCTGAACGCGGCGGGCAATGCCGGGAAAGTCACGATGACCGCGGATTATGTCAATAATGACTATTACGGCAATGTCAACGCCAAGCAAATCAATCTGACCGGTACCAGCCAGGCCTATAACATCGGCATCCTGCGGGCCCATGGCGGCACCGTTACCCTCAGCGGCAAATATGCCGTGAATGACGGGTACTATGACAATTACGGCAATTATTACTACGGCCTCATTGATGTCAGCAACAACAACGCCAACGCCGGAAACGTCAATCTCATCGCCACCAGCGGTGGCGGCGGCTATGTTTTTAACGGCGGTGTCATCGACGCGCGTGCCTTCGGCTCCACCGGCCGGGGCGGCAACGTCGCGTTGCAGGGACCGCAAGTTTACACCAACAACAATATCTTCGTCACCGGCCCCTCCGGCAGAGGCACCCGCACCCGGAACGGCCAGCCGTTTTAAAAGAAATTGTTCTCAACCAGTGATCAGCCGTCTCCATTTGGGGATGGCTGATTTATAGGTAATTGTTTACGCAATTATCCCTTCTTCACAGGTTGGCTGAAGTGGGGCCGTTCCCTCCCCGCACCCCTCCCTGTTTTTTTTCTTGATGGGGCTTCGCCCCATACCCCTTTTTTGCCCTACCTGCTGAGAAGGGATTTTTAGCATTGGTTTAGCCGACCTGGCTCTCGATGCCGAAGTGAAGCCGGAAGCGGTTCAGGTCCTCTCCGGCATGATGGACCAGCGGAATGCCGACATCCACCCGGGCGGCAAGCCGCCGGGTCAGTTGCGCCCGAATCCCAACACCAGCGCCAAGCGCCACCTGATTTTTTTCCCCGGGCTGCGGGTGCCGGACAAAGGCTTTGCCCCCGTCCAGGAAGATAACCAGCCGGATCAAATCCCGCAGGCGATGGCGATGCTCCTTGCGGCCCACCTGCCATGTTGCTGGAATCGGCAGCGGCATCCGGGTTTCCGCACTGATTGCAACCCCGCTGTCCCCGATATAATGCCCTTCGGGATAGCCCCGGACACTATAGGCACCACCCAGCTGGAACGTATCAAAGCCGGTCAGGCGATCGGGCGAGTACTGTCCCTGGGCCCTCAGGATCAGGCTGGCTTCATGACCGAGCTGCTGGTAACGCACGGCATTGGTATTGAGCTTTAGAAATCCGTTTCCTGCCCCGGCCCGGCTGGCAAACAACGAATCGCCGGACGTGGCGCCGAACGCATCCAGGCCCAGGGCCGCATCCTGCCGGAGAAACGTCAGACCATGCGTATCATAGTTGGTCAAAGCCATGCCTGTCCGCAGCACCCGCACCCGGTCTTCAAACAGATCCAGGCCGGAAAAGCGGATGTTCTGGTTTTTGACATCCCCGGCCAATTCCAAGGTCAGCTGGCGTTTGTCGTTGACAATCAACGGCTGCTCCAGCACCGCGGAATAAACCGCGGCATGCCCCTGGATGTTGGCCGGGCGGAATGTTTTTCCCAGCCGGTAGGCGGAGACGTTCTGTTCAAACCGCAGGATGGGCCGGTGCTTGCCCAGCGGAAAAGCATAGCGGTTGGCATAATACTGCGAATGCCGGGCCAGCGTCACACCGCCAAGATACTCATCCCCGTACCCCAGCAGGTTGGTGTGCTGAACCTGCAGGCCCACACGATTTTTACCAATCAGCTCGCGCCCCAGGTTGTCCACGCTGGGCAACAAATGAACCGGTCGCTGGTCCTGGACGTTTAATGTCACATCGTATGTATTGTCCGCATCGGCTGCCTGGATCACGGCATCCACCCGCGCATCCGGATTCCGGTTGTTCATGCGGGCCAGATCGTCCTGCAGTTTTAAAACATTCAGCGGCTGCCTGGGCTTGACCGTTAAAAAATGACGGACAAAGCGTTTTTTTGTGTACCGGCCTTCGGCAACGTCAAGCGTGTTGATCTTGCCGGCCTTGACCTGAAGCCGCAACGTCCCGTCCGAAATGGTTTGCGGCGGAATCAAAACCGCATGGGTGACATACCCCAGATCGTGATACGCCTCGGTCAGTTCCGCCGCAAGTTGCTGATAAGCGGAGAACGGCAGTTTTTTATTGAGATAAGCTTGCGTATGCTTCATGACTTCGGGCGGCGGCAGGTCTTCCGCATCCACCGCAATCCGTTGCACCACAAAAGCAACATCCGGGTGATCCGATTCCGGAGCTTGCACGGGCGCAGGCGTTTCCACAACGGGTGCCTTTTTTTCCGGAACCCATGCCGGTTGTTTCCGGGCTGTTTCCTCCGATGTCATCGGCTGCAGGATCGCGCCCGGCAACTGATTGGCGGGGATCCCGATTTGCGCGCATGCGAGCCCCGGCATGCCCGCTAAAAACAGCCCCAAACCGACCGGCAAAAATTGCGGCAATGCCTGATACTCCCGAAATGCCAGGGTTTCCAACCGCAAATAATGCGGCAGGGCCTGTCCGCAAAAAACAAGGTTAGTGCCTGAATACCGTCTCACTGGAAGCCACGTCTGTCCATTACAAGCCCAGCTACCATAACATAGACAGGGACAGCCCAAAAATGGGCCGAGTGGCGGGGAATAAAAGATATATCCAAGCTTTGGCATACCCTACCGGCATAAACCTTGTCCTCGATGGCCTCTCAGGCAAGGAGGCAGTGCCGGTATCTTTGTGTTACCCTACTGGGCATTGGTGTGATTGCCTCTCACTTTGGAGCAGCAACAATGGGCCGGTTTATAAACTTTTATCTTTCCCTGCGTCATTTCGTCCCGGCGTGGCTTATTTTGGCGGCGCTTTGTTGCGGCGTGCTCCGGCAGAACCCCGTCTCGGCACAAGAGACCAGTATCCGGCTTTCGGACAAGAACCCGCCCCAGACAATTCCCTGGCGGACCACCCGGCTGATGCACCTGAAATACAACCGGATTTTTGCCGTCGATCCTTCACCACTGGAGAACCGGATCCCCGTCATCCTCATCCCGGGCCGGGCGGAGGAATTTCAGTTCGGCGTCTGGTGGCACCAGTACCGCGAACTGTTTGCACTGGAGCCGGCATTGAAAAAAGATTTCAAGCTCTACGTCTACCTCTACAATTCGCGGCACTCGGTCCATACCCTATCGGACCACTTTGCCACCGCCTACCGCAACCATTTCAGCAACCTGCCCTCACGCCGGCCGGTTGTCCTGGTGGGCTACAGCCTCGGCGGCATCATCGCGCAGCACACGATGGAAAACGCCCCGGACATTGACGCGCATGTGGCCAAGGTCATTGCCATCGCCGTGCCGTTTCATGGGTCCCCGCTTTTCTCCAGCAATTGGTTCGCGCGCGACGTAAAAAACCACAGCCCGTCTCTCATCCGCACCGCCTGGGATCGCTGGCTCTACCGGCTCTATATGCTGGACAAACCCAACCTGCGCGACAGCCTGGCCTGGGATAATTTCGATGATTCGGAACCGCTGGTGCAGCGTAAAAATTCGAAAAACACGCTCGTGGCGTATCAGCCGCCACGGGTGGCGCACTTCAAAAAGAAGCTGCTGGTGTATGCCAGTTATCTTGAAAACAATTGGGCAACCCCCAATGCCCGCCCCGAAAAAAGCATTTTGAAAACCCTGCCTACTGTCGCCCAGAAAGCCGTTGGGCTGGTGTTTCCCGGTTACCTGACCTCGGCAACGTCCGCACTGGCCTTTGCCAACTTAAAACTGGCCAATATCCGCAGCAACTGCCCCGAACGCGACAGCGGCTGCAACCTGCACCTGTTCCGGTATAACGACGGCGCCGTGCCGCTGAGCAGTGCCTTGTACCTGCCACCACGCAGCGTGCCGTATCACGAGGATTTGCCGGAACTGCTCGGCGCGGTGGATGTGCCTGCGGTTCGGCTGTTCGGCAACTTCGGCCATCTCGATTTTTCAAAACAGTTTGCCGGCTTCCGGCGGCTGCATGTCAGCGATGAACTGCATCCCGAAGAAGGCAAGCGCAACCCCATCCAATGGGTTTTTTACGACCTGGAAAAATCCCTGCCGGAACTGCGGCGCGGGCCCAATCCGGCGCGGCAGCAATGGGCCCGCATTAAGCCCGACACCCCGGCCGACACCGTGGCCTCGACACCGCAAACCCGTTTATAACGTTGCAGCAACCTGCGGTTGCGATATAAAGCTTGTCAGAATCCGGCGGGCAATCTGCCATTTTTCTGCCCGATCAACCGCCTGGGCAGACCGATCCGGAAACAGCAAGGTCACTGCATTTTCATCGCTGCCAAACCCGATGCCGGGGGCGGCAATATCGTTGAAAACCAACATATCGAGGTTTTTACGCCGCAGTTTCTCCGTCGCGGAAGCCATGCCGGCCGGCCCATGTTCCGCGGCAAACCCGATTAAAAACTGGCGGGGCTGCTTTTGCCGGCCCATGGTTTCCAGGATATCAACCGTCTTGATCAACTCTAAGGCGAGCTGATCCTGCTTTTTCACTTTTCCCGACCCGGTAAACGGCGAATCCGGCGCCGGTCGAAAATCTGAAACAGCCGCAGCCATAATCAAACCGTCCATCTCCGGAAACAGCGAATCGATCATGCCGAACATGTTGTCCGCCGATTCCACGCTAAAAACTCCGTAAGGCCTGTTGAGCGGTCCGCCCGTATGCACCAGCATCACTTCGGCACCCATCGCATACAGCTCATCGGCCAGGGCAATGCCCATTTTGCCGCTGCCCCGGTTGCTCAGGTACCGCACCGCATCCAGCGGTTCGCGCGTGCCTCCCGCACTGACCAGAATTTTCTTGCCCTGATACAGGCCCCGGTTGGGGTGTGTGGCGCAATAGATGCCAAACAACAATGTCTCCGTATCCGCCAGTTTGCCTTCCCCGATTTCGCCGCAAGCGAGTTCCCCCGCATCGGGTTGAATCATTGTCATGTGATCCAGTTCCGTCAATATGGCCAGATTGCGCTTCATCAGCGGGTTGTCCCACATCCGCGTGTTCATCGCTGGCGCCAGAACGACCGGCTTGCCGGTAAACGTTAGCGCCGTCGTCGTCACCATGTTATCGCTCATCCCATGCGCCAGCTTGGCCAGGGTGTTGGCTGTGGCCGGAACAATCACCAGGGCGTCCATTGCCTGGGCCAGCGCGATATGCACCGGGATCCCTTCCGATGTGTTCTCGAACGCGTCGCGGTATACCGGCTGGCGCGTCAGGCTTTCCAGCGTCAGCGGCGTGATAAACTGCCCCGCCCCCGGCGTCATCAGGGCCACAACTTGTTCCGCCCCTTCCCGGTACAACCCGCGAATCAAGTCGCACGCCCGGTACGCGGCAATCCCGCCGGAAAGCCCGACCGCGATACGCTGACCCTGTAACCGTTTCATAACCACACCTATCGGCTTCGCCTTATCAGCCTACCAACTCGCAGCCGGTAGGGCAAACCGATGTAACGAATTATTACGGATTATTGACATGGTCCTTGAATAAAGATCATTGAGCATCTAGGATACTACTATCATCAGTTAGTAATACAGTGGTTGGGCAATCAGAGAAGCCCTGAAGGCAAATTCGAAGAAAAGAGACAAGATAAACTACCCCGCAAAACCAGATCTACTTCTTTCCCCCTCACTCCCAACCTAAAATTCAACATCCCTCTTAAACACTTAAGAGGGATTTTTTTTGGGCGGGTGCGCGCTCAGGTTTGCGTTAAGCGTTCCAGTTCACGTTGAACCTGCTCATGGACCGCATCCGCATCCGAGACATCGGTAATCAGTTTACCAACCCGGACGCGCCAGGTGTGATCGGGAGCCATGCTGATGCCGATCGGTAAAACCGGCACGTTGGTTTTGGCGGCCAGGGTACTGAACCCTTTTTTCAGCGGCAGAACATGCCCGCTTGTCGAGCGGGTGCCTTCGGGAAAAAGGCCGAGGCCCCAATGTCCTCCGGATGAGCGGAGGAGGTTGAATGCGCTTTTCAGGCTAGCACTGTCAAGTTTTTCCCGGTCCAGGGCAAACGTGCCGACAAGCCGATAAAATTCCGCCGCCAGGCGGTTTTTGAACAGCTCTTTCTTGGCCATAAACGCAAGCGGCCGTTGTGTGGCCAGCGACACCAGCGGTGGATCCAGCAACGAGATGTGATTGGCAACGGTAATAAAAACCCCGCGCCGCGGCACATTTTCGCGGCCTACAATTTTCGGCCGGTAGCGCAGCAAGACATACGGCCCCACCATGTATTGGCTGATTGCCAGGTTGGCATGGGCCCGCCACTCGGTAAAATGCCCGATGGGGTAACTTTTGTACCGGTTCATTTCAGCGTCGGTAAGCGGGACCAAGCCCAACAATTTTTTCAGCCAATGCATCAGCGAATACGGAATTATTCGCCCTGGCTCAGCGTGTAGCCCATCTTGCCGTCGAATGTGCACAGGTGTTCGGTCTTACCGAAATCAATCCCGGCCTGCGCCAGCCGTTGCAGTAAATCAACCGCATCCTGGCCTTGGAGCGTCTGGCCGTTCGGTGCTAAAAAGCGGCAACGCCAGTTTTTCAGGCAGAACGTTTCCGGCATGCCATCCGGCCAGACTTTTACGCCCCGGTTGGAAATCATCGACAGGGACAATTTCGCCGTATTCAGCGGGTTGAGCAAAGCGGCCAAGCCGTCGGCCGTGCCGTCGTAATCCACAAAAACATCCACGCCGACCGTCGCCTTTTGCTGGGGCATCTGCTGTTTCAGCTTGGCCGTAGCGACCTCCGGGGCTGACTGATAGGAAACCGGCTTGAACTTTTCAGGCTGCTTGCCGAGACGATCGACAACGGCCTGGGCAAATTCCTTGGTGCCGACTTTTTGCGTGCTGGTGCCTTCCTTAAAGATGTCATAGGTGTGAATACCGTCCTCCAGGGTTTTTAACCAGGCATTGTGGACCTTGGCCGCGACATCCGGCTGGTTGATGTGAACCAGCATCATAACCGCACCCAGCAACAGACCGGAGGGGTTGGCCAGATTCTGCCCGGCCCGGCGCGGCGCGGAACCGTGGATCGCTTCAAACATGGCACAGTGATCACCGATGTTGGACGAACCCGCCAGCCCCACGGAGCCGGCAATCTGTGCCGCAACATCCGATAAGATATCGCCATACAGGTTCGGCGTCACGACCACGTCAAACGCTTCCGGCGTGTCGGCCAGCTTGGCGGCACCGATATCGACAATCCAATGCTCGTTTTCAATATCGGGATACTCGGCGGCAATTTCATCAAAGACCTTGTGGAACAGCCCGTCGGACAATTTCATGATGTTGTCCTTGGTGAAGCAGGTGACTTTTTTGCGGCCGTACTGGCGGGCGTATTCAAACGCGTAGCGTACAATTTTTTCCGAACCGGGCCGCGAAATAATTTTGATGGCCTGCACCATGTCGTCCGATTGCTGGTACTCGATCCCGGCATACAGATCTTCTTCGTTTTCCCGGACAATCACCACATCCATCACCGGATGCTTGGTTTCAACGTAGGGATAATAGGACACGCACGGCCGCACATTGGCATACAATCCCAACGTTTTGCGAGTGGTCACGTTCAGACTTTTAAAACCACCACCTTGCGGGGTCGTGATGGGCGCTTTTAAGAAGACCTTGGTCCGGCGCAACGATTCCCATGCCGATGGTTCGATCCCGGCGGACAAGCCGCGCCCATAAACTTTTTCACCGATTTCGATTTCTTCAATCTCAATGCGGGCCCCAGCTTCTTTGAGAATGTGCAGGGTGGCCGCCATGATTTCCGGCCCAATGCCATCGCCATAGGCGACGGTAATGGCGGTTTTGGTTGCGGTTTCGGTGCTCATGGGCTTGATTCCTTGTCTTCAGGCAACAACGTGCCCTCATTGTATTACAAGACAGATCCATACGAAACCCAACAATCGGCCCCTCCCCCGCGAGGGAGGGGCGGACGCGCAGCGGCGGGGGAGGGGGTAAAAAGTGGCGTAGCCTTTGGATTTTTATGAGGTTAAGCTGAATCTTCAGCCCCCTCCCCCCATCAGCTCGGCTATGCCTCCCTTACGGCTGTGACCCCTCCCTCGCTGGGGAGGGGTGGGATCTTTTCTTAATACCAAATTTGATGTAATATTCCACTTTGGTTTGCAAAAAACCGGGACGCACATTTCATGACCCCGCTTGAGATGTCTCATGCCAATCCCACCGCCATCCAGGAAGCGGTGACCGTGCTGCGCCAGGGCGGTGTGGTGGCGTTTCCGACCGAGACCGTTTACGGCCTCGGCGCCGACGCGTCCAACCCCGATGCGCTGGCCCGGCTTTACAGCATCAAGGGACGGCCGACCCGGCATCCGGTGATTGTCCACCTGAGCCACCCGTCCGAGCTCACCCGCTGGGCCAAGGACATTCCGGCAGGTGCCGAAGTCTTGGCCGAAGCGTTCTGGCCCGGACCGCTGACGATGATCCTAAAGCGGGCCGAACATGTGCTGGATTTTATTACCGGCGGCCAGGACACCATTGGCTTACGCATCCCCAATCACCCGGTTGCGCTTGATCTATTGAAAGCTTACAACGGCGGCATTGCGGGTCCTTCCGCCAACCGTTTCGGTCACATCAGCCCAACGACCGCGCAGCATGTAAGCGATGAATTTCCCGAAGGACTCGATTACATCCTGGACGGCGGCGATTGCCAGGTTGGCTTGGAATCAACGATTATCGACATGAGCGGCGAGTCCCCCGTCATTTTGCGGCCCGGCATGATTTCGGCCGAGCAACTCTCCAATGCCCTGGGACAGCCGGTTCCCTTATCCAGCGTCCTCAAGCAAAAGCCGGAAATTCGCGTCCCAGGCCAGTACGCCCGCCATTACGCCCCAAGCACGCCACTCAGCATTGTCGGCACGCAGGCGCTTTTAACGACCATCGAGGCCCACCGCCAGCAAGACCAATCCGTCGCGGTTCTGGCCCACTCATCCCGTCCGGACAATTTATCCGATATTCCCTGGATTGAAGCCCCGGCCGATCCGGTCCCGTATGCCCGCCAGCTTTACGCCAACCTGCGCCAGCTGGATCGGCTCAGCACACACCGTATTCTGGTCGAACAAACCGCAGACACCCCTGACTGGCAAGCCATTCTCGACCGCCTCACCCGCGCGGCGCATTGAAGTTAAATTATGTTAAATCCAATGCTCTTCAGAGCACTTTGGTATCTTCAACAACGTTTTTTAAAGAACAGTTAGTTTGGCGAAGGAGTTGTGAAATGAATCTCGTGAGTGGTCCTGTCCTTTTTTCTGGAAGACCAGGCAGTCAATATAAGGGGTTGAAGGGAGAAAAATATTACGAAGACTTGGATGCGCGCCGCAATCTATACAGACGTTTGGAAGCGGGTCAGGTCAATCCCGTAACAGATAAACCATTGCTGGACCGAACATTAGAACTTGTCCAAGCCAGATTGGATCAACAGATCTATAAACCTGGCAAAGTAACAAAACTTCTGCAATTGAAACGGCTATTATTGGCTGCCGGTGCTGAGTTAAAAGAGGGTAGCCCGGTAACAAAATAATCCGGATTCAGCTCCCGGATCCGCTTAACGTCCTATTTGTTACCGATTGAAATTAATATTGAAACTCATAATTTGCACTCAAGTTGAAGGAGTGCGAATGTTTTCACCGTACAAATAGGGTCTCCCTTGAATTTCAAAATTCGATTGAACCCATTGTTAAGCCAGAATCGGAGGGCAGGCCAGTTTTTAATACTGACGGTCAACACGAGCCTTGAATACAATCCAAGTTCCCGTGTTTCTTGGGCAAACTGCGTCATGAGCTCTTTCCCATAATGATTGTGTTGAAACTGGGTATGAATTGCCAAGACAGCAATATAGAGAGCATCTTGATCCGGATAGCCATGATAAATTGCCAAATAGCCAATCAGTTTAAAAGAATCCCTGAGATAAATCGACTGAAGTTTAAACTGTTCTTTCACACCCTCCGGCGGCAAGTCTTCTCCGTTCAACAATGCCTGCATGGGATTTTCTTCAGCTGATTTAAACCCGGTCCATTGGCCAATATAGGAACAATTATCATAAATTTCCTGCAAGGCAGCTATTTCATGCGGTTGGCTATCCTGAACCACCAACCGGGAAGTCTGCCATGTATGTGGCATGTACATTAGAGGACCTTTTTAACTCAACAGTAGATATCATTGGGCTCGACAAAAAGCGACTGTTGTCGAATGAGATTATTGATAGGCTCGCTTAATGGAAAAACTGGCCTTCCTTCATGCTTATCGCATCTCGGTCAGCCAGTCTGAAGAAAAATACCAATAATCTCGAAGATCGTCTAGCCGTATTTCGCCATCAGGTTTTTACTCGGTGATCCTAGCGTATCGAGCAGTTGCTCCACCGCCAGATTCATTTTGCAGCCGTAGGGTTTGTCATCAAAAAAGTCGCGATAAAAGCACCCGTCGCAGTTGGCCTCGCGCACGTAGCACTCGACCGCCGAGGCGCTCCACCGCTTAAAAGTGCCGATTACATTATCCGATTCAAACACGTCATTTAGCATAACTCTAAGCTCCTATCCATCCCACAATCCAGCCGTGCTCAACAACAAATTGTTGAATGCGTCCGAATGGGTGAATTATATCAGACTTGTTAAAATTTGTTAAGTGTTTGATATGACATGAGGATACAAATCAGTAAGCACATGGCTTTCCACATGTTATATTTTGTTAATTAACGATGGGACATGATTTTGCAGGTTTACATTCATGAAAACCATGTCAGATCGGCATTGGCGCGCTTTAACAATGCTTCATAATGTTGTGTTACAGGCACCCTTATGACGATCCGGATGCGGCAAACGCGCCAAGGGCAGTGGCTCCTTCCGGTACGGGTGACACCCCATGCTTCACGAGACGAGATTCTTAAGCCAAATATCGAAGATGAAGCCCTCCACATCAAGGTCCGGGCGATTCCGGACAAGGGGGAGGCCAACACAGCGGTTACCCGTCTACTGGCCGAAGTGCTGGGGCTGGGTAAAAAGCACGTCTCCGTGCACCACGGACAAACCGCCCGTCAAAAACAATTGGCCATCATCTTTGACGGCTCGGGAAAGGAATTGATCGCATGCCTGGCGGCAGGCATCCCCGCCGATCCGGCATGTTTTGCATGCCAGGATTGAATCCCACTGCGAATCCCTTTAAGATATCGACAGAGGTCAGTAGCTTTACAGGAGGGGTCTCCCGAATGGCGGAACCCGATGTACGCGACCCGAAGCGGGTCTACATTTTCGACACGACGTTGCGCGACGGCGAACAATCGCCCGGGGCGGCGCTCAAGCAGCATGAAAAACTGGCCGTCGCCAAGCAGCTTGCCAGTTTAAACGTCGATATCATTGAAGCCGGGTTTCCGTTCAGCAGTCCGGGAGATTTTGAATCGGTCCAGCAAATTGCCGCCGCTGTTGACGGACCGATTGTGGCAGGATTAAGCCGCACCACGCCGCAGGACATCGAAGCCACCTGGGAGGCAGTCAAAGTTGCCAAGCGCCCGCGGATCCATACGTTTATCGCCACCAGCGACATTCATATTCAGCACAAGTTCAAGAAAACCCGCGAAGAAATTTTAAATATCGCCCGCGACATGGTCGCCCTGGCCAAGTCCAAATGTGCGGATGTGGAATTTTCCGCCGAGGACGCAGGGCGCAGTGATCGCGAGTATTTATATAAAGTCATTGAAGCGGTCATCAAGGCCGGGGCCACGACCGTGAATATTCCCGACACCGTCGGTTACACGATTCCCGACGAGTTCGGCAAACTGATCCGCGATATCCGTCTGAATGTGAAGAACATTGACCAAGCCATCATCTCGACCCACTGCCATAACGACCTGGGCCTGGCGACCGCCAACAGCCTGGCCGGGATTCAGAACGGCGCCCGCCAGGTGGAGTGCACCGTCAATGGCATCGGCGAACGCGCCGGAAACGCGGCGATGGAAGAGGTCGTCATGGCCTTGATTGTCCGGAAAGCCTATTTTGAAGGGTGCTACACCAACATCAACACCGCCGAGTTTGTCCGTTCCAGCCAGTTGGTTTCGGAACTCACCGGTATGCCGGTTCAGCCAAACAAGGCCATCGTGGGCCGCAACGCCTTTGCCCACGAATCCGGCATCCACCAGGACGGCTTTTTAAAAGGCGCGGAAACCTATGAAATCATGCGCCCCCAAATGGTCGGCTGGGAAAAATCCCTGCTCCCGCTCGGCCCCCGCTCCGGCAAGGCCGCACTGAAATTCAAACTCCAGGAATTGGGCCTCACCGTCCAGGACGAGCGTATGGCCGATCTCTTCGAAGCTTTCAAACACTTGGCCGACGAGAAAAAATTCGTCAACGACGAAGACATCCAGCACCTGGTCAGCAGCTACCAATCTTAAATGAAACATTTTAGCTTATTTTGTCATTGCGAGGCCCACGCCAGTGGGCCGTGGCAATCCCCCGAGCAAGAAACAGCTTTCCAGCCAGGGGATGGCCACGTCACCTCCTTCGGAGGCTCCTCGCCATGACAACAAAACGGATGACTTGCTGATGCTGGAAGCCGGGCTTGATCGGCTGAAAACCCACTGGCCCCAAGTACTTTGGGGGCTGCTTCTGACCGGGTTGACGCTGAACCTCACTTATCTGCTTTGGCCCGAACCCTCGCAAACCGTGGTGTTGTCACCCCATCCCGAAACCTTAAAACAGCCGCTCGAATCCCTGCCGGTCCTTGTGGCCTCCGATACCCCATCCACCTATGCGCTGGTCAGCCCGCAAGATCACCAGGTCGTACGAACCGTGTCCCATCACGGCGGCCATGCCGCGTTTGAAAAAAAGAAAGCCTTCACCGGCACCCTCAACTTCAACACCGCCACCGCCGCCCAGCTCCAGCAGCTTCCCGGCATCGGCCCGGCGATGGCCGACCGGATCCTGGCCTACCGCAAAGCGCACGGCGGTCTCAAATCCTGTGATGACCTCAATGGTGTTGAAGGCATCGGGCCTAAAAAACTGGCCAAACTCAAACCACACTGCGCGGTTTGAACTCCTCCATTTGAAGGCTGAAATCCCGTAAAACCCGGTCATACTGAAAATATGATGTTCCTGCGAATCGATAACCCGTTCCGGCAGCGGTTTCCTTTACGGCCAGCCATCCGGCTTCAGGACATTGCACCTTTGCCTCGCCTGGCACAATGGCTGTTGCGCGGCATGCTGGTCCTTACAGTCCTGACCGGCGCCGCCTGGGCGGACACGGACAGCCCCGACTATCAGCAAGGGGTCCAGGCCTATCGAAACGGCCAATTCGATGCCGCGCAAAAGATTTTCGCCAAGCTGGCCAAGGAAATGCCGACCGCCCCCGAGGTCTCGTATTACCTGGGAATCAGCACCGCCCAGCTCGGCCGCTACAAGGAAGCCAAGGCCGCCTACGAGGCCGTCATCAAGATGGATCCCAACGGCGAAGCCGCCGAGCTCGCCCGCCAGGGCTTGTCCTATTTACCGAACGGCAAGCAGCTCGACACCCCGCCCCGGTTCCAAGGTGCACCGGCACAGGCCGCCGCACCGCAAGCAAACCCCATGGGCATGGACGCCAACATGATGCAAATGATGATGATGATGGGCAGTATGGGCGGCTCAAACAACGGCGGGGGTTTTAACCCGATGATGATTCCGATGATGCAATCCATGAGCAAAAATAACGGCCAGTCCGACGACCCCGACAACAACCCCAGTTCCTGGATGACACCGGAGATGATGAGCTCGATGATAATGAACCAGATGATTCAAGAACTCGGGCCAATGGGGTCGGGGAAGGAATAAAAAAAGAGGGGCGAAGCCCGACAACGTGTTCCCTCGCCCCCTTGGGGGAGAAGGCTAGGGTGAGGGGGACCCCATCTCAGCAAGAAACCTACCTATCCAGCTGGGAACTCACCCTCACTGAATCCGTAAGCTGGCCCCCCTTCGGGCATCGGCTCCGCCTCAGCAACGGCTTCTCCTCTCCCTCTAAAGAGGATGAGGTATTCTTTCGAAACTTTCCAGCCGGCATTTCAGCTTACTTCGCAACAACCCCAAACCGGAAGATCGGCAGGCATAAAGTTTTTTAGCGTCTCAACCAGCGTTTGAACAGCCAACGAACTTTCGCTGGGGTTGGACGGATAAAAATTAATCACCAAACCCGCAACCGGAATTTTTCGGGCTTGCAGTGCTTCCAGCGACAGCAGGGTGTGATTAATACTGCCTAAGCGGCAATGGCTCACGAGTAGGGCTGGAATTTTTAACGCTTCAATTAAATCAATCATCAGCATGTCTTCCGTAAGCGGAACCATCAGGCCGCCCGCCCCCTCGACAATGAGGCGATCATACGCCTGGGACAACCGCCGGACATCGGCCTGGAGCACTTGCGGATCAATCACCCTGCCTGTGTCGGCAACCAAAGGTGCCACCGGCGGTTCAAAACAGTACCGGCACTCGGTATGAACACGGCCCGGCAGCAATGCCTTGATATAATCCGGATCTTCCGGCGCATCGATCGGACACCCCGTCTGGGCCGGTTTGTAATATGCCACCGATTGATTTTCCGAGAGGGCGGCCAGAGCGAGCTGGCCGGATATCCAGGTCTTACCAATCCCGGTATCGGTTCCCGTCACAAACACCACCGGATGCCCCGACCAGGGATTTTTCCCAGCACTGCCATCCAGGCGGAACAGCTGGCAGGACAGGGTGAGCGTGTTTGACGTCACTTAGACAGCAGCCGGAACCGGAACGGTGACCGGGCCACGGGGCATGATGTCCGCAGAGGTGATGACACCGAACTGACTGCGGTGAAACAAGCGGTATCCCTGGCGCAGAAATCCGAGGGCCGGACCGCAGACGTTATCAACCATGGTCGTGTTGTCGTCCAGCGTCAGGACATGGGAAGCTTCCACCCCGGCAGCGGTTTTGCCGGTGATGGTCACCTGCGTGCTCACCGGTTTTTTGGCGTTGCGGGTATCGACAATCCCGCCGACGGTGACCTGATCGCGGCGGCAGATGCCCGCCCGCTCCAGGATGATGTCATCGGCGTGTTCCATGTTGACCAGTTGCAGAATCCCGTTGCGAGCATCGAGTTCAACTTCGATATCCTCATCGGTCATCATCGCGACTTTTTCCGTGCTGAACCCGGGCAGGTGAATCAGGTCTTCCCGGATCGTCGCCCGGTAGGCCTGCCAGTTGCTGATGCCGACGCCGAAACAGATATCGACATGGGTGACTTCCACGAATGACTGGGCCGCCACGGTGGCAATCGTGCTCAAAAAGCCCGGGGTGGCACCGCCGCCGGTAATGTAGAGAATCTGATGCTCGCGGGTCAAATCATCGAGTTCCAACACCGCTTCCAAGGCCTGGGTCCGTTTCAGGGCATCAACCATGACACCTCGAAAGGGTGTCTGACGGGCAATATCCCGGATAACATTGGGGATAAAATCAACCGGCAGATTGGGCAGGGCCACGAAAATGGCTTCGATTTCATCGCCATGGGTATTGAGCAGGTCTAAAATGGGCTGAAGCGAGGGCACACTGTCCGGATGACCACACAGAGAGTCCAGGTTCGCGATGGATTCATAGGAAATCCCGGCCGGATCAAATAAATAAGCACCGCTATCGACAAGCGCAACGGTTTTAAAGTCCGGAGACTGGTCCACCCGGTTGACCATCCCCTTGCCGAGACCGCCGGCCCCCAGGATTGCCAAATGAAGGGTTTTTGACATGGTTACTGCTCCTTGCCATCCGTGTGTTCACATCAGAAGTGCTGGCCATGGTAGCGTAAAAAAGGGGGAGCATCAACGGCAAAGCGCCAGACCGGCGGGCACGCACTCGAACGCGCATGACAGCGCGAGCGCCAGGCCGTCCGCAGCATCATCGGGCCGGGGAATCTCGTCCATCCGCAGCAGGGTCTGGACCATGGCCTGCACCTCCTGCTTGGTCGCCTTGCCATATCCGGCCACATTCAGCTTGACCTGCATCGGCGTATACTCGTCAAATGGAATCCCGGCTTCATGAAGCGCGAGCAGAATCACACCCCGCGCCTGGCAAACCGGCACCATCGTCGTCGCATTGCGGAAGAAAAACAGCTTTTCGACAGCCGCGCGTTCCGGCTTCAACTCGGCAATCACCATCCGCATGCCTTCCAGGACATGCTGAAGCCGCTGGGCCTCGCTGTCGCGCTTGCTGGTCCGAATGACACCCCAATCCTGAGCATGATAACGTTGTTGGGTATCATGCGCGATGAGCCCAAAACCGATGCTCTCTAACCCGGGGTCTATCCCCAAAATCCTCATCTCTTTTATTAAACAGTGCTTGCTGAAAAAGCGCAACGGGGCAATCTGGAGCGGTCTGCTGCTGGGTCTCAGCGTACCCGGCATCGGGCTTTGGCCCCTGGCATGGGTCGGGCTGGTCCCCGGACTGTTCGCCTTGTCCGCGTGCCGCAAGTGGCCGGAAGCCCTTTTGCAGGGTTTTTTACTGGGCTTTATTTATCACGCCATTCTCTCGCTGTGGTTTTGGGGGCTGCATCCGTTGACATGGCTGGGTTGCTCAACCTTCGCCAGCCTCGGGCTAACCGCCGCCGGATGGCTTTTTATCGGGATTCAAGGCGGGCTGATTTTTGGGCTGTGGTGGTTGATACTCTACTGGCTGTGGCCTCGCTGCCCGGCCAGTATCCTGGTGGTGACCGCGCCGTTTCTCTGGCTCCTGCTGTACTGGTTTCTCAACCAGCATCCCATGGGCTTGCCCTGGGGCTTTTTAGCGTACTCGCAAGCCGGTGTGCCGTGGATTCGCATGCTGGCTTACCCCTTAAACCTGTGGGGCGTGGAATATCTGATTGTCTTCGTGAATTTTGTCCTGTTTGACGCGTTGGGAAGCCGCCAACGGGAACTGCTTCTGTCGCCGTTCCTGCTGGCCGCATTTGCCGTCTGGCAGATGCTGAGTCACCCCATCCCCCACAGTACTGTTCTCAGAGAACTCAAGCCCGTAATCATTCAAGGCAACCTGTCCATTGAAGCCGAGCGGCTTTTTATGAATGCATCCCGAAAAAAAGAGTATTATCAGGCTTTAATCAATCACACCTTGACGCACAGCACGCCTAAATTGTTGGTGTTGCCTGAAGGCGTTCTCGCCACCCCACAAATACCGCCATTAAAGATTCCCGCCGGCATCGCCCTGCTTTCCGGCAGTGTTTTCCCGGGCGGCACGGGCTATTACAACGGCACGGCTTTGTTTTATCAGGACAAAACCCAGACCGTCGGCAAACGTATCCTGGTCCCATTTGGTGAAACAACCCCATTCGTTTCCGGAAAATGGCTGGGCCAAGCCGTTTCCGGCTGGGGCATCCAATACGGCGGTGACTACGAAAAAGCCCCCTGGAACCAGCCGTTGTTCCATCTCGGCAACACGGCCATTGGTCCTTTCGTGTGCTTTGAAGCTCTCTACCCCACCCTGGCCCAAGACTACAAGACCAAGCAGGCCCGCCTCCTGGTCACCGTGAGCAATCTTGGTTGGTACCATGACCACCCGCTTTTGTCCGCCCAATTCCTGGCGATCAATCAGTTCCGCGCCGCCGAAACCGGCACCCCCCTCCTCCTGTCCACCAACACCGGCATCTCCGCGATTATTTCTGAATCCGGCGAGATCCTGGGCCAAACTCAGCCCGGCAAAACGCAATCTTTGCAGATGAACTAATCCTGCTCCGGCAACATCAAGCTGGGGATTTGCCCCAGATAACTCCTTTATATTACACCACTAGTATATTAGAATTAGAACAACGGGTGAGTGTCAGAACACTTTTTGATTCCCTACAATAAATCTATCTTAGTGGAGGGGCCCGAACATGGCGGTTCAGGTCAGATGGACACCCCAAAATTATGACAGTGCCGGGCGGGCGCTCCTAAGCGAGCCCTATCGGCAACGGGCTTACACGTCCGGCCAAACCGCATGGGAAAATGACCGGCAATACGACAGTGATACTTTTCGGCCGCAGGCCTACAGCCCGTCACCGGCACCGTCACAGCTGGAGGCCATCCTGTTCAGGCGGCAAATGGCGGAACGGAATCTGCTGTTTCAGTCGCTGGGACTTGCCACATCCGGCGGACTGCTGGGGCTGCTGATGGGAATTTTCAACAAGAAACCGTGGGCCGGACTGGCCTGGGGTGTCGCGGCCGGGGCGGGTACCGCGTTTGTGGCCGGGACCCTGGCGATTCAGGCCATTAATGCAAAATTTCGAGAGGACTGGCTGGAGGTTACCGGCCAAACGCCTTGATTAAAAGAATGCTGAAGCCGTAGAGCCCGGCCAGGCTGATCGACATCACCGTCTGGGAAAAGGGATCGGCCGAGGGGGTTACGATGGCCCCCAGGATAAAGCTCGCTACAATCGCCCAGCGCCATTGGAGGGCCAGCTTTTTCGATGTAATCAACCCCATCCAGGCCATGAAGAGCAAAACAATGGGCAACTGAAAGACCAAACCGGAAGCGGCCAGGAACCCGAGGCAGAAATTCATGTACGAGGCGATACTGAGCTGGTTATGGGCCACTTCCTGGCCATAGCCCAGAAGAAACTCCAGCATAAAAGGCAAAATGCCCCAGTATCCGACCGCCACACCGGCCACGAACAGGAAAAACCCCAGGATAAACAACGGAAAAATAAACCGTTTTTCATGGGCTTCCAGCCCCGGCGATAAAAACCGGAACAGCTGAAACAGCAATAGCGGCAGGGCCACCCCAATCCCGACAAAAATCGCCAGCTTGCAGTTCGCTAAAAACACCTCGCCGGGCGACAGCTGCACAAAAAGCGTGCCCTTGGGCACCAGCTTTTGCAGGGCGGCCACCACCGGGTTGGCGTAGAAAAAAGCCAGCGTCGCCGACAGCATCACCGCGACAAGACAGACAATCAGGCGCTGGCGCAATTCAGCCAGGTGATCGACAAACGTCATGTCCTTTTCCGGGACGACAGGAACAGGTAAGTCGTTGCTCATGAGGCGGTCTGGGAAGTCGCCAGGAGCTGCGAAACAAATTGCGTCGTCGCCTCGTCGGCGGCATCAAACCCCGAAGCCAGCTGGCTGAGAATGGTTTTGCGGCTTTCCGCATGGACCAGCGGGCTGGCGGCCACCTCGACACGGCCTTCCTGCAGGCGCTTCTGCAAATGAATATGCCAGGATGCCTGGGCCGCAACAATCGGTTGGTGGGTCACCACAATCAACTGGCATTGGGCCTGCAGTTGGGCCAGTTTTTCGCCGACGGCCCGCGCGGCCTTGCCGCTCATGCCGGTATCCACCTCGTCCAGGATCAGCGTCGGCACCGCATCACTGTGGGCCGTATGAATTTTTAACGCCAGCATCAGCCGCGCCAGCTCGCCGCCGCTGGCCACCGCCTGCAGGGGCCGGACCGGCTCGCCGGGGTTGGCGGAAAACAAAAAGCGCACCTCGTCACTTCCGGCTTCCCCGGGCGCCTGCGGGGTCAATTCAATCTCAAACCGCGCCCCCGGCATCATCAGATCCGCCAGTTCATGGCTCACCGTCTCCGCTAACGTTCCGGCCAGCCGGTCCCGGAGCTCGTGCAATGCTTGCGCCAGGTAGGTGAAACGGGATTCGGTTTCCTGCCAGGCATCCTCAATTTCAGCCAGGCGGTTTTCGTCGCCCTGCAAGCCGTCAAGCTGGGCTTCCAGTTCGGTGGCGGTTTTCATCACCGCCTCCAGCGTGCCGCCATGTTTGCGTTTCAGGCGTTCAAGCGTATCCAGTCGGTCGATAATCTCCTGCATCCGCTCGGGATTCATCTCCAGCCGGGCCAGATAATCCTGGATTTCATGACCCACCTCTTTCAGCATGGCCTGACTTTCGCCCAATTGCTCACCCCAACCCTGGAACTTCGGTTCCAAAGCCTGGCTGCTCCCGATCTGCTTCTGAATCTGCCCCAGCAAACTGAGCATCGAAACGGCATCCGGATGATCGAACCCCGTCAGCAGCGTTAAGACCTGTTGGGCTGCCTGGCTGAGCTGCACCCGGTTGGCCAAACGATCCCGCTCCTGTTGCAGCCGGACGTCCTCGTCGGCATCTATAATTTCGGCATTTAAAATCTCATCCACCTGGTATTGCAGGTAATCGCGCTGCTTCAATCGATCCGCCTGCGCCTGGCGCAGGGCGTCCCGCTGGCGGCCCAGTTGCTGAAACGACCGGAACGTCGTGCGCACTTCCTGGCGCAAGTGCCGCATCGGCTCGCCGCCCAGGCTGTCGAGCAGGTCCCGCTGGCGGCTGGCGGTGAACAAATTGTGCAGATCATGCTGGCCGTAGATTTCCAGAAAAAGCCCGCCGAGCTGGCCCATCCACTCCTGCGTGACCTGGCTGCCGTTAATCCGGCTGCGGCTGCCGCTGGCTGTAAATTCCCGGGAGACGGTCATGTCGGTTTCATCCGGCAGGATTTCAACCCCCGCCTCGGCCAGAACCGCCATCAATGCCTCGTTATCCCGCAAGCGTTGCAGGTCAAACGTCAATTCGATCCGCCCCCGGCTGGCACCTTGGCGCAGCCACTGCCTACCGCCCGCCGAACCGCCCCGCTGGCCGGACTTGTCAAAGACGCGCTGAATTGCTTCGACAATCAAGCTCTTGCCGGCACCGGTTTCCCCCGTTACGGCATTGAGGCCCCTTTGAAATTCGACATTCAGGGACGCTATAATCGCAATGTTTTCCAACACCAGCCGAGTCAGCATAACCCTATTGTAGTATAGAAGCGGCCAATCTCTCGCTTTGGATAAACAGATAAGAGGATGAAGCCCGCGAGGTCGTCATGGTAGGATTAGGGGCATGCCGCTTTTTGACCGCTAGGAGTTCGTTTCGCTTATGAACCAGCCTTCTGCAACGACGGCGCAAGCGCCTCAGCCAACCCAAACCCGCGAAGTCCCGTTTAACCTCTTCAAGCAGGCCGAACCCTTGACGGTTACCCTGCTGGAAAACACCCGCTTGACCCGGCCGGAGTCCCCCAACGATGTCCGGCACCTGGTATTCAATATTGACGGCACCGGCTACCGCTATGTCGACGGCCAAAGCGCGGGAATTTTACCCCCCGGCAGCGATGCGGCCGGCAAATCACACAAGCTCAGGCTGTATTCGATTGCATCCCCAGGATTTGGCGATGACGGCGAAGGCAAAACCTTCAGCTTGTGCGTCAAACGCGTTGTATACCAGGACGAAGCGACCGGCGAAGAGCGCCGGGGCGTTTGCTCGAATTACCTGTGCGATCTGGCCGTGGGGGATGCCGTAAAAGTGACCGGGCCGGTCGGCAAGGCATTCCTTTTGCCGGAGACCCCGCACGCCAACCTCATTATGATTGCCACCGGTACGGGCGTGGCACCGTTTCGCGGCTTTCTGCGGACACGGTATCTTCAGAACCGGCATGAATCCGGCCAGGCATGGCTTTTCTTCGGCGCCCAGTATGAAAGCGATTACCTGTATGCCCAGGAACTCGAAAGCTACCGCGAATACCCCACCTACCACCTGGTCACCGCTTTCAGCCGCGAACAGCAAACGGCCGCCGGCAAGCGGATGTACGTCCAGCACCGGCTTTATGAGCACCGGCAAGAGCTTTTCGCTCTCCTGGAGCAACCGAATACCTACCTCTACATCTGCGGCCTGAAAGGCATGGAATCCGGCATTCTGGAAGCGCTTGAGCAAGCGGCCGCCGAAACCGGCAAGAGCTGGCAGGAACTCTACAGCCGTCTGAATACTGAAAAACGCTGGCTGGTGGAAGTTTATTAGGCTATTCAATATTTAACCCAATGTAAGTCTGTCATTCCCGCGAAAGCGGGAATCCAGAAACACCATGTTTTCAAGAAAACAGACTTCCAGGCTGCTTACAGTTAAATCTTCATGATTGAGCCTGGATTCCCGCTTTCGCGGGAATGACAATCTCGGTGAAAAATGATTCGCCCCAAGTTAAGTTTTAAAGTGCGGTAAACGTCACCGGCAGATCGGTTGCAATATATTGCCGTTGGGTGCTGGTTTGGACCCCCAGCGTAACCGGAATGGAGATATTGGAATCGTTTTCCGCCAGGGAATCGCTGTTCAGGGCGCTTAAGTCCTGGCCCGGGCCGGTCTTGTTGCGGACCTCGAACGGTCCGGCGGACAGGCCGGTGGCATAAGCCTGAATGTCATCATCCGCGCTGTTGCCGATGTTTAGATTGTACGTATTGGTATCACTACTGAAGTGACCGCTGGCACACCCCAAACTCATCAGGGTTGTACCCTGGGCTACGCGGCTAGCCGCCGTACCCACGGCAATATCGTCGATGGCCATTTGGCCCACACAATCCGATTGGATATGAATATCGGCATAGAACATCCCACTGCCTTCCGACTTGGCGGAAACCGTGTTACCCCATTCACTGCTGATCCCTAAGCTCACCAGAACAGCCAAAAGGCCGAGAATTGTATATTTCAAAGCTGTTTTCATCGCCTCTTCTCCGAATTCCAATATCTTAAATATATAAAAACAATCTTAAGGTGTTTTGAGACAGGTTGTAACGGAATATGTCGGACTGGAATGGGAAAAAATGCCCATGGATTTTAAGCATTTTTCCTCAAGAAACCCTTGACGCCGTCCGCTTTAATAACATCATCAGCTCACACCAGTGTCCCACCCGGAGAAAAAAAGGAGATTCCCCATGTCAGTAGCAGCAGTGTCCCCCAATTCATACGGTTATGCCGCCCCGGTATCCCAACAACCCCGTTTCGGCTTTGCAGGCACAGCACCTGCTTCACCCTATCAAGCCGCCGCGGATCAGTTCGTTAAACTGATGTCCGAACAAGGCGAAGACGGCCAGACCCGGACGTTTTCCGAAACATTTTCAAAAGCAGGCCAACTGATCAAGAAAGTGCTGTTGTGGGGGCCGTTATTGGTCCTCGGCTGGAACGTCCTGAGTTGGTTTGCCGGCAAAACCGGTATTACCGGCAGCGGAAAGCCGGCTCCTGAACCGTCTCGCAACTAGTCATCCCTTCGTTCCCTTTTACCCAAGCAATCCCAAAAAGACCAATCGGCCCCGGAACATCGGTGTATCGTATTTTGCCCATCCGATAGCCTTTGAACCGGCGGCCGGCCTGGAGGGGCCCCGAGTTAGGAGGATTCGGGGCCTTTACTCTGGGCTTTCTTGCAAGCGCGGCGCTTTTCAAACCCCGTTCTCTCTTCTATACTGAGAAAGAGTTCAGACGAGGGTCAGTCAAATGGGTGAATTGGCAGAAGCCGTTGATGTGGTCATTGTCGGCGCTGGGCCGGCGGGTTTGGCTGCGGCCTTAGTGCTGGCCAAGGCCGGCAAGGAAGTGGTCGTCCTGGAGCGGGGCGAATTTGTGGGCGCCAAGAATGTCTTCGGCGGCGCCATCTATACCCAGCCGACGGCGGAACTGTACCCCAATTTCTGGGAATCGGCCCCCGTCGAGCGGTTTAACGCCGAACACCGGTTCGCAATCCTCACCGGGGATTCCTCGGTCACGATGGGCTATAAAAGCGAAAAACACATGCATGCCCCTCACTACAACAGCTTTACCGTCCAGCGCTCGCAGTGGGATCGCTGGTGCGCCGAGCAAGCCGAGGCGGCCGGGGCGTATATCGTGCCGCAGACCGTCGTCCGTGACCTGATGTGGGACGGAGACCGGATTGTCGGCGTCAAAACCGAACAGGAAGATTTTCCGGCCCGGCTGACAATTATTGCCGACGGCGTTAACTCGCTGCTGACCGAACAAGCGGGACTCCGGACCCGGATCCCGCAACCCAGCGAAGTGGCCCTCGGCGTCAAAGAAGTTATCAAGCTGGGCAGCAAGGTGGTTGATGATCGCTTCAACTGCGAAAACGGCAGCGGCGTGATTTACACGATTCTCGGCGGTGCCATGGAAGGCATCACGGCCATGGGCTTTATTTACACCAACAAGGAAGACATCGTCGTCGGCCTGGGGGCGTCGCTTTATGACCTGCAGCAGAAGCTCATCAAGCCTTATGACCTGCTGGAGCAGTTCAAGAAGCACCCGATGATCCGGCCGCTGATTGCCGGCGGCGAGTTGGTCGAGTATTCCGGCCACATGATCCCCGAAGGCGGCTATCATTCGGTGCCGAAGCTCTACCGCCACGGCTGCATGGTGGCCGGTGACGCCGCGATGCTGGTCAATAATGTCCACTGGGAAGGCACCAACCTCGCGATGGCCAGCGGCCGGTACGCCGCGGAAACGGCCATTCAGGCGCTCGAAAACAAGGATTACAGCGAATATCAGCTGGCCCTATACGAAAAAATGCTGCGTGCCAGCTACGTCATGAAGGATCTCGAAACCTATCGCGACATGCTGCCCACTGTGGAAAACAACAACGCCGTCTACATGGGGTTTTACCCGGAACAGCTCAATGCGTTTGCCGAAACCCTGGTCGGTGTGGACGGGATTCCCAAAAAAGAAAAGATGAAGCAGTTTATGGCCGATACGTTCAAAAAACGTGCCCTTCCCAAGATGATATGGGATATGCTTAAAATTGGAGGCCCGATGCTGTCATGAGCAATGCCGAAGACAAGATTCCGCAATCGACCATCGAAGAAAAGCTCTTCACGGTCAAATACAAGCCCGGCCCGACCAGTCACCTGATCCCGGATCAGGACGATTGCCAACGCTGCCCGAACAAGGCCTGCAATTATTTTTGCCCGGCCAACGTCTACCATTGGGACCCCGACCAGAGCCGCAACCTAGTGGCCTTCGAAAACTGCTTCGAATGCGGCGCCTGCCGTCTGGGCTGCACCTACCAGTCCATTGAGTGGGTTTACCCCAAGGACGGCCATGGCGTGACGTTTCGTCACGGATAACGACTCAACAGACATTTCAGATTGTAACAATATTGGAAAACCGGACCGACTGGGCACACTTTTTCGGGTTCAGGACTGTTTCATGGCCTAAGACAATGGGTGTTGGAGAAAGAAATCATGAAAACGGACCCCGTGACAGCAACGCCACCGCAGATTTCGGCTTATATGCTGTTTACCGGACAGTACAATCCAGCCCGGCAATCGGCCACCGATCAGTTTGTTCGCTTCGGATCGGAAACCCCAATCAACATGGCCGACGCAATCCCTGCCGAAGAAGTCAAGGCGGTGCTGGAGAGGCAAGTTGCAAAAGGTCCATGTGATCCGGCTTATCCTCTGCGGCTGTTCCGGGATCCGAAACCGGTTCATTATCAATGGGATATCTCGGGTTTTCCAACAAAACACGCGTTGGGCACCCGTAAAGACCCGCTCCTGATGGTAAACCCCAGCCGGAAGGAAACCCCGGTTCTGGATCTTGCCATTGATCAGACCGCATTAAGCGAAGGAAAACTCATCATTCAAAGTTCCGATCGCTCAACCTATGAGATCACCAAGGGATACGACGGTCAAGCTGTCGTGGTCCAGGTCGGTGCGGGCCACCCTTATGCGTATCTTAAATTCACGTATCATGTGGAGACCGGGAAATGGTCGCATTCAGAGACGTATCATCTTGCTGACCCTTATTTTGATGATTCCATTAAACAAGGGGCCTGATTAACCGTTTTTTCCGTTTCGGATTTGCCGGCGCGTATCAGCGACCGTCCCATTTAGCTCCCAGATGGCCCGCGTGCTGACACCCAGCTTGTCCTTCAGGCCGGAATATGTCTTAGCGTGAACACCCTCGATCTCAATAAAGGCAGCCCGCAACATTTCCGGCGAAATCTGCCGCACCAATTTTGAATCAGCCGGTTCAGGCAGATCGGCGTGATTAAGCAGCGCCTGTTTTTCAGCGGCATCCAGAAGCGGCAGACTGGTTTTATCGATTAATTCATAGGCCACAAAACGGCCCCGGGCATGCTTGACGGGTTTAATCGCATTCACGGAAAGCAGCGCGTTTACCGAATCGGCATACATTGTGCGTGTGAGACCGGATATTTCCGACATGAGACTGCTGCGGTTAAAAACATAATGCAATTCCTGGGCCGCCATATAGCGTTTGACATGGGAAACCGCCTGCTCGACACTGCCCTTGCCGCGCAGAATTTTTTGCGCATGTTCAGGGGTTTTCAACGCCACGTATCCACTGCCGCAACGCTTGGTCAACACCCCTTCGGAAACCAGATCGTTGAACGCCTGATACAGGGGCGTGGTGCTAAAGCGAAGCACGGCCGGCAAGTTGGCATTGAAATCACGGCACAGGACTTCAACACCCGGCATCCGGCGGGAATCGGGCCAGTCCTCACGTTGCACTGTTACCCAGTCCCGAAAACATTCGCGCAACGCAACCCGTTTGCTATCCGGAAAACGATAAAAATACCCGCTGAGAATACCGGGCACCGGCAACTCCGCTGAAGTCACCTCATCCAACTGCCGCGGACTCACCAAACCCGCCCCACTCCCAAAGCGGGCCGGATAAGAATAAGTACTAAAAACCCGTAAAACCACAGTCCTAAAAGTCATTTACTGCGCAATTTTCATGCTTATAACAACAAAATACGGCAACAGCCAGCACGTTCAGGGCTTCGGTTCACAAATGGAAACAACCGTTATAAATCAGATACCTAGCTGGCAGCCTTCGGGGACAGATCTTCGACGGTCAGTTTCAGATCTTCAAGGTGGGCGTCCAGGCGTTCGAGGGGTTCGAGGCCGATTTGGGCGCCGGGGTTTTGGACAACGAAACTCGCGTTGACGGCGGCGCGTTTCAGGCCCAGGGGAACATCCCAGCCGTTTTTGATAATCGATGCGGTGAACGTGCTGGCGAAGGCATCCCCGGCACCGAGCGTGCTGGTGGCGTTGACCTTGATGGGGCAGATAAAATGGCGGCCGCCTTGATCATCGGCGGCAAAGACGCCATTGGCGCCATGCGTAATAATCGCGACCTTGGGACCGAGATCTTTCAGTTTTTCCAGGATCACGGTCACGCGCTCGCTCTTGGGAGACTGCGTCAGCATCGCGGCTTCGGTCCGGTTCATCACCAGGATCTGGGTCGATGCGATAATATTTTTCAAATAGGACATGCCTTTTTTAATTTGCGCTTCGCCGGGGTTAAACGCAATCTGGGTTTTGTGGCGCGCGACCATGTCGGCAAGGCGATCAAACGCGTCATCATGCGGGCTGGCAAAGGCGCTGATATACAGCCACTTGGCCTGGCTCAGACGATCCCAGTTGATCTCGTCGAAGTTGATCTTGTGACTGACACCGCGGTTGACCAGCACCGTCCGGTCCTGCCCGGGAACGTTTAAAACAATCGACATCCCGGTGCGGGCATCGCGGCTCGTGTCGATCTGTAAAAATTCCGTGTTGACGTGGTATTCCCGCAACCGGTTCAGAACCACTTCCCCGCCTTTGTCGTTGGCGATTCGTGAAAGGATCGCGGCCCGCAGGCCCTGAATGCTGAAATTAACGGACGTGTTGGTGCCGCCGCCACCAACTTCGAAAAGCGGATAATCCACGTTAATTTTGGCCCCGAGGGCCATCATCAGGTGGTTGCTGCGGACAAAGGCCGACTGGTCCTGGGCGGTGGGAATATTGACAAACACATCCTGAATCGCACTGCCGAGCGAAATGATATCGATGGCCTTCGTGTCCTGGGTGGTCATGGGGTTGTCCCCGGTTCGGCCGCGACCTGGAATTTTTGTTCAACGGCCTGAACAGCTTCCTCACCGCAGGCCATGACCAACTGGTAGCGGTAATGTTCGGCACGCGAACGCATTTCATCCAGTGCAATCTGTTTCTGGCGTTTCAGGCTTTCCAGTGTTTCGGCGGTTTCAGGATGGGCCTGAACCACGAGCCCGGCATCCGTGGTGAATTTTTGGAGGTTGGTCTCCGCCTTGCCCAGATCAGTCAAACTGTTGCGGAACAGCCAGTAATTCGAGATCAATTCCGTTTGGGCATCGTCAATCTGACGCGTCAGCAGAGCCAAATCGGTTCCCCGGACTTCCGTCAACTGACTGGGGGCCGTATTAGGCTCCACCAGGCGGCTGACCATGGCGCTCCCCATTAACGGCGCGGGGCTCGCGGTGAGGATTGATCCCCCCATCCCGCCGATCTGGATCATGGTTTCCAGAACTTTGTGGGTCAACAGCCCTTTGTCTTGAGGTTTCAGCTGGCCGGACTTCTCGGCCAGCTTCTTGAGCGCCAGTTGCAAAGTCGTATTGCGCATCAGCATGGCCCGCCACAAGGTTTCCATCTCCGGCGCCATGCGCGCCTCCTGGGCGTCCATATCGCTGATAATATCCTGATGCAGGCCATAAACCGGGTTATCCGAGGCCAAAGCCGGTGGCAGAACCAGCAGGCCAATCAGGGCCGCAAGACAAGCCGGCTTATTTAACATGACGGGTAACCTCCCGTGATGACACCTGTGCCGGGGCCGGGTTGTTGACGGCAACCGTATCGAAATGCAAATCGGCCAGCCCCTTGGCACCCGCCAGGCGTTCGAGCGCCAGGTAATGCAGGTGGGCCACATCCAGGGCGGACTGGCTTTCAGCCTGAAGCTGGCGCGTCGTGTCATTCAGTAACAAGGCCTCCAGCGTCCGCGGATCGGTTTGACCATCGCGGGCCAGGATGGCCCGGGCCTGTTGATCCCGTTGCCAGGAAAGGACCAGGGCATTCTTGTATTCGAAATAATGGCTTACCAGACGGCGCTGCAAGCTTTGTACCAGATCGGACAGCGTCACCAAATCCGTATCCGACGGCAGCAAGGCCGGATCCACCCGTTGCGTTTTTTGAACGGCCCGGTCCACCAGATTGGCTCCCACGTTCGAGGCACTGGCCGCATAGGCATTGGCGCCCATGGCATACGGCAGGAACGAAGCCCCGGTCAGCAAAGCCCCCAGGCTTCTGGACAGCGCCGCGTTATGCGCATACCGCAATTCCGGCGGCGTGGAAAGCTGTTTCAGCGAAAACTGAATCACGGGATTCCGGTCCAAGACGGCTTTCCAGAGTGTTTTTAAATTCTCGGCATCCTCGGGACTCAGGTTGCCGCCCTCGGCCGGGTTGTCGATCCGGGCCCTTAAGGGTGGCGTTTCCAAAGCCTCGACCGGCTTGGAAAGGTGATAAGCCGCCGGCTTGCCTTGGAACGGGGTCAACGCCACCGGCGTGGTTTCGACAACCGGCGGATGGGCCTGCAATTGCGGCTGCGCCAAAGACTCCACGGAGGTCATGACGACTTCCGACTGCTCGGCATCCGGTGCGGCCCCGGGCATTTCAACCGTCGGAGCTTCGGTGTCGCCGAAAAACGTCTGCGGCCGGGGACTATCCGAAACCTGCAGGTTCACGTTCCCGCCGAGCGAAATGGTCGTGTCCGCCCGGGCCGGACCCGGCACGCCTGCCAGCGCGACCGTGGCAAGCAATAAAGCGCCATAGCGGGCCCTCAGCAACAAAGTGTGTTTCTGCATGCTTCTTACCCAAAGCCGATTTATTGTTGATTGTGCCAAAAAAACAGCGGAAAGGCCAGCCGTCCCACGCCGGAGAGACCGCCTGAAAAGGTTCATGCGAAGTCAGATGCAAGGAGTGAGGAGCAGAGAACCGGCGTTTACACGGTAGTAAATAATAGCGAAGGCGGCCAAGCCGGAGCGTTGTTTAAGAATTTATGGGGTCCTTGCGAGCGGCAGCGAGTGGGGCTTAGCACAGCAACGACGCGGCAGGTGGCTTCGCAGGGAGCTTTTCAGGCGGTCTCTCATACGGTTACCATGCGTTCGTGGTGAATGTCATAGTAGCGGCCCGGTTTAAGCTTGGCATCTTCATGCTTGAACCCCAGTGCGTCGTTGGGATAGTACGGCGTGTGCTCACCCTGCATCAGGACAATGCTTTTAAGATGCGGAATGCTGTACTCAATATATTCCTCGAACGAAATTACCCATAGGGGACCGCCATAAAGCGTAGAGAGCGGCTGGCCGTTGTATTCGGTAACAATCCGGTAGTTCAGCAGATCTTTACGCTCCATGACACTGTGCTGGCCGTTCATGGACTCCAGCCGCGCCCAGGGATACAGATGAGGGGTAGAAAACAGGCTTAGCAGCGTGTGAAAGGAGGTCCCTTTGAACTGCCCGTAAAACGTCCAGCCCGCCCGGCTGGTAATCCGGCGGTTTTCGGTAAATGAGGGCAATGCCTGGAGCTGGCTTTCGCTGACCAGCTTGGGCAATTGGTTTTCAATCCGGATTTGCAGGGCAAAAGTGCGGCGATCAAACGGCGGCACAGCCTCGCGGAAAACTGCCGGCCAAGGCCGCAGGGCTTCGGTGTCGTCCTGTTCCTGCTGATATAGGCTGTGGAAGGCCGTCATGCGGACTTTATCCTCAAATATGTGTGAGGCTATTTTATCTGCTTCGTGCTGATTTCACAACGCAGGGGCCGGAATCATACACTCAGCCGGGCAACTTACGGCAGACCGGACCGTTCGGCCCCGCCAAATCAACTATAAGAAACGTTACATCCGCGCCCCAAAAGGGTTGACACCCTCACTTCACACGGCTATCATGAACTACCCTCGATATGCACAAAAGGTGATATCATTTAGACGTATGCGTACCACACTTTGCACCACTATGATGATGATGTCGATGCCTCCCCTGGGAGGCCCGGCACAAGGTGCTGTTGTGGAACCATAGTCGTTCTTAAGACAGAAACACACTTTATGGCCGGCCTCCCGATGGGAGGCCGGTTTTTTGTTGAGGAACTCCCCAAAAACAACGTAGGAACAAGTGATGCGACTCTCCCCGATTCAGATTCAAATCAACCCGACCGCTCCGGCAGGCGCGGATCGGTTGAATCGTGCCGGGGAAAAGGCAAAAAACAATTCCCCCCGGTTTGGTCTGGCCAAGTCAGTTTGGGAAGACATGTTCCACAACCTGGTCTGGGATACGGTCACGGTGCTGCTACCCAAAACCGTGGTGGACTTGAAAGAACGGGGCGGACATCAGGCCCAGAGCAAGGCAGCACAAGGAAACTGGTTCAATGAGCTCGGCAATCGCCTGAAAAACTCCCTTCAGCTGCGCGAAAGCTGGATTCTGGAGTGGCTGGAAAACGTGGCATTTTATGTCGCCACACCGGTGATGGGGCAGTACGTTTTCGGCAAGATATTCAGCAACGTCACCAAGACACCGGCGGAGCATATCGGGACGGCCTTTAAAAACCTGAAACCTGAGCAAATTACCAAGGGTCTCATCGGCGGCAAGGCTGCAACCATTGTTTCGGTTATGGCCTTCGCGATGGGCTGGGAGTTCCTGGTCCAGCACGCCAAAAACTGGATCACGGCTGAAAAATTCAACGCCAAAAACTTCACGGCGGTCGCTTCCCTGGAAGACAGCCGACAAACGCTGAAGCCGGGCGAAATCGATCCTGTTGCCCGCGCCAAGAAACGCTTTCTGCAGGTCGGCCTGCTGGCCGCCGGCGCCCTGGCGTTTGCGGGCTTCCTGCCGAAGCTGATTTTAAAAAACCCCCAGGCCGCCGAACTCGCGAAAAAAGCATTTAAAGTATTCGACTTCAAGGGTGTCGGTGCGCCGTGGGGGATGTCCAGAGCCGTGTTCGCGGCCATTGTCGGCACTGGTGTTGCCAGCTACCTGGATGCAGCGCGGTCCTGGGACGAGTTCAAAGAAGTCGGCTCCCGGTTATTGTTTGTGGCGCCCAACCTGATATTTGGCCAGGACCTGCTGGGGACCGGCCTGGGCTACCTGTTCCAGAATACGACGGTCGGTAGCGGCAAAAACGCCTTCAAAATTGCCGACAAAGTTCCCTTTATCGACAAATCCCTGTTGTTCAAAGATTCTTTCTTGAGCTTTAACCAACTGCGGCCCTGGAAGCAGATTGAAGACAGCATGAAGGCTTTGAAACTCGACAAAGCACTACAGTCCGCCGTTGAAACCCGATACAAAGTTGTCAGCGGTATTCCCAAGTACCTGGTCGGCTCGCTCGGTATCGGCATGCTGCTGACCTGGCTGACCTACTCGGCAACCCGCCACCGGTTTGAAGCCCGTAATCAAAAAGCAAAAAAAGAAACCCCGGAGCCGGTTATCGCACTGCCGACCGCACAGCCGCTTCCTAAAAAAGAAGTCCTGGCTGCCGGACGCTTCCATTCTGCAGTTCCCGGTGCGTCACCGTTTCACCAAGCGCAATGGGGCTACCAACAAGCTTACTATCCGGCAGCTTACCCTGCTGCCGCCTGGCAGCAAGCCGCCCAGTTTTAAATCCCGGGTCAGGTAATGGTGAGCTTGTGGACATAAAATGGGTTTTCGCTTTTCAGCACCTGCGATGACAGTGGGTCAAACCGTTTGAGGTAGAGATTCAGGGCTTTCGGATTTTGGGGCTGGGCGAGCAAGCTGCGCAAAACGTGGCGCTCCGTTTTCACGGCGGTGCGGTCCGAAAGTAGGCCTGTCTCGGAAGCCTCATCTAATGCAAGCAATGGCTCGGTGGCGGGACCAATCACCAGGAAATAATGATCGGGCGCCGGCTTTTTGATGCGCCACTTGTCCCAAACCAGCGCGGTTTTATCCAGCCCGTCAAAATCGGGATCATGCAGCCGCAATAATTGCGCCAGCTGGGGCCGCAGCTTTTGACAACATGCCAGCAGAACCCGGGCAGGGTGAGCCGCTTTATCAAAATCCAGCGGCTCGGACGGCTCGCCATAGGGTAGCCTGCTATGCAGGACATCCTCCAGTGCATCTGCCGCATAAGGCTGTTTTCCCGGCTTGAGGGCTTTGCCCTGGTCGGATAAAAACCCTCGAATCAGCATCCGGCTGCCAAACCGCGGTACGCCCATTGAAAAATTCATCTTAACCGCACACACTCCCCGTTCCCAACGCCGGATGGCTAAATTTTCAGGATTTCCTGCTCTTTTTCGCTGACGAGTTTTTCAAGCTGGTCCGTATACTTGTCCGTCAGCTTCTGAACATCGTCAAGCTGGCGTTTGACTTCGTCCTCCGGCAGATGCTCCTCTTTTTCAAGCTTCTTGAGGGCGTCCGTGCCATCGCGGCGGATGTTCCGAATGGCAATCTTGCCGTCTTCACCCAGTTTCTTGACCAGCTTGACCAGTTCCTTGCGCCGTTCTTCGGTCAGGGCCGGAATCGTCAGGCGGATATTCTGGCCGTCGTTGTTGGGGGTCAGGCCCAGATCCGACTTGGCAATGGCCTTTTCAATATCGGCCATCGCGGATTTGTCATAGGGCTGAATCAGCAACGTCTGGCCATCCGGCACGCTGATGTTGGAAAGCTGCTGCAACGGGGTGGGCGTCCCGTAGTAATCCACTTGGATACGATCCAGGATCTGCGGGTTGGCCCGTCCCGTGCGGATGGTTGCCAGTTCCTGCTGCGTGGAGGCAACCGCCTTCTTCATCCGTTCTTCGGCATCCTGGTGAATTTCAGCCATCGTCGGCATACGGGTGACTCCCTGTTGGCCTGTCTATCACGTATGACTATCTTATGCCGCACAGCCCGGGGCTGCAACTATATTAGCCGGAGCGGGAAACCGCCCGGGTAACAACCGGTTGAAGCCGTTCCCAAGACGCTTTTAAATCGGTGAGGGCCTGCACGGCAATCTCGCGTGAAGATGCACTGGCCGCAGACTCCAGTGCCAAAGCATTCCGGTAAATGCCGGCCGCCTCGACATTCAATCCCATCCCTTTCATCTGGTGCGCCAGCCCGGCGGCTTTGTTGAAGTCTTCCGCAGCCAAGGCCCCCTCAAGCTGGGGAATCAGCGTAGCCCCTTCCGCCAGAAAAAGTTGTAAAACCTCCGCCATCAATTCCTGATCATGCTCCATGCGCACGGCTAACGCTTCAAAATCAATCACATCCTGCCCGTCCAGCATGGGGTTACACTCCTGCTCGGCATTATGACCTCCCGGTCATTATAAAGCCCCCTTTTATTTAGAACAATGTGCGGCATAGGGGAAAAATGCCGCGAATCCGCCCAAAACCTTCTGGCTGCGGCCTATTTAAAAAAAAGACGGCTGCCCTACTCTTGCCTTATCCTTTATAATGGGTCTCACATGACCCAAAAACCGTTAATTTCACCCTATGATTGCCCATGCTGAAACAACATTTCATTGAACGGCTTCGGGACGCCTTAAACAGCAAAGCGGATCAGCTTAATCTGGAGACAGGCGAGGCGGGGTTGCGCATGCTCAACCTGGAGCGGGCCCGGGAACGCGGACATGGCGATTATGCCGTCAATGTTTCGCCGTTGGCCAAGTTCGCGAAGCTGCCGCCGCCGGAAATTGCCAATATGACCACCAAGGCGCTGCTGGGCTCGGATGCCGCAACCCGGTGGTTCGACAGCAACGTCGTGGGCGGTTTTGTGAATCTGACGGTCAATGACGACGCTCTGGCACAAAGCCTCCTGTACCTGCTTTCCCAGCAGGAACCGGGCAAAAGCGAAGCCCATCATGAGATGCGCTGCCTGATGGAGTTTGTTTCGGCCAACCCCACGGGACCGCTGCATATCGGGCATGGGCGCTGGGTCGCGCTCGGTGATTCCCTGGGCCGGATTTTGCGGCATGCTGGCGCGGAAGTCGTGAATGAGTTTTACCTGAACGATGCAGGCAATCAACTAAATAACCTGGCCAACTCGCTGTGGTACCGGTGTCTGGAAATCCTGGAGACCGGCGGCAAATTGCCAGAGCCGGAAGAAGGCCAGCCCTACCCGTTTTATCCGGGTGAATACGTGATTGATTTGGCCAGGCAATTCCTGGAAACACACCGTGAAAAAATTCTGCAATGGGACAGCCCGGCCCACATCGCACCGCCGGAAGCCATGGCGGCCCTGATTCAGTTTGCCCAGCCCCTGATCCTGGCAGAACAAAAAGCCTTGATGACAGCCTGCCGCTTGACGTTTGACGTCTGGTTCTCGGAAAAGCAGTTGCACCAGAACGGCGACGTGGAAAACATGCTGGCCACGCTTAAAACAAAAGGCGTGACGTACGAAAAAGACGGTGCCCTCTGGTTTGCCGCCAGCCGGTTCGGCGATGACCAGGATCGGGTTCTCGTGAAGTCCGACGGCAATTACACGTACCTGACCGCCGATATCGCATACCATCACAACAAGTTTTTGCGCAACAACGGCTATTTCAATCATTTCATCAACATCTGGGGCGCCGATCACCACGGCTATATCGCGCGCATGAAAGCGGCACTCTCCGCCCTGGGGCATGATCCCGATAAGCTGGAAATTCTGCTGGGGCAGCTCGTCAACCTGATCATCGACGGCACCCGCACCCGCATGGGCAAGCGCAAAAAAATGCTGACGCTCGCGGAACTGGTAGATGAAGTCGGTGTGGATGCCCTGCGGTTCTGGATGGTTTCCAAAAGCCAGGACACGACTTTGGATTTCAACGTCGATCTCGCCAGCGTCGCCAGTGACGAGAACCCCGTTTTTTATGCCCAATACGCCCATGCGCGCTGCGCCAGCATTTTACGGAATGCATTTTCCGAACGTCTGGATACCCAAACCAAGCAGACCTTGCCGCCCCTGATTCAGGAAGCCAAGTGGCAGGCTTTTTTAGCGAACCTGAGTGCCGGTGATCTGTCAGCGCTTTTCAGAGGGCTGGAAAAGCCGGAAGAACACCAGGCTTTAAAAGATATTCTCTTAAAACTGGACAGTTTTGAGGACTGGGTTCTCGAAGCCGCCCGTCAACGCGCCCCCCATATGCTGGTTCGGTACACGCTTGAATTGGCCGCCGAGTTCCACCATTTTTATGCCGTCTGCCGTATTCTTGTACCCGATCCGCAGACAGTTATGGTCCGGCTGGTCGTCATAGAAGCCATTCGCAGGGTCCTCGCCCAGGCTCTTGATCTGCTGGGCGTAACCGCACCAGACCAGATGTAATAAACAAAACTTTCAAAGTAGTTATGGAATGGCGATATCACAAGTTGCGGTAACCGCAGGCTGGATGTCGTGGAAATCAAGCAAGCGGAGCTCCAGCTGATACTTTCCTGGTGCCGGAATAACTTGTTTGGGATCCCATGAAAGGGCCTCTGATTTGCGAAGCGGAATATTCGGCAGAACAACCAGGTTTTTATTATTATGCAAGGTCAGGGCTTGCAAGGGCTCACCCGTAACAGAGCCGTTAACCGGATTCAGCAAGGCTTTAGCTTTAAGCCGCGCATGCCGGGTGCCGGTATTTTCAAGAACAAGTGCCACCCGTAATGGTTCCGGTCCCGGTACATACTGACACTGGAACTGACTGACCTTAACGTTCGGTGATAAATTTCCCTTGTATAAATACATGGTTGTCGCATAGGCGTATCCCAGATACAAACCGAGGCGGTGAGATGTTTTCAGGTTCATATGCTCATACGCTTCCTGAATGCTTGCCGAGGCTGGACGAACCAGCAGTTGCAAATGATATTCGCCGTCCGGGATATCATCCGTTAACTTTATGGCAAACCGTATTAAGCGGGTTTTACCCGGTAGCAGTTCAAATTCCTTGGGGTTGACTTTCAACTTGTCTAAGAGATTGGCGCCCTCTGTCAGATTGTTATAGTACAGACTTCCATCTTCTTTAACGGACCAGAGGCGGGGCTCCACAACAAGGCGCAACGTTTCCGAAGACAAGCTTTCAACCGTCAGGGTCGATAGCAGGGTTGTTTTTTCCGGCGGCAACGTTAATTCCATACGCAAAGGCGAAAGCTTGAACGGCGCCGCAATGGCGATAACTGGCATCAAAAGCAGGCAAAGCAGGCAAATAAACTGAACCGGCTGTCTCAATGCACGCTTTCCCTTGGCAAACATGGAACCATTTTATCACAATTCAGCCCAAGCTTTGCCTGAAGGCGTATTCAGCCGACCCTAAAGATGGACAACTAGGAAATATTTTTCAAAATGCCGTCGCCGTGAGCGTTAAAGGCGTCAGTGACGTATAAACTCCTGATCGGGTATTCGTATCCAGATTGTCAATCGTTGCGTCGAATGTGAAATCCACCGGCACGCCCGAAGCCGAGTTAATTGTCAAGTTGGGGATACTGCCCGTGACACCGGTCGGGTTGTCCAACAGCACCGTTAAGGTATCGATCCCATTTGCATGTGTAATAACGGAATGATTAGCGCCGTCAATGTTGCCGGTAAAATCAATCTGGATATCATCATCGGCATCATCCGTCTGTGTCACTGTACAGGTAATGGTTTCGGTATCGGAAGTCGGCGGCACACCCCAAGTAACGTCAATGTTAACAACGGGCGTTTCACTGCCGCCACATGTCATGTCGACGCTCAGGACAGCATGAGCGGTCTGACACAAGGACAGAAAACCCCATAAAATAATCCCCAGAGATAGCCAAAGGCTTTTCACAACGCACCCTCTTCAGTTCAATCATACATCTCAATGCTTCAGTTAATGTCCCTCAAAAAATCTTGCTAAACAAGGCCGTTATTAGTTGGAGGTACCGGTTAACACCAAGGCCGCCGCATTCGTATATGTGCCGGAATGCGTCGTGGTGGCAAAATCGGTAATGCTTGCATCAAAAGAGAAGTTGCCTTGGGTACCGGTTGTATTGTCTTTCTGAAAACTAGGCCAAGTCCCGGAATCAAATCCTGACTGGTTTTGCAATTTGACGGTCAACGAGTCGGCGCCGCCGTTCGCATCAATGGTGACTTCATCGGTACCATCAAACGAGCCGCCGCCGCTGAAATCAATATCAACATCATCATCAGAGTCATTCGAATCCAATGTGCAGCTAATCGTTTCATCCGGAGCGGTCGGAGCCAAGCCCGGTGTCTCCGTAACAACAAAACCCACACCCAGGGTATCATCCTGGTCAGAGTCGGTATCTGATGTGCAGATAATATCAATAACGGACTCAACCGTCGCAGTAAACGTAATATTAACGGTATCGGTCGTGGCATGAGCGGGCAGGGCCGAGCTTGCCAACATGACCAAAGCCAGGGCGGATAATATTTTCTTTTTGTCCAGCCTTGGGAATTCTTTCATTGGAATAACTCCTTATAACCGTCATCCACCAATTCATGAGGCCTTGAAAAATGGCCATGACGAATCTGAAAACTACACTTATTGAGACCTATCGGATGGTTACATATTTAATTTAGCATTTGTTAAGAAATCTAAACAAATACTATAAATATCCTGTAAACGGCTTACGTCTTCTGCAGTAATGCAAAAGACGTATCTTCAAATTTTTAATCGATAAGCTTTCGGTTATACGATCCTGAAAAGGTTTCCACTCCTATTTTTCATCAAACAGGCTTGCCCGGCACGATAAAAGGTGTCTAAAAACAATCATAAGCTCGTCTTGCAAAGGGATTATGGTCATCCGGCGGCTGAATATACTGAATCCATATATCTGAGGCCCTATAGCAATCCCTTTTTTATTTCTCGTCGTGGTGAGGACGACAGAATGTTGGTGCTAGAGCAGTGCATTAAAGGGCATGCAAGGCGTTTAGGCATAATGATTGCCTTGCTGACCCTGTGTTTTATAACCTGTTTTCCATTGGAAAGCCAGGCCGGTTTGAGCGTCGCTGATAAAAAAGATGTTCAAACTGCCTCACAGCGTGTAGAAAAACCCAAAAAACCACCTTCCAAACCTAAGACCTCAACAAGCCCGCACCAAAAGCCTCAAGACAAAAAGAACGTTGTTTCCATTCCTAAGACCGCACCCGGCAAGCCTCCCAACTCGGCTGGCTCCAATCCGGCGCCGAAATCCAAGCCGGAGGAAAAGACATCCGGCCCGCCTCACCTTTCGGCCGGGCCTCAGAAAGATAAAACGTCAGTCAAGATCCCACAAGTCAACAAGCCGCAACCGCCACCCCGGCCGAAGCCAACAGACGAGGCCCTTGAGGGTGTGGATCCGGAACAGAGGAAACCGCCTGAGCCGGTTTCTCAACGCCGGACAGAGACGCAAAAACAAATAGCTTTGCCGGCCCGGGACAAACCTGAGAAAACAACAAGCAGCAACCAAAAAGCATCCGGGCCTCAGCCGAATAAAAAAGCTGCCGCCTTGAAACAGGCGCCGAAACCTGTAGGGCAGCAGTCTCAACCCAAACCAAAACCGGCCCCGGTGACCGGCTCAAAAGATAAAAAACCAGACGCACCCGTTCAGAAAGCATTAACAGCCGCGAAAAAGCAAGACGGTGTGTCCGGTTCAGCCCATGTCGGCAAGTCTAACAATGCAGCGTCCGGAAAAAGCCCAAGCCCCTCAAAAACCTTGCCCACAGGTTCCCCCGAACATCCTCAGGCAAGGCCATTGTCTTCAAAGCCGCTTCGCCTCAGTCCAGCTGATAAAGGGGAAACCGAGCAAGTCAAAAAAGCCGCAGCGGCTCCGAAAAAACCGGTTCCCGTTTCGCCGTCCGCGTTCAACAAATTTTCCTCACCACCAAACGCATCTGCTAAACAGCCTCAGGCAGAGACAAACTCGTCCTCACCCACTCTTTTATCCGGCCGGGATCCACCCAAAAAGGGCAAACCGCCGCCGTCAAAAGACCCACCGACGGACTCCTCAACCGACCAGGCCGCTGAGCTTACCCTGGTCGAGTTGCGCTTGAATCAAAAATTCAGCACCGAAATCGAAGTGCTGGTTTGGCCGGACGGACAAATTTCCGTACCGGCTAAAACCCTGCTGCGACTGTATGATTTTGCCGTCACGGAAACCAACGACGGACAAAATCATTTGAAGCTTCTGGATCCGGATACGCAGAACGAAGTGGTACTGGATTGGGATACCCAGACGGCAGAGCTCGGCGGCGAAACCATCCAGAACTTCCAGCATCCCCTCAAGGAAATCCTCAACGGGTTTATCATCCCGCAGGACATTTACATTGATGCGGCCCTGGCGGAAAAAATTCTGGACGATCGCCTGCATTTCGACAAAGACAACCTGCTCCTCGAAATTCAAACACACCGCCATCCAACCGTACTGGCCCGAACTGTCCACAAGCCACAGGAAAACAACGGCGAAGACGAGCCCCTTTTACAGCCGCCGGTAAAGAATGCATGGCTTGATAAGATTTATTTATCGTATCGGAATAATACATCCTACCGGATTAATATTCCGATAGCACCCGAAGAACCAAAGCTTTACACCGGCAATATTTTAAGCCAGTTTACAACCGGCATATCCGGAACAATTGCCGGTACGGATTATTTGTTTAAACCGACTTTCACCCGCATCAACGGCAATATGAATATTCAAAAGCTGGACTGGAACCTCAAGCGGACAGCCCCGGGCCATGTGTTGATGCTCGGTAGTGTGGAAGCCGGTCTTAGCGACCTGGTCAGCCCCCGCTTGCCGATTTGGGGCTTATACATCGCTTCACCCAATGCCTTGCAGAAAAAGGTGACTTCGACGGTTAAAGTCAAGAAAAAAGCCAAACGCATCATCCTGGTCAATTACAACCCGGCCGTCAGTAACAGTGCGGCAAACGATATCTCAACCGAACAAAAAGCTTACGATCCTGAAAAGCTGGAGCCGGTTACGCTCGATTCGGGCAATCAAGCCGGAAGCGTGCAGGTATTAGATATGGAACCTAACAGTGAACAGGTTTTGCCCTACAAAATTGTAAATGAAACGCTTTACAGTAACCAGAAACTGCTCGCCGATCACGAAAAAGCTTACTCGGCCTTTATCGGACGCGTGCCGCTTCAGTTCTATCCCGTAAATGCAAACAGCTACCCCATTCTGCTCAAACAGTCTGAAAAATGGGTTGCGGGCGGCAGGCTGTTCTATGGTGTCAGCGATCAGCTGACGGTGGGTATTAGTGCCTCGGCAGACCGAATATTCGGAAAAGCGCATTCAAACAGTGTCCAGTCTTTTCTGCAGTTTCTGCAGACAGCCCCCGGCTTGACGGGTATCAACAGCTACCGTCGCGACCCCAACTTCTTCCAGGGTGAAAGTCTGGGCGTCTCATTGGATTACCAGCTGAGTGATCATATTGCCATCTCGACAGACATCGCAGGCAGCTATTACGAAGTGAAACCAGGCTTCAGCACGCCTGTCAAACCACAGGGTATCGGCGGCGCAGGCCAGCTTGAGGTTGCTTATACCACCAAGCCGCTGTCGGTCGGATTGAGCTTGTTCCATTACGATACGGATTTTTATACCCCCATGACACTCTCCAACAACAATCTGTATGACCGTCAAGGTTTGGCTCTACGCTTAAACGGACATCTGGGCAAACCGGTTAATTTGGGGTACCGGTTCAGCTGGAGTCACTATCAAAGCAATCTCGACCGGATTTTATCCGGCGGCTTGATTAATGCAGACACCTATTCGGCAAGCCTAAGCAAACAATTTGCCCCGTGGTTGAATGCCAGCGCAAACATCAGCTGGACGTCGGGACACAACAGCAGCGGTAGCGAAAGCGAATATAAAAACGGCGGCTTTAACCTGAGCGGCTCATTACCGAAGCAGATGAGCTATATTATCCAATATCAACAGTTTGCCTCTTCAAACGTTTTTGTCCCGATCATCAGCCCGTTTAATCCGCAGGTTATCACCTTTACCGATCAAAAGATCGATAATTATACACTCAACAGCAGTCTGCGGATTCCTTTGCCACATGACACCTATCTCCAGATTAATAATTTAATGTCTAAGACCCTCGATTATATTTCACTGGAGGGTGGTTTCCATTACAGGAACCTGTACATCGAGCCTTTAATTCAGAAAGGAATTATTTCCGATCAAAGACTGGATCGCATCGGCGCCCGGATAAGCTATAAATTTCCGAGCAACCGTAGTCTCTCATTGCATTATTACTACAACCTCGGCACGTCACCCGCAGTAGACTTGCTGGGGGCAAACAAGCAACGAAGCCACCAGTTCTATTTCGACTTTTCAGACGTGCTGGCCATGATTGGCGACCGTTTCCATTCAGCGGGGTCCAATGCCGATAATAACGCCCGCTTGTCCGGAAAAGTCTATGTTGACCTCAACCATGACGGCAGGCTAAGCAGTGAAGATTCCGCAATACACCAGATCAACCTGATACTGGATCACAACAAAACGATTTCTCCCGACTTGAAAGGCCAATTCAACCTGTCGAACCTGTCGCCCGGCGAACACACCCTGGAACTGTCCGCTGACAACCTGCCGATTACCATTAATCCGGATAATTCAATTTATAAAATCAACCTGATTCGCGGCCGCCAGCAAACATTTAACTTCCCGGTAAAAGCAGAAACCGGTGCCGTTAGCGGTACGGTTCATGTCCATGACATTGCCCATGCGGTTTACCAGCCGACCGGTATGTTGATGGTGCTGCTGGATGAGAAAGAGAACGTTATCCGATACACGGAAATCAACGCCGACGGCAGTTACTTGTTTGATAACCTGTCACCGCGTCATTACAAAATTGATATTGACGGCCGGTCCAAAAACAGTGGCCGTTACAAAATCCTGAAATCCCCCGCCGATGTCATCCTCACCATGCCATCGGATATTGAAGAGGTAATTGAAAAGAGGAACATGGACTTTGAAATTTTAAGACTGTAAACACCTTATTTCCAATACTTGTGACACATCCAAGTACCCCAGACTTGGTTGTGCCTGTATTGTACATCAGTGCAGATCGTGTCAGAACATACTAAATGGCATGACGGGCGGTTAAATATCGTTGCGTGATAAAAAATACAGATTAAGCAACGGTAAAAGCCCCGATTTGCAAATCCAAAAGATATCCAGGCAGCGAGAATAACGCCAGCAAATAACGCTACAAACTTTGCATTGACTGTTGAGCTACTACTGAGTAAGCTCAACGGTGAGTTGTTCATGTGGAGATGTTTTTATACTTTTTCACCTGACAAAGCGGACAGGTAGTAAGCCGCAATCGAAGTGATTCAGGGGACAAATTCCAATCAACAAACGGATATTTTGTGGCGGTTTTGTTACAAAATAAAATTTTTATTTGCGAACAAGGAGTGAAGATCAATGGCCGTTATTGATAAAAGACCGGATGGCAATGTCGATGACCTGATCATCGGCACCACAAAGGCGGACATGATTTTTGCCGGTGACGGCAACGATACGATAGATGGCGGCAACGGCAACGATACCATTGAAGGTAACGGCGGCAACGACTCCCTGGGCGGCGGTTCGGGAAACGACAGCATCATGGGCGGTGAAGGCAACGATACTGCTGACGGGGGCGCCGGTAATGACACCCTTGTGGGCGGCCTCGGCAATGATTCCCTGCTGGGCGGCACCAATGACGATCTACTCTACGGCGGCGCGCAAGCTGCTGACGATATAACCGATTCAAGCAACGATTTTATCAGCGGCGGCACGGGCCGTGACACGGTGTACGGCGGCGCCGGTGACGACACAATTCTGGGCGGCGACGACAATGACAGCCTGATGGGCGAAAGCGGGAACGATTCCATTGAGGGCGGCAGCGGAAAAGATACGATTCTGGGCGGCGACGGCACCGACACGCTGAAAGGCAATGACGATGTCGACAAGCTTTTCGGCAACGGCGGAAACGATACCATAACCGGCGATGCCGGTAAGGACAGCCTGTACGGCGGTGCGGGAGATGACAGTCTTTCGGGCGGTGCGGACAGCGACACGCTTGTTGGCGGAACCGGTAACGACATTCTGGACGGCGGCCAGAGCACCAATGATCTCGATGTCGTGCGTTATGACGACACCACCGACGGGGCCGGCCCCGCACAAGTCCGGCTGGTTATGACGGCAACCGGTATTCAGGTTATCGAGGACGGCGTCACCACCGATACCTTAATGAATGTTGAAAAAGTCATTGCCACCAATGGCAGCAACGATTTAATTCAGGCCGGTGCCCTGGGCCCCAACCAGGTGCTCCAGGTCGACTTTAAAAAAGGTGTTGCAAAAATCGTGGACACCACAAACAACACCGTGCTCAACCAGATCAAGATCGAAAAATTCGACGGCATATTTGAAAACGATGTTCTGACCGGCACGTCCGGTCCCGACCTGCTGGAAGGTCATAACGGCAATGACACCTTAAACGGTCTGGCCGGAAACGATACGCTTGACGGCGGCACCGGCAACGACAGCATGACAGGCGGAGACGGCAACGATTTATACATTGTCGACAGCGCCGGCGACGTCGTGGACGAGAGCCCGGCAGGCGGCATTGATACCGTCCGGGCATCCATTAGTTACACGCTCGGCAACCAGATTGAAAACCTGGAACTGGCCGCCGGGGCCGGCAACCTGAACGGCACCGGTAACAACCTGGACAACACCATCACCGGCAACGAAGGCAATAATACCCTGACCGGCCTGGTGGGCGATGACAGCCTCAGCGGCGGCGGCGGCAACGATACGCTCGACGGCGGCATCGGAAACGATACATTGGATGGCGGTACCGGGACGGATTCGTTAATCGGCGGCAGCGGCAACGACACCTACGTTGTGGATTCCGGAACGGATGTCATTGTGGATTCCAGCGGAACCGACACGGTGCAATCATCTACAGACTATACACTTGGCCCGGATCTGGAAAACCTGACACTGACCGGCAACACCAACATCAACGGCACCGGCAACACATTGGACAACATCATCACCGGCAATGACGGCGACAATACCATTAACGCGCTCGGCGGCAATGACACGGTCGATGGCGGGCTCGGCAACGATCTCATTATCGGCGATACCGGCAACGACAGCCTGAGCGGCAACACCGGCAACGACACGCTTTTGGGCGGTGCCGGTAACGACACGCTCAGCGGCGGAATCGGCACCAATACCCTTTTGGGCGGTCTGGACAACGACACCTATATCGTGGGCACCGGTACGGACACCCTCAGTGAAAATGCCGGCGAAGGCACCGATACGGTAATATCGTCCATCACTTATACCCTGGGTGCCGAGCTGGAAAATCTGACGCTGGCCGCGGGCGCCGGCAATCTCAACGGGACCGGCAACACCGCCGCCAACGTGATCACCGGCAACGAGGGCAACAATAACCTAAGCGGGTTGGGGGATAACGATACCCTGAACGGCGGGGGCGGGAACGACACCCTCGACGGCGGCACCAGCAATGACAGCATGGCGGGCGGCGCGGGCGACGATCTCTACCTCGTGGATTCGTCTGCCGATATTGCCGACGAAAACAACAACGACGGCACGGACACGGTGCAGGCTTCCGTAAGTTTCGTTCTGGGTACCAATGTTGAAAACCTCACGCTGACCGGCACCACCAACATTGACGGCACCGGCAACAACCTGGCCAACGTCATTACCGGTAATGACGGCAACAACCTGCTGGACGGTAATGGGAACAATGACACGCTCAACGCCGGGCTCGGCAATGACACGCTCAACGGCGGCGCCGGAAATGATTCCATGACGGGCGGCACCGGCGATGACGTCTATGTCGTAGACGCTGCGGGTGATAGCGTCCATGAGGCGTCAGACGAAGGCACCGACACGGTGCAATCTTCAATCACCTACACTTTGGGCGCCAATGTGGAAAACCTGACCCTGACCGGCACGGAAAACACCAACGGCACAGGTAACACCGCCGCCAACATGCTCACGGGCAATGACGGCAACAACACCCTCAGCGGCCTGGACGGCAATGACACCCTGGATGGCGGCATCGGCAACGACAGTCTGCTGGGCGGCGACGGCCTCGATTCGCTGACCGGCGGCACCGGCAATGACACCCTGGATGGCGGCGCCAATGCCGACACTTTAGCAGGCGGTATCGGCGACGATACCTATATTCCGGGAACCGGCGACACGCTGGTGGAAAACAGCAACGAAGGCACGGATACGGTCATGGCCGCCATGACTTACACCCTGCTTGATAACTTTGAGAACCTGACGTTGACCGGGACGGAAAACCTGGACGGGACCGGCAACAGTGTGGCAAACGTGATTACCGGCAACAGCGGCGACAACGTCCTCAGCGGCCTGGGTGATAATGACACCCTGCTGGGCGGCATGGGCCATGACACCCTGAACGGCGGCGAAGGCAACGACAGCCTGGCGGGCGAGTCCGGAAACGACTCGCTCGACGGCGGCACCGGTGCCGACACCATGGAAGGCGGCCTCGGGGATGATACCTATGTTGTCGATGACGCCGGGGATATTGTCACCGAAGAAGGCGGTGTTGCAGAGGAAGACTACGGCAATGACACGGTACAGTCCAGCATCTCCTATACATTGACCGATTACGTTGAAAACCTGGTCCTCACCGGCACGGACAACCTGAACGGCACCGGCAACGATCTGGCAAACACGCTGACCGGCAACAGCGGCGATAATATGTTGAGCGGCCTGGACGGCAACGACACGTTGATTGGCAACGGCGGCAATGACACGCTCGATGGCGGCACCGGCAATGATTCCATGACCGGCGGCCTGGGCGATGACACCTATGTCGTGGATTCGTCGGACGACAGCGTGAATGAAGACGCCGATGGCGGGACCGATCGGGTTGAAGCGTCTATCTCCTATACGCTGGGGGCAAATGTTGAAAACCTCACACTGACCGGTTCGGGAGATATTAACGGAACAGGAAACGGACTCGCAAACACCCTGACCGGCAACAGCGGCAACAACATTCTCAGTGGCTTGGGTAACGTGGATTCGCTCGACGGCATGGGCGGCAACGACACGCTCGATGGCGGCGAAGGCAACGATACTGTCGCGGGCGGTACCGGGGATGACACCTATATCCTGGGCACCGGCGACACACTCGTTGAAGCGGCCGATGCGGGGACCGACACGGTCCAGACCGTCACGTCCTATACCCTGCTGATAATTTCGAAAACCTCACCCTCACCGGTTCCGATAACATTGACGGCACCGGCAACGGCGTGGCCAACATCCTGACCGGCAACAGCGGCAATAACACCCTCAGCGGTCTGGGCGGGGATGATTCGCTCGACGGCATGGGCGGCAACGACACGCTCGACGGCGGGGAAGGCAACGATACCGTCTCGGGCGGCACCGGCGATGACACTTACATCCTGGGAACCGGCGACACACTCGTTGAGGCGGCCGATGCGGGAACCGATACGGTTCAAGCCGGCTTCTCCTACACGTTGCTGGATAATTTTGAAAACCTGGCACTCACTGGCACAGATAATATTGACGGCACAGGCAACGGCGCTGCCAATATCCTGACCGGCAACAGCGGCAACAACATGCTCAGCGGCCTGGGCGGGGATGATTCGCTCGACGGCATGGGCGGCAACGACACGCTCGACGGCGGAGAAGGCAATGACACTGTCGCGGGCAGCACCGGCGATGACACTTACATCCTAGGTACCGGAGACACGCTCGTTGAAGCGGCCGATTCCGGCATCGATACGGTTCAAGCCGGCATTACTTATACGTTGCTGGATAATTTTGAAAACCTCACCCTCACCGGTACGGAAAATATTGACGGCACGGGCAACAGTGTGGCCAATACGTTGACCGGCAACAGCGGCAATAACATGCTCAGCGGCCTGGGCGGGGATGATTCGCTCGACGGCATGGGCGGCAATGACACGCTCGATGGCGGGGAAGGCAACGACACTGTCGCGGGCGGCACCGGCGATGACACTTACATCCTGGGAACCGGCGACACGCTGCTTGAAGCGGCCGATGCGGGGACCGACACGGTCCAGAGCATCACGTCCTATACCCTGCTGGATAATTTCGAAAACCTTACCCTCACCGGCTCGAATAACATTGACGGCACGGGGAACAGTGTTGCCAACATTCTTGCCGGCAACAACGGCAACAATCTGCTCAGCGGCCTGGACGGCAACGACACATTGATCGGCAACGGCGGCAATGACACCCTTGACGGCGGCACCGGCGATGACAGCATGACCGGCGGCGCGGGGGATGATCGCTACATCGTGGATGCCGCCGGTGACAGCGTTCATGAAGATACCGATGGCGGGACAGATACCGTCGTGTCTTCCATCACCTACACACTGGGCGATAACGTTGAAAACCTGGAACTGGCGGCCGGGGCCGGAAATATCGACGGCACGGGCAACGCCTTGGCGAACATGATCACGGGCAACGAAGGAAGCTCTACGCTCATGGGCGGGGCGGGCAACGACACCCTCATCGGCGGTGCTGGAGAGGACACCCTGATCGGCGGCACAGACGATGATTCGATGAGCGGCGGTATTGGCGATGACACTTATGATGTAGATTCCACTGGCGACATTGTACTGGAGGATGAAAATGCCGGTGACGACATTGTTTTCTCATCGATTACATATACGTTGGGTGCAAATGTTGAAAATATGGCACTGATGGGAACCGACAGTATCGACGGCACCGGGAACGCACTGAAAAATACGATTAGCGGTAATAATAGCGCCAATACACTCAGTGGCTTAGGTGATGACGATACCTTGCTGGGTGCCGGGGGAGACGACAGCATGTTGGGCGGCGAAGGCAACGACAGCCTGGAAGGGCATACCGGGGCCGATACCCTCGACGGCGGCACCGGCAGCGATATCATGCTGGGCGGGGCCGACAACGATCTCTATATCGTGGACAACCTGGGGGATTCGATCACTGAAAACGCCGGGGGCGGGACAGCCGATACCGTCCAATCTTCCGTTGACTTTACCCTGGGAGCAAACGTTGAAAACCTCACGCTGACCGGCACCGGCAATATCAACGGCACGGGCAACGAACTCGCGAATATCATAAACGGCAACAGCGGGACGAACATCCTGAACGGGTTGGACGGCAATGACACGCTCGACGGCGCGGGCGGAACTGACACCCTGGATGGGGGCACGGGCGATGACAGCATGACCGGCGGCAGCGGGGATGATCTGTATGTCGTCGATTCGCTGCTGGATACCGTCACCGAAGCAGAGGACGGCGGGACCGATACCATTCAAACGAATATTTCTCTCACCCTGGGCGCAAACGTTGAAAACCTCACGCTGACCGGTTCGGACAATATCAACGGCTCGGGTAACGCGCTCGGCAACATCCTGACCGGCAACAGCGGCAACAACATGCTGAGCGGCCTGGACGGCAATGACAGCCTGGTGGGCAACGGCGGAGACGATACCCTGGATGGCGGCACCGGCAACGACACGATGGCCGGGGGTGCGGCAAACGATACGTACATCGTCGATTCCGTCAGTGATGTCGTCAACGAGGATACCGACAGTGGCACCGATTTGGTGCAGTCTTCCGTCACTTACACCCTCAACCCCCATGTTGAAAACCTTACCCTGACCGGAACAGAGAGCATCAATGGAACCGGCAATGCTGATGCAAATATGCTAACCGGCAATACGGGAGACAACGTTCTGGATGGCGCTGCCGGAAACGATACGCTGGTAGGCAACGCCGGGGATGATACCCTGGATGGCGGAACGGATAACGATTCAATGACGGGCGGAACAGGAGATGACAGTTATTATGTTGACTCCCTGGATGATTCGGTTAATGAAGACGTTGACGCCGGTCACGACACGGTTATTGCCTCCATTGCTTCTTATACGTTAGCCGAAAACGTCGAAGACCTTAACTTTATCAATATCGATACGGTGAATGCCACAGGAAACGCCCTGGCAAACACAATTGACGGAACCATCGGCAATGATACGCTCAGCGGCCTGGCCGGAAACGATACCTTAAATGGCGGCCAAGGGAATGATTCGATCGACGGCGGCACCGGGGATGATGCCATGACAGGCGGGGCAGGTAACGATCTCTATGTTGTCGATTCACTTCTTGATACCGTGACCGAAGCAGCCGATGGCGGCACGGATACGGTTGAAACCGGGCTGGCCTACACACTCGGCGCAAACGTTGAAAACCTCACGCTGACCGGTTCGGACGATATCAGCGGGACCGGTAATGAATTGGCGAATACCCTCACCGGCAATAGCGGCAGCAACATGCTCAGCGGTCTGGGCGACAATGACATCTTGCTGGGCAACGGCGGCAACGATACGCTGGATGGCGGGACCGGCAATGACACCATGACCGGCGGAGACGGGGACGACACCTATCGCGTCGACAGTGCGGCGGATGTCGTCATGGAAGATGCCGGGGCGGGAACGGGCACCGATACGGTGATTGCCGGGGTTTCCTATACCCTGGCTTCCGAGAACGTGGAAAACCTGACACTTCTTGCCGGGGCGGGTGCGATTAACGGCACAGGAAACACCGCCAACAACACAATTACCGGCAACGAAAGCGCGAATGTGTTAACCGGCCTGGCGGGCAATGACACAATCCTGGGCGGCAACGGCGGTGATACGATTGATGGTGGTATCGGCACCGACAGCCTGAGCGGCGAAGCCGGGTCGGATTCCTTGTCGGGGGGTGCGGACAATGACACGCTCGACGGCAGCACCGGCAACGACACGCTCGATGGCGGCACCGGTGACGACAGCATGATCGGCGGAATCGGAAATGATCTGTTCATCGTGGACAGCCTCGGCGATACGGTCGTCGAAGACACCGGCGGCGGGACAGACACGATTACAGCCAGTATTACCTATTCGCTCGTCGGACACGATTTTATCGAAAGACTCACCCTTGCCGCCGGGGCAGGCAATCTGAACGCAACCGGCAATGACGGTGACAACGTACTGACGGGTAATGAGGGCAGCAATACCCTGGAAGGTCTCGGCGGCACGGATACGCTGGTCGGCGGGGCGGGCGACGATATTTATATCGTTGACTCCACAACCGACACAATCACCGAGTCCAACGGCGGGGGAACAGACACGGTTCAATCCAGTGTCACGCTCACATTGGCCGGTAATGTTGAAAATCTCACCCTGACCGGCTCAAACGCCATTGACGGCACCGGCAACGGTTCCGACAACATCCTGACCGGCAACGATTCTGACAACAAGCTTTTCGGCTCCGGCGGCAATGACACCCTCATCGGCAATGGCGGCAACGACAGCCTGGATGGCGGGACCGGCAACGACAGCATGGCGGGTGGCGCAGGCGACGACATCTACGTGGTCGGTGCGGCCGGCGATACGGTTACGGAAAACACCAATGAAGGAACCGACACCGTTCAATCGTCGAGCACGTTCACACTCGGTACAAACATTGAAAACCTCACGTTGATCGGCAACGGGAATATCGATGGCACCGGCAACACACTGGGCAATGTTTTGATCGGCAACAGCGGCAACAACATCCTCGACGGCGGTACCGGTAACGATACGATGACGGGCGGAACGGGCAACGACACATTCCACATCGACAGCCTCTCTGATAGCGTTATCGAAGACGCCAGCGGCGGTACGGACACGATCATTGCGCACCTGACCTACTCGCTGGCCGGGCTCGATAACATTGAAAACCTGATGCTGGCTTCGGATGCCGGCAATGCCAACATCACCGGCAACGACGGCAGCAACACGCTGACCGGTAACGCGGATGATAATACGCTGAATGGCCAGGGCGGAATCGATGTCCTCATCGGCGGCGACGGAAACGATATCTATGTCGTTGATTCCACATCCGATACAATCACTGAAACGAACGGCGGCGGGACAGACACGGTACAATCCAGCGTGACGTTCACATTAGGCTCAAATGTTGAAAACCTCACGTTGACCGGATCCGACGCCATCAATGGGACCGGCACCAACCAGGACAATATGCTCACGGGCAACGATGCCAACAACACACTTGATGGCCTGAACGGCAACGACACCTTGATCGGCAACGGTGGCACGGATATCCTGAATGGCGGCACCGGTAACGACAACCTGTTGGGCGGGGCCAACAACGACACGCTCGATGGCGCCAACGGCAACGATACGCTTGACGGCGGACTCGGTGCAGACAGCATGACCGGTGGTAATAATAATGATACCTATTTTGTCGACGATATCGGCGACAGCATCACCGAATCTTCCGGCGGAAGCAGCGGCACCGATACCGTCAATGCCAGTATCGCGTATACCTTGGAAACGAACCTTGAGAACCTGACCTTGATCAGCGGGGCGGGCAATATTGACGGAACCGGCAATACCGTTGCCAACACCATTACCGGCAACGACGGCAACAACATCCTCAGCGGCCTGGGTGGTAACGATACGCTCCTGGGTGATTTGGGCAATGACACGTTGAACGGCGGGACCGGTGTCGACTCACTGATGGGGGGTGCTGGAAACGATACCTATAACGGGTATACCGGTTCGTTTGGTGCCGATGTGATCAATGACCTGAGCGGCGATGCGGATGTGCTGGACTTAAGCGGATTCAACGCTTCCGGCGCGGCGTTCCATAACATTGGCGGTAACTTGCAGGTCGTCATTTCAGGTACCACATTAACCCTGATTGATTACTTCAACACGGCAGGCGGTCACATCGAAAACATTACTTTTGCCGACACGACGTATCACCTGTCTGAAGTGAATGCACATTTAACCTAACGGCTCTAAAAAACCGGCTGGCTTGTTTGTAGAGAATCAGCTTAGTAAACTTTTTGAAAAAAAATTAGCCTTAGGTCGATAGCCACTTGTCGCATTGACGTTTTACGGAGGCGCCGGTAAGCTCTCCATAACAGGTTGAAACTTCTCGCGATGGATATACATTAGCGACCGAATTCATTCTTCGGCGCAACCTGATTGTGTACAAATTTGAGGTAAGGAGAGTTTTTATGGCTGTGATTGATAAAAGACCGGATGGTGTGGTGGATGATGTTATCAAAGGCACCAGCAAGGCGGATGAAATTTACGGCGGCGCCGGAAACGACGACATTGACGGCAGCGCCAAAAACGATTACATTGAGGGCAACGAAGGAAATGATACCTTGGCCGGCGGAGCGGGCGAAGACACTGTGCTCGGCGGGGCAGGAAATGATAATGTCAACGGCGGCAGCCATGACGACACGCTGTATGGCGGAGCCGGTGTAATTGGTGATACCGATACCGGTAACGACATATTGGACGGTGATGCCGGCGACGATAAAATTTATGCCGGCGCCGGTGACGATTCGTTGATCGGTGGGGCCGGTAATGACAGCCTGTGGGGTGAGGACGGCAATGACACCCTCGACGGCGGTTCGGGTAAGGATATGCTGCGCGGTGGGGCTGGACTGGATGTCCTGCTCGGCGGGGCCGGACACGATATCTTATACGGCGATGCCGACAATGACAACTTGACCGGTGAAACCGGTAACGATACACTTTACGGCGGCACGGGCGATGACAGCCTGAGCGGCGGCGACGGAACCGATATTTTTGTCACCGGTGCGGGCAATGATACGGTTGACGGTGGTGAAAACAACAACGACAACGACACTGTACGGTATGACGATAGTACCGACGGCACGCCACCCGCACAGGTCACCCTCAGCGTCACAGCCACCGGTGCCACGGTTGTTGAAGACGGTATCACAACCGATACGCTGACCAATATTGAAACGGTGGTCGGTACAGACGGTATAAACGATCTGGCCGGGGCCGGAACACTAGATGCGAATCAGCAGCTTCAGGTTGATCTGGCGGCCGGCACGTTGACTATTTTCGACACGGCAACCAGCACCACGCTCAACCAGATTGCCATTTCCAAGTTCGAAGGCGCGGTCGGTTCGGCAAACGCTGACATTCTGTCCGGCAATGCCGATGCCAATTTCCTGTCCGGCGGCGGCGGCGATGATACGTTGACCGGCCTGGCGGGTAATGACACGCTGCAAGGCGGCGCCGGCAGCGATCACCTGGATGGCGGCGCCAATAACGATACGTACAGCTTCGGCAACGCCAATTTCCTGGCGGACGGTTCCGTTGACACGGTGGTTGATTCCGGCGGAACCGATACCCTCGACTTCACCGGAGCCACCGTCAACGGTGCCGCGACACCCGACTTCACCTGGAGTCCCGCCGGGGTTAGCGGTTACTGGATCAGCCTGGATCAATCATTCTCTCCGGGTGCCTGGGCCTGGGACAATTCCAGCTACGTTAAAGTGGTTAACCTGGATCCGGCGGCACAAATCGAAAATGCAACGGGCAGTGCCGGAAACGACTATATTCACGGTAACAGCGTGGCCAACATATTAAACGGCGGTGACGGGGATGACCTGCTGCTGGGTGTCGACGGCAATGATACCCTCAACGGCGGTATCGGGAACGACACACTGGACGGCGGTGACGGAACCGATTCACTCTCTGGCGGTACCGGTAACGATACCTATGATGTGAATGTTGCCGGTGATGTGATTGTCGAAGCCAGTGGTGAAGGGACTGACACGGTCCGGGCCGGGTTTACTTACACCCTGAGCAGCACCCAGGAAATCGAGAACCTCACGTTGACGGGCACCGGCAACATCAACGGCACCGGTAACACACTGGATAACGTCATCATCGGTAACGACGGCGATAACACATTAAGCGGCCTCGGCGGTGACGACTCCCTGGTCGGCGGACTGGGCGCGGATACCCTTCTGGGCGGCGGCGCTGCGGACACGCTGGATGGCGGCGGCGGCAACGACAGCCTGGCCGGTGGCAGCGGCAACGATACCTACACCGGTTACACGGGCGCTTTCGGTTCCGATACGATTGATGATGCCGGCGGCGCCAACGACCTGCTCGATCTGAGCAATTTCAACTCGTCCGGCGCGGCGTTTCACCTGGTCAACGGCGATGATCTGCAAGTCGTGCTCTCCGGTGAAACATTCACGATTATCGATTACTTCAACACCAGTGATGGCCATATTGAAACGATCCATTTCGCCAATGCCGACTACCATCTGGCCGAGGTCAATGCCAATTTGACCTAGGCGCGGCGATCATTTCCGTAAAAAACCCTTCCTTCGGGAAGGGTTTTTTATTTCCATTGCGGCTGTCGCGCCTTGCAACCGCTGACCCTCTTTCTTACACTGTAAGGAATACAGTGACATGCCAGAGAGGTTTTTTGGATGAAAATTCACGAATACCAAGCGAAAGAACTGTTTCGGGAGTTCGGCGTGCCGGTACCGGACGGCAAAGTCGCCTTTACGCCTGAAGAGGCCGTGAAGGTCGCCCAATCATTGAAAGGTCCCAAATACGTGGTCAAGGCCCAGATTCATGCGGGCGGCCGCGGCAAGGGCGGCGGCGTCAAGGTCGTGGATTCATTGGATGCGGTAAAAGAAGCCGCCGGACAAATTCTCGGCATGCAGCTGGTGACGCACCAAACCGGGCCGGAAGGTAAGAAGGTCAAGAGCGTTTTGATCGAAGAAGGCTCCGCGATTGCGCAAGAACTTTATCTCGCGATTCTGCTCGACCGGTCCAACAGCAAGATTCTGATTATGGCCAGTGCCGCGGGCGGAATGGACATCGAAGAAGTCGCGGCGACCACACCGGAAAAAATTATCAAGGAATGGATCGATCCGCTCGTCGGTTTCCACCCGTATCAGGCCCGCAAACTCGCCTATGCCCTGGGTCTGCCGGATGACGCGCTACGCGATGCCGTGAAACTGATCACCGGCCTGTATAACCTCTTCTGGGAACGCGACTGCGCCATGGTCGAAGTCAATCCGCTGATCCTGACCCAGGATGGCCGCGTGATGGCGCTTGACGGAAAAGTCAGTTTCGACGACAACGCCATGTACCGCCACCCGGAATTGCCGCCGCTGCGGGATTTTGACGAAGAAGATCCGCTTGAGGTGGAAGCATCCAAATACAACCTCAACTACATCAAGCTCGACGGCAATGTCGGTTGCATGGTCAACGGTGCAGGGCTCGCGATGGCCACCATGGACATTATCAAACTGCATGGCGCGGCACCCGCTAATTTTCTCGATGTCGGCGGCGGGGCCAATGCCGAAGCCATCGAAAATGCATTCCGCATTCTGCTGTCCGATAAAAATGTCGAGGCGGTGTTTATTAACATCTTCGGCGGCATCCTGCGTTGCGATCTGCTTGCCGAAGGCGTGGTAAAAGCCGCGTCCAAGCTGGACGTCAAGCTGCCCATTGTCATCCGGATGGAAGGCACCAACGTCGAGCAGGGCAAGGCGATTCTGGCCAACGCCCCGTTTCAGTTCATGATTGCCAACACGATGAAAGAAGGCGCTGAAAAAGTCGCCTCCGTCGTCAAAGCACCGGCATCGGTCTAGAAAGGAATTTGCAATGTCGATTTGGGTTAACAGGAACACCAAAGTAATGGTCCAGGGGATCACCGGCCGCGAGGGCGGTTTCCACGCCGAGCAATGCCTCAAGTACGGCACGCAGGTGGTTGCAGGCGTTACGCCGGGCAAGGGCGGCACCAAGGTCCTGGACACCGTGCCCGTCTTTAACACCGTCCGCGACGCCAAGGCCGCGACCGGCGCGACTGTTTCCGTGATTTTCGTCCCGCCGCCGTTTGCAGCGGACGCGATTCTGGAAGCGGTTGATGCGGATCTTGATCTCGTGATCTGCATCACGGAAGGCATCCCCATCCGGGATATGACCGTCGTTAAACACGCCATGAAAGACAGCCGGACCCGGCTCATCGGCCCGAACTGCCCCGGCATCATCACACCCGACGAATGTAAGATCGGCATCATGCCCGGCCACATTCACAAAAAAGGCCCCGTCGGTGTCGTTTCCCGCAGCGGGACGCTGACCTACGAAGCCGTCCACCAGCTTACCCAACTGGGCATCGGCCAATCCACGTGCGTTGGCATCGGCGGCGACCCGGTCAACGGCACCAATTTCATCGACTGCCTGGCCGCGTTCCAGGAAGACCCCGAAACGCAGGCCATCTGCATGATCGGTGAAATCGGCGGCTCCGCCGAAGAAGAAGCCGCCGCCTACGTCAAGGCCCATGTCACCAAGCCGGTCACCTGCTTCATTGCCGGCCAAACCGCTCCGCCCGGCAAACGCATGGGCCATGCGGGCGCCATCATCTCCGGCGGCAAAGGCACCGCCCAGGAAAAAATGGCGGCCCTCAAAGCCGCCGGTATCCACGTCGTCGAAAGTCCTGCAGAACTGGGCAGCACCATTCAAAAGACATTACCGGTCGGCGCCCGGTAGGCGATATCCACCGTTTGACTTTCAACGGGCCAAAGGATACCGTTAAGGTCCCGGCCATGGTATTCTTGACGGGTATCCACCTGGAGAGGTGGCTGAGTGGACGAAAGCGGCTTCCTGCTAAGAAGTTGTCCGGTTTCAAAGCTGGACCGTGGGTTCGAATCCCACCCTCTCCGCCAGGTTTTAAGACTTTAGACTTGTAATGTTATCACAATCTGATAACATGATAATATGATTCAGTCCTTTGGAAACAAGCTGGCCCGGCATTTGTTTCATGGGATACAATCCAAAGAAACCCGCCAATTTCCCAAAGAACTTCACCGGTCGTCGATCCGGAAACTGACCCAGTTGGATATATGCAGCAGTCTGGAAACCTTGACGGTGCCACCCGGAAACCGGCTGGAAGCCCTGACGGGAGACTGGAAAGGATTTCATTCAATCCGGATTAATGACCCGTGGCGGATCTGTTTCCGGTGGACGGACGATGGTCCGGTTTCGGTACAGGTCGTAGATTATCATTAGGAGGTTTTATGTCACGGTTTACCTTGCCTGAAAATCGAGAGCCGGTGCATCCGGGAGAGATGCTGCTGGAAGAGTTTCTGAAGCCCATGGGACTGAGTCAGCGGCAGTTTGCCCATCATTTGGGGTGGACGACGGCCAAGCTGAGCGAGATTATCAAGGGCAAGCGTAATTTGTCCTATGAAGCCGCGCTGGACCTGGCAGACGCTTTCCAGATGGAGGTTCAATTCTGGTTGAACCTGCAGGCCGCGTATGACCTCTGGCATGCCCTTCGACTGCATGAAAAGAAGCAGCCGCTTAAAAAAGTGGTCTGAAGGCTAAGACCTTTGGCTCTTTGTCAATCGATACTTCGGGATATAAAATGGGAGCCATGAACAAGCTCTTTGTTGAGAAGTCGATTGCCGTTAATGCCCCGGCTTCGCACGTCTGGACGGCACTGACCGAGCGCCGGTATACGGACGCATGGGCGGAAACGTTTTCAAGCGGCGGGCCCCGATTTCATCTGGAATCGGACTGGCAGCCCGGCTCACCGGTGTTATGGAAAAGCGAAGACGGGACGGTTATCGTGGAAGGCACGGTGACACTGCTGGAGCCGAACAAACGCTTGCGGTTCACGGTCTTTGACACCCGCAGCACCGAAAAATTTCCGGTCACGGAAGAGGACGGCATCACGTTCAATCTGGCCGAACACCCCGGCCAAACCACACTGTCTATCCGGCATGGCGACTTTTCAGTCATGGCCGAAGGCCAGTTCTACCACGAGAAATCCGCTGAAATCTGGAACAAAGTCCTCCCCAAAATCAAGGCCCTCGCCGAATCTATTCCAGCTACTGTTGCAACAAATTCGTAAAAACCCCTCACCCTAGCCCTCTCCCGCGGGGAGAGGGAACACGTTGTTGGGCTTCGCCCTTTCTTTCTTTGGCAGGGTCTGGGACAGCGTCCCAGCTCCGACCCTAATTCTCGCTGGGACCGCCGGCTTCGGCGTTGGGATCATCATCGCCGAGGTGTTTTTTGAAGTCGGACGGTTTCAGGTTGTGGATAAATTCGCGAAAGGCCTGGGCTTCTTCTTCGTCACGGGCCTGGTCTGTGGAGATGGTCCCGTCGGCCATCACGTTGGCCGTGGCGAAAATGCCGGCCTCGGCACGCAGCGCGAGGGCAATGGCGTCGGAGGGCCGGGAATCGATGACTTGTTCCTCGCCCTGGTCATTTTGGATGTAAATGCTGGCGTAGTAGGTGTCGGCGTTCAGATCGTTGATTTCGATTTTGACGACGCGGAAGCCCAGTTGGCCGAGCAGGTTGTGGATCAGGTCGTGGGTCATGGGCCGGGCGGACTTGATACTTTCCAGCTGGCGGATGATAGCACTGGCTTCTGCGGTACCAATCCAGATGGGCAAGGCTCGGCGGTTTTCGGCATCGTTCAATACCACAATGGGCGTCCCGGTTCGCGTGTCCAGGGCAATCCCCATTACAAACAGCTCTGTCATTACAGTCATACGGGCTGGGTGCTTTCTCAGGCGATAACAGTCACATCTTGATTATAACGTAGGGTCCGACTCAAGCCTAGGCTGCCAAACGTGGTTACGGCGATTTGTAGACCGGACGATGCAGGACCCCCCAGCGGGAATCCAGCGGATAAAACCGGAATACGGCGCGGCCGATGACGCGATCCTCCGGCAGAAAGCCCCAAAACCGGCTGTCGGCACTGTGGTTCCGGTTATCCCCCATCATAAAATACATATGCGGCGGCACCTGGGCGGGACCGCACATGTTGATAAACGTGCAGGTGTTTGCAATTTCGGCCGTATAAGGCTCTTCAATGCGCTTGCCGTTGATGAAAACGCCCTCGCCGGGGCGGACGTCCACCATATCACCCGGCACGCCAATCAGGCGCTTGATAAACGCGGTATCAATCCGGCTTTCCTTGTTGTAGATAAGGCCTGAAAAACCCGTCAGGCGCAACAAAATGCTCAGGGGGTCATGCTTCAGGATGGATTCGGGTTCCGGTGGATAAAATACGATGATATCGCCCCGTTGTGGCTTATGAACCCAGTGGCTGAGCTTTTCGACAAAAATCCGGTCACCGACATGCAGGTTGGGCAACATCGATTCGGACGGAATCAACCGGAATTCGCCCAGCCCCTGCTTGATAACGATCAGCAGGATCATCACCACAAGCAGGACTTCGACGACTTCACGGAAAAAGTACAGGCAAAGCCGCTGGACAACACTTTCATCCACCTGGGCAACCGCTGCATCCAGTTTTTCGGGTGTGACCTCGGCCTGCCCCAGAACAGCCAGGGCCAGCGGATCATCGGAGGCCAGCAAGGCCAGCAACAGGTGTTCGACATCGACTTTGCGCTTGTTCCGCTGCTGGGAAATCGCATAAGCATGTTCCAAAATGCTGTCCTGGAGCTTGGCAGGAATGGAGAAGGAAAACCCCTTGTCCTTGGGAAAGGCCCGCAACGCTTTGCGCGGGTAGAGGCCCAATTCTTTCAAAATTGCATCGTGACGGGAAAACAACCGGCTGGTCTGGAGAATGGCCAGCAAATAATGACCGCCCTGAACGCTGGGTGCCTTTTCACGGGCTGCACGCCGGTAAGCCAATGCCACAATCTCACGCACGGCTTCCGTCATCGGGAATTTTCTGCGTTTAACCGGTTTTTCGAGCGTGGTGGTCATTGCTTTGACGTTTTTGTCCTTGGCTGTGCCGATAACTTCCCGGCCCGAAGCGATTTTTTCGCTTCAAGCGCCGCCTCTGCCTTGCTGATAAAGACTGCCGAATCCGGGATATCATCGGTCAGGACAACCATGCCGGTCGACAACTGCAGCGGGATGGATTTATTTTCCCATATCAAGGGTGTCTGGACCAGTTGATTTTGAATTCGCTCGACAATAATTTGCGCATCGCTCAAGCCGGTGTTGGGAAACAGGCCGATGATCGTACTGCTGCCCGCACGGGCCAGCATGTCAATTGAGCGTACGGTTTCCAGGCTGATTTGCGCCGCCTGTTTCAGCGCGGCATCCCCCATAGCATATCCCCACTGGGTATTCAGCTCCCGGATATTCTCAATGCGCATGCAGGCCAGGGTCAACGGCAACTTGTGGCGGCGACTCTGGTGAATCTCGCGCTCCAGGCACCATGTAAAATGATGGTGCGCGTACAGGCCCGTCCAGGCATCGCAAATCGACAGCATCTGGGCTTCGCTGTAGTAATAACGCAACCGCATCAGGGCATTGAGTTCTTCCAGCAGCATGGAAAACGGAAAGATCATTTCATACGGCACCGGCTTGCGGTTTAAAAACACCAGCGCCCCCAGCAGACGGTTGTCCATAAAAAAGGGATAGACCTGGTGCGATTTGACCGTCACCGGTTTTACAGGCCGGTTGGGATAATCGGGGTAGAGCATCTCTGAACGGGTCACTTCAAACCGCCAGGGAGACTGATCCAGCTTGCGCAGATCGGCAAAGACGGTCTCAGTCAAAGCCTGGATCTGCTCCGTATCCGCCGCAGCCTGCTCCGAAACGTAATACGTGAGCAGGCGCGGATCCCGGTTGGGGTCGTTAAAAAAGATACCGGCAACATCAAAATCGAGCACGGTTTCCAGCAAGCCAAAAAGCTGATGGTTCAAGCGGTTGGTGGTTGGGATGTCGGCCAGCAATTCACGGAAACGCTCCATCAGGGCTGCGGTGGTCAGGGATTGATCCAGAAGCTGCAGCAACCGGCTGCTGGCAATGGCTTGCACCGGCTGACGGCGCAACAAGTCCAGCTGTTCCAGTTCCGGTGCGGAAAGGCTGCTGAAAAGCTTGAGCAGCATGGTCACCTGTCCCGGCAGGTCCGTTTTAACGTTGCGCGCCTCGACAATACTGTCGGCGATCAGCGAAAGCTCGTTAAACCGCAGGTAATCGGCCGCATCGTCGTGAATGATCAGGATAATGGGCACTTTCCGGATCACACTGTCGTGCTTCAGGACCCGTGCGACCTGTAATCCGCTGACATCGGGCAGCATGCTGTCGATGAAAATGACCTTGGGAGGACACTGATAAATCCGCTGGAGGCCTGTTTCGCCACAACCGGCAATCTGGAAAAGCAGATCCGGAAAGCAGTCGGCCATCAGCTTTGCAACCGTGCTCGACAGCCGGGGCTGGGCGGAAAGCAATAAAACCGTTTCTTGCATGGGTTTTCTCAAGCCTGCGAATCGCGCTGCCATGATCAAACCATGCAGACCGGCAAAAGCGCGTCGTTTATCTGGAGGAAGGCTCTGGCTACGCGTAGAAAGCCTCAGGCAGGAGAAAAAATTGGATTCAACTTGTACGTCTTTTGGCCGATACATGCATGCCCCCTTTTGGAGCCTCGCGGATGTCACACCGGCCAGCCCTGTCTCGTCTCCCTGCAACCGTCAACAGTCTGCCTGTCGACAGTATCGGTTTGCAAACCCTGCAAAAGGGCATGTTGCTGCGGTTTAAGAAAGAAATTCCGCAGGCAATCGAGGTTCTGGAGAAAGCCTATCAGCAATTCGAAACGGAACAGCAGCCGCTGGGGATGGCCATGGCCGCCGTCGAGCTGGCATGGCTGCACGGCAATGCCCGCGAACGCACCCTTTCCGAAAATTGGTTCGACATCACCCGGACCAGCCTGGAAACCGTCACGGAAGAAACGGCGGCACAAGAGCTTCATGCCCGGCTCAAGCATTACCAGGGCCTGCTGTGTTACCACACCCAGGATTACGGTCAGGCCCTGCGGCTTTTCAAGGAAGCCCTGACTTATGCGCCGGTGGACAGCCTGGAGTGCGCCAAGATTTACGATAGCCTCGGCGTGCACTACGAGCGGACCGGCGACTTCCACCGGGCGCTCCGGTACCTGCAACTCGCCCTGGTGATTAAAACCCGGATGGGCGGCCCGTTGTTCGAGGAGGCCATTACCTGCCAGATTTTGGGACGGCTGTACGTGTTGTACGAAGAATATGAAACCGCGCTGGATTATCTGGAGCGGGCCTACACGATCTCCACCAAGCTCAAGGACGAAAAACGCCGCATTGCGCTCTGCAATGAACGCATCCGGCTTTTTATCGAAAACGGCACGGTGGATCAGGCCCAGGCACTGATTGAAAAAACCATCCAGACGTTCAAGAGCCGTTACCTGAAAATTCCGTTGAACATGACCCGGTTTTACCAGGCCGCACTAGCCTTTCACCAGCAGGATTACGAAGCCACCCGCACCCTTTTGACGCAGGACATTTTACCGATCTTCGAAAAATTCCAGTACCGCAAGGGCAAGGCCCATGCCAAACGCCTGCTGGCCAGGACGCTCGGGATGATCAACCCGGAAAACAGCATCGAGCCGGTTGCCCTGATTGGCGAAGCCATTGAACTGTTCCGCCGGGAAAACATGATCGAGGAGGTTGCAAAATCCTACCTGGCCTTGGGTCATGTCTACCTGGGCCGGAAAAAGCTCACGCTTGCCACCACCAGCATTTTGGACGCGCTAAAAGTCGCGGAGTCCAACGGGTTTTACTATATGATGGCCCAGATTGAAGATGCCTTGTTCGAGATTAACCCCGACAAGTGGCAGGAGGTTGTCAACAAACGGGCATGCCATGAACGGATTTTTGAAAAACGCTACTCCCTGGTGGAAGACCTTGCCCGGCTGGCCGAAAATCCGGAACAGAACCCGGTGCATGCGGATCGGGAAGAGCACCAGGACATTCCTTACCTGCTGTCCCTGCTGCGCGTCGGCCAGGCGCTGGCCAGTGAACACAACCTCGACAAGATGCTCCAGGTCGTCAAGACCGAAACCGAACGGGCCCTCACCGCCGACCGGTGTACGGTTTTTCTGTATGACGAGGATGCCAACGAGCTCTGGTCCCGTGTCGCGTCCGGACTAGAAGAAACGACCGAAATCCGGTTTTCCGCCAGCAGCGGCCTTGCCGGCTATGCCGTCAAGACGGGCGAGATTGTCAATGTCCGCGACGCATATGCCGACCCCCGGTTCAACATCAATGTGGACAAACAGACGGGCTACCGGACGCACAATATGCTGTGCGTTCCCATGCGCAACCGCCGCGGCAAAATCATGGGCGTCTTTCAGGTCCTGAACAAGGCCTCCGGCGCCTTTGAACACCGCGACGAAGAATTGCTGGTCGCCATCGCGTCCATGGCCGGCATGGCCCTGGAGAACGCCCGGCTTTACGGCGAACTCAAGCGCACGTTCGACAGCTTTATCGAGACCCTCTCCAGCGCAATTGACGCCCGCGACCCAATTACCGCCGGGCACTCCGAACGGGTCATGGCTTACTCCCTGCTGATCGGGGAAAACCTGCACCTGCCGGAAAAAGAAATGGAAGCCCTGAAGTATGCCGCCCTGCTCCATGACATCGGCAAAATCGGGATCCATGACGACGTCCTGGCCAAGGAAGGACGCCTGACCGAGAACGAATACCGGCACATCCAGGAACACGTGCGGTACACGCATGAAATTCTCAGCAACATTCACTTTGAACGCGACCTCGCCTGCATTCCCGAAATTGCGGCCAGTCATCATGAAAAAGTGGACGGATCAGGGTATTTCCGGGGCCTCAAGGGCGACGACATTCACATCGGCGGCCGGATTCTGGCCGTTGCGGACGTGTTCGACGCCATTACGTCGAAACGGCAATACCGCAACCGCATGCCGTTCGACCGGGTTATCGGCATCCTGAAAAACGATGCCGGCAAGCATTTTGATCTCGACATCGTTGAAGCCTTCCTGGACGTGAGCCTGAAACGCCTGACGGATGTCCTGTGCCAGGACCCCAACGTTAAGGCGGATCCGATGGAAGTTCAGGCCGGACTCCATGCCATTCCCGCCTCCCTGACCATCCGGGCCTATCTGGCCGGCCTGGCAAACGCAAATCAGGAGATCGAGGCCATCCACGCCTTATTTGAAAGGCTTTATCACTTTAACGAGGTGTCCGACTGGGATTAGCCGGCAACATCCGGCTTTGTGACATGCGGCGGCACAAATGTAACATTTTGTTACACCAGTCGCCTATTCAGGCAATCCAAACGATATAAATGTTTTTATTTCTATATATAAAATAGGGTGTACCATGCCAGCAGGGTTTCCGCAAAATAACACGACGTTTATGGGCCAGTTACTGGGCGGGCTCGGGCCGAGTATTAACGGCGGAAATCCCGGTTTAAACCAGCGGAGCCTGGATCAGTTTCTGAATCCCAGTGCGGCCGGTGGTCCGCTTCTCAACGGTCTCGTCGGAACCGGCAACGATCCGCTGACCCAGTTTCAAACCAGTTTTCAGGCATTAAGCGGCGGCAATGGCGCTCCGCTCAACAATCTTCAAGGCATTCCGTCCAACTTGCTCCAGGGCGGCCTACCCACCCGGGCAGACATTCTGGACAAGACCTTTAACTTCGATCGGCGCAACGTCATCAACGTCAGCGGACTCAACACGCTGGAAAGCGAACTGACCCCCACCGTTCTCAGAAAGATCATCGGCAAGCAGCTCTTCAGTGAAGAGGTTGCCGGCATGTCCGACGCCGAGCTACAGGCCTTGGCCAAGAAGGCGAAAGATAACAAGACCTACCAGCGCGAAGGCATCCTGAACGAATTGTTTTCCAAGGTCATGGACAAGCTCCAGGGCTCCCCCGAGTACGAAAAAATGAAAGAATTTGCAGCAGGCCATACCTCTACCGAATTGCTGAAGATGGGGGTCAACGAAAAATTGAGCCCCCAAACCAAGGTGTTGCTGGTGATGGCGGCAAACCGCCAGCGCAGCAAGCACACGATGTGGAACATGGTATTCGCCGAAGTCAAAAAGCATATCGGAGAAGAAGACCCCTACATCTCCAAAATGCAAAAGGACAACGACGAACTGGTCCAGCGAATCAACCGGGGCGGGGACGACGAAACCGCCGACGCCTAGAACGTATACAAAACGGTTATAAAAAACATCACGTTGACGGCTCGCGGATTCCAATCATTAAGTTTTGTTAACATGGGGTTTTCCTCATGGGTGTACAGTTTTGAGTAGTGTTGTGCTTTGTTGAGTAAACAAATCAATGATTTATCTTTTTTGTTGACCCAAACGCCGCACCCTGTCTAAAGATTGCGCTCCAGCGCATTTTGCGGCGGACATTTGCATGGGGGGCTTTGCTATGATGTGGGCTGATAGGGAGTCATTACCCCAGTGGCTGTTTAGAGGGAGCGTGACTGCGGATGGCATTCTTGAAAAAAGTACTGAACCTCGCGTTGGAACGTGACTTGAAAACTGCAGCGGATCTATTCATCTACCACAACGACTACGCCGGTGCCCTGGAAATGGTGCAGCGGGCGCTGTTGCAAGACCCCACCGACAAACGGGCGATGGTCCTGCACGGGGATGTGATGTTCTGCCTGAACCGGGATATCGACGCGTTGCAGATTCTGGATGAAGTCCTCAGCCTCTATCCCGACCTGCCGGAAGCCTACCTGTCCAAGGCCGGTGTCTACGAAGCCCTGGGCAAATATCGTGAAGCCCTTCAGTGCTGCCGCAAGGCCCTGAGTTTGTTGACCCCGCGCAAGCAGTACCTGCTGGAAAGTATTTTTGATCAGGAAATCGCCTTGTTAATCAAGTTAAAGCGCTATCGCCAGGCACGCAGTGTCCTCGGCATCGCTAAAACTGCATTGGATACCTGGGATTTCAACGAACTCGCCTCATCCTACCGGACGTTAATTGAAGAAGCCTGCAAACGGCGTCAGCAGTACAAGCTGCGCGCCAAGGCGCTCTCGATGCACACCGTCCCAGGCTACGCCTCGTAAGGTTATCGATTTAGCAAGTTATATCTCCACTGGACACACCTGTACCCGCTCTCGAGCGGGTTTTTTATTGGGTGCCTTTCAGTTCAGCGCCCTCGGTAATACAGCATACCATTGGGATCGGTTTTTGGGCATCGACCAAACGGCCATAACCGGCGTTTCCCCAGGACGCAGGGGAATCTGGCAGATCAATCTGAATCCGCGGCGTGGCGCGTAGCCCAACAGCTTTGACCGGGTTAAGACCACCAGCAATTGCCCATCCGGCGACAGGTATGCATCCTGAACCCCATCGATCCGCTGGGTTGCCAGTTTCCACGCCGGCAGGCCGGACTGGGTCACTTTTCCGGGAACCGGCGTACCGACGTCAAAGCCGATCGCATCGTTCCGCGGGGTTTCCGGGCGCGCATGCAGCCGGCCCCGGGCCACCCATTGTCCATGGCGGCGGATAATTGCCCAATTGGCCGGATCGGGCTGTGCATAGTACCGGGCATGCTGCTCCGGAGACAGCTTTTTAAACGCCGCTGCCGCATTTTTTGGGAATGCTTCGCCCGCTGCTTCGCCCAGCACCCGGACCACCGGCATGGGGACGGGACGGGCCAGGCTCTCTAAGTCATACACCCGCAGCATACTGCTTTGAAACGGATTCGGCGGCCCGTCACAGTAGCCTGCCTGGGCCTCTTCCAGCGCCAGGTAACGCGGACCGGCAAACAGGATCTTCCGCCAGATCGCCCCGTCGCAACGAATCAATGACGTCGGGTCATTGGTGCCGGGCACCAGCAGCTTGCTTCCTTCCGGCAAGGCCTGCACCACCAGCCGATCCTCCTTGGTCAGCCACTCGATGTCATCCATCCCTTCTTCCGAAGCCAGCGGATTTTTCCGGGGCGGCGGCGTGTCCTGGGAAAAAACCCGAATCCGGACAAATCCCGACGCCTGAGGAATCACCAGGTCCGGGCCGATTTGCACCCGGGCCTTGGGTCCGCTGATCCAGGCCGTGCGATATTGATATCCCTCTTCCTGAGCCGGACTGCGCAGCCCCAGCAACAAATCCGCCGCCCCGGCCGGGAGGCACGTCATGATGAGTCCGAGAATCAGCAACAGGCGTTTCATTTACAGCTTTCGGGCAACCCGTGAGGATATGACGGGCGTAGGATATCTACGGAAGAGGACTGTAGCTTAAAAAGACGGGACTGACAAGCCGGGATACGCTAAGCCCTTAAACGGCGGCAGCCTTGGCCTCCCGTGAAGCACTCGGAATATCGCGGGCCAGGATTTTTAACAGGTCAAAGCTTGAAACAATCCCCACGGGAATCTGTTCGTTCTGCCGCAGAATAATAATGCGGTGGATGCGGTAATCCAGCATGGTTTGCGCCAGGATCTCTACCGGCGTATCCGGGAAAGCCGTCTGCACGGCACGCGTCATATAATCCGACACCAGGCCCTCCAACGGCTCCAAATGAAAGCCTGGCTCACCGATGCGTTGCGTCAGTTCATCCGAATCCGTCTCCGTGTAGTCGATCTCGGCACGGGCACCCAGCAGATCCGGCAGTGACAGCACCCCCACAAGCACGCCCCGGCTGTCCACCACCGGCGCCCCGGTCAACCGGTTATCCCGGAAGAGCGCAACGGCCTCGTCACAAGTCATCTCCGGCCGAAGTGAAATCGGGTGCTCGGTCATCACATCCTGTGCACGATAAACCATCTTCCATATCCTCACTGTTGACGCCCGTATTCTCATATCCTCCGTCATGGTGATGACAAAAGTCAAAAGGAAATTGACCATGGAGGACAACTCCCGTATATGACACGCCATAACACCGGGTCCGCGTTTCACGCACCAAATCAAAAGTTAAAAAATAAAAAAAGGAATTGTAAGATGCCCCCTGAAAATGCTACACTAACAGTGGTGGTCCCCTATCCAATTAAAAGGGGACGCCTGGTCCAATCGATATTGGGAGTTATTGCCGGGTGGCTTAGCGAGGGATGGTACATTATAACGGGTTTATCCTCGTGCCGGGCTGGCGTTCAACAGGTCTGTTTCTGCATTGTTCCGCCAAACTGCTTCGGAAAGGGGGTATAACCGCATGCAAGGCCAACAGACACTCCTACACGAATCCGATAGACCCCATTGGGAACATTTCAACAAGCAAACCCACATGGGAATCCGCGGTATCGGCGCCACGCCGGAGAAAGCCTTCGAGCAAGCGGCCCGTGCCCTGACAGCTTTTATTACCGACCTTGAATGTGTCGAACCCAAGGAAACCATCACGATCTCCTGCCAGGCGCCCGATCGGGGACTGCTCCTGGTGGACTGGCTCAATGCCGTGGTCTACAAGATGCTCGTCAACCACATGGTCTTTTGTGAGTTTGAAATCCAGCTTTCCGGCCACTGCCTGAACGCCGTTGTTCGGGGAGAGCGCCTGGATCGTTCAAAACACCACCCTGCCGTTCGCGTCAAAGGCGTGAACTACAAAGATCTCTCAGTCACCAAGGATCCGGCGGGATATTGGGTCAGCCAGTGCGGTATCGACATTGAGGCCTGCAAGACCGGGTCTTCCACGTTTGATCTGTACCTGGATTGATTCAGGCCAACCAATCGTTTAGCGCCCTCGCACAGACATGACGAGGCGCTTGTGTCTGCGTTGCTCTGGCCGATATAATGGCTTGATTTAAAATCGGAGCCGGGGCCGTGGCACCGCATCTTGTGTTTTTCCACCAGCGTTTTCCGGGGCAATTTGGTCCGGTGATGTCGTTTTTACAGCAGCAACATGGCGCCCAAATTTCGTTCTTCAGCGAGTTTGTGGCCAAGCCGCCGCCGCCGGGGATTCAGCATTATTTTTACAAACCGCATCCGGCCGAAGGGCGGGAGGCGGCCTATTTTTTTTCCCGCTACTTTGAACAGGAAGCGCAAAACATGTTCGGCGTCTACCAGGCCGTCGAAGCCGCCCGGCTCGATACGCCGGATCGGTTTATCGGCCATGTGGGCTTCGGCAACCTGATGTTTTTACATGTGGCCTATCCGGAAATCCCGGCCATCGGTTTTTTTGAAATCTATTATGCGCTCCAGCCCCTGCGCCATGAAGTGCGTCCGGGCTGCGAAATGCCGCACCCCAATACGCTGCGGATTCCCTTGCGCAACGCCACGCAGTTGCTGGAACTGGAATACTGCACCAAGGGTTATTCCCCCACGCCTTTTCAGCGGAGCACGTTTCCGGACGTTTATCAGCATAAACTCACCACGTTGTTTGACGGCGTGGACAGCGATTTTTACCGGCCCGGGCCGGTCGATGGCGAGAGCGATCTGAAACGCACATGGCCGGCGGATGCCCGGCTGGTGACCTACGTCTCACGCGGCCTGGAATGGTATCGGGGGTTTGACGTCTTCCTGGAAATGGCATTGCAGCTTGCACAGCAGCATGACGACGTGCATTTCGTGATTGCCGGAAACGACAAGGCCCACTACGGGCCCGACCCGATTTTTTTGAAAGACAAAACACTTAAGGCCCATCTTTTAAGGCAGGAACGGTTCCAGCCGCTGCTGCCCCGGCTGCATTTCCTGGACTGGATTTCCGAACCGGCCCTGCGGGATCTGTTCCGCCTCTCGGATTGCCATTTCTACTGGACGGTTCCCCACGCCCTTTCGTGGAGCCTGTTCCAGGCCATGTCCAGCGGCTGCCTGGTTCTGGCCTCCGACACCACCCCGGTCCGGGATCTCGTACAGCACAACGAAAACGGTATCCTGTGCGATCCGGATGATGTGCCTGCCATGACCGCCATCGTCTCCGAGGTACTTGCCGCGCCGGACCCGTTTAAACCGTTGCGTGAAGCCGCCCGGCAGACGATTGCGGATCAGTACGATTTCAAAATCTGCCTGCCCAAACTGGCCGATTTTTATCTGGCCGCAACCTAAACCCGCACGGGCTCAGCAAGGGGGGCATGCTCTAGAACCCGGCGGAGGCCGATGTGGACGTATGCTTCCGAAAGCTCGATACCGATTGAGGCCCGGCCCAGCTTTTTAGCCACCGCGCTGGTGGTGAATGTGCCGGAAAAGGGATCCAGGATCATGTCGCCCGGGTTGGAGCTCGCCAGGATGATCCGCTCCAGCAGGGCCTCCGGTTTTTGGGACGGGTGGGATTCGTACTCGGGCATCCGGTAGCGCACGCGCGGAAAAGACCAGACATTGCCGGGAACCTTTTGGCTGCTGTAGACCACCGGGACCGGCTTGCGGTAATCAATCAGCTTGCGGCGCGCACCGGTTTTGGCTTCCACCCGAATCGCATCGGCATTGAACGTGTAGTTTTTCGCATCTTTTACGCCGTACAGAATCGGTTCGTATAGTGAGCCGAAATACTTGCGGGCCTGGACGCCCGAGCTATCATAGGCCCAGACAATCCGCCCCAGAATCGTCAACTGGTCCCGCAAAAACAAATCCAGTGCGGGCATCGCCTGCGTGCTGGTCATCACATACATGCTCCCGGACGGTTTCAGCACCCGCAGGCATTCCGTCAGCCAGTTCCGGCACCAGGCCATGTAAGCCTCATCGTCCGGCCAGCGATCGGCAAAATCACCGAACTGTTTGCCGATGTTATAAGGCGGATCGGCAAAAACCAAGTCAACCGACGCGTCCGGGATGCACGTTTTTAAAACGCTACAGCAATCACCCTGATAAATGGCATGGTGCGAATCAGACCAATGGCGCATGCGGACCCTCTTAACCGTTAACCGTGTCCCTCCATTATAGCCGGGCCGCGGACAATATCCTTTGGGGCGCTGCCGGATACGCCGGTGCAACGCCTTTAAACGCGTACGGGTTTGTGTTAGGATGGCCCAGGTTATATCGCCCGCAGGAACGCTGAGACAGGATTGCACATGACGGCCATTCAGATTCGGCTTTGGGATGAACCGGTTCCGTTGGATCAGGCACTCGCCAAATTAATGCCGAGCGGGATGGCGGACAGCGTGCTGAAAGAGCTCGTGAAGAAGCTGTTTCTGCAGCGGTGTTTTGAGCAGTACAAACTGAATGCCCTGCAGCAAGACACCGTCTTGCACCAGACGTTGCTTGAGCAATTTTACAAGCAACTGAACCTGCCCACCCCGGCCGCGGTGGAAACGTTTTTGAAACGCACGGCCCAGACGCAGGAGGGGGTATTAAAAAATCTGGTTGAGACGGAACAGTTGAACCGGCTCAAGCAAATCGTGATTTCGGATGAAGCCGTGCAGGAGGCTTTTTTACAGCGCAAGCCGCAACTGGATACCATCGTTTTTCAATTGATCCGTGTCGGCGACGAAGCCCTGGCCCAGGAGCTTTATTACCGGCTGACGGATGATCACGAAAGTTTCGATGCCCTGGTCAGCGCGTATTCAACCGGGCCGGAGGCACAGCAAATGGGGATCATCGGTCCGAAGCCCCTGTCAATGCTGAATCCGGAACTGCGCAAAATGATCCAGACCCTGCAACCCGGCATGGTCTCGGAACCGTTTTCACTGAGCCCAGGCACCCTCATGCTGGCCAAATGTCTCCGGCTGGATTCGGTCAGCCTCAGCCCTCAGCTGGCACGGACGATTCGCCAGGAGTGCTTTGAAACCTGGCTGGCCGGTCAACTGCGCCTCGCCAACCCGATGTTCATGTACGAACCGGCCCTGCCGGAACCCGCTTCGCAAGACGAGGCCTTTGTCGCATGAAACAGCAGACGCTCAACCTGCCGCATCTTTTCCAGAAAGCCTTCGGTCCGGGTGTAACAACCGATGAAGCCCTGCACAGCTATCTGACGCACGACGCCGAGGGACTGGCCTGTGCGCTCGGGGAGGAAATTCCTGCCGGGTCGCTTCGATCGGGATACAAGCGTGTCCTGTTGCAAGGCAAGGTCCGCGTCCTGTCGCAGCAGGGGGCGACCCGAAAAACACTCACCTTGCTGGAGCAGGGTGATATCTGGGACGATACCCTGCACAGCCCGGACAATCTGGTCTTTCGGGCATCGTCCGATACATGGCTCTGCGATATTCCGACTTCGCTCGTTTCGGATAATCCCGTTCTCATGAGCCAGTGGCTCGCGACCATGCACAAGCTCGACGCCCGCTATGAACCGGCCCTGGTCCCGATGCAGCCGGTTCAAAACGGGTACGCCGCCGAGACCGTTCCGGTAAAAACCCCGGCTCACAGCACTTCCGACGATGCATTCAAGGCAATGCTGCGGCATTTTCATGAACCGCCGGACCGGCTGACAGCTCTGAATAAAAAGCCGTTGCCCGAAGCACTTCAGGCGTGGGGATATCAGGTCACGCCACAATCCCGGACATGGCAGCAATTGCTCAACGCGGAATTTCCATTTTTGCTGGAAGACCACACCGGTATTTTTTACTGGATGACCGGCCGGCAAGGCAATACGTTAATCACCCTGGCCGATGAAGCCCCGGATCGGTTTTACCCGGCGCAATTGGACAATCAGCAAACGTTTCGCACTTACACCATCACGCCGCCGGTTGCAAAAAAAAAGACTAACACCACACCCTACAGTTTTCGCTGGTATGTAAACCTGTATGCCCAAAACGGCTTGCTGTCGTTTCAGATGATTGTCTCATCCGTCATCGTTCAGGTGCTTTCGCTGGGGATTCCGGTTTTTTACTTTGTCATCTTCGATCGGGTCTTCGGACGGCAAAACCTGTCTACGCTGAACATCATGTCCGTCGGGATCTTGCTGGTGATGCTGTTTGACATCACCGTCCGCCAGTTGCGGCAGTATGTGCTGTCGCATCAACTGGAACGGATCGATCGGGCGGCGCTGGATAATTACCTGGACTGGCTGTTTGCCTTGCCACTGTCCAAACTCACCGCAGAAAAAATGCGGCACTTTACCGAACGGTTCGGGGACCTGTTGCGGGTGAACCAGGCACTGACATCCACACTGTTATTGTCTTCGCTGGATGCCATTTTTTCGATTCTATTGATTGCATTTCTGATGATGCTCCACGTGCAGATGGCATGTATCGCCCTGGCCTCAATCATTCCCATCGGCCTGCTGACATTTTTGTATACACCGTTGATAAAAAAACGCGCGGAACGGTTTATGCTGGCGCAGCGCCAGCAGCAGATGCGGCTGGGCGAAGTGTTGCAACATGCCGAAACGGTTCAATCAATCAACGCCGGCGTGCCACTGCGGCAGCAAATTGATCGCGAACTGAGCGATTGGCTGGCCTACGGCGGTGCGAGCCGACAGGATCAGGCCGGGCTGGCCAACATGCAAAACTTTTTTGCCTCGCTCGGCACCATTGCCACGTTGTTTTTCGGCGCGCACGAAGTCTTATCCGGTGTGATCTCGTATGGGGTCTACATGGCAATCAACATGCTGAGCCGCAGCGTTGTCGGCACGATGCAAAAACTCTTTGCCGCCGTGCTCCAGTTCCAGGAAGCACGCGTGGGCATGGAGCAGCTTGCGATCATGGCGGGCGAGATTCCGGAAACGGAAACGGCACATGCCATGCAGCTTCAAACCGTACAGGGAAATATTGCTTTTCATGATGTCCGGTTTCGCTACGATCCCCAGGCTCCCTGGGCATTACAGGATGTCAACCTGAACATTCATGCCGGAACGAAAGTCGTGATCACCGGAAAAAGCGGGGCCGGAAAAAGCACGTTAATCCGGCTGCTGCAACGGCTGTATGAACCGTCCGGCGGGTTTATTACTCTCGACGGCTACAACATTGCCGATATCGCGCCCGTAAACCTGCGTGAACATGTCGGTGTGGCCGCCCAAAAATCGGCCCTGTTTGCCGGAACGATCCGCGAGAATTTATTGCTGGCCGCACCCGACGCCAGCCCGCAGGCCCTGGCGGAAGCCGCCGCCTGGGTGGATCTCGACCGGTTCCTCAACATGTCCCCGCACGGATTTGATACGCCGGTCGCGCCGATGGGCAGCAACCTGTCCGGCGGGCAGGCGGCCCAGATTGCCCTGGCCCGCATTCTGCTGAAGCACCCGTCTGTGCTGGTCCTGGATGAAACCCTCAGCCCTCTGGATTTGCCCCTGCAAACCTCGATTCTCGGCCGCCTGCTGGAGCGGTTCGCCACCTGCGTGCTGGTGACCGACAATATGGTAGTCCACCAGCGGGCGGATTGGATTATCGTCCTGCACGAAGGCCGCGTGGTTGAGCAAGGCACGCTGCCTCAGCTGATCAAAGCCAAGGGCTATTATTATCATTTGCATCCGGTCGAATCCATGTTAAAAAGTCATTCGTAATGCCAGAAAGTACGATTACACGCCCCATGCACACATCCACCCCGCTGCCGGTGGCCCCGAAAACGTTTCGGCTGACGCTGCTGTTTTTTGCCTTGATTGTCCTGGGGCTGGTTGCTTTGGGCATCTGGTTCTGGCAGGGCTCGCTGGAGGAATCCGTCACCGGGGTCGGACAGTTAGTTCCGGCCGGAAAGGTCCAGCGCGTGATGGCTTCCGGCAACGGAATCGTGACGCGGGTGACGGTCCAGGAAAACCAGGCCGTGCATGCGGGAGACATTCTGGTGGAACTCGACCCGGAAGCGACCGAGGCTGAAAAAGATAGCTTGAGCGAACAGCTGGCCTTGCTGCAAGCCGAATCCAAGGCATTGCGCGCAGCAGTCGGTGAAGGCACGGCCGTGCCTACCGGCACGCAAAGTGCCTGGCTGCAAGCGATGCGGAGCACGTATGCCGCACAAACGGCGGAAGCGGGTTTGGAAGTTCAGAAATCGCGGCATTTGTATCAGGAGGCCCTGGAAAAACAAAGCAAATCAAAAGCGATTCTGAAAACCAGCGAAGACTTGCTGGCCAAGTACCGCCAGCTTTACAACGAAGGCGGGTTGCCTGAGAAAACCCTGTCCGAGTATGAGCAGCGCGTCATCGATCAGCGCGGGGATCTCGCGGCCCTGCAGGAAGAAATCAAGGCGCGGCAGTATGAAATGGCCCAGGCAGGACAACGCGTCAACGAAGTGTCGGCCCTATACAAAAAAGATCTGATGGGACGGCTCTCCCAGCACGAACAAGACATCGCGCGGCTGAGCGGAGATGTCCGGCGCAGCAACTGGTTGCTGCAACATGTCATTATGCGCGCGCCAATTGACGGCGTGGTCAACGAACTGACGGTTCGCGGGCCCGGTGAAGTCGTCAGCGCAGGCCAGGTGTTGATGTCCGTGGTACCGGAAGATCAAAATTTCATCGCAGAGGTGAAGGTCACCAACAAGGAACTCTCGTTTATTCATGTCGGCCAGCGGACGTTCCTGCGGCTGGATGCCTTGCCGTATCAGCAATTTGGCCGCCTGTACGGTCACGTGGTTTCCATTTCGCCGTCAACCGTGGTCGATAATGAAGGGCGTCCCTTTTACCACATCCGCATCAAGCCGGAACAGCAAGTCCTGAAAAAACACAACAAGGCTTACCCGTTGCGCGCCGGGATGACCTTGACGGCCGATCTGGTCACCCGCGAAAAGAACATCCTGAGCTTTTTTACCGAACCGTTGAATTACCAATTCGATCGCGCGTTTCATGATCCGACCAACCGTTAAGTGAGAGGATAAAAATCGGATGCGGCAAGCAGTTCGCTGGGGGGCACTGGGGCTTGCACTGCTCGGGTTAACCGGGTGGGGCGGCGCACGGGCAGAGGACGGGCCCAGCCTGACCATTCTATCGCCGATTGCCTTGACGCAGGACAATGCGTCGCTTGAGCCGTATCACCTGACATTGGAAAAAGTGCTGGAACAGGTCCAAAACCAGAACCTGGATGTCGCGCTTGGGGAGGCCCATATTCTGGAAGCCCAGGGCGATGTCCAGCAATCCGTGGGGTTTTTACTGCCGTCGGTGCGCTATTATCAATCGGCTGAACGGTTCAAGGGCGGCGAAATTATCTTTACCGGCACGCCGGTACTTCTGGACCGAACAACCCATGCACCGCGGGTTTCGGTCGACTACCAAATTCCGCTGGGCGGCCGGACGATTTTTCACTTGCGTGCGAGCAAGTTTGAATTGGCCCGGGCCATGCATGAAAAAGATCGCCTGTTCCAAAAAGCTCTGCAGGATGCCGTCTTGGTGTATTACACCGTGCTTCGTGATCACGCGCATGTCGCTTCGGCCACGCAATCCCTGGCGGAAGCGGACACGCAACTTCACGTGACCGAGTCCCAGTTGCGCGCCGGGGTGATTACCAAGCTCGATGTCATGGAATCCAAAACCCTGCAGGCCGAGCGCAGCAGCCTGCTGCTCAGCGCCGAAAACCAAGAAGCGGTCAGCCTGGTCCAGTTGGCCTCGATGCTGAACATCTCGTTTCTGACACCGCTTTCACTGGAGGCCCCCGAGATGGTGCCTTGCATGTTTCTCGATCCCGAGACCCCGCTGGAAACCCTGTATGCCGCCGCGCAGGAGAATCGTCCGGATCTGAAAGAGCTGACGGCCAAGCTTGAGACCGCCAAGGCCCAGCTGGCGGAAGCCCGCTCCCAGCTGTTTCCGACGCTGACCTTAAGCGCTTACGAACGCGGCATTGGCCCCCAACTCAATGAACTGCGCACCACCAAGCAAGCCTTTGCCGCCATCAGCATCGACGTGTTGCGCAACATGGGCCTGCCCGCGCTCGGCGATATCAAATCGAACCGGGCCCGGGTCAACGAGGCACTGATCAACCAGCAAAAACAGCTCAGCGAAATCCAGAAAAATTTGTCCAAAGCCTATCTGGACTTCCAGTTGGCCAAAGGCCAACTGGCCGCGGGTCGGGAGAAACTCGACTCCTCGCAGGAAGCCTTCCGCATCGCCCAGGCCCGGTACAAGTTCGGCGTGGGGATCAACCTGGAAATCGTCCAGGCCCAGACCAAGCTGACCGAAGCCCGCCTGGACTACCAGAGCGCCGTCATGAACTACAACACCAGCCAGGTTCGCTTACTCTACGAAACCGGCCAGCTCACCCCCGATCGCATCCGGCAAGGCGCCAAAACCCTGGCCGCCCTGCCGTAATCTTTATTCCTGAGGCGGCAGGAGAGGGCCCGACGCCGCGCTTACAGGCCGGACAATCCGGCCGTGGGAATCAATGGTTTGCGTCACCACCTTAGGCGCTTCAGCCGGGGGGGGTTAACGGGGTTCAGAAGCGAATCCCACCATAATGCAAGTCCGACTTGAAGCCGTCTCAAAAACCCCACAGGCCGTCCTTGTTGAGACGCTTGCGGCGGCGTCTCGCCTGATTCAAAGCGGACCCGCCGCCGGTTGCAGTTAAACGGTGCGGATAAAGCATTAATCGAAGAGACATTCAACATCACGGCAGAACCTCAATATCGTTGCTGCCATGAATAACACAAAACCTTGTTCAAAATTGCGTTTTTTCTACAGTTTTAATTTTGTAGCGACAGGGAGAGCTTACCTGGAGAGCTGTTGCAAACCCCACAAGAGTAAGCCGATTACAAGAATGGCGATCGGTCGAACACTCAGTGAGGAAGATGCTTCCAGCGGAGAATTATCGGGCGGCCGCCGGAAATCAGTCGGCGGATCCGCCAACGCGAACCGGAGCGAGCCGGGTGTCTTCGAGAAAGAAGAGACAGGCTGCAGACGCATGGCTTTTCCTCGCTAGTCGTCGATTTGGGCGCGCTGGAGCTTGTCGCTGTAATCGATGTAAAGGGCTTTCCACTCGGTGAAGATGTCGAGGCAGGCTTCGGCGGCTTCGCGGTGACCGTTGCCGGTGTTTTTGGTGCCGCCGAAGGGCATATGAACCTCCGCACCGATCGTCGGGGCGTTCACGTAAGCAATGCCGGATTCCAGGTCGCGCATGGCCCGGAACGCCTTGTTGACGTCTTTGGTGTAGATGGCGTTCGACAAGCCGAACTGGATATCATTGGCAACTTTGATGGCTTCATCCATATCCTCAACCGGGATCAACGCGGTCACCGGCCCGAAGATTTCCTCCTGGGCGATGCGCATGTTGGGTTTCACATTATCAAACAGGGTGGGTTGGATGAACCAGCCGGCGCCGGCTGCGGTGTCGCGCTGCCCGCCAGTCAGCATCGTGGCACCTTCCTGTTTGCCGATCTCGATGTATTCCAGAATTTTTTTCATCGCGCTTTCATTGATGACGGGCCCGATGTCGATGCCCGGCTCCAGGCCATAGCCCAGTTTCAAGGTGTTAATTTTCTCCACCAGGCGATCGCGCAGCTTGGCGTGGATGCCTTTCTGGACAATCACGCGGCTGGCGGCGGTACAACGCTGGCCGGCCGTGCCGAAGGCCCCCCAGACCACACCGTTGACAACCAAGTCGAGGTTAGCGTCATCCAGGACAATAATGGCGTTTTTGCCGCCCATTTCCAGGGAAACGCGCTTAAAGGTCGGGGCGCAGGCTTCGTTCACGTGACGGCCGACTTCGCATGACCCGGTGAATGAAATCAGTTTGATGTCCGGGTTGGCCATCATGGCGTCGCCGACCGCGCCACCGCCACCGGTCACGAAGTTCAGGACGCCCGGCGGAAGACCGGCTTCTTCAAGGACTTCGACAAAGCGGAGGGCGGTCAACGGGGTGTCGCTGGCCGGTTTAAAAACAACGGTGTTGCCCGTGACCAGGGCCGGCGCGATTTTCCAACTGGGAATCGCCATCGGAAAGTTCCAGGGGGTGATGGCACCCACAACACCCAGCGGCACGCGGATAGACATCGCGAACTTGTCTTTTAATTCGGAAGGGGTGGTTTGGCCAAACATCCGGCGGCCTTCGCCCGCGGCATAAAAGACCATGTCAATGACTTCTTGCACATCCCCACGGGCTTCGGCGATCACTTTGCCCATTTCTCGGGTCAGTTCGCGGGCCAGTTCCTCTTTGCGTTCGATGAAGATCTGTCCGGCGCGGAACAGGATTTCCGCCCGCTTCGGCGCAGGATAAAGCCGCCAGGATTCATAGGCTTTCTTCGCGGCGGCCACGGCTTCATCGACATCCGATTTATCGGAAGCCGGGAAGATGCCGACCACGTCGGACGGGTTGGCGGGGTTCAAGCTTTGAAACGTTTTACCGCTTTTGGCGGGCTGCCATTTGCCATTGATGTAGTTATTGTAGGTCTTTGGGGCGGTGGATTGCCCGGTTTGCTCATCCATCATTTGCGTACCCGCCATGTTCAAAATCTCCTCATAAGCTTGACACGAGGCCATTGTAGTCAAAAAGCGTGTTTCAATCAAAAAGCCTGTTCAATACCCCTTATTCTAACCGCTTCCCGTGACTCGTTTTTGAAAAGCCCATACTGTCATTGCGAGGCCCACAACAGTGGGCCGTGCAATCCCCAGCGGAGAAACCGTCTCTTGAGCAGGGGGTTGCCACGTCGTCTCCTGCGGAGACTCCTCGCAACGACAGGTTTTCCAGGGGAGCTCAACTAAGTGTTAGGGTTGTCATGTTTGCGCTAGGATGAGCGGGTCATCCATGAAAATGGAATTTATGATAATGGGGTAAACTTTTTTCCGCCTTCAACGTCATCATGGGTATAAAGCGGTAAGATGAAGGTAACGCTTTCAAAGAAAAGGATCGGAGCGATGCTTTTTGGGAAACAAAACAATATCCGGCTTGCACTGAGCCTCCTGATTGCAGGAGTCGTCCTCGCGGGGTTGGCAGGCCGTGCGGTGTTTGCGGCCCGGTCCGAAGCGGTTAAAGGGCCGGTGATTGTGGTGCTCGATGCCAGCTGGTGCGCCGTCTGCCGGGAAATCAACCCCGTGGTAGCCAATCTGGCTTCCAGTCAAGGTGTTCAGCTTGTCCGCCTGGATGTGGACAGCGCCAACGCGCCGGTCCAGGCCGGTCAATACGGCATTACGGTGAATGGCGGCGATATGCCCCAGGTTTACCTGTAAGCGGCAACCGGTCTACCTTGCTGTTCAGCGGCCGGGGGTATCACTACGGCCATGCCCAGGAGGCCGAAGCCCAGATCCGTCAGCGTTTGACGCAAAGTTTGTAAGGAACACACAACCCATGGCGGACACACACCGGCCACCGATTCGGGTGGGGGTTTGCGGGGCGGCAGGCAAGATGGGGCGGGCCGTCGTCAAGGCCGTTCTCGGCGCGCCGGACCTGGAACTGGTGATGGCGCTGGATGTCTCGCAGGCAGGACAGGATGCGGCACTCATGGCAGGGGAAGCCCGGCCATGCGGCGTGCAACTGGAGTTTAACCTCACCCAGGCGATGCAATCCAAAAAACCGCATGTCGTCGTCGATTTTACAAACCCGCTCGCGGTACTCGACAACGCCATTACCGTGATGCAGCAAGGCGGGCATTCGGTTATCGGCACCACCGGCCTGTCATCGGATGCGCTGAAAAAGCTGGAGGCCACGGCGGTGGAAAACCGGACCAGCGCCCTGGTAGCGCCCAACTTTGCCCTTGGCGGCGTCCTGATGATGAAGTTTGCCCAGGAAGCCAGCAAGTATTTCAGCCATGCGGAAATCATCGAGTATCACCACAACCAGAAACATGACGCCCCCAGCGGCACCGCCATGCGCACCGCGCAATTGATGGAAGCCGTCCAGCCGGAATTTGCCAAAACCAACACGCAACAGGAAAAAGAACTCCTCACCGGCGCCCGCGGCGCGGCCACTGCGGGAAAGATTCAAATTCACAGCGTCCGCCTCCCCGGCCTTGTCGCCCACCAGGAAGTCATCTTCGGTGATCAGGGCCAAACCTTGACCATCCGCCATGACAGCCTCGATCGCACGTCGTTTATGCCCGGCGTATTGCTCGCCGTCCGTAAAGTGATGTCGCTGCACGGTCTGGTTGTCGGCCTGGAAAACGTGATGTAACGGCTTTTTAACATTGCCGGGCCAAAACGCAATCCAGCAACTTGACGGACGTTTTAAAGGCGTTACTCGCTTTTCAGGAACAGACCGCCCATGCAGATTCAGCGTTTGTCTTATCTTCCGATCAAACCCTTGAACCGGTTTTCATCCCGGCCGGACGACGATGGTGTCGAGCCGGAAAGCCAAGATGAAGGCGTGCCTGCGGACGATGATGAAGCCGATGCCGCTTTTCTGGATTTGATGGAAAAGACGAAACCGCATACCCCGGCACCACCGCCGATGCAGGCCCATGTTCATGATCTCTTGACCCGAGACACGGTTGATCCGGACTTGTTAAAGCAAGTCAGCCGCCGCCTATCGGACAAGGAGCGGTTTCTGACTATTGAAGATACCAGCGCGGACAGATTCAGGCGAGAAGAAGAAAAAGAGCATGCCCGATACGAATTCTTTCGTATGAGTGAAGGCGCAGTCCGCGTCACCCATGTCTGCAAGGATATATTTACGGAACACTTCATTGCAGCTGACGGCAAAGTTACCGCGTCACGGGCATTTAACTTCAAAACATGGCGCGCCGCTCGCCTGCCCGAGATCGGAAGAGGCTATCTGGCCAGAAATGTATTGCGCAAGCTGCTGGAACTGCCCATCGAGAAGGCGGACTAAGTACTCTTTTTTCCAAGAGGACGATTCTTATTTGTCATGAACCGGCGTGCCTTGATGAAAGATCATTTGCCACCGATCATCATATCGCCATATCGAACTGCGTAACGCCTGCTCTCGGTTTTGGTGGCCATTCGCCTGCCATTCGATAGTGGATAAATAAGTAGCCACCACAACCTCTTCGCAAATATTCATTTCAAAAAAATCTTGGATAGACCATTTTAAGATCCGAATGTTGCTTTTGAAGTTTAAGATATCTGCTTTAAAAAGAATTCTGCCGCTGCTCCCAATCTCTCTAAAATCCTCAGTAAGAAGGTCAATTATAACGGTTTTGTCATGCTTTTGTTGTGCTTCAATTAGCTTATTCTCTAATGAAATAATGGTTTCGTTCGTTTGTGCCACCTGGAGCAGTCCTATTTTCGCTGAATAAATCCTGATGCCACCGAGTTAAGTGTAACGGCATGCGCCTGGCGTTCCAGATAGAGGCTGTAATCTGCAGGCTGGAATTCATCCAATATCCCGCCCTGGACTAGGGCAATGCCGAACTGAAGATACTCCTGGGACGGGACATGGCAGGTGTCAAACCGGACGGACAGATCCAAAACATCTTCAAATACCGCACCGGAAACCAGGTCCGTCCGGTTGCACCAGAGGTAATCCGGCAGGGCTTCGGCAGCAGTGACGCGGACCGACTCCGGGATTAAATTTGAGACCTGAATTTCATAGGCGTAGTGAAACCGTTGGGTATGGACCGTGTGACCGGAAGCGGTCTTGATCCGCACCGGTGAATTATGCCGTGTTTTGCCGGGCGTGCACAGGTAGATAAACAACTCGTGGTAGGGCGTCAACACGTCATGATTGAGTTCGAATCGCAGGTAGGCTTTTTCATCGTCGCTGCCGAAATAGACTTTTTGCAAAATCCGCGTGCCGCGATGCATGGCGCCATGGGTCAAATCATAACTGCCTGAAAAAGCCCAATCTTCCTGCGTGACCTTGGTCCCAGACAAGCGCGGCTGAATCGGTCCGGTCGGCGGTACCACGGGTCGGCCCATCGTGAGCGTCAACGGAATATCGAGATACTTGGGAACCTCTTGATTCAACAATTTATACACGTTGGCCAGGTGGCGCCGGAATTGCATATCGAAAATTTCATCCTGTCCCGAATGATGCGGCTCACCGTACCACCAGAACCAGTCGCTGCCCTCGGCGATATAAATCTCTTTCCATGCCTGCTCCAGGACTTGCGGTTGAAAATGGCCGCTGTCGGTCAGCGTGGCCAAATCCGTGCGGGTCTTCTTTAAATACGTCCAGGCGGCATTTTTAACGGGATCCGCAATCCAGATGTGAAAATTGCTGTTGATCCATGATCCGGAATGCACATGTTCGAGCGGCTCAATCGCCGAAGCGGGAACCTGTTCAAAATAATCTTTCACGCGGCAGACATTCAAGGTGTCGTCTTCTGAGAGCAACGTATACAGCGTCGTTAAAAACGCATGGCCGTCATCCGGAAAATACTCCCAGCAGTTCTCCCCGTCTAGGGCAATCGTAACAATCGGGTGCGCCAGACCAGCCTTCGTGCAGCGGCGCTGAATTGTCTTGATGCGCTGGTAGCAGTCATGTGCGGCATCACCGGCAGGCAGGTTGGCATAATGAAACCCAATCAGATCCGACAGCGTCAGGTTCCGGAACAACAGGTTCAGCCCCTGATAAGCATACGGGCGGCTGAGCACTTCGGCATTCAGAATATTTCCGAACGGATCTTTTTCATACGTGATCCCCAGGCTGTGGGCCAAATTGCCCTGACTGGAAACCGCCCACTGGAATCCGGCATCCTTGAGGATTTTTAACGCCGCCGGGCTGATGGATTGTTCCGCCGGCCAGACACCGGGCGGCGCATTACCGAATAATTTTTCATACTGCGCAATCGCCGCACCGACATGCCGTTGGGCATCTTCGGGGGAGGCAAACCGTTCTTCGGGCAGCACGGCATGCGGCATCGCCACCCGTGCCGATTCGCTGTCGATCAGCAGCGGCAGGATCGGGTGAAAATACGGCGTCGTCGTGACTTCAATCTGGCCTTTGTCTTGAAAAGCCTTATAGGTGGGTAGCGTTTCCCGAATAATCTCACGGTGAATTTTCAAAATGTCACGGCAATCCGCCAGTGTGTATTCTTGGCCCTTATCCCATAACGCTTTTAATACGGAATTCTCATCGAAATAGATCGGATCGATCCACACCAGGTTAAAGAGCGCCACAATATCGGTAAAGTCCTGCTCTGAAAATCCGGTGATGTCGTATTCCCCATTCAGAAGCGCCTGGTTTCGTTTGTGAAACAGCGTTTGATACCGGTTGCTTTTGACAACCAGGGTTTGCGCTGCGTCAAAAAACCGCTGCAGAATAAATTGCTTGTCTGCTTTGTCCCAGGCTTTTTTATCGATCAGGATGCTATAACGATCGTGTGTCTTGTCATCGGTGTAGTCCTGAATCTGATCAATCAACGACGGCACCAGGTTAAACGTCTGCCGAATCTTCGGAAACGGCGCCAACATTTTCACCATATCCAGATAATCTTTCACCGCATGCAAGCGCACCCATGGCATCAGGTAATCGCCGGTCAGATCATCTTTGTAATACGGCTGATGCATATGCCAGATAAAGGCAACGGATAGGGGGGTTAAACGTTCACTCATCAATAAACCCGTTAGCTGGTCTGTTCCGATTAAACCATTAGCCCCACAAGAGAACAACCTGCCGGACCGATGCAAAACACCCGGTCTGTCATTGCGAGGCCCGCGAAAGAGGGCCGTGGCAATCCCCCGAGCAGGAAGACGGCTTCTTGTTCAGGGGGTTGCCACGTCAGCGCAGTAGAAAAAAACGAAGTGACAACGTGTTCCCTCTCCACGAAGTGGGGAAGGGTAGGGTGGGGCGGCGCTTCCTCGCAACGACAGTTTTTCCTTCAATAAGACGTGCCTTTGTGCTAACTAAGACATACGCGTGAAAAAGGAAGCTTCCTGCATGGAATTTGCCGACATCAAGCGACAATTGGAAGCCCTTGCCCCGCGGTTGGCTGCGGCCAGGGGGTTTCTTTGACGCGCCGGCAGCACGGGAGAAGATTGGCGCGTTAGAAGCGCAAAGTCAGGCTGCGGATTTCTGGGACGACCCGGATGCCGCTCAGCGGACCCTGCAGCAACTCAATCGCCTGCAAGCCCGGCAGGGGCTCCATGCCAAGTGGCAGCCTTTCCAGCACATTGGGATCCTAAGCTTAGAATTCCACGTGGACAAGTTGTCGCG
>JADMIO011417944.1_pt1 | contig 103753 bp, 114 predicted proteins | sample 8958161 | NCBI WGS metagenome assembly JADMIO01 (sample SAMN16585339, study PRJNA669376) | soil metagenome | isolation source: Crop rotation soil | place: USA: Cullars Rotation, Alabama | collected 2011
CGCGACTTCAAGTCACGTGAATTCCAAGCTTCGGATCCCACTGTGCTGGAAAGTTTTTATCTCAGATTTTTCTCCAGAGCTTGTAAAGATCATCAGTAGGCATTTTTCCAAATTAAATACCCTTGAAAAAATTGGGATAATTCATGATCTATACTATCTAGTTTTTTGTCTGCGACGGCCATATCAGATATTTTTAGATTTTATTACCTCAAATGTAACAACCGAAACAAACGCTGCAGTACTACTGTATACAATTGAAGTTCTGGATAAAATATATCAACTTACGCAAGATGTAAAAACAGAAAAAGTTCTCCTCTCAGTTGCTAAAAAAGGATTACAGCTTGCAGGTAAGGAACCTATTAATGACGAGGCAACATATACAACGTATTTACGTGTAGCTGCACTTTCAGTATTATCTGAACTACATGATTCAGAAGCAGCTGAATTTTTAACAACTCAGTTTAAATCGTTCCTAAAAAATTCTGACTTCTTACATCCTGATCTACGGATGGTTACTTATAGTCATGCAGTAAGAAGTAGTGATGATAATTATGAAAAAATTAAAAAACTGTATCTCAACTCATCTATCCAGGAAGAAAAAGTAAAGTTGTTAGGAGCTCTGGGAAAGTCCAGAAATCCAGATCAAATCAGTAAAGCACTCCAATTTAGTCTCAGTCCAGATGTTCGATTTGCAAATGTTGCTTCGCTTCTCAACTCGATAAGTGAAAATCATATTGGTCAGCAAATTCTTCTAGAATGGATGATTGATAACTGGGAAGAGTTTGGAAAACGAGTAGGAGGACATGGTGGAACGTTACTGCGTAGATTTGCAAAAATTGTTATTCCTTCTTGTGGTATTGGAAATGAAGAAATCGTAGAAAAGTTTATAAAAAATAATACAGTTACTGGATTAGAAAAGACGTTTGAACAGGTTTGGGAAGAATTAAGTATAAATTCAAAGTTTACTGCTATACTTAAATTTAATGAGTAATTTACAAGAAATTGGCAGTCTTATCTCACTCGGAAAGCAGTTCATAAAACCTGACGCTCATAGATTTGCTAATATTGAAGCAAACAGAGATTGCAATAGAGATTGTTCCTATTGTTTAGTCCCTAAAAAATATAATCGTGAACAAGAATTAACTGTTGATGAAACACTTCAACAAGTAGATTGGTTGTATGATAACGACTACAGATTTCTTTCTTACTTAGGTGGTGAACCATTAGCTCCAGCTCAAACAAATGGTCGTTTTGTTACTAAAGAAGGAATTTCTCAAGTAGAACATACTTTACGAGTAGTTGAGTATGCAAATAAGAAAGGTATGACTGTGAACGTAACTACGAATGGAGATTATGTTAGTAAAGATACAATTAAGAACTTAAAAAAGGTAGGTCTGGACTCGTTGTCTTTCTCGCTACATAGTTATTCAAAAAATGGTCTAGAACATCTTGTTAAAGGAGCAAAGATGGCAGCTGAAGAAGGTATTGTTCCAACAATTCAAACGGTCTTAACGAATACACGTGCAGATGACTTTCCTGGAATTGCAGCTCACGTTGCTCAAAACGGTATACTTTTTGGATTTGGAATAGTTCAGGAAAAAGGAGGATCTTTCTCAAAAGCGCAGGAGGTAAGCTTAATACCTACGGTTGAACAGCAAAAAGAAGTTTTTAAAGCATTGCTACGATTAAAGTCTTTCGGGATGATCAGAAATAGTAAAAGTTACTTAGAAGACGCTCCAGGTTATCCGAATAATAGTTGGACTTGTGATCCTGAAACAGATACATTTATTCATATCGGGGCAGGTGGTAGTGTAGATGTTTGTTCAGACGTGCGAACGAATTTAAAAACTGCAGATATCAGATTATTATCTGATGATCAGAATTGGCGAGAAATAAAACGGGCTCGAGTTCAGTCATGTGGAGATTGCTTATATCATTGTTGTTATGAGATGGAACATCCTGATATCAAAGGAGATATTCCAATGTATGGAGTGATGATGCTCATAAAAACAGGTCATCCAGAGTTAGCAGAAAAATGGGGAGAGTACGCTGTTGAAAGAAGTAAACAACTAGAAAAAGATATTAACTGGGATTTACAGTTGAGATAAGTTTTAATTACTATCAAGCAGAGATTTGTGGATTCGTTTCTTTTTTGTCGTTTTTTTGTGAAAATTATCAGATATAATGCTAATATTTCCGTCTACTTCTAGAACTGCAAGATCAACTTCTTTTATACTTTTTACTCCATGTTCTCTTATAGCTGCCTCAAGTTCTTCCAGTGACATATCTGCTGCTTTAAGATGTTTTTCATTGACCTTTCCGTTATAAATCAACATAACTGCATTTCCTTGAACTAATTCATTTAACTTTTTTGATCTGGTTAAGATATTTTTTAAAATCCAATTTACTCCAAATAAAGAAGTCGCTGCAACTACTGCTCCTAAAAGTGAATTGTTTGTACCTACCATGCCGTTTTGAACAGAGTTACTTAGAAGAAGAACAAAAACAAGATCAATTACTGATAATTGAGAGAGTTCTCTTTTTCCAAATAATCGAATAGCAATGACTATAAAAAGATAGATGAGTATTGATCTTGCCGCAATCTCTAGCATATGAATTATTATAATATAGATCAATCTGAATAAGATGATTAATTAAAAAGCAATTGTAAAATTTTTATTCAGGATATATAATCCAGTATCTGGGAGTGTCATAATATATGAAATCTAATCCTAAACTCATTTTATTAGCACTTATTATTATATTAATTGTAATTATGTCTCTTTTTGGATTTATTAATAGAAATACTTCAAAAAATAATTCAATCCAAACAGCTATTTCTGGCATTTACTTAGTGATGATAGCTAAACCTCTCAATGGTAGTTTAAATGTTATATACCAAGGTGAACTTATATTAAAGGATAATACATATACATTAAAAACAGTTAACCAGTTAGATACGATAGAGCCCGGCAATTTTTTTATCGATAACCCTCAAGGCACCTATGAAATTGAATATGCTACTAGTAATATATCTACAGCTGCACCTGAACAGTTATCAGATCAACAAGTAGTTGCGACAGCAACCTTCACCTCAAGTAACCATAAAATGCAGTATTCTATTAAGAATAATAAACAGAAAGAATCATTTATCTTAGCTCAAGAAGAAACTAATAAATATATCTTGTCAATAAGTAAGTCTTGGCATTAAGTAGGTGTTAATTTACTTAACTTATTTTTTTGAGATGGGTTTTATTAATCAGTCCATCTAACTCCTCCCATCTTTTCTTTTTTATATCTGGTGAAACGTTATCATCAAAAACTTTTGTTGCTGCAGTCATTGGTCGTTGTGAGTACCGTGAGATATAGGCTTTTTCAAATTTAATTTTTTTTACTAACTGAACAGTGTTCATGAACTCTTCATCAGTTTCGTTGCAGAAACCTACGATGATATCAGTGGTAAATTTTATTTCAGGAATTTTTTTCTTCATTTTTTCAGTCAACCTAATAAAGTCTTCAGCAGAGTACCAACGATTCATCCGTTTAAGTACTTGATTATCACCAGATTGAACTGCGATGTGAAGGGTTCGGGTAATATTTTTATTTCGAGCGATAACATCGATTAACTCATCTGAAAAGTCCCAAGGATTTGAGGACATAAACTCAACGAATTCAAATCCCATTTTGGCGACTTCTTCTAAAAGATAAGGGAACAAAGTAGGAATTCGGTATCTTCCCAAATGTTTTACGAAGATAGGCTTTAGTGATTTTCCCTTCATAATATATTCAGCAGTTTGTTGAGTTGAGTCCAGATCATTATAAGCTGTTGTAGAGGGAGATCCTTCGAAGTATTTTTTATCAATATCTCTCATTACCTGAATATTTTTTTCTCCAACTACCAGATCAGCTCCATATGAATTGACATTTTGTCCAAGTAACATTATTTTTTTATACCCTTTCAATCGGAGATGTAAACACTCGGCAATAATATCCTCATACGGTCTACTAATCTCACGACCTCTGGTAAAAGGCACAATACAGAACGTGCAAAAATTATTGCAACCATTCGAAATTGGAACCCAACCAACATCCTTTGTTGTCCTCACTGGTTCATGATTGAATCCTACTTCTTCAATAGGCATAAATTCATCAACCTGTGGCATAATGCTTTTTAGTCGTTTTAGATACTTTCCGGTTTTATCCCGAAAGGCAACTCCCACCATACATCCGGTTACAACTATTTTATAAAGTTCATTATTTTTGAGTTTTTCCTCTTTAATTTTTCCCAAGTTTTCTACTAATCCATATACTCTGTTTTCCGCAGATTGACGAACCATACAGGTATTAATTACAACATACTGAGCATCTTTATATCCTCTTGCAGCTTTCATCCCTCGGGATTGAAAAGCTGAAGCAATCCTTTCTGAGTCAGCTCCGTTCTGTTGACAACCAAATGTTTTGATAAAGTATTTCATAGAGTAATTGAATGTATATTGTACCTGATTTTAACGATTATTTCTTCTTTCTAGTTTATAACTAAACTTCTAAAATACGTTTCTGTAAATTTGGGGTCAAGAGATTGGTAGAAACGAATTACAAAATCTACTTTTTGCCTTATTTTTTGATTAGTATCAACAATGTGCCAAAACTCCTTTGAACCCACGAACATATTCATAACTACTTCGTTAAAGTCATTTTCCATAGAGGAAGTGGAGTATTGATTTAAGAATCCTTGTTTCAGATAGTAAGAATCAAATTGTTGCGAGTTTTTTCCTTGCCGAGTTTCTTCAATTCCTCCAGTGCCATATTTAAAACTCTTATCATTAAAGCTTGCCCATGTAGGGTTATTCCAAGTAGTCGTTGAGTGGTCATAGTATTTGTCAAGATCTCTAAGTAACATACTTGAAAATTCATGATGAAACATCTGTTCAATATAGTCATCAGAATAGCCGTTATCAACACCACTATTGGTTATATAAATAGTCCTTAATGCATTTGTACCTCCATAATTGACTCCAAAATTCTGTAGAGAATCGAGTAAATACACACGTTTCAGATGATTTTTCAGTAGGTTCACAGGGTATTTTTGAAGAGCATCCTCTATGACTCTTTTTGATCTATAAACGTCCGAATTTGAAAGTGGTGCAACATTCGTATTAATAGGAGGAACTAGAAAATATACTGGAAACATATCACACTCAATATTCCAGTTAATTTCTATCCCGTTTGTGTTAAGTATAACTTTATTTACTCCTTCAATACTGGATGAAGAGTTAAAAGGAGACTCTCTTATACATAATGGTTGTTCTTGAGTAGTGTACCAGTTATTGCTCTCATAAACCCATTTAATAACAGCGTTATCATGGAGCTTTTGTTGACAGTCATCACTATAACAGTAATCTACGCTTCTATCTACGAATCCTTCATTATTACGGATAGTAATAGAATTGATTGCTAGGTTTGTTTTAACAATTCTTTTGTGACTATAATACTCATTCATTATTTGTAAGAAATAGTTCTTGTAATCTGGATAATAGCTTTCATACTCTTTTTTTGTATCTAAAGAAACAAAAGTATCATATATATCTGAAAGCTGGCCTTTATTTATCATTTCATTAAGTAATGAAACTCTCTTTTGTAAGGCTACTTTTTGTGATCCAGTAGAAGGAAGAACAGGAGGAGCATTAAAGTTATATGGTATCTGTATTGCTATAGCAACAATAATAAGAAATAAAGGTATTAACATGAATGCGAGAAAAAGTTGAAAATAGGTAGTGAGAAGATTTTCTTTATGAATTTCTTTACTTATAAACATTTTTCTTTATTTTCTCAACTACAATAAAAAATGCGGCAAACATGACGCCTATTGTAATAAATGCGATCAATTTTTGCATTCCATTTAAGAATAAACTGGCAACTCCTAAGAACATGGAGATTGTCCAGTAAAAAATAGCAATTCTGCGTTTTCCCCAGCCAATTTCCAGAAGTCGGTGATGAAAATGTCCCCAATCCGCTCGAAAAGGGGAGTTCCCACTTTTTAATCTTCGTAAAATAGTATATGTTGCATCAATCGTTGGTATTGCAAGAATGAGAAGAGCAGTACCAACTTTTCCAAAAGATAAAATCGACAAAATTCCTAGTAAAAATCCCGCCAATGCCCCTCCTCCATAACCGGGCATAATCTTTTGAGGAAAAAAATTAAACGGTAAAAATCCTAGGTAAGCACCTGAGATTATAAATGATAAAAATGCTACTGTTTCGGCACTAATATCATGAGCAGTAAATCGATGTGATAAAAGTCCTAGAAAGAATGCAGTTATTGCTACAAAACCTGGTAACTGACCATCAACACCTTTGCTCCAGTTCACCATGTTCATAATCCAGGTTAACCAGATCAGAGCAAGAACATCTGCCAGTACCAAAATCGCATGTGTTCCGAAAATGGTAAATGTAAATCGCCATTGATCCAGATGAATCACTGGATGAGCAACTCCTCCCAACGGATTCGAAATGTACGGAATTCCGAGTCCAAATCCAATAACTAAAGCCGATATAAAGATATTTGCGACAAATCTTAAGTAAGGAGAAAGATCATAGTAATCATCCAAAAGACCAATAATTACTAGCAGTGTACTCGCGATAAGAATGCCAATAATTATCTTATTTAAGGGAAGAAACAGAATACTGCAGATTATAATTGCAAGTAAAATGGGCACCCCCCCTGCTCTAGGGATGATACCGATATGCGTATGAGCTGGATGTTGTCTTTTTTTCTTATCAGTTACAAATCGATATTTTTTTGCCAAAGCAATGGTAGGGATAGTTAATAAGAACGAAAATCCAAAGGCTAAAAAGAATAACCAGACACCTACAATCGACATATTAAGAGATAAAAAGGATAATACGACCAAACATAAAACTGAGCACAACTATGATAAACCAGTTCACAACATTTAAGATTTTTTTAATAAATTGATCTGGTAGAAAAAAACGGTTATATAAATAGATATTTAAAAATAAAAGAAGATGGATCAAACCAGGCAGTAAAAAAAGATACCATACTTCTCCCAGTTGATCTTCACCAAACTGTCTTGAGTAGAAAATAGGAAGCTGAGGAGGTAGATGATTCATATTAAGCAGAAAAACTGCTGCCATAAGTAGGTCTCCAATAATAAGCGCGTATAACATGACTATATTATAATCTATTTCAAGAAAATGGAAGAGTTTATAAAGATAACTTTTCTCAATTGATAAGGTTGAAAATAGGACTGATTTGAATTATCATTAGTCTATTATTAATACTTTTTAAACCCATGACGTAAGATCTTTCACTCATATATGATTTGGTCGATCTCTCCAGATCATAAAGGATATTCTGGTAAGAAAGTAATACCTTATCTTATCTAGAATCAAGTTTCTTCATACGAGATCTCAATACAAATTTTATTAATAAACATGAAAGATCAAAAAATAGGGTCATTACTTAAGGCAGAAGAAAAACGTCAAAAGGAAGGAATTGAGCTTATTCCATCCGAAAATTATGCCTCAATGAACGTTCGCAGCCTCTTGTCTAGTTACTTTGTAAATAAATACTCTGAAGGATATCCAGGGAAACGTCATTATGGTGGAAATGAAGTAGTTGATGAAGTAGAACTTCTAGCACAGGAAAGAGTAAAAAAGCTCTTTAAAGTACCTTTTGCAAATGTTCAGCCTTACTCTGGATCACCGGCAAACTTTGCGGTATATATGGCAACGTGTCAACCTGGTGATACGATTATGGGACAGGCTTTAAATGCTGGAGGACATCTAACACATGGTCATAAAGTTACTGCGTCGGGAACTTTCTTCAAAAGTGTTCAGTACGGTGTGATGGCGGAACCTAAAAATAATGATTTATTTGACTATGATGAAATTCGTAAACTGGCAAAAGAACATAAACCAAAATTGATTTGGGTGGGAGCTTCTGCCTATCCTTTGACTATTCATTATGAAAAGTTTGCCAAAATTGCTGATGAAATTGGAGCCTATTTAGCTGCTGATATTGCTCATATTGCTGGTTTGATCGCCGGTGGCGCTCATCCATCCCCAGTTGATCATGTTCATATTGTTACGACTACGACTCATAAGACTTTAAGGGGACCTCGAGGAGCTATCATTATGGTAACCGAAAAAGGTCTTAAAAAAGATCCTGATTTAGGAAAGAAAATAAACCGCGCAGTATTTCCGGGGCTTCAAGGCGGCCCGCATGATAATCAAACTGCAGCAATTGCGGTTGCGTTATACGAAGCTTCTCAACCTGGTTTTAAAACCTATGCTCAAAAGGTTGTTGATAATACTTCAGTTTTAGCTGAAGAGTTACAGAAGAATGGATATACATTAGTTGGGAATGGCACTGAAAATCATTTAATTCTAGTTGATTTAACCGAAAAGTATGGAGCGGGATTTGGTGTCTTTGCTCAGAAAGCTCTGGACATGGTCGGATTAACGTTAAACGCAAATACTGTACCAGATGAAAAGTCATCGGCATTTTTTCCATCAGGAATCCGATTGGGTGCCCCAGCAGCAACTACTAGAGGCATGAAAGAAAAAGAGATGAAGTTTATAGCAAAAACCTTAATGCAGGTATTGGAGTTAATTAAGGAGTATAAACTTCCGCCAAAAGAAGAACGAGCTGCCTATATTGAGAAATTTGAGAAGAAGGTCATGCAGATGCCGGAGATAAAGAAGCTACGGACAGAAGTGAAAAAGATGGCGATACAGTTTCCGATCCCATAATGCATTTATTTCAATCTAGTTAGCATCAGTATGAATCTATTCAAAGTGAGATATTCAGAAGAGTACCATCCTGAGGAATGGGAGTATTTATATGGTTCACATTTAAGATCATACGCTGCAAGAAATTTTAAAGGGTTGGTGGCAATTTTGTATTTTTTACTTAAAGAAGAAGGTCAAAGGTTTGATTGTATTTTAGCTGCTGGAGATTCAGGGTTAGCTATGGCTCAATTTGTTGAACTTATCTATAATGTACTCGACTCCCCTGTTCCCAAGAAGGTAGTTCTTCCTATAAAAAGATATAAAGACCCGGAAATGCTATGGTCAGATAATCCTAAAGACTTTCATGATAACTCCGTACTACTTCCTCAATTAAAAAGACACCTTAACGAGATCTCTCATATTAAGAGTATACTTTATATAGATGACGAGATTAGTATTCTGGGAATTTCAGTAAAAGCTTGTATATCATTGCTTTTAAAAGTTTTACCACAAGAGCAAAAGCCAACAGTAACGATCGTTGCGGAAAATCAAGGACTGCAATGGAAAACTACTGATCCAGATGTTAATGTGAATTTCTACTCTTTCTGTACCAGTGTAGATAATTTATATGGAGTAATTTTTTATCTTTTACCTGCTTCGTTACGAGAAAAATTTGCAGAATTACCAGAATTAAACAGAGATATTAAATTTGTAGTTAATATACTACTTGGACTTCCTATAAAAAAGGCAGACAACAATAAACAAGAATTTTCTTTTGAGGTATATGAGATGGTAAAACAAAAAATTCCTGATTTAGAGCAGCTTCAAAAGCAGTTTAGAGATTATTTAGATTCATTAATAGCGCAAGGTATTGATGAATACAAACAAAAAAAGATTGAAGTTTTAAAAAATAAGGCCTCTGCTAACAATTCTATTGAAAAGTCAACAGAGGCTTGTGATGATAGTACACTACATAAGACTTAATTGATAAGCTAATCATAATCAACAAGACTATAAAATAGCTCATTATCCTCAGTAGTGTGCCAAAAGTTTTCAAGCACTCTTACAAACTCTCTTAAACTTTTAGAGTGAATAGTAAATATGACTTTTTCCGGATTCTCTATAAATTTATCAGGAAAAGCAAATTCCATCTGAATCCAAAATCCCGTAGTTGTAGTGGTAAAAAATCGACCCGAAACTCTTTCAGAGTCTAAAGTAAAGCTTTTATTGTACCTTCCTTTGACTGCAGCAGAGGCAGCATCTATAAAACTTTTTGGGGTATCAGTTAGGATTATTATCCGATGATGTGGAGTTAGTTTCTTTTTAGGATCCTCATTAACAGTCCAATGGAATAATAGTGCCATGCGATTAGATTCAACACCTACTCCAATGTACTGTAATCCACTATGAATCGACATTACTCTGTGCACTGTTTTCTCCTTTTCACTCTATCTTTGTAATATAGCCTTGAATAGTTTATGAATGTACGATGCATCGCTTATCTGATGCAGTGCTATATTATAAGATAAAAACGAGGAAATCTCAAGATTATGATTTTTATCTGTAATGAATTTATTGCTCTATTTCCAGATGTTACACTTTCTCGGTAACCTTATAGGTAATTTTCTTCCCTAGCAGTACTCTCGTATGGGCATCCAGGGCTGGCAATGATGATAGGAAGAAGGAAACGACAGGAAGTAAGTACCACTGAATAAAAAGCAATGGTAAGTTTTTAACTTTTGTCTCAATTTTCATCTTCTTTCGTAGTTGAATATCCAGGTAAATATATAAAAGTAATGAGGCAGTTGCGATGGTCAGGATTAATCCGGAAATTTGGGGAAGGAGAAATCCTAAGACAGTTCGTTTAAAGACAGGATTAATGAGGGGAGGAATAGAAGCGCTCAAAGTTAACAGGAAAAAAGAGGTTGGCCATAAAAAATGCGTTTCGGCCAACATATACATCTTCTTAAACTTTATCCAGAAAGGGATATGGGGTGTTGTAAATAATTTTTTCCATCCATACCCAAAATCGGTTACTCCCCAGGCCCAACGTTTCTCCTGTTCATATCTGTTCAGAAGTGTTTTAAATAACCCTCCAGAAAATACAGCATCTCCATTAATAATGGTAAAAAGAGACATAGTTCTTACTTTCTCTCCAAATTTAAAAAAGGCTTGAAAGTAGATATGCCAGTCTTCAGGAATAATATCTACATCCCAGAAGTTAACTTCGCTTAAAAGCCACAAATTTGTGGAGTAAGTAGAGACGTGAATGAGTCGATCTTTTTGAGCAACACTCGCTAAGCGAACAATAGAAGAAAGAGTAGCCTGCATCCTGACAAATAAAGGAAGTTGCCAAAAATTGTTATACAAAAGAACTGGTGCCCAGTAAAAGTGATACTTTTTTTCAGGGTCATTGAGATAGGTATGTGTTAGATAGGAAAAATAATTTGTTGGCAGATGGCTATCAGCATCACAGATTGTGATAAGAATATCTTCCATATTAATACTATTTTCCAGAGCAAACTGCTTTACCAGTTTTGCAGCAAATGTTTGGTTACTTGCCTTACCTGGGGCTTCATGAGACTCTAAAACATGATACGAGGTCAGGATGTGTTCAAAAAAGTGGCCATATTTTTCACGTAACACTCGATCTTTTTCAACTGCCTCTTCTTCCCGTTTTTCAAAAGCAAGCACCATTGAAAGTTTTTTATAAGGATAGTCACTCGCTAAAAATGACTCAATCGTCTCTTCTAGTTTATAGATAGGTTCTTTATAGTTAGGAATAATAATAAAGTGTTTAATCTGATCTGCAGTTGGGAGTTTTTGGAGTTTTTCGTTATAAGGTATAGTTGCGTGAAACAGAATCTCTTTATAAGCAATAACCGAATAGTATGTAGTAGTAGATGATTTATAAAAAAAGAAGAGGTTAAATGCGATTATTAAGTATGCAGCAACAGCTGGATGAAACGGAGAGAGCCAGATGGGCATAAGTATCACGATCCAGGTACATATCGGGATCAAGACTTCTCCAAGACGAAGGTAAAAGTACGACTGAGTTATCTTTTCTGTCATAGTAGCAATTATATCAATTGCAAATGAAAGATGTATTCATTTTAGAAACTACCAGGCTTCGCAGATCATTCTGAAGGAACAGTAATTACACCAAGGACCAACTTTTGGTTTAAACTCATTTTTTCGTATCTCAGCTACAGTGTTTTCCACTTCTTCTTTTACTTTTGCTATATCTTCTGGAGAGCGCTGCATTGAAACCTTTGACATATCGTTTAAGTAGTAGAATGTTAAAGTTACCTTTTCCAGTTCTCTATGATAAAGTCCTTTATCCATCGCTGCTAAGGCATAAATTGAGAGCTGTAAACTTTTTTCAAGCGTTTTATCATCTGGTTTTCTTCCCGTCTTGTAGTCAATAATCTCAATACCCCCATCAGCTGTATTGTCTACACGATCAATTTTTCCGGTAAGAAATATATCTCGATTCACTCGTATTTTAAATAACTTTTCTAGCCCCAGTATCGAAATATGAGCATTATGAAGAGTCTGAAGGTAATTTGTAAGCAGATCTTCTCCTTCTTTTTTCATCTTTTTTTCATGTGCTTGAGACTGAAAACCAATTGGTGTCCAAAGAGTATTGTAAATCGATACTATTCGATCTAAACCTATACTTCTGTCATAGATAAACTCCTGATAAAATTGCTGTAATGTCCGATGAATAGTATCGCCAAATGAGGCTGCAGCGTTAACTTGAGTAGGCACTTTTAAGATAAATTGATATTTATACTGCAGCGGACAGGTTTTAAATGACTCAAGTTGAGTGTAAGAAAAATTTGATATTGCTAGGGGTCTATGGATAATAACCTCAGCTGGAGACTGCATTTTCTGAAAGTCAAAGAGAGAAGTTTGAGCTTTTTCTTCCTTTCTCAGAATTTGGTTCTTCTTAACCTCATCCTCACCCAGAGCTTCGATAACAAAGGGAGAAATTTTTCGTTCTCTTTTTCCATCTCCGTATATCAACGAGGCAGTCATAAAAAGCCGCGCTTTTGCCCGGGTCATTCCTACATAAAATAGTCTTCGCTCTTCTTGTAAATGATAGTTTCCTTTTGGAAGAATCTCTTTAATCAGATCTTGAGGAATGGGCAATGCCTCTTTTTTATCACGCGTAGGAAATCTATCCACTGAAAGATTTACCAGGAAAACAACTGGAAACTCCAGTCCTTTTGCTGCATGAACAGTAAGAATATTTACTCCATCATATCTGGGGGTATCTACATCTTCACTTGTAGGTGATTCTCCAAGTTCCATACTCATTTTAATCCAATCAACCACAGCAAATACAGAAGCGTCCTCACTAGCAGACTCAAATGTTTTTAATTTATTAAAGAATTTTGTAATGTTCAAAGCTATTTTTTCTTCTTTTTCCGTTTTATACTCCACAATCTTTTTTAGATACTCAGTATCTTCTAGAAAGTAAAAGAGAATCTGAGCAGCGCTATCTTTATGCAGTAAAGATAAATGACGATGAATCATCTTTACGATGGGGAGAAGCTGTACTTTTGTAAACTCGGTTAAAAGGGGAAAGTGTTTTTTATAAATTTCATAGTCTGCTTGATACCAGTCTGTTTCAATAAAGGAGAAATAGATAAAAATTGCTTGAAAAAGGCTTTGATTCGTCTTCTTGGCAAAAGCCATGAGCAAGCTTAGATCTTTTGGATCAAGCTTAAAAAGATCCATGCAGAGGACACGGTATAAACTTACCGAATCTTCCAGATTGTACAGTACATGTAGATAAGCTATTAGATCCTTTATTTCTGGTTGTTTAAAAAGCATCCCTGGTCCTAAAAATCGATAAGGGATTCCTGATCCTTTAAAAGCGGTTATGAAAGGATCTGCATGAGCGTTTGCCCGGACAAGCAGTGCGAAATCTGAAAATGAGTAATTATGTTTCTTTTTGAGCTTTAAAATTTGTTCAACGACTTTTTGTGTCTCCCCATCACTATTTTGAGCTAGATAAAACTCAACAATATCTTTTGGCTTTCCTTTAACTGCTTGTAACTTTTTAGAAATTCCCAGTTGTGACTCTAGTGTATCTGGATTATTGTACTGAATGAGCTTATATGACGCATCTAGAATTTCTTGATAGGATCGATAATTTTTGTTGAGAGTTATCTGCTTTGCTTTGGGATAGTCCTTCATAAACGCAAGGATATTTGAGATAGAAGCTCCTCTGAATTTATAGATCGCCTGTGAATCATCTCCTACCACTGTAAGATTAGGATTTTTTTCAGGTGGACAAAGCTGTTTTACTAATAAGTACTGAGCAATATTTGTATCCTGAAACTCATCTACTAATACATACTTAAACTGTTGTTGATATTTTTTAAGTAAAGATGGACGTTTCTCAAATAAGTGTATAAGGTAACTAATAAGATCTGAAAACTCAAAAAAGCCTTCTTTGATCTTTAATTCATCATAGGCTTTATATGTTTGAGCAAGCTCTTGATTTTTTTCTTTTTCTTCTAATGACTCGTCAGCTCTATCTTTTGATGCCCAGGAGATATACTCTTCTGGACTGATCTGCTCGTCTCGTAATCTACTAAAATGCTGGAGCAATGCTTCAATAAATTTTTGCGGATTTCCTAGAGGTCTAAAGTAGTTCAAGTTCAGTTGGAATAGATTTTTTCGCATAAAAACAATCGCTTCTGCTTCTGACATGAGTTTATATCCAGGATTAATCCCGATATGACTACTGTCACTATGAAGTATTTGATCAGCAAATGAATGAAATGTAGAGATCCACATCTGAAAAAAACCATATGGGAGTGCTTTATCAACGCGCTCTTCCATCTCAAGTGCAGCCTTTTCTGTAAAAGTTAAGGCTAAAATTTCCTCGGGTTTTGCTAAGTTATTGGTTACGAGATACTTAATCTTTTCTACAATTACCGTCGTTTTTCCAGTTCCAGCTCCGGCTACAATAAGTAAGGGACCACTGTTAAAGATTACTGCTTGTTTCTGTTCATTATTGAGTTTCTCTTCAGTATCTTCCATAGTAGATTATCATTGTAGCATGATTTTAGTAGAAGGTAAACGAGTGTTTATTTTTTTAGTATAATATGCTGATTATGTTACCTGAGGAATGTCCAAATATTGTTCCTTTAATAAAAGAACTCCCGGCTTCAGTCGTTTATCAGTATATGCTTACTTCCTATTTTGCTGAAGAATCAGTTACTGAGGATTTAAAAAAATTAGGATCTCCACCTGAATTAGTGAAGAATAAATATCATGAACTGCGTGAATTCCTCAGTACGAAATTAGTAACTGATCTATTTATGGAGTATTGGCAGTATGAAACTGACTCTAGATGGGAATTTCGATCAGCTACAGAAGCATTACGAGAGACGGCTGTTCATGCATTAACTATTGTAGCTTGTATGGCGGATATTGATTTATTTAAGCCTTACAATGAAACAAGATACTTCCCGGAATTATCTACAGAAGATATACAGAAAATTGCAAAAAAAGCTCACTTCCTTACTCCTTATTTAAATACAAAGATAAGATAGATACTATATCTACTTGACAACGTCTGTAAAACTCTTTATTCTGATAATATTGGAAAATTTACATCCCCACACAAATCATCATATGGAAACAGAAACAAAACCCTCTAGCTCCAAAATGAAACTTGGAGCCGTACTTTTAATGGTTCTAGTATTCCTTTTAGTCATTCTGACTTTGAACGGAGCACAAAAGAGCCAAAGCACACGAAGTAAAGCAGCAGAGCTGCCAATAACACCTAATCCTTTACTGCAAACGGTTGGATTAGACTCAACAATTCGAGCTAACTGGCCAGCACCTACTGCAGCTTACTCCAAGCAAATTTTTAGTGTATGGGATGGAGACACTTTAGTCGCAACTAAGTTATTAGGAAATACAGCCAATGTGGCAGATGCAAATGGTTTACAAGGAGATCATGAATATACTATTAAAATAGAAGGTTTGACAGCCAGTGGTCAGAAAGAATTATACATGGCTACAAATGCCTCTACTCAGCTTCAACCTCAAATGACTAATTCTGCTTTCTTTGAAAACTTTATGGACACATCACCAATGGAAGTAAAGTCTGATTATTTAGATGTGCGTACCTTGGCAAATGAAGGCGTTCAACCAGACACTCTTCGTGATGAGCGAATGATGTATATGCCAAATGAAAGACATTTTCATACCGAAATGTTAGGAGGAGTTCAGAGAAGCGAGCTTACAGTACGCCCAAGAGTTCCATTTGACTTTACTGGTAGAACCGGTACCTTTCAAGTAGAGGTAGATATGGCCCCAGTTCAGAATGATAATCAAGGAGTCTGGTGGGAGATTCATCTTACAAAAGAAATTCCTGGTTCAGGTAGAGCTCTAGGCTCAGGAGGAGGAACAGAGTTTCAGAATGGTATTACCTTCTCTATTGCTCGACCGCAGAACCAAACCGGAGCTGATCATAATGTAATAACCAATACAAATATGAATAGACCGCTCATTAGTGTAAATATCAATGAAAGTAATCCTGATAACGTTCCTCAATTTGAAGGAACCATGAGACAAGCAACAGGAGTCAATATTCGTATGCCAGTTGTTCTTAAAATAGTCGATGATCCAACTCACTCACCACGAAATAAGGCTGAGATGTGGGTTAATGGATCAAAAGTGGATGAAACACCATGGATGAACTTCGGATTTAGTAAAGGATTCTGGACCATTGCTCACAGACATTTTTATACTTCACGGAATCTTGACTTTCAGATTCCGAATCAGTTAGTGCACTGGGATACTATTTCCTATGATGGCCAATCTGGAAGTTTTAGCCCTTATATGAAGACATATATTCAACCAAACTGTGCTAAAGTTGTGAACTATGATATTCATTCCTATCAAAATGGAGGAATCCGCAACTGTGCAAAGCTCAGCTTTACAGGAGGAACATCAACAGTTCCGTTCACTATAGATCAAGCTGACTTTAACAAAGGAATACGAGGTGGACGTTTGATCTTTAGTGTGACCAAAAATCAAGCGCAATCATATTCTGGAAATATAAATGGCGTAGCTTTCACCCAGCCATACTTTGATAATTCTGAGTATGAACCTGATCCAGCCACAATTTTAATTAGACACGATCTTACTCAGGCAGAAATAGCGTCTCTACACACTGGAGCTAATCAGATAGTATTTAATGGAAGTAATAATATTACCATCTCACAAGTCGAGCTTGAAGTAGAGTTTAATCAGCCACGAGTTATCGCAAATCCAGCAACAACGAATCCTCCAGTCATGCTCGGAGCTTCAAGTAATAGTTTCAGAATTCACCATGATCCTAATAATCCAAATGCTCAAGAAACTGTCACTACTACTCTTTTCAGCTCTGGTGCTGCAGGATCAGTAGGATGGCATGCAGATGTCTTTATGGACACAAATGATCATGACATAGATGGAAATAATGTAAATGATTGGCTCAGAATTTCATCCACAGATGGAACCCTTCAGAACTCTCCAGCAAATATTGGAGCTGCTGGCTTAACGAACCTTACGATCACGGCTGATTTTACAAGATTAAGAACTGACTGTACTACAACAGCTTGCACTAGCAGAATGCCAGAGAATGATGGGAAGGATGGTACTGTAGGAGTCATACGTATTCGAAGAGCTGATGATCCTATGATGATGAACCATATGCCAGTTTATATCTCAGTCATGGTTGTAAATGATGGTAGAACGACTGCTCAAGATCTCGATGATCACTTCTTAACTACCTTTACCGGCCTTAGTACGACATTTAATAAGTGTGCTATCCCAAATTACTGTATTTCACCTACACCTATCAATGATACACCTACTCCTCCTCAACCTACCCCAACAGTAGATTCAAGAAGAGCAGATATTGACCATAGTGGAACAGTAACCGTCCAAGACTTTAATCTACTAAAACAACACTATAATCACACCTGTACTCCGGGAACGACCCAATGTGCTGATATAGACTGTAATGGAATTATAAATACTTTAGATTACGGTCTGCTCCAAAAGCAGCTTGGAAGACCAGTCCCAACGCAAGCACCTCTCTGTCCATACTTAATAGTACCATCAGCTCCTTTTGGACAACAGAACGGCAAACGATAAATGGCGGTGGAACTGCAGGTTCAAACGGAAGTTATATTATCCAAAGCGATAAGGGTAAACTGAGTTATCCTAGTTCTCAATAACTAGGATCATTTTCCCTTGACTTTCTGAGGGTAAAACTATATCATAGTATTTAGCAGGCATGAGATACTCTTGCATATTTATTTGAATGCATTATAATTTGTCCTGTAAATTGTACATTTTATTAATTTAATTAATCACTTATGGCAACTGCCGCATTTCAGCGAAACAAACCTCATTTAAATATTGGTACCATTGGTCACGTTGATCATGGTAAAACAACAACAACATCTGCAATTACATTTGTACTTTCTAAAAAAGGTCATGCTCAGTTTAAAGCTTATGATCAAATCGATAGTGCTCCAGAAGAAAAGGCAAGAGGAGTCACCATCAATCTTTCTCATCAGGAATACGAAACCGATAAAAGACATTATGCACATATCGATGCTCCAGGACACGCTGATTACATCAAAAACATGATTACAGGCGCCGCCCAAATGGATGGAGCCATCTTAGTTGTATCTGCTCCAGATGGTCCAATGCCTCAGACACGAGAACATATTCTTCTAGCAAGACAGGTTAACGTACCAGCCATTGTCGTCTTTTTAAATAAAGTAGACATGGTTCAAGATAAAGAAATTATTGATCTGGTTGAGATGGAAGTACGAGATCTTCTGAAAAAGTATGGCTACCCAGGTGACGAAGTTCCTGTTATTAAAGGATCTGCCTTAAAAGCACTTCAGGATGACCCTGAAAATGTAAAAGCAATCGAAGACTTAATGAAGGCTGTCGATGAGTATATTCCAGAGCCTACTAGAGCCATTGATAAGCCATTCCTTATGCCTGTTGAAGACGTCTTTACGATTTCCGGAAGAGGAACAGTCGTTACCGGAAGAGTAGAAAGAGGACTTCTTAAAGTAAACGAGGAAGTTGAGATCGTAGGAATTAAAGCTACAAGAAAGACTGTTGTTACCGGAATTGAGATGTTTAGAAAAACATTAAACGAAGCTCAAGCTGGAGACAATACTGGTCTTCTCTTAAGAGGTGTAGAAAAAACAGATGTAGAAAGAGGACAAGTTCTGGCAAAACCAGGCTCAGTTACTCCTCATACAGACTTTGAAGCTGAAATTTACGTCTTAACAAAAGAAGAAGGTGGACGACATACTCCATTCTTTAAAGGATATCGTCCGCAATTTTATATTAGAACAACTGATGTTACCGGTGAACTTGAGCTCCCAGCAGGAGTAGAGATGGTTATGCCTGGAGATAACGTTAAAATCTCTGCAAAACTTATCTACCCAATTGGTCTGGAAGACGGTCTAAAGTTTGCTATTAGAGAAGGTGGACATACAGTTGGAGCAGGTGTAATCACAAAAGTTTTAAAGTAAAAATTATAAACCTTAGTCAGTAGACTAAAGTCAATTGTCAATTATTTGCACCTTAAGAATATGCCAAAAGGAAGGGTACGTATACGATTAAAGGCTTACGATCATAGACTGGTTGATGAAACCTGTCAAAAAATTGTAGATACAGCAATAAAAACCGGAGCTTCGGTGAAAGGGCCAATCCCTTTGCCTACAAAAAATGAGGTGTATGTGGTTAATAAGTCAACTTTTGTGGAAAAAAATGCCAGAGATCATTTTGGTTTAAAGATTCATAAAAGATTGCTAGATATAGTTAATCCTACGAATCAGACAATAGACTCATTAATGCATCTGGAGCTTCCAGCCGGTGTTGAGGTAGAAGTGAAAATGTAACTTCCATTTTGACTATAGTAAGGTAGACTTGAAATCAGATCTAGGACGAAGTTTTCGTATATATTTTTAAAGGAGCAGCTGCGTTAATAGGAGGTCAAATTCATATTGATTTGTGCTTGACCAAGGTATAGTTATAGTATATAATCTAACTCGATATGCTTTTCCGTCGGGGGAAACACATATAGGATATTAATCATTTCCAGATTGGCACTAGTAGCCCTATCTGGGCTATTTTTTTTGTCCTCCGCTTCGTTCAGGATAAACCCTGAAAGCTTCCCTTCCAGGGCAGGCCTCAGAAGCGAGATAAAAAGAATTGCATGAAATTTAAATTTTAAATATGGCTGGCTTTATTCTCGCCGAGAAATCAGAACAATCACAGATGTTTGATGATGCAGGAAAACGGATTCCTGTAACTCTTCTAAAGACAACTCCTTGTTATGTTGTTGATATTAAATGGCCTGAGTCTCATTCTTACTCAGCTATAACACTAGGTTTTGGCCAGGCAAGAAATATGAAAAAATCTGTAAAAGGCCAAATCGAGAAGGCGGGGATTAAGACCCCGCTTCGTTTTTTAAAAGAACTACGTCTTGATGATATAAAACACGAAAAAGTAGAGGAAGAAGGAAAGAGTGGAGTTCAAGTTGGTGAAGCTAAGCTGTTTATTGGCCAAGAAGTAAAACCCGACCTCCTTTTTAAAATTGGAGATTTGGTAAAAGTATCGGGGACTTCAAAAGGAAAAGGTTTTCAGGGAGTAGTAAGAAGACATGGCTTTGCCGGTGGTCCAAAAACTCACGGTCAATCCGATAGGCTAAGAGCTCCTGGTTCAGCTGGACAGTCAACAACCCCAGGAAGAGTGTATAAAGGAAAGCGAATGGCTGGTAGAATGGGAAATCAACTAACATCTATTCAGAATTTAAAGATTATGAAAGTTGATGATACAGGTCTGACCGTAAAAGGTGTTGTCCCTGGTCATATTCACGGATTAGTTACCGTTGTAAGTAGTTAAATACTATGGAAGAAACAAAATCGCCTAAAAAAACAACTAAAAAAGTAGCTAAAGTAGCAAAAGCAGCTGTATCAAAAGAGGTTGGTTTATCTATTCCAGTCTATACCTTAAAAGGTACTGAAGAGAAGAAATTAGACCTTCCAAAAGAGCTTTTTGATGTAAAAGAAAGTCCTCGTTTAATTGCACAGTATGTACGAGTATATCTTGCAAATCAAAGACAAGGTAACGCTTCTACCAAACATCGAGGAGAAATTATTGGAACTACCAAAAAAGTATATAGACAAAAAGGAACAGGAAATGCACGACATGGAAGTACAAAAGCACCTTTATTTGTAGGAGGAGGAGTAGATGGCGGTCCAAAACCAACTGATCACTCTTTAAAAATGAACAAAAAACAGAAAAGAAAAGCTTTAGTAGTAGCATTAAGCATGAAGACAAGAGAGAATGGAGTTATCGCCATTGGTAATGATGTAACTTCAATGCAGCCAAAGACAAAAGAGTTTTCCGAATTTCTAAAAATGATTGGTTTAGTTAATAAAAAGGCTCTGGTGATTGTGTCGAAGGCTCATGAAGGTCTTAGACTATCATTAAGAAATGTACCAAAAGTTGAGATGATCTCAACTACTAATCTAAATCCATATACAATTTTGACACACGAAAAAGTATTATTTACAGAAGATGCATTAGATGTTTTATCAAAGTTATATTTAAAAAAATAATCATGCATACCCTATCTTTTAAACCACTAATGACAGAAAAAGCATCTCAGTTATCAGGAAGAAGTGTATATGCTTTTGCAGTAAAACAAGACATGAATAAGTATCAGATAGCTGAAGCATTAGAGAAAATGTATAAGATAAAAGTAGCAAATGTGAAAATTGCAAAAAAGAAAGGAAAAGTACGAAGAGTAGGAAAATTAGGAAGAACAAAACAGTTACCAGATATGAAAATAGCATATGTTAAGTTAAAAGAAGGAAAAATTGATATCTTTCCACAGGCATAACTATGAAAAAGAAAGTAATAAGAAATACTATTTATAAAACAACCCAAGAACCCCATAAAGGGTTAATCTCGATTTTGAAAAAGAATTCTGGAAGAGACTCATCTGGAAGTATCTCAGTACGCCATCAAGGAGGAAGGCAAAAAAGATATTACCGTAAGATTGACTTTAAAAGAGATAAAAAAGATATAATAGGAACAGTTTTGCGTATTGAATATGATCCTAACCGAAATGCTCATATAGCCTTAATCGAATACGAAGATAAGGAAAAAAGGTATATTCTTCATCCAAGAGGTTTAGTAGCAGGAAATAGTGTTATCTCGGGTGAATCAGTAGATATTAAAGTGGGAAATACATTACCTTTACGTAATATTCCTATTGGTATAGAAGTACATAATGTTGAGTTGTATCCTGGTCAAGGTGGAAAAATTGTAAGAGGAGCCGGAACGACAGCAGTAGTTATTGCTAAAGAAGGAGAGTATGTTCATCTTAAGTTACCATCAGGTGAAGTAAGAAGAATAGCTAAGGACTGTTTAGCAACTGTAGGAGTTATAGGAAATTCAGAGCATAAAGATAGAGAGTTAGGAAAAGCAGGAAGAAAGATTTTGATGGGAATTCGACCTACTGTACGTGGTACAGCTCAGAATCCAAGAAGTCATCCTCATGGAGGAGGAGAAGGTCGATCAGGAGAAGGAATGCATCCAAAAACTCCTTGGGGTAAACCAGCTCGAGGAAAAAGAACAAGAACGAAAAATAAATGGAGTAATAAGTTCGTTGTTAAACGCAAAAAATAATATGGAATCAAAAACATATCTAAAAAATTTGAGTATTACGCCTAAAAAACTACGCATGTTACTGCCTAGTATTAAGCGGTTATCACCTTTAGAAGCGACAAAAGTACTTTATTATTCACCAAAAAGATCATCAAGAGTATTTTACAAGGCGATTAAGTCAGCTATGGCCAATGCGAAACAGACTTTAAAAGTGAATGATGATTTGTTACAATTCAAGCTGTTCACTATTGAAGAAGGAAATAAGCTAAAACGATATCAAGCAGGAAGTAGAGGGAGTGCCAAACCATTTAAAAAACGTTACTCTCATATAAAGATTATTTTAACTGCTAAAGAAGCTCAGCCAAGTACACAAGACGTTAAAGAACATAGTTTAAGTGCAAACAACGAGAAGAGTGTGGAGAAAAAGAAGAGTGACAAAAAAGTGGAAGCAGCGTCAGAGATATCAGTAAAGGCCGCCAAGAATCCAAAGAAAAAAGTTCAAAAAAAGAACTCAGAAGTTAAAAATACAAAAACAAAGTAATTATCAATAATTTATAGACGATGGGACAAAAAGTAAATCCAAAAGGTTTAAGACTCGGTGTTATTTATAACTGGGACTCAAGATGGTTCTTTTCTAATAAAAGGAACTTTAAAGATGCTCTTATATCTGATATTAAGATGAGAAAGAGCTTGATGGAGAAATTCTCATTTGCCTCTGTAACTCAGATAGAGATTGAACGAGCAATTAATAAGATAACTGTTTTTATATTCTCGGTAAAACCAGGAATGATTATTGGAAGAGGTGGAAAAGGATTAGAAGAAGTAAAGAAGTATGTATTAGCGCAGACTAAATCTCAGGGAAAAAAGAAAGATATAAAAATTGATCTGAAAATTGAGCCGGTTAAAAAACCTTATAACAACGCATATTATGTAGCTCAGTCCATCGCAGAAAAGTTGGTACGAAACTTTCCACATCGAGCCGTAGTTCATAATACGATGACAAGAGTGATGGAGTCAGGAGCTAAAGGAGTAAAAGTTCAGTTAGGTGGAAGAATTGCTGGAGCTGAGATTTCAAGAAGAGAGAAGTATTTTCAAGGCACAATTCCAACATCCACCATTAGAGAAGATGTAGAGTTTGCTCGATTTCCAGCATTAACAAAATCAGGATATGTTGGAGTAAAAGTATGGATTTGTAAATAACTATGTTATCACCAAAAAGACAAAAGTACAGAAAACAGTTTAGAGGTATATGGAGAAGAATAGCCGTAAAAGGTGATAAGCTGAACTTTGGCAATTTTGCTTTAAAAAGTATTGAAAAAGGATGGATTAAAGATAGAGAAATTGAGTCGGCTCGTGTGGTTATGGCTCGTGCTACTCGAAAGAATGGAAAGTTCTGGATTCGTATTTTTCCAGATAAGCCTTTTACCAAAAAGCCCCCCGAAGTAACGATGGGAGCGGGAAAAGGAGATGTAAGTCATTTTGTGGCATCGGTAGTGCCAGGGAAAGTGCTGTTTGAAATCGATGGTTTATCTGAACAAGAAGTTAAAAAAGTGTTCCATAATGTATCGGCGAAGTTATCAGTCGGTACAAAAATAATTTCTAAAAATATATGAAAAGATCATTTCAAGAACTAAGTAATAAAACTGAAAAAGAGTTACAAAAGGACATGGAAACAATAAGAAGTGAAATGATGAAAATGCAGATGGAGTCAGTCTCAAATCCACAAAAAGACTCAAATGTTATTTCAAAGAAGAAAAAAAGATTAGCAATGGTATTAACAGCTGTCAATCAAAAGAGAGAGATGGCTCAGTATAGTACTAAAAAATAAATTTTAAACATATATGAGTAAAATTTTAACCGGCATTGTAGTCTCGAATAAAATGCAAAATACAGTAGTGGTAGATGTGAAGAAAAAGTTTCAACATCGAAGGTACAGAAAAATTGTAAATATGCACAAGAAGTATAAAGTTCATGTTGGATCAAGTACGATTCCAGTTGGTAGTACTGTAAAAATTCAGGAGACAAAACCAATTTCAAAAGATGTTCACTTTATGTTAGCCTCAACCCAGGCTTTTTCCAAAGAGCCTGCAGCAAAAGAGACTAAAATAGTCAAACCATCCAAAACATCAACTACCAAAAAAAAAGAAACAACTGAGACAGCATCGGCAGTAGCAGTTGAGCCAGCTCAAAAGACACCAAAAACCGAAAAAAAGACAGCTAAAAAATCAGTTACAAGAAAGAAGAAAGTTACTAGTTAATTTCCATAATGTTACAACTAAGATCAATACTAAATGTTGCGGATAATACAGGAGCTAAAAAAGTAATGTTCATTGGTATGCCTAAAAAAGGAAATAAAAAACTAGGAACAATTGCTGAGTTAATGACTGGAGTAGTAAAAGAAGCATTACCCTTTGGACAAGTCAAAAAAGGAGAAGTTGTATACGCAGTTATAGTAAGAACAAGAAAAGAAAAAAAACGAGTTGATGGCAGTTATATACGATTTGATGATAACGCATGTGTTATTTTACAAGGAAAAGAGAGTAAGGAGCCAAAAGGTACCCGTATTTTCGGCCCGATTGCAAAAGAGATTAAAGATTCAGGTTATAACAAAATCGCTAGCTTGGCTGAGGAAATATATTGATTACCGCTCAGCCTAAGGCAGAAGTAGAATTAAATAAAACTAATATGAAACTTAAAAAAGGAGATAAAGTCAAAGTCATAACAGGCAAGGATAAAGGAAGAGATGGAGTTATTGAACGTGTCTATAACAAGATGAATACAGTTTTGATTACGAATATTAATGTCTATAAAAAGCATATCAAAAAGAATGAGAAGATGCCGCAAGGAGGAGTAGTAGATCTACCTCGACCACTAGATGTGGCAAAGGTAGTTCTTATCTGTCCTAAATGTGGAAAAGAATCAAAGATAGGGTATAAAATTGAGAAAGATAAAAAGTTTAGAGTTTGTAAAAACTGTGATAGTAAAATTTAACTAAAAGTATATGTCATTTCAAGAATATTACAATTCGGAAATAAAGCCACAAATGATGAAAGATTTGAAGGTGAAAAATGCTATGGCTTTACCTATTCTTAAAAAAGTGGTTATTAATGTTGGAGCAGGAGAGGCAGTTTCAAATAAAAATGTGATTCAGCATATACAAGATCAACTGACTTTAATTTCTGGTCAGAAACCAGTTATAACAAAAGCAAGAAAATCGGTTTCTGCTTTTAAAGTACGAAAAGGAATTCCTCTAGGAGTTAAAGTCACGTTAAGGGGAAAAAGAATGTATCTCTTTTTAGAGAAGTTAACAAAGATAGTTATTCCTCGATTGAGAGACTTTAGAGGAATATCTCATAGCACTGTAGATAGACATGGAAATTTAAATCTAGGTTTATCAGAACAAACGCTTTTTCCAGAAATTGAGTACGATAAAATAGATAAATTAAGAGGTCTAGAAGTTACCGTTGTTACCACTGCAAAAGATCATGAAGATGGTAAAAAGTTATTTGAGCTATTAGGAGTTCCTTTTAAAAAGTAAATATGGCTAAAACATCAGATGAAGTAAAATTTAGAAAAAAACAAAAGTATGCGATTCGATATAGAAATCGTTGTCCTATCTGTGGTAGATCACGAGGATATATGAGAAGATTTGGACTATGCAGAATTTGTTTTAGAGAAAAAGCATTATCCGGTGAAATACCTGGCGTTAGAAAAATTTCTTGGTAATTTATGAGTAGATCAACAAAAAAAGGACCATATATTGATGAAAAATTAATGAAAAAGGTCGAAAAACAGAAGAGCGAAAAAAACTATGCTCCTATTAAAACCTGGGCTCGAGACTCTCAAATCGCTCCAGAATTTGTAGGACATAAATTCGCCATACATAATGGGAAAAAACATATTGAAGTTTTGATATCTGAAACAATGATTGGTCATCGTCTTGGTGAGTTTTCACCAACGCGAATGTTTAGAGGCCACGGAAAGATAACAAAGCGAGTTACAGAAAAAACATAATACAAATTGTATAAAAACTATGAACGCCATCACAGATCTAATAATCAGAATTAAAAACGGGTATATGGCAGGTAAGGATATTATTGAATCTCCTTACTCTACTTATCGTGAAGAAATAGTAAAAAAACTTATGAAACTAGGATACGTTAAAGAGTATCATCTAGATGAAGAAAAGAAAAGAACAATGGATATAACGTTACTGTATCATGATGGTATTCCAGCATTAACCCAGGTAAAGATATTCTCAACACCTGGTAGACGATGGTATATTTCGTCAAAAGAATTAAAGTCAGTATTAGGTGGAATGGGATACTCGATTATCTCAACACCCAAAGGTATTCTTACGAACATTGAAGCAAAAAAACATCAAGTTGGTGGCGAGTTATTATTTAATATCTGGTAATAGATAATTTAGTAAATCAATATGTCAAAAATTGGAGAAAAGACTATTGCAGTACCTGGATCTGTTCAAGTTGAGATTCAGAACAGCTCTATAAAGGTAAAAGGAACAAATGGTGAGTTATCTTTTGAGTTGCCTAAAACAATTACTATTTCAAAAGATGGAGAAGTGATATCAGTCAAAAGAAGTTCTGATACGAAAGAATCGAAAGCTCTCCATGGTTTGTATCGAAGTATTATTGCCAATGCAGTAAATGGAGTAGACAAAGTATGGCAAAAAAGATTAGAAGTAGTGGGAACTGGTTTTAATGTGAAGCTACAAGGAGAAGATCTTGTTTTTAAAGTAGGCTACTCTCATCAAGTTACTTTTCCAAAAGTTCTTGGCGTAAAGTTTTCGGTTGAAGGAAACAATAAAGTTGTTGTTTCTGGTGCTGACAAACAGTTAGTTGGACAAGTAGCACATCAAATTAAGATGATTCGAAAACCAGACGTTTATAAAGGAAAAGGAATCCGTTACGAAGGAGAAAAAATTAGAATTAAAGCAGGTAAAAAAGCTAAGACTGCTTAAGAATTAACTATGAAACATATCACATTTAGTAAAACAATCAGAAGAAAAAGACGCGTAAGTATGAATATAAAAGGCACCAAAGAAAGACCACGAATCTCAATTAATCGATCCAATAGATTTATCTATGCTCAAGCAATAGATGATAGTAATAGAAAAACGGTAGCATCATTCTCTAGTTTGCAACTAGCAAGAGAAAAAAAGCTAACTGGAAAGAAAGTGGAGCAAGCTAAAACAGTAGGTCTTGAGCTATCCAAATTACTGAAAGAAAAGAAGATCTCTGAAGCCGTGTATGATAGAGGTCAGTATGGCTATAAAGGAAGAGTAAAAGCATTAGCTGAAGGTCTTAGAGAAGGAGAGTTAAAAATTTAATTGATCTATGGAGGATAATCAAACAAAAACAGAAAAATTGGAAGAAAAAGTACTATTAATTAGAAGAGTTTCCAAAAAGACTACTGGTGGTAACTATGTGAGTTTTTCAGCTCTAGTAGTTGTAGGAGATAAAAAAGGAAGAGTAGGAATTGGTATAGGGAGAGGATTAGAAGTACCTCCGGCAATTCAGAAAGCTATTACTCATGCAAAAAAACATATGATTACTGTTCCTATATATAAGTCATCTATTCCTCATGATGTTTCGATAAAGTATAAATCAGCACGACTTATGTTACGACCAGCTCCAGAAGGCTCAGGTCTTAAGATTGGAAGTGTTGCCAGAGCAATCTTTGATTTAGCTGGAATTTATAATGCATCTGGGAAAATTATTGGTTCTCGAAATCAAATTATTAATACATATGCTGTTATTGAAGCATTAAAAAAGTTAAAGAAACGAAAAGAAAAAGTTACAGAAAAAAAAGAAGGTACTAATTAAATAAATTATCATGAATACTATCTTATCTAATTTACCAAAAATTGTAGACAACAGAAAAAAACGCCTTGGAAGAGGTGCAGGAAGTGGGAAAGGCGCGAAATCAGGAAGAGGAACAACTCGTCATCAAAAAGCACGAGAAAAGATTCCTTTGGCTTTTGAAGGAGGACAAGGAAGATTAATAAAACGATTCCCTCTTTTAAGAGGAAAAGGGAAAAATAAATCTGTTCAGGAAAAGTCATATGTAATTACTCTTTCAGATCTAAATGTCTTTAACGAAAATGAAGAAGTAACTGTCGACTCGTTAATTCAAAAGAAGATTATAGAAGAATCTCAAAGAACATGGCCTTTAAAAGTATTAGCTAATGGGAAGCTAGAAAAAAAATTGACAGTTACCCTACCCGTATCAGCTTCAGCAAAGAAAATGATAGAAAAGGCTGGTGGTGAGATAAAAACTCTATGAAAGAAATTTCAGACAAAATTAAGCTATTATTTAGAGATAAAGAGTTAAAGAGGAAGCTACTATTTACTCTCTTTATTTTTTTAGTATTTAGAGTATTTGCATTTCTACCTGTACCAGCAATCGACTTAGTACGGCTAAAAACCCTGTTTGCCCAAAACCAGTTCCTTTCTTTATTAGATATATTTTCAGGAGGAACACTCGTGAACTTTTCAGTAATGGCACTTGGGCTTAATCCCTACATTAATGCTTCTATCATCGTTCAGTTATTGACCGTAGTATTCCCACAGCTTGAGCAGCTGGCAAAAGAAGGCGAGTATGGTCGTCATAAAATTAACCAATACACCCGTATGATCACGATTCCTTTAACTATCGTTCAGTCAATTGGTATATATGTTTTATTAAAGAATCAACATATTATTGGAAACTTAACTCCTATACAGTTTTTTTCGTTCATCTTTACTCTGGTAGCTGGTACCTTTATTTTAGTATGGTTTGGAGAACTTATTTCCGAGTTCGGGCTTGGAAACGGAATTTCGCTCCTTATCTTTGCCGGAATTGTTGGAAGAATTCCTGTTCTATTTGGAAGAACGATTACAACAGTAAATCAGGAGTTAATTGTTAATTTTGTCGTTTTTGCAGTTCTTGCTATCTTAGTTGTCGCGGCAGTAGTCTTTATCAATCAAGCAGTGAGAAAGATACCGGTATTTTATGCGAAACGTATTAAAGGGAATAAAATGTATCAGGCAGCATCTAACTATCTTCCCCTAAAGTTGAATCAAGCAGGAGTAATCCCAATTATTTTTGCAGTCTCTTTTGTTCTTTTTCCACAGTTGATAGGTAACTTTTTTCAGTACTCAAAAGTGAAGCCGCTTGCTGGTTTTGCTCATTTTTTAGTTACTGCTTTTAATCCATCTGGATTTTTTTACAACTTTTTCTATTTTGTACTTGTGGTAGCATTTACGTTTTTTTATACAATAATTGTATTTAACCCGCAAAAAATATCTGATGAAATTCAAAAACATGGTGGTTTTATCCAAGGAATTAGACCTGGTCAAGCGACAAAACAGTATCTAGAAAAAGTACTCTATAAAATAACAACAGTAGGTGCATTATTTTTAGGTATTATCGCAATCCTTCCAGCAATAATCTCTAAGATAACAGGAATTAACAACTTAGTGGTTGGTGGAACAGGCGTTCTTATTATAGTATCGGTTATTTTAGAAACTTTCAAAACAATTGAAGCGCAGTTAGTTATGCGAAGTTACGAAAAGTTTACAAGATAATTATCAATTTCGAACTGAATTATGGCACAAAAAGGATCAAGAATACTCATCGGGCTAACCTGTGAAGTATGTAAAAGTCAAAACTATGTAGTAGAGAAGAATAAACTTAATACAACAACAGCTTTAAAATTAATGAAGTACTGTAAAAGGTGTAGAAAGCATACTGAACATAAGGAGAAGAAGAAGTTAGATTAGTATTTACAATTTAGATTGTTATAGAGCCCTAAAAACATGAAACTTGTCTTAACAGGCATCCAGGGATCAGGAAAATCAACCCAGGGAAATTTATTATCTAAACAGTTAAAGATTCCATATCTATCCACTGGACATATTTTTAGAGAGATTGCTAAAGAGAAGACAAAGTTGGGGCATTACGTAAAAGTTGTTATCAACTCCGGATTGTTGCTCCCGGATGATAAGACGATAGAAATTGTAAAAGAATATCTATCAAGACCTGAGTATCAAAGAGGGTATATTATAGATGGATTCCCTCGAACACTAGCTCAGGCAAAGCACTTTAAAAATGAGTTTGATAAAGTTATTTATTTAGAAATTCCTGATAAAGATACATTATGGCGTTTATCATACAGGAATGATAATCGTGATGATGAAACATTAAAGGCTTTACGAAATAGAATCGAGTTATTTCATAAGAAAACGCAGCAAGTTATTGAGTACTTTTCTACACTAGGAAAGCTGATTACTATTGATGGTACTCAGTCAATAAAAGAGGTAAATAAAGAAATACTTAAAAGTTTAGGAAAGCAGTTAATACGAAATCATATAAAATCGTGGGAAAGAAAACATAAAACAATCATCGCTATAACCGGACTTTCTGGTTCGGGAAAAGATGAAGCTGGAAGCTTTTTTACTCAAAAAGGAATACCAATAGTTCATTTTGGCAATACCATCAATCACTATATCGACGAACATAAGCTAAAACATACTGAAGAAATTCATCAAAAACTCAGAATGGAATTTAGAGAAAAGTACGGACCTGAGGCAATGGTAAAGCTAAACGCAGATAAACTGAGAGAGTCACTCAAAAATAATATGATCGTAGTTGTTGTAAGTTTGTATACCTGGGAAGAGTATATGGCATTAAAAAGAGAGTTTCCAGAGGTCAATATCTATTTATTAGCAATTTATGCTGATAAAGCAACACGATACAGACGAGCAGCAAATAGAGCTTATAGAGGAAAGGTATATGGCGAAGAACGAGATATTCATGAATTAACAACTATGAATAAAGGAGCACCGATTGCCTTTGCCGATTACTTAGTGAAAAACAATTTCTCAAAAGAAGAGTTTTATGACAAGTTGGATGAAGTTTACAGAGCAATTTATTTTTCTTGATTATGATTCACTTAAAGACAAAACAAGAGATTGAGATAATGAGGGAGTGTGGCAAGAGGCTACAAGCTTCAGTTGCTGAGCTTTTACCCTTTGTGAAACCGGGTATTTCAACTTTAGAGATCGATCAGAAAGCAGAACAACTTATTGTCAAAAATGGTGCTGAGTCCTCATTTAAACGAGTACCAGGTTATCACTGGACAACTTGTTTACCTATTAATGAACAAGCAGTACATACACCTCCATCAAAAAGGATACTTAAAGATGGCGATGTCCTAACAATAGATATTGGAGCATATTATCAAGGCTATCATACTGATTATGCTACGACATGTGTTGTTGGCACCAATACAAATCCAAAAATAGAGCACTTTTTACATACTGGTAAAGAAACACTGGAAAAAGCCATAGAAAAGGCCAATGAAGGTGGATATTTAGGGGAGATTTCTCAAGAAATGCAGGAAGGCATCTATAAAAATGGGTATTTTATCCTAAAAGACTTGACCGGACACGGAATTGGACATGAGTTACATGAGGACCCATATGTGCCTAATTTTGTAAGCAAACCGGTCAATAAAACCATGAAAATACCTTCAGGTCTGGTTATAGCTATAGAGGTGATCTACTCTATGGGAACTGAGAAAATAGCCTATGAAAAGACTGGTGAGTGGTCTATAAGAAGTAAGGATAAAAGCATCTGTGCCTGTTTTGAACATACAGTTGCTATACTAGATAAAAACAGATATATTTTGGTATAATTGTATGTTACAATATATAGTTTTATGAAAGATGAAGTCTTAATAGTAGAAGGTGAAGTTATAGAGAACCTACCGAATACGCTTTTTAGAGTGAAGTTAAGCGAAAATGACAAGATAATTTTATGTTATCTTTCAGGGAAAATGAGAAAGAATTACATCAAAATTTTGCCTGGAGATAAGGTAAGAGTAGAGATTACCCCCTATGATATTAATAAGGGAAGAATCGTGTTCAGAAAGTAATGTTTTATGAACTAGCGTGGCACGCTAGCAAGAGAGATTAAAATTTTTACCCGCGCCAAGGGGGTCCCTATGCGAAAGACTCGCCGAAGCAAAGGCGAGGGTGAGGCATGGGGCACTAATATGCATATCCAATCAGCAATTAAAAAAAGATGCGCTCAGTGTAAAATTGTAAAGAGAAGGGGAAAATTATATATTACCTGTACAAATCCCAAGCACAAACAAAGACAGGGTTGATTTTTTATGGCACGTTTATTAGGAATAACCTTACCAGATCAAAAAAATATAGACTACGCCCTTACTCTATTATATGGAATCGGATGGACAACCTCCCATAACCTATTAGAGACAGCAGGGGTAGACAGTCATAAAAAAGTAAAAGATATAACAGAAGAAGAGTTTAAGAAAATACTAGCTATTCTTGAAAAAGGACAGAAAGTTGAAGGAGACTTACGAGAAGAAATTAATGGTAATATTAAACGATTACGAGAAATTGGATCTTATCGAGGAAGTCGTCATGCTCATGGTCTACCTGGTCGAGGTCAAAGAACCCGTTCAAACGCTAGAACGAAACGAGGAAAGAGAAAGACAGTAGGAGCACTCAAGAAAGAAGTTTGGGCAAAGATGGAACAAGCTAAAAATGCTGCTCCAGCTGCTAAAAAATAAATAAACACCTATGAAAAAGAAAAAAACAGTTACAATAATTGAAAAAGGCCGAATCTATATTACAGCAACATTTAATAATACTTTAGTTACTGTAACTGATGAAAAAGGTTCACCTGTAGTAGTCGGTTCTGCCGGAATGCATGGATTTGCTGGTACTCGAAAATCAACACCATATGCGGCGACTATCACTACTGAAACAGCAGTGAGAAAAGCAGTTGAAGTACATGGATTAAAAAGAGTAGATGTATTTGTAAAGGGAATTGGAGCCGGAAGAGAAGCTTCTTTACGAGCTATCAAAGCCGCAGATGTAGACGTTGAGAGAATCATTGATATGACACCAATTCCACATAATGGAGTACGACCTCCAGGTGTACGTCGAGTGTAGTTATAAAAATTATAATATTTATTGTTCAATGAGATACACAGGACCAAAAAATAGAGTTGCCAGAAGAGAAGGAGTAGATTTAGGGCTAAAGACAGTAGGCTCAAAATCACACGCTTCACTTTTAAAGAAAGTGAATGTTCCCCCAGGTCAGCACGGAACAAAAGGAAAGAGAAAAATTTCTGAACATGGACGTCAACTTAGAGAAAAACAAAAATTGAGATTTACGTTTGGTTTATCTGAAAGTCAACTTAGTAATTACTTTAAAAAAGCTATAAATAAACCTGGAAATACAGCTTTTTATCTGACACAGTATCTAGAAAAGAGATTAGATAATGTTATTTTTAGACTTGGATTTGCACCCACTAGAGCTTCAGCAAGACAGTTGGTATCTCATAATCATATAAAAGTAAACGATAAAGTAGTAAACATTCCATCTTATCAGGTGCGAATGGGAGATGTGATAAGCCTTGGTAAAGATAAAACAGCTAAATTGCCTGTTGTAGAACAATCATTAGCTAGAAAAGACTATATGTTACCTGAATGGTTAGAAAAAAAAGGTACAGTAGGAAAGTTAAGTCAAGAACCTAATTCTGATGATCTAGAAAAGCAGATTAATTTGCGATTAGTAGTCGAGTTCTATTCTCGATAATTTTAAAAGTTCCTCCTGATATAAAGGAGGTAAATAATAATATGATCGAACCAAATTTCCACACTAAACTGGAAGAACAAACCCAAGATTATGGTAGGTTTGTATTTGAACCATTAGCATCAAGTTTTGGCCAAAGTATGGGTGTCGGCCTAAGAAGAACATTACTTTCTTCTTTAAGAGGTGCTGCTATTGGCTATGTAAAATTTGATAATGCTCCTCATTTATTTTCAACAGTAAACGGAGTAAAAGAGTCAGTCATTGATATTGTTTTACAGCTTAAACAGCTTCGATTCGAAGTTCCTGGAGATGGAAAGTATAGAGTTCATCTTTCAGCTAAGGGACCAGGTAAAATTTATGGAAAAGATCTTCAAGGAGAGGCAAAAGTTGTAAATGGCGATCTCTATATAGCAGAAATAACCGATACAAAAGGGAAGCTTGAGATTGAAGCCATTGTAGAGACAGGATTTGGTTTTATAACTGCCGAGGAAAAAGAAAACGAAGAAACAGGATTTATTACAGTTGATTCTGCTTTTTCTCCTGTTAAAAAAGTGAATTTTAAAGTTGAAGATACCCGTGTTGGAAGAAAAACAAACTTTGAACGATTAGTTTTAGATGTGTGGACAGATGGAAGTATCTCACCGGAAGAAGCCTTAAAACACGCTACACAAGTTCTAGCTCAGCATTTTAACCATGCTCTGTCTGGAAAGGATGTAAAAGAAGAGCAAGCTACTACTCCATCTACTATGGACAGTAAAGACGAAAGCACATCCAAATTAGATGACATCATTATTGATGAGCTTAATCTTCCTTCAAGAGTTATCAATGCTCTTTTGAGAGAGAATATTGAAACAGTTGCTGATCTTATTAAAAGAGGAAGAGAAAATCTGGTAGGATTAAAAGGTGTAGGAAGAAAATCACTTGATCTTATCGATGAGGAGCTCAAAAAAATGGGAATTGAGTTGAGTTAATTTTAGTCATTAGTATTATGAGACACAAAGTCAATAAATTTAAATTAAGAGGAGGAAAGGATGCTAATGACATGTTACTTAGAAAATTAGCACTCAATTTTGTGATGCATGGCAGTATGGTAACAACTGAAAAGAAAGGGAAAGCTCTTAGTTCATACTTAGCTAAGCTAGTTGAAAAAACAAAAGAAAAAAACGAAGCTAATAAAAACTATTTATTACATCATCTTAGTTCAATTAAAGTAGTAAATAATTTATTTGATAAAGTAGGACCAGTTTTGAAAGATACAACAGGTGGATATCTAACCGTAAAAAGACTGCAACAGCGATACTCTGATGGTGCAATGATGGTAAAGCTAACCTGGGTTAAACCAATCATGATGGTTGAAGAAAAGAAGGAACAACCAAAAGATCTTAAAACTGTTGATAGTTCAGCTGAGATGAAAGAAGAAAAAAAAGCGGTAAAAAGATCTAAAACAGTTACAAAAACTAAGAAATAACTATGATAAGCATACAAAAAACGACAAAAACACCTTCCCAAAACTCCATCAAGAGAGACTGGAAACTTATTGACGTAAAAGGAAAGGTACTAGGAAGAGTAGCTAATGAAATTGCGACTCATCTACAAGGGAAGAATAATGTGCAGTATTCTCCAAATCTTGATATGGGAGATAACGTTGTAGTGATTAATGCAAGACAGGTAGTAGTAACTGGCAGAAAAGTTCAAAATAAAGAGTACTCTTTTTTCTCAGGATATCCTGGTGGAAAAAGAACCGTTACTTTTGCTGAACTTATTGAAAAAAAACCAACAGAGGTAATTCGACATGCAGTATCGGGAATGCTTCCAAAAAATAAGTTACGAGATCGCAAATTAGCAAGACTATTCATTTTTGCTGATGATAAACATAATTATGCTCATAAATTTTCTGACAAAAAATAATATTAGTAATTAGAAAACTCTCATGCCTAAAAAAAACAAAGATATAAAATACTACGAAGCAGTTGGAAGAAGAAGAAACGCAGTTGCTCGAGTAAGACTATATATACCTGGTAAAGAAAAAACAGCATCTGTAAATGGAAAGAAAATTGCAAAAGGAGAAATCATTATTAATGATAAACCATTTGATAAGATAATAAGTAGTCCTATTAGTAGAAAACTGTGTTTATCTCCTTTGGAAATGACAAATAATGGCGATAGATTTGCTATCTCAATTAAAGTAAAAGGTGGAGGAGCTCAAGGACAGTTAGAAGCAATTATGCATGGAATAGCAAGAGCACTTAATACTTCTAATCCAGATGAATATAGACCAATTTTACGTCAGAATAATCTTCTAACAAGAGATCCTCGTACAAGAGAGAGAAGAAAAGTCGGTACGGGAGGAAAAGCACGAAGAGCCAAACAATCTCCAAAACGATAATACTCCTGGCTGCTCATACAAAAAATGGTAAGGAGACCGAAGTCTCCCTACCAGCCATTTAAAGCGCATAATACGAGGCCACCAAAAAGTGATAACAGAATGATTCCTGTTATCCAGCTTGTAGTTGACCACTTATCTTTTGTTACTGCCACATCTTTATCTACAAACTTTCCTGGTGTTCGAAACCAGATAAGCTCTCTTCTAATACTTGCAATCAAAAAAATGATTACAAATAAGATAAAGAGTATAGATGAGATTGGTCCTAATCCATGACCTTGTACAAGTACCATGAATTTACTCCTTTTAGTCGTAACTAGATGCAACTTCCAAATTTTCAAGTTAATAAATGCTATTCTGATAGAGCGTTTATATCAGTAACAACTTACTAGAGGATATTATAGCAAATTTTTAGGAAGAAGTCAATATTATAGGTTATTTTTTAACGACAAATATAATGACCTATAGTTTGAATTTAAACTCATTATATAGTATACTACTCATATAAAGTCTGGTACTTTAACAATAAGGTAGAAGGTACTGAAATTATTATAAATTAAAATATTAGCAACCTAATCTTAAAAGGAGACTACAATGTCAGGCAATCGGCTATCTGCCAAAATCTGGCTTATCATCTCACGATGTTATTCGTTTCTTGTGGGATTACGACAAGAAAAATATGATACTCCAGAATTTTTAAGTGAGGATTTTGAATCTAGAGTTATTCTCAGCTCTCTTGTTGCTTTACTTGGAACTAAAGCAAGAGAGATACTGACAGGCTATGTGCAATTGATATATCAAAGATCTACTAATATCGAGTTTGAGATTAAAGGTTATGTTGTAGGAGATGACTTTTGTTTTTATTATGAATGGTCTATAGATGATAGAGAAGACGGTTTAATCTCTAGTGCAACAATTGCAATAAAGATAGCAATTGTAGGACCTCCAGAATTATTAAAATTGGGCCTTATAGTCACAGGGGTTGATCCCACTACTCAGGAACAAGAATACTTTACAAAAGCTGAAGTAATCTTATCTGAAGTATTGGAAAATATTGGTTGGGTACGAGTTACAAATCCTCTCCACTTATTAAACTCAAAAGTTTTCTGTGATGATGAAGAATATCAAATACCTCTACCTTATACTTTCTACCGAAGTGATCAGATCTAGACACTGTGTGGAATAATAACCTATGGAGGCTAACTACTGCTGTTAGCCTCCTGCTGCTTTTGGCAGCATTGTTCATTCCAGCAGTGTCTTTTTAACTTTTAAAAGTACTTGTTATAATGAATCCTATGGACCTTTCAATCATCATTCTTTCGTTCAACACAAAGGAGCTTACAAAAAACTGTCTTGATTCAGTAGTGAAAAGTCTTCAGAACTCTGTTCTAAAGACAGAGATCATTGTCATAGATAATGCCTCAAAAGACGGCTCAGTAGAGATGTTAAAAGAGTTTTCCAAGAATAACCATTCTAAAAATATAAAACTTGAGTTCATCTTTAATAATGAAAATGTTGGGTATCCCAAAGGAAATAATCAAGGGATCAAAGTCGCTAAAGGAAAGTATGTTCTCCTTTTAAACTCAGATGTAGTGATTAATGATGTAGATTTTGAAGACGTGCTTCAATATATCAATACACATCCCGAAATTGGCGTTTTAACAGTAAAGTTAAATCTTCCTCAAGGAGGAATTGATCCAGCTTCACATCGAGGCTTCCCAACAGCCTGGAATGCATTTTGTTACTTCTCAAAACTAGAGCGATATCTAGGAAGATTTAAACCTCTAAGTAAAATATTTGGTGGATATCATCTGTTAGAAAGAAGTTTAGATACAGTTCATGAAATTGACTCTCCTACCGGAGCTTTTTTTCTTACCAGATTATCACTATTAAAAGATATACAAGGATTTGATGAAGGTTTTTTTATGTACGGAGAGGATCTTGATCTTGCGTATCGCATAAAGAAAAAAGGATATAAAGTTATCTACTACCCCCATTATACAGCTACTCATTTTAAGCATCATAGTGGCCTAAAAGGAAAAGATGAAGGAATTAGAAAAAAAACAAGAGTTCATTTTTTTGAGGCAATGAAGATTTTTTATACAAAACACTACGATACAAAATATCCCTTTATTATAAAAAAACTTATTTTTCTTTTTATAGATTTTAAGAAAAGTTCATTGTAACCTATGAAAAGAGTAGGGATTGACGCTCGGTTATATTTCCAGACAGGAGTTGGCGTGTATATTCGTAATCTTCTCCACTATTTAGAAGAATTACATACAGATGGGTTCGAGTTTTATGTATATTTGATGGACTCAGATTATGAAAAAATTTACTTTAAAAATAAAAACTTTATAAAGCGAAGAGGTAACTACAGATGGCACTCCTTTGCAGAACAGCTCAGCTTTTTATACTTACTTTACAAGGATAATCTCGATTTGATGCACTTTACCTACTTTAGCCATCCGATTTTTTATAATCGGCCTTTTATAGCTACTATTCATGATACGATCTTACTTGAACATAAGACGGGAAAAGCATCAACGTTACTTCCCTTTTTATATGATATAAAACATTTTGGATCAACTCTTACATTCACTCATCAAATGAGAAAAAGTAAGGCTGTTATTACTCCTACAAAAACGGTAAAAAACCAACTACTTCACTTATATGGAGAACAGTATGAGAAGAAGATTTTTCCTATTTACGAAGGTGTCGATTATATAAAACAAAAAATAGAGCAAAATAAAGAACTAGCTTCAAGGTTCCAAAAAGAATTTATTATATATATCGGAAATTTTTACCCTCATAAGAATGTAGAACAATTGATATATGCCTATTCAGAAATCGATACAAAAATAAATTTGTTACTTATCGGGCCAGCAGATTTTTTTGCCCATCGTATTCAAGAGCTGATTAGGAGATTACATCAGGAAAAAAGAATAGTTCTCTATTCGAGTCCTACCGATAGTGATCTTGTCTATTTTTACACACATGCACAGGCACTGATCCATCCATCATTATCTGAAGGATTCGGATTACCTCTGCTTGAGGCTGCATATTTTCAACTCCCTATTCTTGCTTCTGATATTCCAGTTTTTAAAGAAATACTACAAGATAGATATGTTTCATTTGACCCAACTAGTAAAAATGATATGAAAGAAAAGATGGTATCTAGTTTTAAAAATTTAAAAAGATTAGAGCATAAGAATCTGTTAGCCAAATTTTCATTTCCCCAAATGGCCAAAGAAACTTTCGAGCTATATAAGCAGTATGTATAAACTACTCTTTTATTTACCTATACTATGAAAAAAAAAGTAGCAATTGCATATGACTGGATAGACACATGGGGCGGAGTAGAACGAGTTCTCTTAGCTCTCCATGAACAATTCTCAGAAGCAGATTTTTTTACCTCATACTATGATTCACAAAAGGCTGACTGGGCATATAATCTGCAGATAAAAACTTCTTTTCTACAAAAGTTTCCAGAGTTTATCAAAAAAAGTAGATTTTTATCACTTCCTTTTTATCCATATGCATTTGAGTCATTTGATTTTTCTAACTATGAAATTGTTATTTCTGTAACTTCATCGTTTGCCAAAGGAATTATTACAAAACCAGATACAAAACATATCTGTTATCTCTTAACCCCTACCAGATATATCTGGGGACAGTCAGTTCAGTACTTCAACAATCAGAGATCCAAAAATGTAAGTCTACTTTTTAGTAGTAAGTTACGAAACTGGGATTATATCGCCGCTCAAAGACCAGATCAAATCTACAGTATTTCCGAGCTTGTAGCAGAACGGTGTAAAAAATATTATGAAAGGAACTCAAAAGTTGTATACCCTCCATTTGATACTGAGTACTGGAATAAGATCGAGGAAGGTCTGCCAAAAGAAGAGCACCAGAACTCAATGAAAAGGCCTTTTTATTTAGTAGTGAGCAGGTTAGAACCCTATAAAAAGATCGAGCTTGTTATAGAAGCATTCCGTGCACTCTCAGAAAGGAATGTGGTTATTGTCGGAACTGGGAGCTTAGAAAAGCAATTAAAGGAAAAAGCTCCTAAGAACGTTATCTATTACAGCCATATCTCGGATAGAGAACTGGCAGAGCTTTATCGTACAGCAAAAGCTTTGATTATGCCTCAAGAAGAGGATTTTGGCTATACTGCTCTCGAGGCACAGAACTTTTGCTGTCCAGTGATAAGCTATACTCCTAGCGGGACTCAGGAGACCGTTTTAGAGGGGATTACAGGTATGTTTTTTAAAGAGCAGACAAAAGAAGCACTTTGTAAAACGATCAATAAATTTGAACAAATTTCTTCTGGTTTTCAGACAGCAAATTCAGTATTATGGAAAGAGCAGGTTAAAAAGTTTGATAAAAGTCGCTTTTTAGCAGCATTCAAGGTATAATATCTCTACCAATTATTAGTTACTATGAAAGCATGAAAGCAGTAATTTTTGCAGGCGGTGTAGGAACCAGATTATGGCCGCTGTCAAGACGAAAGTCACCTAAACAGTTTGAAAAAATTGTGAACGATAAATCTACATTACAGATTTCTGTTCAGAAACTTCTTCCCGATTTTAAACCAGAAGATATTTATATCTCAACAGGTATTCAGTATGTTGATGTTGTCAGAAAGCAACTAGACTTTATCCCTCCTGAAAATGTAATTGGAGAACCAGTAAGGAGAGATGTAGGACCTGCAGTTGGGTTTATCGTTGGATACTTGGCAAAAGAGTTCCCTGATGAACCAGTGGCTATCCTCTGGAGTGACCATTTGGTTAAAAAAGAGGAACGGTTCAAGCAGATTCTTGAAGATGCACAGAAAGTGATAAAAAAAGATCCCAATAAAATTATTTTTATTGGGCACACTCCCCGATTCGCTTCGCTCCATTTAGGCTGGATTGAGACCGGAGAAGAAATGGCTCGAGAAGGGGCTACTGTCTTTAAAAGTTTAAAGTACTTTAAGTATAGACCTGATCAAGAAACAGTTCAGCAGTACTTTAAAGATCCAAGTTACTGTTGGAATTTAGGTTACTTTATTAGTACACCGCGATTTCTTTATAATCTGTTTGAACGATTTACGCCAAAAATTTATAAACTTACTGAAGAAATTTTAAAGTACAAAGGAACTGATCAATTTGAGCAGGAGTTTGCAAAAAATTATGCAGAAATGCCTCAGATTAGCTTTGATAACGCAGTTTTAGAGCAACTTGATAACAGTTTTGCGTATGTGGTTGTTGATGATATCGGGTGGAGTGATGTTGGTGCCTGGGAAGCTCTTAAAGAGGCCTTACAGAAAGATCCAACAGATAATATTACAAGAGGAGAAGTTCTTCTTCAAGACTCTTTAGACTCGTTAATTTACAACTATAATAAGGGAAAGTTAGTTGTAGGTATAGATCTGCACGATTTTTTGGTAGTTGATACACAAGATGTATTATTAGTAGCTAAAAAATCCTCAGTCTCTAAAGTGAAAAAGCTTGTTGAGAGCTTTCAAGGTACAGTGTATGAAGATCTTACTTAATCTAATGCATTATTAACAAAACAATGTCAAAATCGAATAATATTTTTAAGGGGGTTCTTTATGATAGATATATAAAAAGAACAATCGATATTATTTTATCTCTTATTATTTTGACTATTTTTTTTCCAGTTTGTTTATTAAGCATGATTGCAATAAAGCTTGACTCAAAAGGACCTGTATTTGCTGATGTACCAGAGAGAGTAGGTCAACAAAAAAATAAATTTAAGATGTATAAATTTAGATCTATGATCATGAACGCTCATCAGCTGCTGCATACTGATCCGCAGTTTAAAGAGCTCTTTGAGGAGTATAAAAAACAGAGTTACAAGTTAAAACAAGACCCTCGAATTACTAGGGTGGGAAAATTTATCAGGAAACACTCAATTGATGAAATTCCTCAGTTCATAAATGTTCTAAAAGGCGAGATGAGTATTGTTGGACCGAGAGCATATTACCCTGATGAGTTGAAAAATCAGCAGGAAAAATTTCCTCATACTAGAGCATTAGTAACTAAAGTACTTTCAGTTAAACCAGGTATTACTGGACTTTGGCAAGTGACTGGTAGATCTGAAATTAACTTTGATAAAAGGATTGGAATTGACGCTCAGTATGTAGATAGTTTATCATTAATGGAAGATCTTAAAATTATCTGTAAAACTCCTCTAGTTATGCTTACTGGGAAAGGGGCTGTATAATTTGGTATAATTGATACTTATGAGAATTCGAATAAAGAAAAAGCCAACAATAGGCCTAGGTGTCGCTTTACTTGTTATTCTGCTACTGGGTATCTTAATTTATCTTCCTGTAATGCGGATTAAAGCAAAAGCAAAAGTTTTGGTTGCTTCAGCACAAATAATGAAAGCAGATATAAAAAAGAACGATATTGATCTACTTCAGAAAGATATGGATGATGTAGAAACAAAGTATAAAGATTTTGAGAAAGAAGCAAAGTCAGTTTATTGGATGAGGTTTATTCCGTATGTGAGTGATTTTAAAAACGGAGTTGAGGCTGGTGACTATATGATAAAAGCCGGTCAAGAATCAATTAAAGCAATAACTCCTTATGCCGATCTTATTGGTTTTAAAAAAGGTGAACCAGGAATTAAAGGTCAATCAGCAGATGATAGACTTGCTACTGCAGTTATTACTTTAGATAAATTAACTGGTAAGATTGAGCCAATTTCAGATGATATTGAACAAGCAGAACTTCGGCTCAATAAAATTAATCCTGATCGATATCCAAAAAAATTTGGGAAGACAGAAGTGAGAGCTCAAATTATCAATCTAAAAACACAGTTTGATGGTTTAAAATCGCTATTTGTTGATGCGAAGCCATTACTAAAGAATCTTCCGGAAATGTTGGGCGCAAATGAAGAAAAAACCTATCTTGTTCTGTATGAAAATGAGATGGAACAGCGCCCGAACTGGGGCTTTTTGACCTACTATGCTGTATTTAAGGTGAATAAGGGACGCATGAAGGTAGAAACCTCTCAAGATATCTACTCCTTAGATAATAGTATCAGTAATCATCCTGCAGCTCCGCGTTTAATTAGTACATATCATATAAACGTCCCAAAGTTTAATATTCGAGATAGCAACTTATCTCCTGATTTTGTTGAGTCTATGAATCTTTTTAACTCCTTATATGAGAAAAGCAATGAGAAAGTCAAGTACGATGGAGTTGTTGCTGTTGACTCAAAAATTCTTGTAGATCTACTTAGAATTTATGGGCCTCAGACTGTAGATGAAATTAATTTTAGTGCAGATACCAATAAAGCTTGTGACTGTGCCGATGTAATCTACAAATTATTTGATCTTGTTGACCGACCAACTCCGTACTTGAGAGAAAATCGAAAGGCTATTTTGGGAGATCTAATGCAACAGTTAATGAGAAATGTGTTTGGACGAGGAAGTCTGTTAGGTACCTTCTCTCAATCTATGTTTAAGAATCTTGATGAGAAGCACACGGTTCTGTACTTTACTGATCCGTCAATGCAGAAATCGGTTGAAAGTTTGAACTATGCAGGAAGAATTAGGCCTTTTGAAGGTGACTATCTACATGTAAATAATGCGAATTTTGCTGGAGCAAAATCTAATCTATTTGTGGTAAAAACGTTATCATCAAAGACTACTATATCTGGTGATTCGGTTCAAAGAGAGGTAAAAGTAGAGATGAAAAATGATCATCCTGCATCGGATTGTAATCTTGAACGAGCTGGTCTGTGTCTCAATGCAAAATTAAGAAATTTGATGAGAGTATATGTTCCTAAGGGTTCAAAACTAATTTCTTTTAGAGGTTCCTTAACAAAGGCTCAAACATACGATGAACTTGATAAAACGGTATTTGAAGGATTTACAAGTGTTGATCCAATGGGGAAATCTAGCGCTGTGATCACCTATACGCTTCCTTCAACAGTTGATGCAAAGAACTATAAGCTCTTGATCCAAAAACAGCCTGGAGAAGAAACCGAAAAACTCAATGTTACAGTGAATGGTGCAGTAAAGTATGATGGTATGTTTGATAAAGATAAGACCGTAACGAATTTATGATGAAGGTTACAAAAACAAAAGGATTTATCCTAAAGAAAAAGTCGCTTTTGAACAAAGATGTACTTTTTACTGTCTTTAGTGAGGAGTTAGGAAAGATAACGGCAATAGCCAAAGGGATTAAAAAGATTACTAGTCGAAGAGCTCCTCATATTCAAACAGGAAATTTAGTTGAGGTTGATTTTACGTCTCACGGAGATACTCTTTATCTGCAAAACAGTAGCCTTATTTCTGCGTTTTCCCAGATAAGAACGAGTGAACAAAAAACAACGTTTTTATTTCTTTTCTTCTTTATTTTAGATAGAATTCTACCCGAGAGGCAACAAGAAACGATGATGTATCAAATTACCCAATCTTTTTTATTTGACATGGCTAGAAATGTCGATTTTTCGAAAGAAAATCTAACTGAGCATCTAAATAATCTTCTCTCACAAGCAGGGTATATTCATGGATATAAATCGTTATCGGAGTTGATACGGACCGTTGAAGAGGTGATTCATGAAAAGGTACTGGTGAAGATATAGGTCAGTGCAATAAACTACATCATAGTATATAATATATCCTATGGAAGAAATTGTCGCTTTATGCAAAAGAAGGGGGTTCATTTACCAGACTTCTGAGATCTATGGAGGCCTGGCTAACTCCTATGACTATGGGCCACTTGGAGCCGAGTTATTGCGAAACATTCGCAATATTTGGTGGAAAGAGTTTATTCATAAAAGAAGCGATATGGTAGGTTTAGACTCTCAGATTCTGCTTCATCCTCAGACCTGGATAGCTTCTGGGCATGTAGGGTCATTTTTTGATCCTTTAGTAGAGGACAAGGTTACCCATGTACGGTATCGAGCAGATCATCTCATTGAACTGTGGCTTAGCAAAAAAGATAATCGAGAAAAGTATCCGGATACTGTTGTAGAGAATATGCAGCTTGATCAGATGAATGAGTTTATCAAGGAACATGGTATCAAAAGTCCTTCTGGGAACGAACTAACTGCACCAAAAGAGTTCAATCTTCTCTTCGAAACACAGATCGGAGTTGTATCTGGAGAAAAGTCAAAAGTTTATTTACGAGGAGAGACTGCTCAGGGAATTTTCACCAATTTTAAAAATATTTTAGATACAACACGAGTAACTCTTCCTTTTGGGGTAGGGCAGATAGGAAAAAGTTTCCGTAACGAGATTACTACTGGCCAGTTTATCTTTAGAACTATTGAACTAGAACAAGCAGAAATTGAGTACTTTTTTAATTCGGAAAACTCAAACTGGGAAGAGCTATTTGAAAACTGGAAAAAAGCCATGTGGAACTTTGTCACAAAGACATTAGGTATAAAAGAAGAGAACTTGAGATGGAGACGGCACTCGGATAAAGAGAGAAGTCACTACAGTAAAGACACCTATGATCTGGAATATAACTTTCCGTTTGGCTGGAAAGAGTTATGGGGTATTGCTTATCGATCAGATTATGATCTGAAGCAGCATATGAATTCATCCGGGAAGAGCCTTGAATATACAGATCCAAATTCAGGCAAGAAGTTTATACCTCATGTAATAGAGCCGGCAGTTGGAATTGGAAGATTACTTTTTATGATCCTGATGGATGCATATAAAAAAGATGATGAGCGTGTCTACTTATCTCTTTCAAATAAAATTGCTCCTTACAAAGCAGCTATATTTCCACTAGTCTCAAACAAAGAAGAGCTCATGAAGAAGGCTCGAGGTATTTATGATATAGTAAAAGAATACTATCCTGTTTACTGGGATGATAGAGGAAATATAGGGAAGCGATATAGATATCAAGATGAAATTGGTACACCATACTGTTTTACAGTGGATTATGAATCGTTAGATACAGAGACAGTTACCGTAAGAGATAGAGACACCATGGAACAAAAACGTATAAAAATTGAAGATATTTATGAATTTTTAAGGATTAAGTTGGATTCCGAGTCGTCTTCGGAATAACAATATATTATTAATTTTTATTATCTATGGATAAAAAAAATCTAACAATCGTTGCAGTAGGAGTAGTAGTAGTTATTGGTTTAGTTTCAGTGTTGTTACTGTCTAGCAAAAGTAGCAAGACTTCACAAAAGACTTCTGGGAGTAATCTACCAGTGACTTCAGAAGTAGTTCCAACAGTCGACGCCTCTGTAATGGTATCGGTTAAGTATTTGAATGCTGCAAAGCATGACTTAGTACTTGATATTAAAGGGCTACCTTCGGGTACTGAGACTGTTGAGTATCAGCTTTCTTATAATACGAAATCAAGAGGAGTGCAGGGAGTCTTTCCTGATGAACCTGTTGATGTCAAAGGAAAGAGTGAATTTTCGAGACAGTTTTTTATAGGATCAGAATCATCAGGAGCAAAAACGTATGACGTAATTGATGGACCTGTAACCGTATCTATTAAATTTAACGGAAACTACGGAGCAAAATCGTTTGAGAAAGACTTCAACCTATAAAAATCGCTTATAACTAATAGTAATTGTTAATTAAAAATTTGAAAAATAAAGGGGGTGCTATCTATCATGCCAAATATTAAATCAGCAAAGAAAAAATTAAGACAGGATGCAAAAAAGACAAAAAATAATGCAACCTATAAAAAAACACTCAAAAAAACGTTAAAAAACATGGGTAAAATGAAAAGTAAGGACCTTAGTTCTGCTCACTCTGTAATTGATAAAGCAGCTAAAAAAGGAGCAATTCATAAGAATAAAGCAGCAAGGCTAAAGTCCAAGGTTAGTAAGTTGTCGTCAAAGAAATGAAGTACAAAATAAATCTTTTTCCTACGCCAAAGCAGACGTTCTTGGATAGAATTATTTACTTTTCATTTAACTACCTCCGATATATTTTAGTTATTACTCAACTTGTTGTTGTGGGTGTTTTTACATTCAGATTTACTGTTGATCAAGAAATAGTTGATCTTAAGGATAAACTTAAGCAAAAACAAGATATTGTTCAAGTCTCTTCTCCTCTCATAAAGGAGGGAGTTATCATAGATAACAAAATAAAGAATGTAAAAGACCTCTTAACAAAGCAAAAAAAATTTAATGATATGTTGGCTTATTATCTGAGTGTATTTCCTGAAGAAGTTGTTGCTACGAGCATTACTATTGATGATGATCAAATTATACTCCAAGGTAATACATCAGATCCTACTATTCTGCAAAGTTACTATAATCGACTAAAAAAAGATCAAAAATTTAAAGATGTTCAGCTAAGAAATCTGCAAAAATCAGATACAGGATTTACATTTTCTTTATCGCTTAAAATGTATGTAAGCTAATATGCCAACTCAACTATCAAAAGAAAAAATTCTTAGAAAAAAATTTGCTGATTACTCATTTATCATATTCTTTTTTTTGATCTTCTCTTTCTTTGTAATATTCGCAATTAAACCTAATTTGGAAACAGCTTTTAAACTACGACAAGAACTTACTCAATTACGACAGCTTGATACTGATTATGATGCCGCTATTGCTGAAATTATCTCGTTACAGTCAGATATAGAGCAGCATAGAGATGATTTACCCTTACTTGCACAAGCAGTTCCTTCAACACCTCAAGTAAATCAAATATTTGAAAATGTCCAACACAGCGCTTCAGAATCTGGTATTCCTATTTCACAATTAACTGTTAGTCAGATAAATTTAACCCAGGCTACGAGCAGTTCCAATCTGAAAAATTATAAAATAAGCTTTCAATCTAGTTCCTCATTCGAATCACTTCAGAAGTTTTTAGCTAGTTTTCTTACTCAAAGAAGACTAAAATTAATTAATAAATTAAGTATAGACAGTGGTCAAAAAGAGGGTAGCCATAGTGCTACATTAAGTGTTACGATGGATATTGTTGGATATTATCTGTAAATACATTTTATGAATAAAAAAGAAATGTTAATACTATCTATAGGAATTTTTTTAACGGCTATAGCCTATATGATTAATCTTATTTACCATATCCAGAATGAAAAGTTCATAAATAGAGAGATACCACCTCCAGGCGTCCCTAAAATTACGATTGATACCTCTATTTTTCCAGTTTTAAAAGAGAGGTCAGAATAAAATGTCATATAATGATATCTATATCCGGACTAGAAGTAAACCTTCTTTCATTCTTATTCTATTAGCATTAATTGCTGTAGGCGGCTTTATAGCTACTTTTTTACAGCCAAATGCGCGAATTTCTAGAGCTTCTAAACATACTATATTAAATCATCTCGTTGTAAACCTTTCTGCACGACAAGCAGGAATCTATTATCAGACAGATTCTAAAACTACGAGTTGGGTTCTATTTGGAAAAGATCCGAACAATTTAGACAGATCCGCATTTGATGATAGAGATACTGAAAGTAATAAATCTTCTACTTTGCTTCACTTTATTCCATTAAGTAATCTTCAGGAAGATACGACCTATTATTATAAAATTATTGCCGATGGAGAGGTACTAAAGCCTAATAATAGCTCAACTTTTACGTTTAAGACGGCTCACATAACAGTTAGTAATACCTCAATACCTCCTGCATATGGAAAAGTAGTATATAGTAATAATCAAGCTGTAAATAATGCTTTTGTACTATACTACTATCCAGATGCGTATCCATTGGTGACTGCAATAAAAGGTGGTGATTGGCTTATCTCTTTAAATACGCTTATTAATCGTACTACTGGAAAGCTTATTACACCAAATACTTCTGAAAAGGTAAAGATAGAGTTACTAGATGAAGGTATGAAAAGCACCTCGATTGAGACCGAACTGAGCTCTACTACTCCACTTTCAAAAACCGTTATTTTGGGGAGTAAGTATAGTGTAGAAGGAGAGGATAAAGTTTTATCAGCCAGTATATCAGCTAGTATCTCTCCTTCTATTTCTAAAATAAAATCTCAATCCTTAACATCCACAAATATTCCAGAAAAACCTATCGAGTTGAGCTTTCCTAGAGAAGATGCGGTGATTCCTGGTAAAAATCCGCTAATAAAGGGACTAGCCGTACCAAACAATCAGGTAACTATTACTTTAATAAAAAAAGGAAAAGGAACGCTACTAACCACAAAAGCTACTGCAGATAGTACTGGAAACTGGAGACTGAATCTTCCTATGGCTCTTGAAGCTGGTAGCTATACCATTACTATGTCTACTAAAAATTCAAGTGGTCTACTACAGAATATTCAAAGGAATTTCACTACCACAAAAAGTGGAGAAGAAGTTGTTTTAGGAACTGCAACATCTGAGGCAACACTGACTCCTCAACCAACTCTTGTTGAGTCTCCTACTGAATCAGTTGCTACTCCATATATTACGTTACCTCCTACGGCAACAGCAACTCCAAAACCACCACCTCCAGTAACTGGAGAAAATAATAATATGATAATTTTTGGAAGTGCTGCGCTTATAATAATTGGAGCAGGTGTCCTAATGCTCTTATAATAAAACACCTCTTATAACCTCGAAAATCGAATGAAGAAGTACTAAAAGGAGTTTATTGAATCTGAGTAATCATCGAAAAGAAAGTTTCTACATCTAACGAAGCTTTTCCAGGTAGAATTCCATCAATTTCATTGTTTTGAAGGTAGTTTTTACAGTTAACATTATTCACACTTCCACCATAAAGGAACGGTTGATTTGTGCGGAGCTGGATTTTTTTCTTCATGGCTACGACTTCATCAACTGAAGCATTATTTCCAGTTCCTATCGACTCAACTGGCTCATAGACCACCACAGAAGCTGAGTCATAAATGGTGTCTCTTTCATTTCTTATACAAAGTATTGATCTAATATTATAGCTTTGAAGTTGTTGTAGTTTTTTTTCTATAATCGACTCGGTTTCATCTTCTTCAGTTCTACGTTCACTATGGCCCACAATGGTAAAGTCAACATAATCTTTTAACATTGAAGCTGTTACTTCTCCGGTATGACTTCCGTCTGGTAAAAAAGATACATCTTGCGATCCTAAATATAAATTAGGAAGGTTTGGAAGAAGTTGTTTAAGTGGAATTATGAAGGGATAGGGAGGACAGATAATAATGGTAACTGCATTGTTTTGAAGTTGTGCATTTACTGGATCATTGGTCTGAATTTTTGAGGCAAATACATTCATCCACTCTACTGCTTGTTCATAGGTCTTATTCGCTTTCCAGTTAGCAATGATGTATTTCATAGTTATATAGTAACAGAAATCAGAGTAGGATCAAGTAGCACAGACCAGGGTGTTAAAAAAAATAAAACGTCGGATTATCTTTGCCATTTTCGGAAGAGAGCCAGATTACTTGTCGTTATATGGATAAATGAAAAAAATGGTCCCTTTGTAGTATAGAATGAATACTTTACCTAGTCGCTTTTTTACTTACTTAAAAATTGTACTTAAAATAAGTACAAAACAAGGCCAAAAGAAGGTCAAAACAAGGTTTTTTTTCAAGTAAGTAGGCATTAAAAGATACCAAGGCTAAATTAGTGTCTTTAAGGCTCTACAATAATCTAAATAATTCCCGCATTCTACAGCCTCAAATATTGCGGGAATAGAGGATATTTACCTTATTTGGTATAATATTCAGATCATATATTATTCATAAGCAAGTGCTGCTTATGAGATGGTATTTGAAACGTACTTTAACACTATTGCGGAAAAGGAGATAATATGGAAGAAGATGCAAGAAAATCGTCAGAGTCCTCGGAGGATTCTAAAGCAACCATCTGTTCTTCTCAACTAGATAAGGAAGACCTTGGTAAAGTCAACCCTCCTAAAATAACTGAGAAAGCAGAAAAGTCTATTTATCAAAATTCACTGCTCAGATTAACTCGACGTTTTTATACTGAGTAGATTGTTTTAAAAGGAGAAATGTATGTTTGACGACCATATTCATCCAAAGCTACCAGATTCTTTGAAAGATTTTGGTAAAGACTATTCTCAGGTAACTCCAGAAGATGAAAGACTGCTTCGGAGATATATCTTTGAACCACTAGATCAACTTACGGAAAGTCTAACGAATCAAACTTCTCGAAAGGAGAAAAAAGTGGAAACAATACGTGTAAGAGCTCTCAAAGAAAATGAGTTTTTTAGAACTGAAGATGGAAAAAGTATCGGAAGGAAAAAACGTGTTCAGTACAGTCCAGCAAAAGATGCTGATCTTACATACGCAGAACAGCATTGCTACCATCCAGACGATACTGAAAGATATGCATCTGGACCAATAAATCCTGATGCATATGTTCGCCCACTTCATCCAGATGAAAGAGTCCAGAAAATGACTGATGATGAAATCAGAGAACATTTATCTGGCAAGTGTGGCGGCAAAAGAGTAACAGATAAAGAAAGACCAATTTCTGACCAAGAAACGGAAAGGAGTTACGGCATTGAAAATTAGTTCCATGCCGCTAGAGTATCTTGGTTAGTTTAACCGCAAAGTGTATATTTAGGCACTCATGTCTACGTCTCCGAACGATTTCGGAAACAAACATTGAGTGCCTTTTTTGATTATAAGAGAAATTTCGCTATAAATACAAATGTAAAATAACATAAATTCAAAGCTAAATTCGGGTATAATGAAATGCAATGGGAAAAAATTTACTAGACTCTCTTAATAAAAAACAAAAACAGGCAGTAATGCACACAGATGGACCAGCTGTGATTTTAGCCGGAGCTGGATCTGGGAAAACGCGAGTTTTAATACATAAAGTATTGTATTTAATTGAGAAAGGTGTGGATCCAAAAAGTATTGTCATGATTACCTTCACTAACAAAGCCGCTCAGGAAATGAAAGAAAGAATTCGAAAATTTTTAGGAAAAGAAGCCGTTTTAGGATATGTGGGAACTTTTCATTCATTCTGTTGCATGTTGTTGCGAAGAGAGGGTCATAATTTAGGAATAGAAAGTAACTTTAGCATCTATGATGATGATGATCAACTAACAATTATCAAAAATATTCTCAAAAAAAAGGAGAATAAGCGATTAACTCCTTCATTTGTACAGTATCGTATATCTGCTGCAAAAAATCAGTTAGTTACACCAGGCAGATACTTGGAATTCTTCTCTGAATATACTGCTCCTGCAGTTGCAGAAGTGTATACCGAGTATCAAAAAGAACTTATAAAAAATCAAGCAGTCGATTTTGATGATTTAATTATGTATGTTGTGACATTATTTACGCAGCATCAACCAGTACTAGAAAAATATCAGGAAAGATATAAATATTTGCTAGTTGATGAGTTTCAGGATACGAATTATGCACAGTACGCTTTAACAAAACTGTTAGCGGCAAAATTTCAGAATGTTACGGTAGTTGGTGATTTTTCCCAAAGTATCTATTCCTGGAGAGGAGCGGACATCCGAAATCTAGAAAAATTTAAAGAGGATTTTCCAGATACAAAAGAGTACTATCTTGAAGAAAATTATCGCTCAACGCAGAATATTTTGGACTTTGCCTTTGATGTTATTGAGAAAAATCAGACACATCCAGTTCTTAAACTATATACAACAAATGATTCTGGTGAAGAAATTGAGATTAATGAGTGCGAGAATGAACAAGATGAAGCAGTCTTTATCTCAAATGAGATAAAAAAGTTAGCTAGAAATGGATCTTATATGGACTGCGCAGTTTTATATCGAACAAATGCCCAATCGCGTGTTATTGAGGAGGCATTTCTTCACTTTGGAATTCCTTATACATTAGTTGGAGGTACTCGATTTTATGAAAGAAAAGAGGTTAAAGATATTCTTTCCTATTTACGTTTATTTGCAAATCCTCAAGATGAAGTAGCAAGAGAGAGAATTATCAAAATAGGAAAGCGAAGATGGGATAACTTTAAACTGTTTTATATGGAAACAAAGGAAAATTATAGCAATATTCCAACTGTTGAGTTAATAGAGTCAATTTTTAAAGCAACAGGATATCTTGATTTATATAATGCCGATGATCCGGAAGATTACTCAAAGTTAGAGAATATCAAAGAGCTGAAATCGGTAGCAGTTCGGTTTCCTAATATTTTAGATTTTCTTGAGCAAGTTGCACTGGTTGAGTCAGAGTATTCTGAGGGTGAAAAAAAAGGAGGAAGAAACAGAAACGGCGTTCGATTAATGACCCTTCATCAAGCAAAGGGCTTGGAGTTTCCTTATGTGTTTATATCTGGTGTTGAAGAGGGCATCCTTCCTCATATTCGTTCGTTGCAGGATTTGTTTCAGTTAGAGGAAGAGCGTAGATTGTTTTATGTTGGAATAACTCGGGCACAAAAGCGATTATACATCACCTACACTTTAAGACGATTTATTTTTGGCAGAAGAAATGACTCTCGAAAATCTCGTTTTCTAGGTGGAGAAGTGGAGACTGAGTCTTGGTACTAGCTTCATTTTTAGTCAATATTTGATGCTAGTTCACGATAACCCCTATAAATTTCATAAGCGAATGCTGTATCTGGTGATAGCGCTCCATTTTTATACAGTTTTGTAACTTCTCGTGCATCAATAAATCCGCCATCTTGCCATTCTTTTTCATCGATTGGAATTTCCTTATCAGCACCTACACAAAGTTCAAATACAGAGATAGAGTATGATCTGCTAGTACCGTTATACGGTTCAGTATAATCAGTTACAAATAAATAAGTTAGCTCTTCAGCCTTCTCAATCTTTATGTCAGTTTCTTCAAAAACCTCTCTTTTAGCAGCTTGTAAAGGGTCTTCACCATCATCGATGTATCCACCTGCTCCAATGCCCCATAATCCAGGATTTACTCGTTTGGTTAATTTTCTCTGATGTAGAAAAAATTGATTATTCTCATTTTTAATAAACACCATTGCTACATCTGGTGGAGTATGAGGATCAAACTCTGGAGTTGGTTTAGGAATTGGTTGTGGTGTGAGTTCGTTCATAGTACTCTAGATCAATTTTAGTTATGATAGATAATGGTTGAGGAAGATTATCAAGTGGAAACCATCCGATTGCTTCACATTTATCTGGTTCCATGATTCTTGGTTTTTTCTTTCCAACTATCCTGCAGATAAATGTCGTGGGAACCCAGTGCTGTTTCTCATCTGGAATAAGATGATCCTGCGCAGGCATCTGTTCAAGAATTTCAATCTCAACATCAAACTCTTCTTTGACTTCTCTTTTAACTGCATCAACTAAACGTTCTCCAAATTCTACACTTCCACCAGGAATTTCCCAGGTACCTCGTTCATTTTGTGCTTTTTTCCCACGTTTAGTAATAAAGAGCTCTCCTTTTTCATTGAAAATCATCGCACCAACTGCAACACCGATGTAATCAACTCCTTTTTTCATAGGAATATTATACGAAATAATCTCTATCGTGCAAGAAAATGAAGAGCCTCTTTATAGGAAATCTAAATCTTTTGTTATAATACCAACATATGTCTAAAGAAAGTATTAATGAAGAGCCAAAACCATTAAACAAATCTGTTGATCGGCTATATAATTATACATTAGCACGAGCAGAAGATTTTACATCCTTTTATCATATTGAAAGATCTTTAGATATTTCTGGCTCAAGACTAGAACTATTTAATGCTCATTTTGCTCGTTACTTACTTTTAAAGGAAAACTATGAATTTAATTATAACTATAATCATCCTGTAACTGCTGCAATAAGACAGATGCCTATTTTACGAAAATTAATTGATGCAGAAGATAAACTACAAGAGACTATCACTGGAACGACTGATGAGTTTGATATGGAAATTAAAGAAACTTCAGATAAGATTAGAAGGGAAGCAGTAAAAATGGGAAAAGTTATTACTACTTTAATAGATAGAAGACTTGCTCTCATTTTAAAAGATTACGGGTTAGATGAGCAGGTTAGTAATGAAGAAGATGCAGTAGAGTTACTTTATAAGATGTATGGTTCACCTCGTGAAATCGAGATTGCAGCTAATCGCCTTTCTACAGCGTTTATAGAAAATAACGATAAACCAGATGAAGAACAGCAGGAAATAATATATCAACTTTTAGATAATATACATATCGGTGAGTAAGCCTTTATCATTTATCTAAACCTTTCAAAATACTATATAATACTCTTATGCAAGATAAAACCGGTAGGGAACTGTCAGCAGGAGAGATCTCAAATAAGGCACAAAATCGAGTTAAAACCATTTGGTGGGAGGTGGTAGCTTTTAAACTTCATATGACGGGATTTGTACCTTTCCATCATTATAGAAGGCTTATCTATAGAATTTTTGGCGTAAAAATTGGGAAAGGTTCAGCTCTTCATATGGGAACACGCTTTTATTATCCTCCAAATATCAGTATTGGAGAGGACACAATTATTGGAGAAAATGCAGTTTTAGATGGAAGAGCACCGCTTCGAATAGGAAATCATGTTGATATCGCTTCTGATGTTATGATCTATAATTCACAACATAATCTGGAAACAGAACATTTTGCTGCTGCAGAATCAGTTGTAAAAGAACCAGTTGTTATAGAAGACTATGTCTTTATCGGTCCGCGAGCGATAATTTTACCTGGAGTGACAATTGGGAAAGGAGCAGTAGTGGGAGCGGGAGCAGTAGTTACAAAAGATGTGCCGCCGTTCGCTATTGTTGGCGGCGTACCTGCTAAAATAATCGGAGAAAGAAGGAATAAAGATCTTCATTATAAACTCGGTCGAGCTGCTTGGTTTAGATAAATTTAATCCTTCGTCCCAACAAGTGTTACCTGAGCCCATGGTCTATACCAAGAAATAAACTGCTTTTCAAAAGTTAGCTGATTTCCATTATAGACTTTATAGTTAAAAGTAGACTTTGCACCTGGTATTCCGTGTTCGACAATTTTTCGTTCACCTCTTGGAAGAGTTGGATCTTCTTGTTCCACTGGCGGTGGTGCAGGGCTTTGATCTGAAATAACCGGAACACCTAACTCAACTCTTCTTCCGTCTTTTTTTCCATAGAGTCTAAAATGAAGTAGTAAATTATCTGGATCGATCTCAGTTTGTATTAAGATAGCAGCTTGGGTATCATTTTTGATTTTGAGATCTACATCAGGTAAATAAATTGTGGCATCGTATCCAATAGGAGCATCATTTTCGTAGTAGATCACACGGTATGCATGGTTATGTCTTTCTTCAATAGGTAAACCCGTATTTAGTGCAGCTCTGAACATTGTTGTAGATACTTGACAAACGCCTCCTCCATCTCCTAAAACTGTTTTTCCATTTAAGATGACATATCCAGGAACATATCCTGTTATTGTAGAGACATCACCCAGAACACTATTAAAAGACCAGATTTTCCCTTTCTCCATAATCGCCCCATTAAACTTTGAGGCAGCAAGAGTTAAGTTATGAATTCTTGACTCATCTGAGTGATGATAATCAGATTGACCCTCTCCGATAAGCTCCTCAATTCCTAAACTATTGGCTTTACTTAGCGTAATTTCTGGTTCAACAACACTATCAGTTATTCGGATAGTTTTACTTTGAGGCTTTGTTGCTAAGCTTTTAACACTTACGTTAAAATCATCTATAAATTTTTCAGATTCAATCTTTAATCCGTTTTCATGTTCTCGAAAGGTTGTGACTTTACCATCTTGAAAGGTGAATAAAGCATTTTTTGCAGGCTTATTATATCTATCAGAGAAATCATTTATAAAATCAGAAATATCGCTGGTATCATAGTCAATTTTAGTAGTATAAGCAAAGGAAGCTAGATGAAAAAACGAAGTTATTTTTTGATAAAATCTCGTTGGAACATTTGAGGTTCTTCCTACATCATAAGCTCTATCAACAATTTCAGGAGCATTTGAGTGAATATTCAGTTCTTGGGCGCTTAGAGTTGCTACCTGCTCATCTTTATAAAATATGTTAAAGGAAACTTTATGAATACCATCCGTTCTTTTTGATAGGAGACCTAAAGCTTCTTGTTTGGTCATATTGCCAACATTCAGATCATCGATGAAGGTATTGGGATAAATTCTATCTGAGAGATTCTGTTCTTTATGGATCAAGTAACTAGAAAATCCGACGCCAAGAATGAAGAGTATGATAAAACCTATCAGTAAACCATGAATCACACTATCTTTTATTTGAGTATTTGGTATCATAAATTCTATGGATGATAATAAAACAAATCCGCCCCAAAATCAATCTATAGAGGCTTCTGATCCTAATTATACTCAATCTCAAGGACCAACACCACTATATGAAACAGTTCCTGAGGAAAATCTGCAGCAATCTGCTCCTCAACCTTTACAGCCAGAAGAAGTGCCTTCCAGTACGACAACACCAGAAGATGCATATAATACTGAAGCTCCAGTTGCAGTTTCGGGTGATGATGAACCTCCTCCCATCTATGAGGAGAGTAAAACAAAGTACTTTATAATTGGAGGGGGAGTTCTATTCTTTTTAGTTTTATTTGTGATTTTACTGAGTGTTTTTTTAGGAGGTAAAAAAAACAACAAACCAGTCACACTTACGTACTGGATGTTATGGGAAGATGCAGCTACCTTCGATCCGATAATAAAAGAGTATCAACGAAAAAATCCCAATGTTACGATAAAAGTTCAAAAGATGACGATTGATGATTATAGAGAAAAATTATCTGCTCAGATACCCGATGGAAGAGGCCCAGATCTATTTAGATTTCATAATACCTGGTTGCCTGAATTGAGAGATATTGTGTCTCCTTTACCTACATCAATTATGTCACATCAGGAGTTTGAAAAAACATTTTACCCAGTTCAGTCAAAGGATCTATGTATGAACAGCGATAACTCACTCTGTGATGTAAATGTGGCAAATCGAAAGAAATATGCATACTATGGTATTCCCCTTGAGATTGATGGATTAGTACTGCTTTATAACGCAGACTTATTTAATAAAGCGAGTATTGAAAAACCACCTAATAATCTTGATGAGCTTATTGATACTAATTTTTTAAGTAAATTTACCTTCAAGGATACAGATGGTAAGCTTCGCTCTTCTGCTATAGCTATGGGAACCACCAGCAATGTTGAGCATTTTTCAGATATTTTTGGGCTTTTATTACTCCAGAATGGAGGAGATCTGAAAAAGTTAGATGATCCTACTGCTGCGGGTGCTTTGGAAGGCTATCGTAAATTTGCTGAAGTTGGCGTGTGGGACGATACCATGCCAAATTCGATTGCTGCTTTTACACAAGAAAAAGTGGCAATGATAATTGTTCCATCGTGGGAAATTCTCAGTATTCATGCACAAAATCCTGATCTAAAGTTCAAAGTAGCACCAATCCCTTTCAATCTTCCTGGAAATCAGTCAGTATCATTAGCCACATATTGGGCAGAAGGTGTATCTAAAAAAAGTCCTAATCCTTTAGAAGCTTGGAAATTTCTTAAATTCTTATCTGAAAAAGATACTATGACAAAACTTTACGCTGAAGAAAAGAAAACAAGACTTTTTGGAGAACCATACTCAAGAGTTGATTTATCAGATAAGCTCATTTCTGATGAGTACGTAGGAGTAGTAATTCAACAAGCAGAGAACTATTCATCTATGCCGATTATATCTCGTACATATGATAAAGGACTAAATGATAGTATTGTAAAGTATATAGAGAATGCTATAAATGCAACAGAGCAGGGAGTAAAGTACGAAGAAGCATTAGCACCAGCAAAACAAGGGATTAATCAGCTATTTACGCAGTATAAAATTCAGTAATTTGATAAAATCTTAGTATGAAGCTTCCCTTTTTATCACAATCAGATAATAAAAAAGAGTGCTACCTAGGAATTTTTTTGCAAGAAAAGAAAACAACTGGATATGTATATGAATTATCCGGTAACAACATACACATATTAGAACAATATTCAGCGGAGTTTTCAGATGGTCTAAAGAAATTAGTAGAGGATATAGATGATATTCTCTTTCGTCTTGAAACGGATACTAATAAAAAACTCAAAAAAACTATTTTTTTTGTAACTTCACAGTACGTAGATGACTCAACAAAGCAGATAAAAAAGGAGTATAAAGGCATAATAAAGAGTGTTGTAAAAGAACTAGAGCTAGAAGCCTTAGGTTTTATTGAATGTTATGAAGCTGTTTCAACTTTACTTTCTAAGAAAAGCGGGACTCAACTGAATGCTATTCTAGTTGAGCTTGATAAAACTATAACAAGTATAACTGTATTCAAAAATGATAAGTTAGCCTATAACTCTTCGTTCATGAGATCTGATAGTTTAAGTCATGACCTGACAAAAATATTCAATACAGTACAAAGTTCTACCATGTTACCTTCACGAATAGTTCTGTATCCATATTATGAAAGTAGAAAAGAGTTAGTTCATCTGATCAATCATAAATGGGATACTGATCTTTTTGTTCAAATACCTAAAATTGAGTCATTGTCTGAAGAAGATCTTAGTGTAGGCTTATCAGAGATATTTGCTTCACAAATTTTATCAGATGATACTCCAATCTCTTCAACTGAAGAAGGAGATGTAGAAATAAATCAGGAAGATGAAAAAACACAAGAAAAAGAAGAACTCCCTAAAGAAGAAATCATTGCTCAGTCTGTACCAGTAAAAAATTCTTCTAAAAAAGGAAATGTTATGGGATTTACAGTAGCAAATGATATAGTTAATAATGAAATAGAAGAAAATAATCTAGATCAAACTGCTGAAACAGAAAGAGAGGTAGCTGACGAAAAAAATAATGAAAAAACTGCGACTCCTCAGAGAAAATCTCTGGATATCTTGTCTATTATGAAAACAAAATTGTTTTTAATACTTGTTGTAATACTAATCGTTATTGGAGCGTTACTTGTAGGAACGGAGTATTTATTGCATACTGTGACTGTTACGATATCTTTGCCAACAAAGTCCATAGAAAAAAAGTTGAAGCTAGATGCATCAGATTTACGTATTAAAACAGGGAGTATATCTGCAGATATTGCTGAGTCTCAAGCAACTACTGGAAAAAAAGATGTGGGAGAGAAAGCAAAAGGAGAGGTTACTATTCATAATTTTGATGATAAAGATAGAGTCTTGACAAAAGGTACTCTAATTCAAGCTGATGGAAAGAAATTTACTTTAGACCAAGAGATAAAAGTTGCATCAGCTAGTGTGTCTTCTATTGGAGGAAACTACGTCAAACAACCAGGTAAAACAAAGGCAAGTGTGACCGCTGATGCGATTGGTTCCAATAGCAACTTAGATAAAGGAAAACAGTTTAGTGTTAGCGATTTTTCATCTTCTCTTATTTTTGCAGTAAATGAAGCGGCATTTAGCGGTGGTACACAACGCCAAGCTCAAACAGTTGCAAAAAAAGATCTTGAGGATTTGAAAAGTAAAGCGCTTGATGAGGGGAAGAAAAAAGGCCTTGACCAGATGAGAAAAGAAGTTTCGGCAGATCAGCAGATTATAGAGTCATTAACAGAACAAACATTAGATGACATTAAGTACTCAAAAGAGGTAGGTGACGAAGCTAAGGAAGTTTCGGTAAAAGCAAAAGTAACTACCAGCTACTCAACCTACTCTGATAATGAGTTAAAACAAGCAGTTCAAAAGTCATTTCAGTCTGAAGTTGCTTCTGGTTTTAAATTGACTGAAGATAAAATAACTGCTAATATTAAAAATGCCAGTAAAGATAAAGAAGATACAAAGCTTACTGTAGATGCAAAAGGTATTTCTGTAAAAGAAGTTTCTAAGGACTTAATTCAATCAAAGTTAGCGGGCAAAAGCAAAGATGAAGTAGACAGTTTTATGAAATCAGATCTGAAAGCCGTTGATTATAGTATTGATAATCGCTTAGAGTTTTTTCCTTTTAGCAACTGGATACCATTTTTCAAGAAGAACATAAAAATTGAGATTAAATCGTCATAAGTGCTATGGCATTACGAATCTATACAAAAGAGTATTACTCTGCAAAAAAACAGGCAGCTCATTTTTTTTCCTATATCTCCTTAACTGTTGGAGCTATCTTATTATTTTGGTCTGCATATCCTTTTCTTTCTTTTCAAATATATGCAAAACTATTTATAAACCGAAATTTAACTAGCCCATTAGAAACTGCTCAAACTCAATCTGTTTCTCAAGCGAAATCAGTTTTAGGTGCATATAATGTCTATTCAAGTAACCTAAGAGATTTTGTACAGGCAAATCTGTGGTTTCCTAGTAAACCACAAACTGAGCCTCCTGCAAAGCTAACTGTAAAGGAGTATTCTTTATCAATTCCTAAACTTAACATTGTAAATGCAAAAGTATCGGTAGGAGGAAATGATCTAAGTAGAAGTCTAGTTCATTATCTACCAACTACGTTACCAGGAGAAAATGGAAATGTAGCAATTTTTGGTCACTCTGCACTTCCATATAATTATAATCCAAAGGATTACAAAACTATCTTTACGTATCTTCCTTCATTGGAAAAAGGAGATAAACTATATGCGAAGGTAGCCGATAAGACCTATGAATACGAGGTATTTGATGTGTTTATTGTGACACCTGATCAGGTATCTATCCTTGACCAAAAATATGATGCGGCGTACATGACTACTGTTACCTGTGTGCCTCCAGGAGGTATTCAAGATAGATTGGTAGTAAGGTCAAAACTAGTGAATATTTTGTAGAATATATTCTTGAATTGAGCTCTACTTCTTGATAAAATATGGCCCATGGCCAAACGTGCTCAAAAAAAGAAAAAAAGAGATCAAAAATCCACTTTTTTTACTAAAAAAACTTTTTTTGAGAGTCTGCTTACTGCTGCAAATATCTTCATTTTTATAGGAGAAAAAACGAGAGAGATACTATTAATTTCGGATAAGAATTTTGCTAGATTTGAAATGGCGTTTAATCAAACGCTGAATAGAGTGCATAAAAAATATACTCCCATAGTTTCGTCAAATAAGAAAAAATTAACGAGTAGGAAAAAAGATGTAGTAAAAGTTAAAAAAACAGTACTTCATTACTCAAAGTCGTTTAAAAAATATATCTTTTTTATAACTAAATTCTTTGGGATTTTTTTTCTGAAAATAATAAGAAGGATTATAAGAGCTATCTCATTTTTTTTGGGAATTATCTGGAAAGTACTAGCATCTATTTTCTTATTTATCATTTTTTTACTCAAAAAACCAATTCAACTTCTCTTTTCATTATTTACAGTACAACTACGATTTTTTTTACTTGGGGTTTTTATTTGTGCAATTTTTTTTGTTTCTAGAGAGTTACATCAGTTTGTCTTAAATCTTCCTTCACCAAGAGATATTGGCAAGGTAAATTACTCACTCTCAACTCATATTATGGATAAAAATGGAAAGTTACTATATGATGTATACCGTGATCAAAATCGTACTCCAGTTGTTGTTTCTACGCTACCAAAATATATTTCAAGAGCTTCTATAGCTATTGAGGATAAAGACTTCTATCAACATAAAGGAATTTCATTAGTATCTGGTATTTTGAGAGCAATAAAGGAAACAGTATTTAAGGGATCACTTCAGGGAGGGTCGACAATAACACAACAATTAGTAAAAACATCTCTTCTTACTCCTGAAAGAACTGTTATAAGAAAAGTAAAAGAAATTATACTAGCATTATGGACCGAGCAGATATACACAAAAGATCAAATTCTTGAGATGTATCTAAATCAAGTACCGTATGGAGGAGCAGCGTATGGTATTCAGGAAGCTTCAAGAACCTATTTTGGAAAAGATGCCAAAAATTTGAGTATAGCTGAGGCAGCACTACTTGCGGGCCTTCCCCAGGCTCCATCTGTCTACTCTCCATTTGTGAATCCAAGATTGGCTTTGGCTCGACGGAATGATGTTTTAGAAAAAATGAAAGAACAAAAATACATAACTGATGATCAGTATAAAGAATCAGTTGCAACTCCCTTAGATATAGTAAAGCCAGAAATAAATATAAAATCTCCCCATTTTGTATTTTATGTGAAATCAGAGCTTGAAAAACAGTTCGGTTCAAGAACTGTGGAAGAGGGTGGTTTAAATGTTCTTACCTCTCTTGATCTGGATATTCAACAAGAGACTGAAAAAATTCTAAAAGATGAATTACAAAAACAAAAGTATCTAAATGTCTCTAATGGAGCTGTATTGGTAATTAAACCATCTACTGGGGAAATAGTCGCTATGGCAGGATCTATTGACTACTTTGCTAAACCAGATGGTGCGTTTAATGTAACAACTGCAGAACGTCAACCGGGAAGCAGTCTTAAACCACTCTTGTATTCATTAGCTCTTCAGAAAGGATATACTGCTGCTACAGTTATTGATGACTCTCCAACTACTTTCAATATGCCTGGTGCGGAACCTTATCGCCCAATTAACTATGATGGCCGATTTCATGGACGTGTTAGTCTAAGAATTGCATTAGCCAATTCATATAATATTCCAGCTGTAAAGACACTGAGTAGTGTAGGAATCGATTCATTCGTAACCTATATGAAGTCACTAGGAATTACAACGTGGAATGATCCAGGGAGATATGTCTTACCTATGGCATTAGGAGGAGTAGAGGTAAAGATGGTTGATGAAGCTGGTGCGTATCAAGTACTTGCAAATAGAGGAAACAAATTACCTATTTCAGGAATTTTAGAAGTAAAAGATAGCGATGGAGTTGTTTTACAAAAACATTCTGTAGAAGGAAATAGAGTAATGCCAGAAGCAGTAAGTTATATTGTATCGGATATGCTTTCTGATAATTTTGCAAGAACTTTAACATTTGGTCCGGGAAGTCAGTTAGAGATTCCGGGATACAAGGTTTCAGTAAAAACAGGAACTACAGATAGTAAACGTGATAACTGGACATTTGGTTACACTCCGGAATACTTAGTTGCAGTCTGGATAGGAAATAACGATAATACGCCTATGAATCCAGCTATTGAATCAGGTGCAACTGGTGCATCTTCATTGTGGCATCGAGTAATGAACTATGTGTTAACTAAGAAGACTCAGCATCCAAAAGAGTGGTTTCCTCAACCAGAAGATGTAGTACAAAAAACTTGCTTTTTTGGAAGACCAGAGTATTTTATTAGAGGCACGGAAAACACAGTAGGATGTATTGCTCCTACATCAGTCCCTTTCAAAAATAATCCTCAGTTTAGACAGCCAAACCAGCAGTTCCAACCTTCTCAACAATTTCAACCACCTCAACAACAGAATACTCAACAACCATTCCAACAACCTCAGCAGAACCAGCAGAATCAACAAGATCAGTATCAAAGATGGCAACAGCAGTTAGATCAGATGCACTTTTATAACGGAAATAGATGATAAAACTACGCTGAAGTACTTTTTTTTACTCCTTGAACATCCATGATGTACGATATTAAAAGTAGTGAGTGTTTTTCATGGTCATTACTTTGAGATGCTTTCGAAGCCTACTAGATTCTGAAGTACTTCTGGAATCTTAATGGAACCATCTGCTTGTTGATAGTTCTCGAGGATTGCAATAAGTATTCGTGGAGATGCTAATGCAGTATTATTAAATGAGTAACAGTATTCAGTTCTTCCATCTTTTAATCGATATTTAATATTAAGTCTTCTAGTCTGAAAATCTCCCATTATTGAGTTAGACATAGTCTCTCCGTATTCATTTCTTGATGGCATCCATACTTCGGTATCGTATTTTTTAATCTGAGGTTCTCCCATATCCCCGGTACACATTAATAAAACGCGATAGGGAAGTTTTAAATCTTGTAAAATTTCTTCAGCATTTTGTTGTAGCTCTTCATGGAGTTTTTTTGCTTCTTCCAGATCATTTTTACCAATAATTACTTGTTCTATCTTCCAAAATTCATGAACTCGGTACAGTCCTTTGGTATCTTTTCCATACGCACCGGCTTCTCTTCTATAACAGGGAGAAAAAGCTACATATTTTTTTGGGAGATCTTTTTCAAGTAAAATCTCTCCACTATGATAGGCAGTAATTGGAACCTCTGCAGTGCCGGCTAGGTAAGCATCTTCATCATTCAGTTGATATACTTCTTGTTCTCCCCATGGGAACTGTCCAGTTCCAAATAAGGTAAACCCTTTTACAATTGAGGGAGCGATGAAGGGCGTATATCCTTTTTTCATTAGTTTTTGAAAGACATAAAACATTAAACCAACATGTAGAATTGCTAGTTTATTTTTGAGAAAATATCCCCGAAAACCTGATATTTTGGAACCTCTTTCCAGATCTAAAAGGTCTAATTGTAGTCCTAAATCGATATGTGATTTTGGAGTGAATGAAAAATGAGAAATATCACCTTGTTTTTTTATCTCAACATTTCCTGATGCATCTTTTCCTACTGGAACTTCGTCTAAGGGTACATTAGGAACGTAGGAAATGAGTGTATTCATCTCGATTTCTGCTGTATGAAGTTCGTCTTCCAACTTTTTAAGTTGTTCTTTAATTTCGATACCTCTTTTTTTAGTTTCTTCAGAGAATTTTTGTTTTGCGAGTGTATTTCGTTCTTGTCGTAGCTTTTCCGTTTTTTGAATTAAATCTCGTCGGGTATCGTCTAAAGTCAGTATTTTATCAATCTCAACCTCACGATTTTTATTTTTTGCTGCTTCTTTAACTTTCTCCTGATTATTTCGAATATACTCGATGGATAACATAAGATCTATTATACTTTATCCAAAAGGAATTTCTAGAGATTATAAACTATAATAGTCCTATGCTATACTTCCTACTAACTAAACTTGAAGAGCTAGACAAAGATCTGAAGAAAAGAAAGAAATCACCAGAAGAGAGACGATTTTGGAAAACTTTCGCAGTAATTTTTTTTATTTTGATAGCCTGTATCTGCATTTATAGTATAGGATTTGTTATGAAGTCGATTTTTAAATGACTATATTGAAATGGCAGCTTTTGTTTGCTCAGCAATTTTCGATTGATGAGGAATTACAGGCATATTTTTTGTTGCTCTTAAAAAGATCATTGATGAAAGTGTGAGTAGTTTTTCACAAAAGTTACTTTGTTCTTTCTCAGTTGCCGGAAACGTATTATTATATAAATTTAACCATAACTCATCTATTCGGAGTTCTTTACTTTCACCATCCATAATTTGTTTAAGTTTTTCTTCAAAAATTTTATGAGCATGTGTTAAAAATGCCTTAGCTCCATCAATATCTTTATTATTCATGCAAAACACGATTCTTCTAAGATCGGTGACGAAGTGTAAGTAATAGGTATTATTATATGACATACTGTGGTACAAATTTTTTAACAAGGCCTTCAAATTTTTGTTTTACTTCTTCATCACAGATTTCGGTGCTGTAATTTACTCCTGCTCGAATATTTATCATCGCATTAAAGTCAATGCGTTTGGCGACTAAATCAACTCCTCCTCCCCAGATAGTTTCTTGTCTACATCCCACTTTTAACAGTTCTTGTTCAGCGTCAAAATGGTACTCTCCTCCTATAGCTACTATCTCTTTCTCAACATCCATTGTTACTTTTATGTACGTTTTATACTCTTCTTTTGCTTTATCAATATCTTCCTCTGTCGCGGGCGAGGATAAAATAATTACCATAAGTTCTTATAAACATTCTAGCAGTTTATAATCGACAAGAAAAGTACATTTTAGAATATCAGAGTGTGTATAATATAGTCAACATTTCTATTTAAATACTATGCCCCATCTACATGAAAAAATTGATTTCGTTGTTGATGTTTATTTAGTCTATAAACATAAAGTCCTACTGAGAAAACATGATAAATATCATCAATGGTTCGCTGTAGGAGGACATATAGAGTTAGATGAAGATCCAAACGAAGCAGCTATTCGAGAAGTCAAAGAAGAAGTAGGAATGGATATAACGCTATATGATGGTTTACTGTCTAATCCGATTATTACTAAACAGGAAAGGGAATTAATTCCTCCATTTTTTTTAGATTTACACTCCATAAATGAAGCTCATAAACATCTATCTTTAGTCTATTTTGCCTATGCTCCTTCTATGGAAGTTCATGAAATGGTCGAAAGAGAAAAATCTACTGAGATAAAATGGTTTACAAAAGACGATCTGATTAGCTGTAAGGAGCTACTTCCAAGAGTGAGAAAGTACGCATTAAAAGCATTAGAAGTTTTAAAAGAAAAAGGGCCCTTATTTTAGTTAATTTCAGATGAATCTGAAAATTGATCTACTATTTATATAGCGATCAGAAAGTAAAACAGGTGCCCTTATATTTGCCATTAGTAAGATGGACGTCCAGGAGGTTTATTATTTCTTCGATATGTTGTTGAGTCCTGGAGAGTAAAACTACTCATTTTCTGCCTAAGTATTTCTAGAAGTTCAGTAATATTTTCTTCAGTTACTGAACCGCGCGTATAGATCGCTATCGATCTATCAAGTTTACCTAGATAACCTTTAGGAAAGGCTATAGCAATACGATTTTTTTTAGAATTACCAATCTTGAAATCAAAAACCCAGTGCCACTGATAAGTATCAGTTGTTTCTGCTTGCACTGGAGTGTTATATCCCGGAATTGTGTCAAATGAATCCATTAACATTGTTCCCGAAAGGTCTTTACGTTGATAAGCGGCATTAACTTCGTCAATATTTTTTGGGAAGAAGGGACCATCCCAATTTGGTAGATATGCGTCATGATGTTGCGGATATTGCATTTTTCATTCCTTTCTAATCTAGTTTTTTGATTTCTTGTAAGCGAGTATTCCACTCAAGTTTTGAAGGATCAAACTACTCATAAAAAATCTCTACTCCTCTTCATTTAAAGTTTGATAAACGCCCAAAATATCTCTTAACTTATCGGCACTAATTGCTGTATAAAGATCTTTATTTCCTGGGAATAAGCAATATTAATGCAGATTGTAAGATGAATTTTCTCCTTATTTTTTACTAATGTCAATGTACATGTTTACATAAGTAAACGGTTTGTTACCATAACATCTTTCAAACAGCCAGTGTATGTAGATATTTATAGTAGGTTCAATTATACCAGCTACGAAACTCAGAATCAATTATTATGGGATCTTTGATGTAATTAAAGTCCTATATCTGGAGCGATTTTTTTAACGGAGGTGAGGATGATCTCTACAAATTGGTCAAAAGGAATATCCAGTTTTTCTTCACCCATTCTAATCTGATTGCGATCAACAGCAGCAGAAAATGACTTTGAGTTGAATTTTTTCATAAGAGATTCCATACTCAGCGAAGCTAACTTTTTATCAGGTGTAACGAGTGTTGCAGAGACGATAAGTCCAGTAAGTTCATCACAGGTATATAATGCCCACTCCATCTTTGATTCAGGCATTCGTTCGCCATTATGCTGGTAATTATGGGTCAAAATGGCATCAATAACTTCTGTATCATGAATTCCCGCTTCTTTCATCCATGTAATCGTATCGCGGGTATGATTATCCGGTCTTTCGCGGTTTGCTTCCCAATCCGCATCATGTAAAAGTCCGGCTAGTCCCCATTTACTCTTGTCTTCTCCAAAGTGCTCGGCAAGGCCTCTCATAGCAGCCTCAACACATAAACAGTGTTTAACAAGATTTTTGTTAGCTGTATTTTTGTCGACAATTTTGAAAGCTTTATCACGAGTAGCATTATCAATGGCTTCTTTCTGGGGCTTTATGGGATTTCCATGGTTCATTTTGTTCTCAGAGTTTTTTTTGAATAGATCTGGATATATTTTTTTTGTTAGCTCCTCAACCTCAGTTTTCAGATGAGGGAAGAGGGTTCCTTCTCTAGAAGTAACATCCTCAAAAAACCAGAAAAGCCTCTCACTATGTCCATATCCGCTAACAGGTGGCATTCCGTACTCTAGCATCTCAACAAAGTCGATATCCATCATCTGGGCCTCTTCATCTCCTTTATCACGCAGACTTTGTTGTTCTAAAAATCGTTCAAGCTGATCTTGGGGATCATTAATCTCAGAGTAGCCATTTCCTAACTCACTTCCTGCAAGAATAATCTGGAAACGCTCTGTTAACTCGGGATTTTCCTGAGTAGATTTAGCCAAAGGAGACATGAATTTTGGCACATTTATCAAAAAAGCCGGTCCATGAATGCTTTTACGAATTATCTTCCATAAGTTATCTATCAAACGATTTCGATTTACTGCACCTGTTAACTCAATGTTATTCTTTTTAAGAATCTCTAACATTTCTTTTTCCGAGGAAGAAAAAATATCAATACCAAACTTTTCTTGAATGATCTGAGGATAGTCAATCTCTTTCCAGTCATCGGCTAAATTAAATGTATGACCCCGTGAAGTAAATTGAGTCTTTCCATATACTTTTTGAGCAATCTCTAAGATTAACTCCTTAACGAGCTGCATGTTCTTTTTATAGTCAGCATAGGCCCAGTACCACTCTAGCTGGTAATACTCCTGAAGATGTTCATCACTCATATTCTCATTCCGAAAGTTAGGTCCTAATGTATAGATTTTTTCAAAGCCTGCTCCAATGAGTCTTTTTTGATAGAGTTCAGTTGAGATACGCAAAAAGAAGCTCTGATTGAGATAGTTATAGTGCGTTGTGAAAGGCTTTGCATCTGCTCCTCCGGTGACATGTTCAAGTACAGGTGTTTCTACTTCTACAAATCCCTTGTTATTCATAAACTCTCGTTGTACCTGCCAGAACTTGGACTTGCGGATAAAAAGTTCCTTGTGATCTGGATTTAGCGTCAAATCGAGATATCTTCTTCTGAACTGTTGTTCTTTTTCATGAATATGAGGAGGAAGTGGTCTGATACTTTTACTAAGTAACTTGAGTTTTTCTACAAAGAGCGTAACATGGCCCTGTTCTGTTTTTCCAATCTTTCCATACACATTAATAAAGTCACCCGTATCAAGAAGCTTTAGTTGATCCCACGTTAAAAATGGTTTTTCTGGACTAGAAGGGAACTCGTCCTTTTTAATACAGATCTGGATTCGGCCAGATTGGTCTTGAATATCTCCAAAAATAATTTTTCCATGATTCCGTAAGGTCATCAGTCTTCCTGCTAAAGTAACATGTTTATCTTCAAATTCTGAGAAATGTTCTGAAATATACGCATTTGAGTACTCTTTCTTTGAGGTCGCAGGATAGGGATTCACTCCTTGCTCTTTTAGTTTTTGCAGATTTTCTAATCTTCTTTGCCTTTGACCGATGAAATCATCTGATTGGTTCATGAAGATTATTATAGCATGAATTTAGTAATTGCAGATGATCTTCCCATTCCTTTTTCCACAACATTTGTACAAAAGGGAATGGGTAACAGGAACAATTATAACGATTTTGAGCGACGCAGATGCGTGCAAGGTGCAATACGCCGCACCAATTCGTTATAGCTGAGTAATGAACCTGTTACCTAGTTGAGGTTTGATAGTAAAAAACTGACCTAGTTAAACTCTAGTGTCTGTGTCTGCTTTCCGAAAAAGAGCTTCTTTTGAACCAATCGATTCAGAGATTTTTCTTTTTCGGTTAAGGACCTTTACTAAAAGCTCCTGTTTATTAATGGTCGTGTAAGAAGTTATGATGTTTAAGGCTTCATACATGATCTGCATTTGCCTAGGGGTTGCAGTTGGTTCAACTGTGTCCCAGAATTCTACCACTTTTTCAGTGAGTTCGTCGAGCATCAGTGCCTCCTTTCATGTTTTCACTATCAAACCTACTACTAGTATAGCTTTAAATTATGGATTACTCAAGCCTAAATGAGGAAGTTTAGCCTTGTTTTATCTGAAGAATTTTGTAGATGATTTTTCCTGCTGGAACCTGGACTTCAACTGAGTCGCCCTTTTTCTTTCCGAGTAGAGCTTTTCCGATAGGTGAGGTTTGGGAAAGCTTTTTGTTCATTGGATCAGCTTCAAACTCACCAACAATGGTGAACTCGTCTTTTTTATCATTTCCTTCAACAATTACTACTGAACCAATCTCAACCTGTTCTTCTCCTGCTTGCTCGACAATTTCTGCATTTTTAATGACCTCTTCAAGCTCGCGTACTCGGCCTTCTATAAATGAAAGATCCTCTTTTGCGGCAGTATACTCGCTATTTTCTGATAAATCTCCCATAGCACGAGCCTTCTGAAGCCTATCTATAGCTTTCTCTTTTTTGACGTTTTTGAGCTCTTCATACTCTTCTTTGAGCTTTTGAAGACCCTCACTGGTGAACTGGAATTTTTTTGACATATATAAAATTCCCCTTCTGGTATTGAGTAATCCTAGGAGGGGTGATAGAATAATACTATCATATTGAGCCCTTGTTCACAAGGGAAGATGTAGAATATAAACTACAGAAAATATGGCCCCATCGTCTAGCGGCCTAGGACATCAGATTCTCATTCTGAGAACCGGGATTCGAATTCCCGTGGGGTCACCCAAGGCAACAGTAACAATAAAAGAAGTTTTTGGATCTTCAGAGAGAGCTAAAATACCGTTTCGATAAGTAAACCTTTTTTCTACACACCAGGCGCGAACCATAAGGGAATTCGAACACTTCAACACTTTACTTTCTGTTAAATACATCACGAATTAGAGTTCCAGTAAATTTACTAAAAACATTTGCGAGTTGATCTGTATTGGCATAATAGCCATAGGTAGAAAAAGGCATTTGACATTCAAAGAATTTAATATTGTTTTTTATACCCTCAAAATCATAATCTTTATCAAGCTGAGTAACATCAACTGATGCCATATCAAAACACAGTAGAGGTAATTGATGTCCAATTCTTCCTTGTAAATCTTCAACAAAACGACCCATGAATCTATCTAAATTAGCAACTCTTCGCATATCTTCTTTACTGTAAAGATAATTTTCAAAATTTCCTTTCTTTGGCATACCAATTTGAGTCATTTGTATCGATTGTCCTTCAGGTATAGGTTGAAATAATTGATTTCTTTTTAGAAAAGCCGTTGCCAACTTAGTTGCAATGGGTGTTGGTTCATCTTTGATAAGCTTCCATAATGGAGATGAATTATCTCCTTTTAATTCTGGTCTCGTTTTTTCATAACACACTCTCCACACTTTTCCTTCACTATCTTGATACATTACATATCGATATTCTTGACTTACGGGAACTTTTTCTTGGACTACGTAAGGTGCTTCTACTCCGCGAGATAAAAATGATTCAACTGTATTTCTGTCTCCAATTTTAATTCCCAAACCTCCATGACCATATAAAGGTTTACAAATCATTTCATCAGATTTTGATGCAACATGATCGACTGATGAGGATAATTCTGACGATGATTCTCCAGGTGCACTAATGTTTGAGTCGGAGCTCCATAACCAAGCTCTCTTACCTGTTCTATAAAAGAGAATTTGTTCACCAAAACTTCAGAACCCTCACCGTTAATCATCTGCATTATTTTTTGATTAACTTCAAGAGTTTTTGGACTATTGTGATTTAAATTCGTGAAAGATTTTCTTACAAGTCCTAAATATTCATTTCTACGAGCCGGAGGAACAAGGGAAATAGGTTCAATTGGTCGTGAGTGTTGATGTGGCCATAAAAATTCACCTTGTTGTAGTCCTTCAGCATTCTCTGGCATATTTTTATTATATCAACTGTTTAGTTTATCCTGGTCGTTACTAAATAATGTATAATTCGTCAGAAGATCATTGAATATCTTGAGGGACGTTTCGAATAGACGAGCCGTGGGTTCAGCCGAAGTTAATACCTTCAGAAGTTACCTTCAAAAGCTCATTCATAGCGCCTTCGCTAGTATTATCACTTATACTTCCAAAAAAATCATCAATTTTATTATCATATAGAAGTTCAAATAATCGAGCTATCTGTGGTTTAATCATTTTGTCTTTTTTAAAGTATGCTTCAAGGAAAATGGCTGCTTTATTAACTGGTGGCCAAACGGCAAGTATAGTATCAGAGGAAGAAGAAGCCAAAAACTTTAATCCTAAATTAAATTGTTCGGTAGGCGAAGCTGCTGAATGTTTTTTTTGACCTATCATGATAGCTTCAAATATTCCCCGCAATACTTTGACTCTTGTTTCTTCAAGCACTCTTAAAGCATTATTATGTTTAAACTCTAGATTGTCCTTTGTATCTATAATGGTCATATCAAACCCCCATATTTTTGCGATAAGATCGCTTTCATTTAGTTGAGTTAGATCTGTTGCAACCTCTGTTTTTGCATTACTTATATATGTGAGAAGTTCTTCTTTATTATTGAAGGGTTGATAAAAAAGAGTTTTAGGAGGAAGATCAGCTATAGATATAGTTTTGGCTTTAGTATATCCATGTGAAAGTTCTTCAGATAAAAACCCAGGCAATGTTTCATACACCATAAGCCTATCGTTATCAAAAAAACTTTTCTTGATTGCAATAAATGGTTTCTTAGTCATTGGGTCCTCGAGAAACAGAGATCCAATTGGTGAACCTTCTACCCAGTCGGCATCTCTCTCTTTATCATAATTAAATGTAGTGTCTATTATTGCACGTGAATAGGTAGCATATTCTTCATCACTCACAAGTTGAATACGTTTGAGTAACGGTTGTAATCTTGAATTAACAGCTCCAGGAATAAGAGGATGTTTTAAAGCTTGTTGAAAACGTGATTTTGCATCCTCAATAAACCATTCTGGAGTTTTAGCTCTTAATGATTCATACATAATGTATCAAATTATATCATCGATTTAAAAAATCACAACTACCTATGATTCATATCACTTCAAACTTTATCTACTGTATTGTCGATTAAATGTTCTAACTGCGTTTGGGTGGTATAATGACACAAAATGTCAAAGGAATTCTTTATATGTTAAAATTACCTATAGCAATTTCGAATAGATGTGCTATAGGGTCAAAGTAAGGAATGCAAAAGAAAAGTTATAGTCACATAAGTCAATGAACAATTACGAAACTTCCGAATCATTTAATGTACTCCCTTATATCCAAGTAAAAGCAGATTTTTTTAATGTTCTTGCTGAAATAGAAAAAGCTCAGGCCGAATTAACACCATAGAGTAGACCAATAACTCATATAAGTACAGAAGAAGGCGTTAGAGAAAAAGATGAAATTATGTTTCTTTGGAGAGGTGCGGATAGAGTTTACAGAAATATTCAGATGCATGTAAGTAATATTGAACTACCCACAGCTGAATATAAACTTCGAGTCCATGCCTGGTGTGATGTCAACTTAAATAACATCGTATCACTTCGATTTTGGCAACACTCGATTATAAGTGAAGGTGAATTTTACCCCTTTTGGCTTAACCGTGGATCACGTTTAGTAACACTTGATGAGGCTTATACAACTTTATCTACATGGACATTTTCTGACTTGAAGCGAAGAGTAGTTCTACATGATAATCCCTACTCTTCGAAATCTGCGGCTATTAATCTGTCGACAATCAGATTGAAGAATAGAGAATTCCTAGTTTACAATTCAATTATAATAGTAAGATAATTATCAGTTAAATTCTCTAGAATTTACGTTTATTATATGAGAAAGGAGAAAATTATTTTTGCTACCGGATTTATTTTCTTTTTTGGGATAGTACCACTGATTATTACATATATCCCTCCTTTTAAAAATAGTGCATATTTAATAGGATTTTTGTTAATCTTAGGGTTTAATCTTTATTTTCTTAACTCATTTGTTAGAACATATATGCATAAAGATATCTCTTTAAAAGAAAATCAGAAAAATCTAAGGAAAATATCTTTTGTGCTTTATTTTTATTCCATTATCTCCTGTATCGGTTTCATTCTGGCTTTATTTAGCACAAGTATATCAGGTGTTCCCGTAACTGTCCTCCTCTTAACACCTTTTATTGTTTCTCTCTTGTATTTTATTGGTTTAGATAAATTCTATTCAATTTCTCTGATACTACTTACTCTGTTTAGTATCATACTTCTAGTAAGCTGTATCTTAATACAGACATATCCAGCAGCATTACTAATGTATTCATTTATTTGTTATTCAGTAATTTTTAAAAGATTAAATAAAACTAAAAGCCGACCAGGTTTCATTACGAAAAGTACTTAAAAAAGAGATCTAAAGAAGTTAAGAATAGTATTTAGGAATGTGTTTTCAGATTGTTGAGGAGTATTTGTAGAGTTTGATCCAGAAGATCGTCCACCATTGGGTCCGCTTGGCGCACAACAGTAATGTCTGGTTGAACAGTGGGGGAAGTCTTCACAGTAGTAGCCATCAGCTTGGGGACAGTTACTTTGATTACAACCACTGTATCTAGGTTCACACCCTCCATAGGCTCCACATTGAGCAGGGGTTGAAGTAGGAATAGGAGGTGTGGGTGTATTACTGGGGAAATCAGGAACTATACCAGCTTCAATCACTCCTCCCGGACAGGTTGCTGTTCCATTAATTGTTGAGGTATACTCATCTCCCAGCGGAAGATAATAATCTGCTCGTACACTATAGCTGGTTCCAGCGTTACAGGGAATTGAATGATTGGGTCCTCTGCCGGTTCCATTCCCATAGTCATTATGTCCTCTATACAAGACATCATTTACTCCTACTGCTTGTCCCCCGATTAAATACATCGTATTTACTACCACATACTCATAGGGAGAACTCGATGATATATATGCTCTTACTCGCATCACCGGTTGGGGGGTTGGAGTCCTGGTTGGAGTAGGTGAAGGTGGATTACAACAGTAATAGTATCCATTCCCATTCAAACAATAATTACACTCTGCCGTATCATAGCAGATGCTAGAGCTGGTTCTAAAACAGTAATTAGGAATTCCCGTTGGAGTAGCAAGAGGAGTTGGTGTTCTGGTTGGGGTTGGGGAAGGAGGGTTACAACAATAGTAGTAAGGGGGGGCATTCATACAGTATTGACATTCTGCTGTATTGTTACAGATACTCGAACTTGTTCGTGAACAGTAATATGGTATACCTGTTGGTGTTGGTGGAGGAACTGTTGGCACTGGAGTATTTGTTGCTGTAGGATTAGAACCTACTATATTTACTGTGGCCGATGAACCAGGATTATTACAAGTAAAAGTACTTGAACTCTGGGCTGTACCAGTAGTACCATCAGGATTTGTATAGTAGACTCTTCCGTAAAACTCATCACCATTATGACAATGAAGATCATTTGAAGGCGATTGACTGCCTCTTCCAACAGAGTATGAAACACTTTGATGGAATGCATTCCCCTCATTAAATATCTCTAATTTAGTAACATTTACAGAACTATATTGATAGTTGGTATCCAGCGCTGCCCTTTGATTTATGGAAGAAGTATTACAGCAGAAATAATAGTTATTTCCATTTAAACAGTACTCACACTCAGCAGTATTCATACATACAAGCTGACTTGTTCTAAAACAATAGGAAGGTATTCCTGTTGGTGATGGAAGAGGTGAAAGAGTCCTGGTTGGTGTAATAGTTGCTGTGATCGTTGCTGTAATACTTGGTGATGGAGAAGTTGTAGGCATGATGTTATCAAAAAGTTGCAGGGCTGCGATCATGTTGGAAAGTATTGGTCGAAGATTGTGGTATCTTTTTTGTCCATAGGGATCTCCAGATTGTCTTAATTCACTAATCAGATCGTCGTCGCTCACTGCAAAATGATTCATTGCAACTACCATTTTCGGATCTTTCCCCAGAAGAACTGTCATAAACTGTGTTTTTTTATTTGTAATGCTGCTGTTTGGAGAGATGTCACTTTCTGTGGCTCCGGGGATAGCATTGTGAAATTCTGCTACTAATTCTCCCGTGTCTTGTTTATAATCCCATGTGCTTCTGGAGGCATAATCGCTATTTGCAAAACTCTCCTGCAATTTTGAAACGAGCACAGCGTTAGATCTACCATAGATTTGTTCAAATAGTGGAACAAAATCACGACGATGCTCATAAGCCTGGTACCCGCCCACCTGAAAAAGCCCAGGATGATCGGGATTGATAGGGCAGAATTTAGATGGTCGCTTTAAGTCGGCTATATCCATACAGTTATGGAGATATGGATCTGGCCAATTATTCTGGCCTGACTCAAACCAGAGCCAAGCAGTAGTTAAGTACTGCTTTACATGAAGGCTGTCTGGAACCGTTTTTTCCGCTGCAAGAAGCTCTCTTGTCGCCCACTGTGATGATGATCTTGCCATTAAATGATCCTTCATTGCTTGAGCTTCACCCATATCTGGTTGTGGAAGGCCATAGGAAGAATATATATCAGTTTGTTGCAGTTCAGTTGCTCGAGACTTATATGAATTATTCTCTTTATTTGAGAATAAATTGATGCTTATAATACTAATTACTGCAAATAGCATGCCAAATATAGTAAGAAGAGTCTTTAAATTAACCTTATTCGGAGAAACATACTTATTCATACTTTAGGACAATATCCAATATAATGTTATTATACATTTAAATTAATTTTGAGACAATTTTTTAACCCGCTTTATAAACTCATCTATTTTAAACTTGACAATGTATGTAAGAACTTCTATTCTAGATATAGAATGAATAGTCTCTTTTCAATTAACAAGGAAAATAAAATAACACTCTCATTTATGCTCCTATTTTTCTTTCTGTTAGTTGTTGGCGTTACTTCATTAAAGATACAAGATACAAATACGACTAGTAGAGCATCAGCTGCGGTGCTGGTTTCTCCAACAGTTAGTCCTATGCCAGCAGTAATTATTAATCATAATAATGTAGATGCCTCAGTAATCCCTACTATCTATTTAGGAATGGCGCAGCAAAAAAGCGTTGTTTTTGACCATCACTCAATTGGAGGAAATATAATGACAGGAATGACGGCTCTCCAAAGCCAAAGTCCGAATAGATATCCAGTAGTTTCTCAGTTCGGACCATCTAGTACCTGGTTCACTACTCATCATGGTACAGGTATAAATATTGGAGAGTTTCAGGATGGAGATAATTACTATCCTGAAACGAAGATAGCTGGGTTCGACTCGACTATGCGAAGTGGAATTGGAAATGTAGCGAATTATGCAGGTATGAAGTTTTGCTTTTTGGATATCTATGATGACGCAGCAAATGGGCTATCTACCTGGAATAGTTATAGAACGATGATGTTAAATCTAATGGCTACTTATCCAAATACTAAGTTTTATTGGGTTACAGACGCTCTTGAACAGGCGCTCAGTTCTGCATATATTAATCATGAGAAGAGTATCTTTAATAATGCAGTACGACAGTATGTTCAGGCAAATGGAGGTGTTTTATTTGATCTAGCAGATATTGAGAGCCACGATCCAAATGGAAATTTGATTACGGATAGTCATGGGTATGAAGCACTCTATTCAGGATATGCACAAACCCAAGATCATCATTTAAATGGAACTGGTCAGGTACGAGTTGCTCAAGGTATGTGGTGGATGTTTGCTCGAATGTCTGGATGGGATGGCGGCTCTTCACCTTCTCCAACTCCATCTAGTATTCCTACTCCAACTCCAACCATAGATATCCGAAGAGCTGATATTGATCATAGTGGCACAGTAACGGTTCAGGACTTTAACTTACTCAGACAGCAGTTTGGTACTGCTTGTACCCCAGGAATGACAAGCTGTGCAGATATTGATTGTAGCGGAATTGTGAACACTGCAGATCAAAATGTAATGAGAGAACAACTGGGAAGACCAGTTCAAACGCAAGCTCCTACGTGTCCATATCTGATAATTACTCCTACCTTAAGACCATAGTAAAAAGGAGATTCTTTCTTAGGATTTCTTATCTTAAAATAGCTGCTTAAATTCAAAAAGTGAAAAATATGCTATAATAAAGTAGCCCTTAGTACTACTTCTGCTCCTTATTTATCACTTGTAACACAATGTATGTTAGAGACTCAGAGAGTTTTTTCATCAATTGATTTAGAAAGGTCACCAGTAAATATTCATTATTTTACAGGTAGATTTGAAGCAAAGGGTATACCTCCAGTAAAGACTTCAATGGAGATAAGAAACGCAACAACTTCTCTTCCCCATGATCTGAGCGAACCGGCAAGGCTCATGCATATGATTGATTGGGCAAATGCTCGCGATAATATGCTTGGTTATTTTTTTAGAGCATACAACACATTATTTGGGGATTATTTAGACGGTGAATTTGCGTTAGAAGAAGCAAATATTAATAAAGATCCTGAGGCAGTAATTGAGGCTAGAACATCTGCAGCTCGGTTTAATCAAAAATTAGCACAAGAAATTTATAGTATCGGTGATCTCTCAAGATTAGATCCTCGCGTAGGTGAATTGGAGCTCTTTTTACGAATTTCTAAAGATTTAGGAAGTATCTCTAGACAAAGTATGGGTGCGTTTGCTCAGGCAGCAATAATGACGTCACTTCGAGATACAGGATATCTAGTGATGGTCCCGGATCCTGAGAATGCAAAAGAGATTCAGAATTGGGATTTAAAAGGTGTAGACTTAACTGCGATCGCTCAAGATGGATCTCTGTACTATATAGATGCTAAATCTAAAAAAGAAGATGAGAGTATTGGTTATCAAATTAAGAAGTATGAACAATGGATTCACGGAGCTATTCGAGGAGATGTATGTAACTACTTAAAACAAGCTCAAGAAAACTCAATTATTCCTTTCTCATTACGAAAAAATGTAAAACAATTTTTTGAGAAAAACGAAAATGGTCTCGCACCGCTCAGTATCACTTTGCCTTTATTTGATGGTTCAAGTACCAGTAAAGATGGTTTAGAGGTGTTGAAACAACTTACTTTTCATGCTTCATCAATTGATCAGATGTTAAAACTTCATAGTAAAGATAAGCTAGATGAGTCTTTTAATCCTTATAAAGCCACTACTAAAGCTAGAAAGTTATGGTTCAAAAAAAAAGGAGTTTTAGGTAAGAAGATTAAGGTCTAAAAAATGTCTGAACGGTGCTATACTGAGGATTTAACGAGAAATCTTCATTTATCAATCCTTCATTTCCTCCAATGCCCATGTGCCAGTAGTTAAAGCCAACTACATTTGATCTTCGCGCAGCTCCCATAGAGTTTTGTACTTGCTGCATGGGATTCCCATCAGCCACTGTTCCCCACTCTCCTATAACAATAGGAACATTCGGATATCGTGTTTGTAATTCATTGAGATCATTACTCATCGTATCTCCCACTAACTCTGGATAATGATCAATTGTAATATTTCCCATTTGAGCAATGGTGGTATCTTCTAAAATTCCATGCCAATCTGGATTATTGTCCCCCCAAGCGACAAATCCATCAAATCCAAAGTAACCAATTTTTATTTTCCCTCCTAGACCGATCTGTTGAAACGCAGTTTCTGATGTACTCATTGCGTTCCGTAACCATTGATTAAACTGTGCTGGATTTTGAAAAATACAGATGCTTCTTGAGCAGTAGGTAACTCCTTGTATGCCACCATTTTGTGGCTCAGGAATTGGTGTAAATATATCTCCATCTCGAAAAAAAGTTGGATTTGCACGTATATAATTTGCGATTTGTTGTAGGTAATCTATGTTAAGATTTTTAGGTGTATTATAGATGCCTTCAAAAGCGAGCGGCATATGACGATGCCATACATGTAGACCTCGTGAATGGATTGCTTGTACCCAGTGTTGTGTATATGTAACAGAGTTGCCGCAACCAGGACTGTCATAAGGAGTTTCAACTGCTATGTAATTTACACCTAAGTTAGCTGCAGTTGTTACCCATTGATCTATAAAAGTTTGAGCTCGCTGATCACAAACTCGATCTTTTGATTCTTTCATAGAGGAAACACTTTGAATACTCCAAGTCTGTTGAGTAGATAGAGTGGGAGTAGGAGTTCCTGAATTGGATATAGTAGGGGTGGGAGTGCGAGTTGGCGAAATAGTTGGTGTTCTTGTCGCAGTCGGTGAGAGAGTGCGAGTTGGTGCTATTGTAGAAGTTCGTGTTGGAGAGGGTGATAAGGTTAAACGAATGGTCGGTGTTGTAGATCCAGTTCTTGTTGGTGAGGGAGTAATAGATAATTGTAGTGTTGGAGTAGGGCTGAATGGTGGTGTAAGCGTAGGACTTACTGTAGGAATAGATGTAGATGGGGTAGGAGTTAACAATGGAGTGGGTGTTTGAGTAGGATGACGACGTCTTGTTCGATATAGAGGTGATTGGGTCAAGGGTGAACTTGAAGTTCCAAGCACATTATTGGCAACAGTTGCACTAGTTATCTCTACATTATAGTTTGTTGGATACCAGAACTTTGCTACAAAAGCAGCAACCCTTGTATTGCTACGTATTCCGAAATCGTTTAAAGGGATAGTTGTTGTTTGCAGACCTTCCTGACAATCTATCAGATATTTTTTTAGCAAGATTTTATTTTTTCTATTTGAACGAAGCTGTTCGAACTCAATAACTCCTGCACTATCTGTAGATAAACACAAACCATGAAGATCTACTGTAAGGGTTAAAGCAGATTTATCATTTAAGATATCAGGTCTAAGAGATACTTTTCTTATTGTAACTTCTTTATTACCGGCTAATATAAGTGGTTGAGGTAATAACTCTACTGGTTCGGATTCCTCGGTACTTTGAGCTGCAAGAACCTTTACATTTCTACTATCAGAAATAAAACTGGGAAGGAATGAGATAAAAGAGAGAATACCAATGATTGTTGATATACTTATTAGAAAGGGTATTTTTTTTATCATCAATAAAGCATTTTAACTAAAAGTTTGAAAAAATAAGTATAAATAAGTATATAGTAATAATGTTTTTAATGCAAGTTGAAATGTTATAAGATATAAATCAAATTCAGCTCATCAATATGACTTTTTTTACATCTCTTGTTAATTTTATCCTGTAATATGGTACAATATCAGGTATGGAAAAAGAAATTAATATCAGCTGGATTTCAATCTTACGTATTGTTGTTGTTGGAGTAGGTATCTATTTGGTATGGCAGCTCCAAGGAATTTTTTTAACAATACTTCTATCATTGATGATTTCCTCTGCACTCTATCCATTGTTGGAGACTTTGAACCGAAAATTTTCCTTGGCTTTATCATCAATTTTTATAATAGCACTCCTTTTTATTCCTCTCATTGCTATCCTCACTTTTATAATTCCAAGTTTTTTTACTGAAGTACCAAAACTTATTGGTACAATTAATGAGATTATAAAGTCGTCTAAATTACTTCCTCCTGAGCTCAAAACTATTAACTTAACACAGTATACTCAGAACTTTGGGGACTATCTTTTACACTCTACATCAAAAGTAACAGAGTTTTTGACTGCGTATGTAACAGTAGTCTTTTTGACAGTTTACATTATGTTAGATTATAAACGATTAAGGGCACTTGGTATCTCACTTTTGCCTGTACATAAGAGAAAAAAAGTTGAAAATTTTTTAAGTAAGATTATTACGATCAATGGAAGCTACATTCGAGGAAATTTAATTATCTCGCTTGTTTGCGCAACTGTGATAACAACAGGTTTAATGGTACTACGAGTTCCGCATGCAATTTCGTTAGGTATCTTTGCAGGAATTGTAGATCTTTTACCTCTTATAGGTGCAGTGACGGGTGCTGTTCCTGCCATTATAATTGGTTTTGCGATCTCTCCATTAACGGGAATTTTAGTTACCCTGCTTTTTATTATCTATCAACAAGCAGAGAATAATATTTTATCTCCACATATTTATAATAAGATACTTGATCTTTCTCCTGCAGTAAGTTTTGTCTCAGTTTTAATCGGAGGAGCGTTATATGGTGCCATGGGAGCTTTTATTGCTTTACCGATTGCAGCAAGTGCTCCTACAGTATTACAATTTATTGCAAGTGAAATTAATAAGCAATCAAGATAGTGTTAGTATGGATAAGAATTAGATTTACTCTCCGAGTGCTGTTTTAACGGTAGATTCCATGTCAGCATAACTATATGCACCTCTATATGGAGTACTATTGACTAGGAAGTGTGGAGTTCCACTCACTCCGAATGTTCGAGCAACATCTTGATCTTTTGTTAGTTGTGCTTTATATTTCTCATTATCTAAGCAGTCTTTCATGAAACTAGGATCAACTGCGTTTGCAAGAAAGTCAACTAATTTTTGATCATTTGCCTTATCATTCTTTACATCATTATTAAGGAGGTTATAGCCTGCGTTTGACATGAGAAGATCATGAACATCCCAGAACTTTCCTTTTTCGTTTGCGCAGTATAGTGCTTGTGCTCCTTCTTCACCATTACCATGTCCTTGAGTGTAGAGCATTACGAATCCAGCTTTTCCATCATCTACTAATTTTTTCATTTCTGGAACTGGAGGTACATAAGTTCCTCCATCAGTTTTATATGCTAAGTTTGTTTGTTTTGCAACTTCTGGATCCTGTCCTCCTGAAACATGACAGAAAGGACAACTTGGGTCATTAAACTCAACAAATAGAACTTTACTATTTTTATTTCCAAATTTAAGTTGTTGGGTATCAAAAAGTTTTTTTACTTGATCCATATTTACAGCTACTTGATCAGGTTGTGCAGCTTGTGAAGGTTGAGCAGTTGTTGCTGATTTAACTGATTGTCCATTTTTTACTTGATTTAATAAATATCCAGTTGAAAACGACATTACAGCTACTAAAAGAATTATAAGCAGATTAGAGTTTTGCATTGATATAGGTTTAGAAGTAGTTTGAGTTGGCATTATTTCTTCTTGACTTTCTACTGGAGTTCTTCTTGTTGTTGTTCTTCTTCGTGTTGTTTTTTCTGGCATAGCTACAACTATACAGCAATAAAAAAAACTTGTCAATATAATTTAATGAGATTTAGTGGAACAAAATCTATCAAGATAAGAAAAAAGTATAGAGGAAAAAATTATCTTAGTACAGTTCCGTTTGGTACTTCTTTGTCCACTAAGATTAAAACAGCTTTATCATTATGATCAGCTGCAAATATCATCCCGTTAGAAGTTTTTCCCATCATCTGTTTTGGCTCAAGATTGGCAAGAAAAATATATTTGTTTCCAATTAATTCATCTGGAGAATAATACTCTGCAATTCCGGATAGTATTTCGACAACTCCATAATCTTCTCCTAAATCAACCTGGAGTTGTAACAGTTTTTTTGATTTTTCTACAGGTTCTGCAGATTTTATTTCGCCAACGCGAAAATCTAATTTTAAAAAATCAGCAAATTGAATAAGATCTTTTTTCATAATTATCTTATATAAATCATAGATATTGTATCTCCAGGTTTTATTGTACCAGCTTTTAATACTTCTGCATATACACCAAATTGATTTTTATGTTGTTGAGCTATTTCTTTTAGTATACGTGCATCATTTGAAGCATCATCTGGATTTAATCCAACCATCATACATCTATCTATTGTTTTTTGAATAACAAGACGAGTTGCATTAGAGCCAAAACCTATTTGTACTACTGACTGTAACCAATTTTCAATGGGTTGAATATGCTCATCAATATTGATATTGATATTTCCTCTGAATCGGCGATAGTCTACAGATATATTAAGCTCTTCCTCTAACATTTTAACTGATGAGAGTCCAATAATAGAGAGAGCTTGGTTATCGGGGAATCCTAACTTTGATTTACGTTTTTCGATCGGCTTCCCAAATTTATCTTTTAACTCTTCTAGAAGTAAAGGATTATCTATCTTATACTCATTTCCATCTGGTGTGTTGACAAAAATCTCTGAGTCTTCTGGATAATTTGGATCTTTAAAATAGGGAGTATATAGTAGTAGATCTTGCATATTTCTGTCACGGGCAGTTATATATGCTCTAGCTCCATCTTGATTACTACTTGTTTTTTGAAATGCATAATTTCTATCTCTCACTATACCATGATGAGTAACCTCCATCTCATTCTGGATCTCAATTCCTCTCATTGATTTAACAGGATAGATCCAGACTGAGTCAACAGTTCCTACACGGGTTAACTGTTCAAATAATCTTATTTCTTGTGGTTGATATGGAGGTTGAGTTTCAGTCATATCTGGTAATTATATCAAAAGAGTGAAATTTATTTTGCGTAAATTCGGTAGAGGTTACTTCCGATTTTTTCAGATTTATAAATTTGAATTTTTCCTATTTCTTTGGTGTTTTGAACATGAGGACCGCCACAGAATTCTTTTGAGTAAGAAGTAGATGGAGTATCTGTACCTATATAGTAGACTTTTACCATATCTGGATACTTTTCTCTAAAAAAAGACCGAGCACCAATTTTTTGTGCTTCATTTTTGGGCATTATTTTAAAGCTTACGGGTAATGATTGAGTAATTTTTTCATTTACAATTTTTTCAACTTGTTGTATATCTTCTTTTGAAGGATTTTTTGAAGAGTAAAAATCAAAACGTAATCTTTCTCCAGTTATATTCGAACCTTCTTGTCGAATATCATCTCCTAGTACATCAAATAATGCCTGATGAATTAAGTGAGTTGCGGTATGATACCTAATAACTTGTTCAGAGTGATCTGCGAGGCCCCCTTTAAACTTTCCTGCCGATGCAGTTCTTGAAAGATTGCGGTGTTTTTCAAACTCATCCTTAAACTGTTGTTTATTTACGTTATGTCCTTTTTCTTTTAAAAGTTCTTCAGTTAATTCAAACGGAAAACCGAAGTTCTGATATAGATCAAAAGCAAATTTTCCATCGACTTTATTTTCAGATAATTTCTGAATTTCTTTCATTCCTTTATCTAAACTTTTCTTAAACTTTTCCATCTCTTCATGAATTACTTCTTGAGTCATCACTAACTGTGAAGATGTATCAACTGTCTGAACTTTATCATATGTAGTAAATACAGTTTCAATAATCGGATTAAAGTTAAAATCGAGATTTTCTTTTAGATTGTGCATTTTTACGGCTGATCTTCGGAGAAGTCGTCTTAACACATATCCATGTTCTTTATTTGAGGGACGTACGCCATCAATAATTAAAAATACTGCTGCCTTTAGATGATCTGCAATAACCCGCATCGAGGACTGATTTTTTTCTTCATATCTTCTTTCAGTATTTGTTTCAATTTGTTTAATAATATCTTTATATAGATCAGTCATAAACATATCAGGATTATCATTTACTGCTGCTGCAAGTCTTTCGAGACCACCTCCAAAGTCAACGTTTTTTTTAGGCAGTTCTTTAAAAGATCCATCATCCTGTTTTTTGTACTGCATGAAGACTGAATTACCAATTTCCAGATATCTTCCGCAATCACAGTTTACATGACACGGCTGATCTTTCCAGATAGAGTTTTCATGAAATTTATACTGTTCACCAAGATCAAAAAACACTTCACTATCCGGACCACCTGGTTCTCCCGCTGGCATCATTGATGGAACGCCGGCTCTTGACCACCAGTTTTTTTCTGCGTCATATAAAAATATTCTTTTATCAATCTCTGCATCAACCTCGTATTTTTTATATATTTCTTTTAAGATTTCTATTGTTTCGTTGTCTTGAGGAAGTCCATCTTCACCTTTAAAGGCTGTAGCATATAGTCGAGTTGGATCGAGTCCTAATCCATACTCTTTATTGGTTAAAAAATCAAAAAACCATGTTAACTGTTCTTTTTTAAAGTAATCTCCTAAAGACCAATTTCCCATCATCTCAAAACAAGTAGTATGTCTGTTATCACCCACTTCATCTATATCTTGAGATCGAAAACAAGGTTGAATATCAAACAATCTGTTTCCAAGCGGATGTGGCTCTCCTAGTAAATTAGGCACGAATTGTTGCATTCCCGAACCAGTAAATAGAGTAGTGGGGTCATTTTGCGGCACTAAAGGAATCGGTGGCACTTCTTTATGATTCTTTTTTAACCAAAAGTCTTTATATCTTTGCCGGATTTCACGATGTGTAATTGACATATCTATCCATTATATCATTTAACCGACCATTCTTAAAAAATTGTTTTATAATTAGATGTATGAAAAAGGAAACTTTGATAGCTATTTTTCTTGGCGTTTTAGCAGGTTTGGGAGTAGCAGTAGTAATGATACAGAAGGCTAGAGAACATCAAATGACTAGTGCACAATCAATAACAACATCAGTAAGTACAACTCCATCAGTTGCCAAAAATACACAGTTTCAACCACTAGAAATATCAGAACCAGAGACTGCAAGTATCAGTTCAGATAAATCTACGAACATTAAAGGAAAAGCGAATAAAGGTTCGTTACTTGTTATTCAGTCACCCATGCAAAGTACGATGCAAAAGTTAGATAAAGATGAGTTTACAATTAGTAATTTCCCTTTAAGTTTAGGTGAAAATACAATTCGGGTAAGTATGTATCCTAAAGATACCCAAATTCCGCCTCAAGAAAAAGAGTTAAAAGTTTATTATCTAGATGAACAATGAATAGATACATAGTTTTATTATTTATAGCTATTTTCTCATTGCAAACAGTACAGATCGTATCTGCAGAAGCAACAGATACTCCTACGACTGCCCCATCAGTTACTTCTAAACCGGCAAGCGTTTCAGCTACACTTAAACCATCTCAGACACCAGAAGATAAACAAGTAAATGATTTGAAGGAAAATATAGCGTCAAAAGTGGCTCAGTTACGAAAGAAAGATCATAAAGCGGTAGCTGGTGTTATTACCAATACGAGTTCTTCGCAGTTTACCATTAAAAGTTCTGATTCATCGTATACAATAAAACTTGATGATACACTAACGAAGTATTATCAAATTGTAGGAACCTCAAAAAAAGAGATAAAACAATCAGATATTAAGAAAGACAACTACGTTATCGTTTCTGGACTCATGATAGACAATGCAGTCACGGCAAACGTTATTTATTTAGATGATCAATACTTTGTAAAATCAGGTAAAATTACTGAAGTCAATAAAGATGACGGTATGTTAAAAGTTCTAACTTCTGAGAAAGATACATTAACTTTGGATGTTCCGGTAAAATTAAAAATGCAACTCATGGATAGCAAAACATTAGCTACAAGTCCGACAACATTTTCAAAAGTTAAAGAAGGGGATACAGTCCATTTTATTTATAGTAGCGCAGGAAAAGAAAAAGAAGCTAATACGTATGAAGCAATCAAGGTACTTATAATCCCCCAAGAATTCTTTTTACAAAAGTGACCGGTTAGGTTATTCTTTCAACTATGATAAATATCTTCAAAAAATTTTTTGATTTTAACCAGCGAGAAATTGATCGTATTAGTAAAATAAAAGAGAGCATTAATGAATTAGAAGATGAGATTCGTAAATTAAAAGACACTGACTTTCCTAAAGAAACGGAAACACTTAAAAAGCAGCTTCAATCTTCTGAAAAAACGCTTGATGAGATCCTTCCCAGAGCATATGCTTTAGTACGAGAAGCAGCACGTAGAGTATATGGCATGCGACACTTTGATGTCCAGATTTTGGCAGGAATCGCTCTGCATGAAGGAAAGATTGTAGAACAAAAAACGGGAGAGGGAAAAACTTTAACCGCGACACTTCCTTTATATCTGAACGCTTTAGAAGGAAAGGGTGCTCATTTAGTAACAGTGAATGATTATCTAGCTCGTCGTGATGCTGGCTGGATGGGAATGATTTTTCACTTTTTAGGACTTTCTACCGCTGCGATTATCTCAGATACTTCATATATTATAGATCCAGAATATAGTGACGCTGAAGCAGGTGATGTTAGATTAAAACATCTCAAACCAGTCTCTCGGAAAGAAGGATATGATGCAGATATTACCTACGGAATTAACAGTGAGTTTGGCTTTGATTATCTGCGTGATAACATGGTGCAAACTCCAGATCAGATTGTACAAAGAGGGTTTAATTTTGCTATTATTGATGAAGCAGATTCAGTCTTAATCGATGAGGCGAGAACTCCTCATATCATCTCTGCGCCGTATGAAGAAGATACCTCAAAGTACTATCAATATGCAAAAATTGTAAAGCAATTAGATCCAAAAACAGATTATGTGATTGATGAAAAACTACGGACCGCAAATATTACAGAAGCTGGAATAACAAAAATAGAGCGTATTTTAGGAGTAGCTAATATTTATGAGAAAGACTTTGATACATTATTCCATATTGAAGCAGCTTTAAAAGCGGAAGCGCTCTTCAAACTCGATAAAGATTATATTGTTAAAGAAGGTGAAGTAATTATAGTTGATGAGTTTACTGGACGACTTTTGCAAGGAAGACGATTTTCTGAGGGACTTCATCAAGCCATAGAAGCAAAGGAAAATGTAGCCATTCAGAAAGAGTCGAAAACGCTGGCAACTGTCTCACTTCAAAACTACTTTAGACTGTATAAAAAACTTTCCGGAATGACAGGAACTGCTGCAACTGAATCAGAGGAGTTTCATAAAATCTACAAAACCGATACGTTGATCATGCCTACCCACCGAGCAATGGTTCGTAAAGATAATGCAGATATGATCTATAAAACCGAAAAAGCAAAGTTTAATGCAGTCGTTGAAGAGATAGCGAAACAGTACAAAAATGGGAGACCAGTTTTAGTAGGTACCACATCAATTGAGAAGAACGAGTATCTTTCAAAATTACTTCATCAGAAGCATATTCCTCATGAACTTTTAAATGCGAAAAATCATCTAAAAGAAGCGCAGATTATCGCCAGAGCCGGTGAAAAAGGAGCAGTTACTGTTGCTACCAACATGGCAGGACGAGGAGTTGATATTATCTTAGGAGGAGCTGTACCAGATGATGCCAGCAAGAAAGAGATGCAGGAATGGCAGAAAAAGCATGATGAAGTTGTTGAGTTAGGTGGTTTATATGTGATGGGAACTGAGCGTCATGAATCAAGAAGGATTGATAATCAGCTGCGAGGACGATCTGGAAGACAAGGAGATCCTGGTGATACTGGTTTTTTTGTTTCTCTAGAAGATGATTTGATGCGTATTTTTGGAGGAGAGCAGATTGCAAAGTTAATGAACTTTTTGAACTTTCCTGAGGATCAGCCGTTAAGCCATCCAATGGTTTCAAGAGCAATTGAACAGGCCCAGGTAAAAGTAGAAGGATTTAACTTTGATATTCGAAAACATCTGGTTGACTTTGATGATGTCTTGAATAAGCAACGTGAAATTATCTATACCTTGCGAAGAAAGATGGTTCAGCTTGCCCATGAAGATCCAGAAGAGTTTAAAAATACAGTTTTCACGATTTTTAATGATCAGATAACATCTGTTATGGGAAGTTATCTAAGTATAGGTGATAATATAACAGAAGATGAGCTCAATGTACTTTCACAAGATTTAGAGGTTATGTTTGGCAGTGATAAAACTCACTATGAAAAATACTTTAAAAAACGTAACTTTGTAGATCTTCAGGATTATTTAATAAAGAAGACTGAGGAGTATTTTGTGAATAAAGAAAAAGAACTTGGAAAAGACATCTGGTTTGATGTTGTTCGGAGTATCTTTCTTTCAATTGTTGATCAATACTGGACTGAACATCTGACAGCAATTGAAGATCTGCGTGAAGGAATTAATTTACGTGGATATGCTCAGCTTGATCCACTTGTTGAGTACAAAAATGAGGCCTACAACATGTTTGAGAGACTTGTTCAGAACATTAATTTTGAGTTTTCCCGAAGAATACTACGAGTTGAAGTCACATTGACACCTGAAAATATACAAGCAGAACAAAAGTCATTAGAGAAAGAGAAGAAACAGCCAACTATGATCTTGAAATCAGCTTCAGCAATCGATCCATTTTCTGCTCAAGAACAAAAAGCACAACAAGCTCCCTTACCAGTTGAAGCAACCGTAAATGATCGTCACTATACAGAGTCCTTAGGAGGCGAGTTAGGGCTAAAGATCACCCCACCAGGTGCTACAAAATCCCATAAATTAGGTCGAAATGATCCCTGCTGGTGCGGAAGTGGAAAGAAGTACAAAAAATGCCACTGGCCGGATTGATTTAGGAAATTAATTCTGTTTTGAGTAACCTTTATACCATTCTGCAAACTCTTTCCAGAGTTTTTAAATATAAATTACTAAACAGTTTTTATCCTTAAATAGTTTTTTCTTCATCTTTTATGATATATTTTTATCATGGATACTTTAACAGAAGCTCCTGAGCTTTCTAATGAAGGATATATTTCATCAATAGTCGAAAATAATGTATCTATTTTACGCTCGACAGAATATAGATTTGATGACGAAAGTACAGAGAAAAATTGCAACGCTTCTGAAGCAATTCTGTCCTTAGGTCGTAGTGCTTTGCCAAGCTTATACTCTAATCTTATAGAATCTTCCAATAGGACACCTAGTGATACATTCACTTTTACTAGATATTTATCTGCTTTAGCTGAACCAGAAGATCTTGATTTAGTATTAAGAACTTTAAAAAGAGAAGATGTAATCAACAACTCAGATGGAAGTTCAAGAAATAAAGTTGCAACTACACTCATGAGATGTGCTCAAGATATTATTACAAATGATCCTCATGATAAAAGGCTCTCGATAATTTCAGATGGGATATTACGTTTATTGAAAGATACCGAATTTAGGAGTAGCACTGGCAAATTTAGTCTAGAATTGGCTCTTGCTTTAACAAATACAAATCAAGCAATAAGCTATTTAAATACGTTGACTGAAAGAGACAGAAATGATATAAATGCAGTCCTCAATCAGAGATCAATTCTAAATGCTATGAGTGCTAGAGAGCATTTTCAAACCTGGCGAGAAATCCTTGAGAATAGAGAATATAATGACTTTAGAGATGACTATGACACTTTTGAGGAATTAGGAAATCTAGATTTTGATGAATCATTCTATGAAGATGAGGATTCACCAGGATTTACAGCTTCAGTAACAGCACTAAGAGACGATGTATTAGATAGCTTGGACGATAAAGTCAAAAGTCGTATCGCAAAACCAAAAAATATTTCTTCAATTTTTTTTGAGTCTAATAGTAGTTTAGACTCTCTTTTTGAAAGAGCGCATCGCTGTTATTATGAATCCAAAATAGCGATAGGAGAGTCTAAAACTTTGCTAGAACTTCATGCAGTAAATATTATGCGCAGATATCCTGAAGCGACAGATGATGATATTGTAAAAGAATTAAAAAGATACAGTATAGTCTTAAAAGAAGAAGCTGAGTATGAAGATGATAGTTCAGTGCCAACAATTGGTGTAGAGGTAGAAGTAGATGGCAAGTTTTTTCCCCAAACAAACCATCAAGTTATGTATTTTTTGAATCAAACTGGTATTGATACTTCTTTTGAAGAAAATAGTACAGAATTAAAGTTACCACCATCATATTCAGCTGCAGTTCAAGCTCGAATGATATTTGAGTTACAACGTATGGGAGTAATTCCTACTGACTCTCAATTTGCTTCAATGCATATCAACATTGGCGTTGATAGTAATAAAAAGTATGAGGGACCAACAATAGGGAATTTAAGTGATCTTTTAACCTATGCATATGTTCCCCATGCAAGAGTACTCACTCGAAACTGGAATCAATCTTTTATAGATAAAAGTTCTGAAACTGATGATACAGGCCAGTTACGAGATTATCAAAGTATGGGGAGAATTGAGTTTAGAACTCCAAGAGTACTTAATATTGTAACTTATAGATTACTAAAAGATGTACAAAGAATTTCTAAAATATTTAGTTCTAGTCATGAGTTTCATGATATTGCAATGCAGTTTGATGACGATGTTCTTGCACTTCTCAAAAAGTACAATTTACATCCTGACATGCCTTCGACTGCAAAGCGTCAAGCAGCTAATGCTATTGAAGATGCTTATAAAATTAAGCTCGAGAATAAAACTGCTCTTAAAGAGGGCAGACCAGTACAAGCTAATTTAATTGATGATGCACGATTATTAATGCATTACTACGCTGACAGAATAGGTAGTATGGGACCAAGTGATAAGGAACGTATTAATAAAGTGAAAGAGCGCCTAATGGAACTTTCGAGCTCATCTACAGGAGTAAAAAAAGAGGTAATGCATATCTCAGATGACTGGCGAGAAATTGAAGATACCCTATTACAAGAAAGAATAATAGCAGATGTAGATATTCCTAGAGATACTACAACTGCAAAAAAAATATATGAAGAGGTTGATTTAGCTAATAGAGTTAAAGGAGAAACTAATTCATTCACAAGAGCGGGTGTTTGTAAGATACTCCACATCCCACCTTTACGTGAAGTACTTATGGTTAAAAATAGCGGGAAGAATCCAATTTATTTCTTTGACTATCTAGCAAATACGCAGGGAAAATTACATAAATCTTCTATTATTGATATTCGTGATCTAGTTTCACAAGATGAGCGAAAAGTTAGACTAGCTCGTATTCGTACAGGTAGTAACTTAAAAGGAGAGGAATATAATACAACATATCATTTTGGACATCATTACTCAAAGGGAGTTAATTTAGATGCTATCCTCCATGAAGAGGCAACCAAGATTTCCCCCAATACTACTGAGTCTGACTATGGCTCTTTAGGATATATGGTAAGTATCTCACCAGATAATATAGTGCAGAGTGCACTTTTCAAGTCATTACAGTTAAGTAAATGGGAAAATGCTACATTAACATTTGGAGGTTATTATAGGGATGGAAACCTTCAAGGACTCATTCTCAGGGATGATGGAATAAATGTTTTACCCGTTATAAAGTCGCTTAGAGAAGAAGATCCAACAACTTTACTTAAAGATATATTAATAATTAATAAAGATGATAGAGAAGTAACTATACCTCAAGAAGTAAAGGATAAATTAAAGCAAGCTGGCATAGATATAAATTTAGAAGAGCAAACTGATAGTACTATGGTTATTAAGATAAAAAACATACGATTTCCAGATGATGTAATAGAAGCGACGATTCCATTAATTATAGAGAATGATCTATATCTTAACGGAATAAAAAATCATGAAGAAATTCCCGCTTTTGGTCATGAGCTTCACACTAATTATGCTAACTTAGAAGAAGTTGATAAAAATCAAGATTGTGAGATCAGAGTTGATCCAGAAATTGATGTTGATTTAAACAGATCTTTAGAAGCAGTACTATCATCATTTGGCCCATCTCTTCAAGAGTTTAAATTATATGGAAGTATAGCGCGGGGACAAAAAAGATATAAAAGTGATATGGATTTACTAGTTATAGTCGATGATGATGCCGAAAAAGCAATTACTATACCCCCGTTTAAGAATGTAACTACACATATGTTTGATGCATATAAAGTACCTGCTTTAAGTGCATCTCTATCCAACATAGATTTACATGTTGTTAAAAGATCAGAGTATATGAATGCAACAAAGCCAGAAGTAAGAGCATTTCTTGATTTTATAAATCAAGATGCTGTAACGTTATGGAAGAGGAAAGAAGAAGTTTCAGATGAGAGAGTGGCAGCATAATTACCTTCCATCGCATATTTTAATTTCTTCTTGACAAGCAGCAGTATTCCTTATATCTTGATAGTAGTATTGCTATTGAATATGATTAGACAGGGGGTGAGTAATTCATGAAAGGACTTCATTATGCTACCTTTATTTTAACAGTAGTTGGTGCATTAAATTGGGGATTAGTTGGGTTATTTAACTTAAACCTTGTTAATCTTTTGTTAGGATCAATGCCAATGATAGAAAAATTGGTATATATTCTAGTTGGGGCATCAGCACTGTATCTAGCCTTTACGCATAAAAAAGACTGTAAAATCTGCAGCAAAATGTAAAATAATCTTGTTAAAAACCTCCTTGTTCTTGGGAGGTTTTTTCTTACAAAAATCTTACCACTTTCTTCTTTATATTTTAATCTCAAAATTTATCATAGTTACTATGAACATGTTTAGTAATTTCAACAATGCAGTTCATTACATACAGGAGCATCTAATAGTTAAGATGAGTAGTGCTGGTTTTAATATGAACTACTTTTTGATTGCCTTACTTCAGTCTTCAATTCTTCTTATGACAGAAAAACTAATACATCGCGAATTAGTATAAGAGTGTATTAGAGGAGCAACACTTTTATTGCATTGACACCTAGAAAATTATCCTATAATCTTGTATAATACAGTAAATCAGAAATATTTTATGGAAGATCTATTAGCCAAAATCAATACATCAGCGGTTAATTTTCTCATGCCCCTTACGCCGCAACAGACATATAGGGCTATCGTTCAGGAAGCGAAGAAACTTATTGACGCTCAGGGAGGCTCAATTCATCTGGAAAGTAGAGGCAATTTAAATCGGGTATATACCTCAGATCAAGTATTTCTGAATGTAATGATACGGAAGAAGGCTAATACATTTAAGGCTTTTTCAACAAAAAAAGTAATCATAGCTTATAAGAAGGAAACTCTAGAAGCTCATCCTGTACTTAAAAAAAGGGACTACAAAACGTTCGTTTTTATTCCACTTTCGTATAAAAATAAATCTATAGGAGTTCTAAATCTTTATCTTAAAAAGCAAATAGAGTTTAGTAAACGTGAGCTATATATTCTTACCCTTTTTGGATCATTAGCAAGTTTGGCCATCCGAAAAACTCAGCTGTATAATGAAACCAAAAAATTACTAGATTTAAAAGAAAAATTTATCTCTCATACTGCTCATGAACTTCGTACTCCACTTACAACCATGAGCGGATATATTCAACTACTTCACAGAAAGTTAAAAGATAAGAATACATCAGAGTCAAACTGGATAGAGAGTTTATGGGAAGAGACAAAGCGGCTCACAACTATGATAGAAGAGTTACTTCAGATTAACCGAATGAGAGCAGGTATGTTAGAGTATCATTTTGCACAATGTGATGTGATTGAGGTAGTCAAAAAATCTATAGAGATTAATAAAAAATTATTTCCTGATCATATCTTAGAATTTAAAAGCTCCAGTGATACTGTAATGATTATTGCAGATAAACATAAAATTATGCAGGCTTTTAGTCATATTCTGGAAAATGCCTCTAAGTTTTCAGATCTAGGATCTAAAATTTCAATACGGATTTCAACTACTGCGGCAAATGTAGTAATTCGAGTTGCAGATGAAGGATTAGGAGTAGCAAAAGAAGATCTTCCGTATATCTTTGAAGGGTTTTTTAAAGGGAAAAATACTACAATAGAGGGAATTGGGGTTGGACTATTTTATGTAAAAAATACTATTGAGAATCACAAGGGAGATGTCCAAATTGATTCCCGATTAAATCACGGTACTGTAGTAAAAGTTACATTACCAAAAATAGTAGTATGAGTAGCTCAGAGTATCCAGTCGATCACTACAGCTTCGATCATACATTTCGCATGGAGTTAGAGCAAGAAGCTCCTAAAACAAATCGCTATGAAACTGTGCTAAAAAATACTGAAATGTTAGATACGATTCCGCAGTACGAAGCCGCTCATCGAAGTGCAGTTATGACATTATATGAGCTACCATCGTTGAAAAAAAGAGAGATGGATATTTTTGTGAGCGGTCGATCAGTGGCTGGAAAGGGAACAGTGAGCAGAAGTGAAGCCATTCGACTTTCCGAAGATCCTTATATAAAGAAATTGGATCCTCAAATTAAATCATTTGAGGAGAAGTTTGATGAACCTGTAGCAATATCGGAACTCCATTATGCAGATATTGCCGTTCTCTGCATGCTCAAAGGTCCAAATGATGAAAACTATATTGAACCTCCTAAGGATCAGAATGGCAATCCCGTATTTAAAACAAGAGGATTTACAGAAGAAGAACGTTTAAAGATAACACAAGAATACAAAAATGTAGCAAAAAGAAGTTCTGATAAACTGCATGAACAGATGTGGAAAAAGTACAAAAAAGAAGGATACATAATCAGATTAAATGAGCTCTCGCAGCTGAATATGACTATATATATTGAGCCGGTTCCTAACTCGCATAAAATTGGCACGATAGATACTGGAAGGCTAGCTGGGACGGAAATTCATGTATTAAGAGATAATGGAGATAGCTATCTCTTTGATAAGGCAACAGGTTCTGATACCAAAGCAACTACTCAGTTTTGGTGGGTTGAACGGTTCTATAGTGATCGTTTAAACACACTTCTTATGAGAGAAACATGGAACTTACAGATGAATAAATCTGCCAACTTATTACATGTTTTTAAGGGAAAAATGCGACCTCATCTTAAAAAGCAACCTCATCAACATCTATCTGAGAGAAGCATACAAAGAGAAACAAGCGCGTATACAGAAACTGATCTAGATAAATTGAAATCAATATTGAATAGTAGGGTAGGCTCAGTCGAAGGAGTTACAAGAAATGATGAACTGCTTAATAATGTACTTATGTCAAAACGTTTTTTGGACTTTGAGAGAGCAAATATTCTTGCTTCTTCGATGCATGATGAATCAAGAATAGATTTATTTTCGTATATATTTTCCGAAGCAGATTATAGCTATTTTGAAGATGTTGTAAAAAATATTTTGCAGCTAGGAGTACATCAATACCACTGGCTACAAAACTATGCACATGTTATCGTTGATGACTACTGGGCTGAAAATCCTCAAGTATCAAATTTAGCAGTTGTAGATAACCCAGCATTGCGTTCAATTCTCTATCCTTAATTTACTCTTTAATCATGTAGCCAAATCCTCGTACCGAGTGAAGTAGTTTTTTATCCTGCCCTTCATCAATTTTTTTTCGAAGATATCCCATATATACATCTACAACTCGTGTTTCTATATCTGGAGAAGCTAACCATATCCGACTTAAAATCATATCGCGAGTTAAGATTCTACCTTTATTATTCATTAAATATTGAAGGAGTTTAAATTCCTGAGGAGTTAACTTTATCTGTCTTCCATTGCGGTTTACTTCTAGCGTTTGGTTGTTCATCTCTAAATCAGCAATTTTGATTTTATCATCAGCTGAATTTCCGTCTCGTAATCGAGCTTTAATCCTAGCTACAAGTTCATCTGCCACAAATGGCTTTGTCATATAGTCATCAGCACCTAAATTTAGCCCTTGAACGATATCATTCACACCATCTTTTGCAGTAAGAATAATTACTTTTAATCCGGGATGTCTCTTCCTTATCTCCATACAAACTGCTTCACCAGACATATTTGGTAAGCCAAGATCAAGCAGAACTAGATCAGGAGAAATTTTATCAATCATCTCTAAAGAGGCTACTCCATCTGAAACCGCATGAACGGAAAATCCGTTATCTAATAGAAGTTCTTTTAAGTACTTTTGGACGCCTTTATCGTCTTCCACGACTAGAATTGTGGGTACCATATGAACTATTATACACCTTTTTCTTACAATTGTCGAGGCTATTTTACGGTAACGCTTTTTGCTAAGTTTCGTGGTTTATCTGGATCTGCCCCTCTTCCAATCCCAAGATAGTATCCTAGGAGTTGACCAACAATGATATTTGGAAAGATTGTAAGCTCACCAATATCAGGTGTTAGTACTATTGAGTCACATTCTTTACTTTGAACAGGGGAGATGCCTATAATCGATCCACCCCTGGCTTTTAACTGAGCTGCACTTGAAAACACTTCGTGCTTTGTATCATCATTGGAAACCAATACAATACAGGGTGTATCTTTTTGAATTAAAGTTATCACCCCGTGTTTGAGCTCACCAGATGCAAATGCTTCGGAATGAATATAACTGGTCTCCTTAATTTTTAATGAAAATTCTAGAGCCGCGGCATATTGTAGATATTTACCAATAATATAGATATCTTCCTGATTAATTAATTCTTTTGCTACTTTAATGATAGTTTTCAATAAGTTGTTATTTAGCCATAATTCTAGCTCTGTAGACAACTTGTGAATATTTTTTTGTGCGAGTTCATATTTATCAGCTGAAGCAAAAGCTAGCTGATACAATATAGCAAGCTGAGAAGTATACGCCTTTGTTGAAACAACTGCAATTTCTGGCCCCACTCCAACCGGTAGAACAGTATCTGCCATCCTTTCTAGGGTAGAACCACGTGCATTTACAACGGCAACAATATGTGACCCCTTCGCTTTTGCGGCTTTTGCTGCGATTAAGGTATCTGCTGTCTCTCCACTTTGAGAGATTGCTATAAAAATCGTCTTTTCGTTACAGAAGTGAGCAAAAGGAATAAATTCATAGGCTCCATATACTTCTGTAGAAATACCTTGCTTAGCAAAAAAATACTTTGCGGCAACACCACAAAACGAAGCTGTTCCGCAACCACTCATTACGACATTGTAATGTTGATTTTTTATCATATCTGCTATCTTTTTAATCTCAGTTTGATTCAAACGAGCTGTTTTAGGAATGGTAGTTTTTTGTTCCATAATCTCTTTAAGGAGGAAATGAGGATACCCATTTTTTTCGGCATCTTCGACGTTCCAATCAAGATGCTGAGTTTGTAATGCCTTCTTGGTAAGGGATTTAAGATCAAATAACTCAACTCCATTTGTGGATAGTACAAAACCTTCACCATCATTAACAAAATATACTTCCTGCGTATACTGCAAAAATGCCGTAACATCTGATGCTATGAAATATTGATCTGTGTCTATTCCTACTACTAAAGGTGATCCATCACGACAAGCTGTAATTGTGTTACTTTCCAGATCTAAAACTGCGACTGCATTTGAACCTACAAGACTATTAAATACTTCAAAGGTTGCTCGAACAATATCGGTAGTTTTTCTTTTTTCTTCAATTAGATGAGCAATAACTTCCGAGTCAGTTTCAGATATAAAATGATGTTCCTTTGCTATTAATTCCTCTTTTAGCTCCTGATAATTCTCGACTATGCCATTATGAATAACTGCAATTTTTTCTGTGCAGTCAAGATGAGGATGAGCATTTTTATCGGTTACACCCCCGTGAGTTGCCCATCTAGTATGACCGAGAGCAGTTGACCCTTGAGGAAGAGTAGTCTGAGCTGTACTTATCTTACCAACATGTTTTTCAATCTCAACTTTATCTGAATTTGTTGGAATAATCGCTATCCCCCATGAGTCGTATCCTCTATACTCTAATTTTTTAAGTCCTTCTAGAATAGTCTGCGCTGCTTTTTGGGAAGAATCATTTATAACACCAAATATGCCACACATATAAAAATTGAATTAATAATGAAGCTCTTTTATAGATAAAAATCGAGTAAAGAAGATAGAAGCTGTTTTGTTTTATTTTTGTATCAGATATCTGTTTTGAATAAAACATTTAGGTTGACAACTACAACCTGAGGGTTCCCGCAGATAATTGGAGTATATAGTCACTAATATTCACCGATTAATTTATGAAGTTAGACTATAAACTACAAGTTCGATTGTTCAGTGATATGCTCACTGAACCCCTCTCCTCGTATACCTTCGTTATACTAAGGCCTGGTCCTGAGAAGCCAAAATAATGCTTTTTGCCTCTCCCTGAGGAGCAACCCAATAGTTGCGACGAAGGTCCACACGCTCAAATTTAATAACCCTACCTTCTAAGAGCTTTGAGAGTATTCTACATTTTTTGACATTTGAAGTCAACTTGGTGAATGTTATCTGATATAATACTATAAGACAAGATTTACTTAAAGTTAGTTTTGTCGCACATTAATAATATAGAGTAGTTAATTAATAAGAGGAGAGAGATTATGGCAGATAGCGAAAAGTTCTCTAAAATTCGTCGTCAAATGGAAATGACTCAAGAATTTATAGTAAAAGAAAGGATCAGAATTGAAAAAGAAATTGAAAAGAAAAAAGCTGAACTAAGAAAAATACCAAATGAGATAGCCGAATTAAATTCGGAACTATCATCTCTTCAAAGGCTTTGTAAACATCCTAACTCGACTAAGCCTGAACTCCCTGAAATTGAAAATACAGTCTCTTTTTACTGCCCAGACTGTAAATATGGAGAAATCAATTTTATTGCTCCTTTAACTCGGAAAAAAGGACGTCCTCCTAAGCTCTAAGTGGGATATCTGAGGAGTACTTTGATAATCTCTACTTGGAAGGAAAAATTGATGAATCTCTCTAATAAAAAAAACGAGAGGAAGGCAGTTATTGCAAGTGTTGTTAGAATACTCGTAATAGCAAGTTTAGCGACTTTAGTTGCAGCAGAACTTTTGAATCGAGCTCATAATAAAGCATATAAATCGTATCATGTCAAGTTAGATTTGATGCAGATGGACCGTGAGCTTGATCGAGATGCATGTGATGAATAACTGTATATAAAGAAAGGAGATATTAGTGACCTGGTTTGCCGTTGCGCTAATCCTTATGAGCCTAATCATGCTTGGCCTTACAATTACATGGTTTAAGATTGCTTACAAGAGTATTAAAGGTAGTAGAGCTTTTGAATCGGACGATATCCGAATATCTATTCGTATAATGATAGTACTATCTACTCTAAGTTTTATAGTACTATATTCTTTACTTGATCAAGTCCCACATACCTGGTTGAGCGATATAGATATTGATAAACTTAGAGTTGTTACAGCATTCCTAGGGTACTCTATTGGCGATTCAGTTGGAATACTTTACCTGATAAAAAGGAGAAAGACTAGTTCAGACCAATAACGAACCTTATCCCGCTCAAAAAAGAATTAACTACATCTACTATTGGAGAATATTTATCTATAAATATCAACTTCTGATATGACTGGAGAATGAGTACACCCTGCTTGTGCTCATGTGAGCTCAGCTGTATCAGCAGATCTGATTTGTATTTATTCTCCTTCATCTTTAGGGACAAATTTTTTTTGCTCTTAAAGTTGAAGATATTACTACTAGTGTTTATGAGTTTCAAGGTGTTTATAGAAGTGTTTTTTCAGGATTAATCCTACTGATGAGAGTACCATCAACCATCCTATTATCAAACTTCCCTTTGGAATAAGTTTTATCATTGAGAGGTTTAGGATTCTGCGAGCCTGATGATGCTCTTGCATAGTAATGACCGAATTCAGAGTTTGTTCTTTTAAAGGTTCAAGAATGTGCTTTGTGTACTCAAATGAGAATAATAAAAGTCCAAATCCAACAAAAGCGAGTGTTGCAACTCTTGATGGCCGAAAGAAACTCCATCCTATTGAAACTATAAGTCCAATAAAGTACAAAATAGCCCAGTAATTATGTAAAATAGTGAGTTCAGAAGTAACCGCTATATTTTGTTGTAAGTCAGCAGGAATTGGGTTCATATCTTAATTTTAGCACAAAAGAAGGCTGTTTTTTGGTAAAATTAAGATGTAGGACTCGGGGGTCCTATATCATATAATTATGGAATCATTTTTAGCTCATAACTGGGTAGATATTATATTTGTTTTTATTCTTCTTATATTTGCAGTTACATCAAGAGGATTATTAGCTACTAGTTTAGAAATACTTAGCTTTGTTTTTTCACTTTTCTTTTCATATAGATATTATGCATTATTTGGGAGTTTATTAACCCAATATTTTAAGACCCCAAAAGGGATCGCTGATGCTGCAGGATTTTTTCTTGCCTGGTCGGTTTTTGAGTTCATTCTTTATCTGATAATTTACTTACTTTCAAGAATTTTTTTACAGCATATTCATCTGAATCCTTGGAATAGAAAATTAGGTTTTTTAGTAGGAATTATTCAAGGAGCTTTGATGTATTTATTCTTATTAAGCTTGATTTTTTCTTTACCTGTTAGAGGAACTATAAAACAGAGTATTTTAGACTCAAAATCTGGTCCTTTTTTTGTGAATATTTCCCAATCACTCCAACTTAAAAGTAAAAGTATCTTTGGCGAAGCTGTTTCAGAGGCGCTTAACTTTTTAACTATCAAACCGCACTCAGATGAAAGCATTTCACTTGACTTCAAACTTTCTGCTGATAAAACTAAAGTTGATACAGATTCTGAAAACAAAATGATTGAGTTAGTAAATCAGGAAAGACTTAAAGTCGGATTAAAGCGTCTAGAACCAGATATAAATTTAACTAGACTTGCTCGCTCATATGGAACTACGATGTTTGAGTACGGATTTTTTTCTCACATCTCAAAAGTTGATGGCTCTTCTCCCGGAGATCGAGCTGAGAAAGCGGGAATTGTGTATATGGTATTAGGAGAGAACTTAGCTTTTGCTCCAGATGTTTATTTAGCTCATCAAGGATTAATGAACTCTCCTGGTCATCGAGCAAATATTTTAGGCGCGGATTATGGGAAAGTTGGTATTGGAGTTATTGATGGAGGAGTGTATGGAAGAATGTTTGTGCAGGAGTTTAGTAATTAATAGCTTAAAAGGCGTTTGAAAAATTAAGAAAACAGATCCAGCTGAGGAGAAGGTTCTGACGGTTTTGTTTCTTTTTCTTTCTTTTCTGGAACTTTAGCTGGTTTTTTTTCTGAAGTATTCTTTTTTCCTCCAAATAGTCTTCCTAAAAGAGAGTAAAGCTCGAGCTTCTCAAGTTCTTCCCTCATTTTTGGTTTGAAAGCATTAAACTCACAGTCACTTTCCAGCACATTGGGATCCTAAGCTTAGAATTCCACGTGGACAAGTTGTCG